>Ga0105355_10000054_pt1 | contig 90580 bp, 79 predicted proteins | sample GOMGulsemesocosm_2_FD_83508 | JGI IMG/M metagenome (GOLD analysis project Ga0105355, IMG submission 83508) | Methane-oxidizing microbial communities from mesocosms in the Gulf of Mexico - GOM9C Gulf of Mexico | ecosystem: Environmental > Aquatic > Marine > Cold seeps | place: Gulf of Mexico...
TAACTTTAACTATTGGCATTTGCCTTTCACCTTCGAGGTTGTTTCATTAAGCCAATTGCAAATAAAAATTGCAGGGCTATCAAATTTTGGTGCGCTATTTTAATCTGAACAGCGCGCGCTTGTAAAGCAAGATCACAGGACTGGGCCCAAAAAAATTGTGACCTAGGTGCAAACTTGCTTAAGTGGCGCATATTGTAGCATGTTTTTTATCCTTTAAGCGTCTAAATATTTGCCAAATAAATCACGGAACACGCAACAAATACACATTATGGGCGTGTATATGGCATAATCGCGCCATATTAATTAAGTGAAGCGTTACGACCATGCGTATTTTGGGTATTGAAACCTCTTGTGATGAAACCGGCATTGCGATCTATGATGATGAACAAGGTCTATTGGCTCATCAACTATATAGCCAGGTAAAACTGCACGCCGATTATGGTGGTGTGGTGCCTGAATTAGCATCACGGGATCATTCTCGAAAGATCATTCCATTGATCCGTGAGACGCTCAAACAGGCAAACTGTACTAGTGATGATCTGGACGGCATTGCTTACACGGCGGGACCTGGATTGGTTGGTGCGCTATTAGTGGGTGCATCGGTAGCACGATCACTCGCATATGCTTGGGACAAGCCTGCGGTGGCTGTGCATCATATGGAAGGGCACTTGTTAGCGCCAATGCTGGAAGCGCACAAACCGGATTTCCCTTTCTTAGCGCTATTAGTGTCTGGCGGTCATACGCAAATGGTGCGAGTCGATGGCATTGGTCAATATCAGGTGATGGGCGAATCAATTGATGACGCTGCCGGAGAAGCATTTGATAAGACAGCTAAATTGCTAGGGCTTGATTATCCAGGTGGACCTCGCTTGGCTAAATTGGCCGAGCAAGGTGATAGTAAGCGCTTCACATTTCCACGGCCGATGACGACTAAGCCTGGCCTTGATTTTAGTTTTAGTGGGCTTAAAACATTCGCCGCCAACACCATTCGTGACAATACGGTCGATGGTGAGTTAGATCAACAGACCCGAGCTGATATCGCACGTGCCTTTGAAGATGCGGTGGTCGATACGTTAGCGATAAAATGCAAGCGAGCGCTAAAAGAAACGGGACTTAAACGACTAGTGATTGCCGGCGGGGTGAGCGCCAATACGTATTTGCGTGAGCAGTTCGCGTTACTAATGAAATCACGAGGCGGCGAAGTGTTTTATCCGCGTCATGAGTTTTGTGCCGATAATGGCGCGATGATCGCGTATGCGGGCATGCAACGCTTAAAAGCCAAACAAACAGTTGGCTTAGAAATTAGCGCTACGCCGCGCTGGCCGATGGATGAATTACCCGCAGTATAGACTCTGTTTATTGCGCTTGTACCACTTGCTCAGTGTTTATCTTGGCTGTAACATTTTTAATCGATATACTTAATTCTGAAATTAGTTGTTTGTGTTTTTTATGCACAAACAAATACATTTTCTGGGAAGATAATGCCGTTTTTTTTGGACTTATCTTCATTATATTTAATTTTTTTAATATCTCGAGTCCTCTATGTTCGTCATAAATGACGAGATCAAAGCGCTTAGCTTGTAACATGGCGAATAAGGTTTTTGCATTGCATACGGGATAGCTATATTTGAAGCCCTCCATATGCTGCTCGATAATTTTCCAGCCTGCGACATAACCTACCTTATAGTCGGCCAAACCTTGCCAGCCAGCTGTTAGGTTGATGTTCTGGTGAGCGCTAAATACTACAAAATTCAAGGAGCCAATAGCTTGGGGCACCTTGATTAGGATACAAGGTACTGATATTCGCATGAACTCGCCATCAACAGTGCCGTTATTAGCCTCTCTAATAGAACGCTTTGGCGGTTTGTTTTTGATAATTAAGTCGACGTCTAAGCGGTTAAATGCATCAATAATAATCTGCTGGGTATCATCTCATGGCGGGGTTTGTTGGTCGTCTTCGGCGAACCACGTATTTAGGGTAAAGGTGCCGGGCTGAGCATGGAGATGATTAGTGATTAAGGCGGCACAAAAAAATAAAACTAAGCGAACCATCATTTTATCCTCACTAATTAATGCTAAGACGATGTTAGGAGTCTATTGATAGCCGTTAGAGAATACAATATAGCATTGCGTATTGTTTACGGCTTCTCTTTCTTTTTAAACTTTCCCCACACTTTAGGTTCTTCACCACGAATAAGCCGAATAATATTAGGTTGATGGCGAATAATAATTAACAAGCATAGCATGCCAACTGGAATGGTATAGAGTGGCTTGATGAAGTAGGTAACCAATGGTGCAACGATAGCTGCAATGATGGCAGCTAACGATGAGTAACCGGTGACAATTAGGGCGCAAAGCCAAGCGCCCAACAATATTCCCGTTAAATCTAGTCCAATGGGCATCAATGAACCCAGAGCCGTTGCGACCCCTTTACCCCCTTTAAACTCAAAAAATATCGGGAAGATATGGCCGCAACAAGCTGCAATTGCGATGATGCCAAGGCTGATCGGGTTTAGCCCGATGAAATAGGAACACCATACAGGAATAGTGCCTTTAAGAATGTCGCACACTAACACTAATATCGCTGGCGTAGCGCCGCCTATGCGTAATACGTTGGTGGCGCCTGGATTACCTGAACCATTGGTGCGCGGGTCGGGTAATTTATAGAGGCGAGAGATCACCACGGCACTGGAGAGTGATCCGCTTAAATAGGCTAAAATTACCATTAGTATGGTCAATGGAATAGTCATGTTAGATTATTGTGATCATTTGCTAGCTGTTTTCCTGCCTAAAATACGCTATATTAGCGCCGCGTTTTCTTATCTATTTATCAAGTTTGTGGTAAATCTATCTTAATCATACGCTTTGCATGCTGAAAAAGGTATCCGACCTTTCGGCTGTTTAGTGATTATAGTGTGATTTTTTGCACATTTTTAATCGAGGCATCAGTTATGGATCTAGTTTTTATTAATCAATTAGTTGTTGAGACAACGATTGGTGCTTATGAGTGGGAAAAAACGATTAAGCAAACCCTCAAGCTTGATATTGAAATGGCGTGGGACAATCGAGCGCCAGCACAGCATGACGATTTAACCAAGGCGCTTGACTACGCAACGGTATCAGAACGTTTAACCACTTGGTTTAGCGAACAAAAAATAGAATTGATCGAAACTGTCGCAGAGCGTGTCGCCGCGATATTACTCGATGAATTCGCGGTCAACTGGGTTAAGCTTACCGTGCATAAGCCTGACGCTGTGGCTAACGCGAGCGGTGTTGGTGTCACTATTGAGCGTGGGAGTAAGCGCTAATGGCGCAAATTTTCATCAGTATTGGTAGTAATATCAATAAGGAATTACATATTCGCAATGGTATCGCAGCATTGGCTCCTTTACTGGATAATTTCATTGTTTCAAGTGTCTATGAAAGTGAATCGGTAGGCTTTGATGGCAGCAATTTTTACAATTTGGTGTGTGGCGGCACCACTGCTTTGTCGGTGGCACAAGTGTGTAGTACCTTACGACAAATTGAGATGGACAACGGGCGCGATCGCAGTGCCAAAAAATTTAGTTCACGCACCCTAGACTTAGATCTGCTGACATACGATCAATTGGTCATAGAGCAGCCAGCGCAGTTGCCACGACACGAAATAGATAAAAATGCCTTTGTATTATGGCCACTGGCGCAGATAGCTCCCGATGAGATTCATCCAGTATTGAGTAGCAGTTATCAACAACTCTGGCACCGTTACGACAAAGATCGACAGGCGCTGTGGGCAATTGAGTTTGACTGGCAAGGAAGCTATTAATGTCGACATTAGAGATATTTATTTTATCGCTGATCCAGGGCTTCACCGAATTTCTACCGATTTCCAGCTCGGCTCACCTTATTTTACCCTCACAAGTATTAGGCTGGCGTGATCAAGGGCTAGCCTTCGATGTGGCGGTCCATTTAGGTACCTTATTAGCGGTGGTTATTTATTTTCGTAGCGAGGTCGTTACCTTACTCAAAGCGTGGTTTGGTTCGCTAGCGGGGAATCACAATGGCGAGAGTCGTCTAGCCTGGTGGATTATTGTCGGCACGATCCCAGCCGGACTGTTTGGTTTATTAGCCAAGGATTTAATTGAGCTATATTTACGTAGTGCCTGGGTTATTGCTGGTACTACTATCTTCTTTGGCTTAGTGCTGTGGTGGGCGGATATTAAGGCCAAGCAGATTAAGAGTGAATATGAATTAACGTTATCTAACGCGATATTTATCGGCATGGCACAGGCGATAGCGCTGATACCCGGCACATCACGTTCGGGCATTACCATGACCGCGGGATTAATGTTGGGGCTTACTCGCGAGAGTGCTGCGAGATTCTCATTCTTGCTGTCTATTCCGGTGATCATCATGAGTGGTGGTTATACCGCACTCGGTTTCTTAGATGATGGCGTGGTGGTTAACTGGAGTGAATTGGGTTATGGCGCGGTATTGTCGTTCGTTAGTGCCTATGTCTGTATTACTTTCTTCTTAAGCGTGATTAGCAAGATGGGCATGTTGCCATTTGTTATTTACCGTTTGTTGTTAGGCACAGGATTGATTGTCTTTCTATTGTGGTAACGTTCAAACAAGTTGGCTAATGCCACCGAGAGTATCGGTGGCTTTAGCCAAAATATATCTAGGTTATTCTATAGCATCACTAAAGAGCCAATCTGCTGATGCTTTACATCGAAAAATGTTTCCCTTCTCGTTCTGTTTATCATATTAGTGTCTGTTAATTTTACACTTATCGCTAACACCTTGTTAAGTTGTTGTTTTGTAGTAATAAATTACATGGCTCGATTTTTGCTGTGTATCGTTCTCAGGCCTGAGTAGTACCTGTTCTAAAACCGGATTAAATTTTAAAAGGATATGAAATGAAAAAATTACTTAGAACTTCACTAGGGTTACCCTTATTTTTTGCCGCGAGCATCGCAAACGCTGGCCTAGTGGTTGTTGATGGCGCAAGTGATACTGAGCTTAGCCAGCAAATAGCAGGAAACGGTATTAGTATAACATCGAGCGCTATTGTTGGTGCGGCGCAATCGTTTGGCACTTTTAGCGGCGGAATGAGTGCGGGCATCGGATTTGAAAGTGGTATTATGCTGTCGACCGGAAACGTTGGTGATGCAGTCGGACCAAACAGCAGTGATGATACCTCAACGCCATTTGGCAACGCCGGCAGCAGCATGCTAAACGCTTTGTTACCCTCAGGGCAGTCGACTAAGGATGCGGCGATCTTTAGCTTTGACTTTGAGTCTGTTGGAGAGAATCTATCCTTCAACTATGTCTTTGCATCAGAAGAGTATAATGAATACGTCGATCAAGAATACAATGATATCTTCGCTTTTTTTATCGATGGCGTTAACATCGCAACATTACCAGATGGTGGGGTAGTCTCCATCGATAGCGTCAACAACAATGTTAACTCAAGCCTTTATAATGATAATGAAACTAAAATATTTGATATTGAGTATGATGGCTTTACTGATGTATTTAGCGCGCAGTTTTTAGGCTTAGGCGCTGGTGAGCATACCATCACTCTTGTCATCGCAGATGTTGGTGATAGTTCACTCGATTCAACGGTTTTTATTGCGGCCAATAGTTTTTCCAGCCCAATACCAACGTCTGAAATTCCAGAGCCAAGCATCTTAGCGTTGTTTGGTCTTGGTCTATTATTTATGCGCCGTGTGATGCATTAACCTCGGCATTATGAACGATGACAGTGAGCTTGTCATTTAACACTAGCTCACTGTTCTATCGCCTCTACTCTCGCCCTAAATAGCGCCTCTTTAATAGCTGCTCCTTTGATCCCAAGCTTAATAATATCTTGCACATTGACGCCGCTCGCCTGTTCAAAATAGTCATTCATGGTCTGGCGCTGTGGATAAGGTGATTCCTCAAAACTTAGCCTACCTCGGGCGTCTGCCTCACAAGCCAGTAGAAATAATTGATAACGTTGTGGTTTGCGCCACGCGTCTAGTTTGTCGAGCAGTTTAATGATGGTGTCTTTGCGCATCTCGTCGCAGCGGTGAATCTTGCAATGGTGGTCACTAACCATTAATGCCAGTTCCTTGTGCGCGTTAGGCACGCGCAGACGGCTACATAACTGCTCGATCAGCTTGAGGCCACTCTGACCATGACCATGATGTGATGGCCACTTCTCTGGGGGCGTTAGCGCTTTACCTAAGTCATGGATGAGCGCGGCGAAACGTACCGTGACATCGGTGGTTAGTTTAGCCGCTTGCTCAATTACCATCATCGTATGAATACCACTATCGATTTCAGGGTGCCATTTTTCAGGGTTTGGTACACCAAACAGGTTATCAATTTCTGGTAATAGCACCTTTAGTGCGCCGCATTGCCTGAGCACCTCAAAGAACACCTGCGGTTGTGATGATGTCAACGCGTTGCTCATCTCTTGCCATACCCGCTCCGGCGTTAAATGACTCAATTCACCGGCATCGGTTAGTTGCTGCATCAACGCTAAGGTTTCTGGCGCGATGGTAAATCCGAGAGGGGCGAATCGTGCTGCAAAGCGCGCGACCCGCAATACTCGTAGTGGATCTTCACTAAAGGCGGGTGATATGTGGCGCAATACTCGGTCAGTTAAATCCTGTTGACCATTAAACGGATCGGTTAGATAACCATCGTTATCTTGTGCAATGGCATTGATGGTGAGATCGCGGCGAATAAGATCTTGTTCCAGTGTGACGTCTGGCGCGCTGTACACCGAAAATCCAGTATAACCATGCCCTGACTTACGCTCGGTGCGTGCCAGTGCATGTTCGGCTTTCGTTTCTGGGTGCAAAAACACCGGAAAATCCTTACCCACTTGCTGGTAATTAAGGTCGAGCATCTGTTGCGGGGTTGCCCCGACCACCACATAATCACGGTCTTTAACCGCGAGATTTAATAGTTGGTCACGTACCGCGCCGCCGACAAGATAAATTTTCACACAAGTTCCTTAACGTTGTTGAATGAGGTTATTGTAGCATTATAGTAAACGAACTTTGACTTTTGCTGCGCTAATCATTACTTTATAGGCAGTTTTTACCCTAAGGATAGTTGCCCATGTATCAGGCTTTTTATGGCCTAAATGAAGCGCCATTTTCAATTGCGCCCAATCCCAAATATTTGTTCTTGAGTGCGCAGCATCAACAGGCGATCACTCATCTGCAATATTGCCTGCAAGAGGGCGGCGGTTTTGTCTTATTAACTGGCGAGGTGGGTACCGGAAAAACGACCTTAGCGCGTTCTTTGTTGGCGCAATTACCTAGCGATAACAATATCGCATCGATTCTTAATCCGACCTTGAGTGAAACTGAGTTGCTGGCCACGCTATGCGATGAGTTAGCGATCACTTACCCCGAAAGTCCGTCATTAAAGCAATTAACCGACGTGATCAGCCAATTTTTGTTGGATAATCATCGCGCCGGACGCTCAACCTTACTGGTGATTGATGAAGCGCAGCATCTACGTAGCGAAGTATTAGAACAGCTTCGCTTATTAACCAACTTAGAGACTGATCATAAGAAACTATTACAGGTGGTATTAATTGGTCAGCCCGAGCTACAGCAATTATTAAGGCAGCAACACCTAAGGCAACTGGCTCAGCGTATTACCGCTCGCTATCATTTGACCCCGCTATCACACGCCGATGTTAGTGCTTACATTGCCCATCGCCTACATATTGCTGGTCGCGATAGTGCACTTTTTTCAAAATCTGCATGCAATGTCATTCATCGTCTGAGTGGCGGCATTCCGCGCATCATTAACTTAATTTGTGACAAATCATTGCTCAGTGCCTATGGCGCGCAGCTGACTCAGATCGATAAGAAGACAGTGTTGGCGATTGCCCCTGAAATTTTGGTGGTGGATGAGATAGCATCGACACCGCGGCCGTGGTTGATGCCGCTGATAAGTAGCGTAGCGGCATTCTTTATTGGGTTTTCGTTGATGGCTTGGCAGGGCACACAACCAGTGGTACAGGCTAAACCGGTTGTTGAGCCGCTTGAATTGCCGTCTCAAGATAAGATCAACATCGATTTACAGATTAAACCGTTGTTGCAAGGGGCGACGCTGCGCCAAACCGCCTTTTCTGGGTTGATGGGCCTATGGGGTACGGCACAAGGTGCGGGTAATAAACCTTGTCAGTCGGCACTAACCTACGGTTTACGCTGTTTCAGTGGCCAAGGGTGGGCAGAGCTGGTTGAATATAATCACCCAGCTGTGATCAGTATCAACTATCAAGGCGCTATCTACCACGGCGTGGTGGTGTCGGTTGACTCCGCCGAACAAGTTTCGCTGATCGTTAATCGCAGTCAGTTTTCAGTGCCAAAACAATGGTTGTTGGAGCATTTAAGCGGTGGTTTTACCCTGTTGTGGCAACCTCCTAGCGATTTTGGCAACGCTGTAAAACTAGGTAGCAATGGTTTAGCCGTGAGTACACTATCTCGACAGCTTAATGAGTATTATCAAATATCAGATCCCGTGACTTCACACTTTGATGAGCCGTTATCGCAACAGGTTAAGCGTTTCCAAGGAGAGCATCAACTGGTGGTCGATGGTATTGTCGGCGCCAAGACATTATTAAAACTACAGGTTGCGACTAAGCAACAGGGTAAAATGCTACAGGGTGAAATCTAATGACAACTCAATTTAATCCATGGTGGTTGTTACCCGTGACAACACTAGCGTTGGGGCTGCTCGCCGGACAATATTACTTTTCGTCAGCGCCAGCCCCTGTTGCTCAGGTAATAAGCACGCCGCCATCAATCGAGACCAACAGCACACCCATATTTGAGGTGGTTACGGTGGCTCTGCCACCAGCGCCTGTTTATCAGCCGCAGCTCGAGGCCACAATCGTTAACAATAAGGTGGTGGTGCACAAAGAGCAGACCAAGGCACGTGTCGCCACCGAGAAAAATCAAACCATTGATAACGATTCCCTGTTAGCTCAGCGCTTTAATCAGGTGCTAACGGAGATGGATAATGAGCAACAACAGCCGGTGTCCAAATTACATCCGCAGGCGCTCACCCTTTATCCGCAGTGGTACCAAGATTTAGTGCCGCCGCTTGAGTTTACCGAGCATATTTATTCCAGCGAGGGAAATGATAGTCGGGTTCGGGTTAACAATCAGATTGTTAAGGAGGGGGAGTTGATTGACTCACGTATGCGCATCGTTAAAATTAAGCCGCAGCAGGTCATCATACAGTTGCAACAACGCCAGTTTAGTTTGCCAGCACTAAGTAGTTGGTAGCGAGGCAAACATCGGACAGAAATTGGTCTATGCTTAAGCGAGTCATAATATTATGCTGACATCGCTTTATTGCTGGGCCAAACTATAAAAAGGAAATTCACATGGACGTAACACAGACTAACGAGTTGGATGATTCGATTCCCCCGCAGATGCTACCAACCAAAGAAGTGCCGGTAGAATTTAGCGGTAAAGGCGGCGAATTTTTTGGTATCTGGATTGTCAATATTCTGCTGAGCATTTTAACCCTTGGTATCTACTCTGCTTGGGCGAAAGTGCGCACTCAACAATATTTTTACGGCAATACGGCGATTGACGGCCATCGCTTCGAATATTTGGCAACGCCGATGCAAATATTAAAGGGCCGTATCTTAGCGGTTATTCTCTTTGTGTGTTATTCGTTGGCGGTAAACTTCTTTCCTATCGTGGGCGGGCTGTTTATTGTCGCGATATTAATTTTAAGTCCGTGGTTAATTAACCAAGGATTGCGCTTTAACTGTCGCATGACCAGCTATCGCAATGTGCGTTTTAGTTTTGCCGGCTCTTACGGCGAAGCGTTTATGTGTTTTCTTATTCTACCAGTGGTCAGTATCCTCACCTTATATCTCGCGTTGCCTTGGGCGCTGAGTAAAATGGATGAATATGTCTATAGCAATATTAGCTATGGTGATAAACCACTAAAAATTAAGTTGGAGACCTCACAATATTATCTTGCAACACTCTATGTGATCGTTGCTACCGGTATTATTGGTGCGGTTATTGGCGCCGTTATCCTACCTATGATGGGCGCTGACATGGCTAATGGTATGGGGGAACCCGTTAATCCAGCTGATCTCATTAATGTTGGCGCAATTTTATTTATGTTTGCGTATATCTTACTTATCGCGGTAGGCACCGCGGTATATCGCGCGCATATCCGTAATCATCTCTTTAGTGTCAGTGAATTTGAAGGGCTGACTCGCTTTAAGTCCACGGTGAGCACTGTGCCCTTTGCGCAGCTAATCTTTGTCAATAGCATGGCGATTATTTTCTCATTGGGCTTGGCCTATCCATGGGCCATGGTGCGTATGGCGGCATTCATGGCTAAGGCGACAGCGCTAGAAATGAACAATGATGCCAGTGATGTGCTCGACTCTATGGAAGAGCAGGATTCATCGTTTGGCGAAGAAGCTGGTGAACTATTTGATGTCGATATCTCGCTAATATAACTGGAGTTTATCAAATATGTCAGCACCAATATTGGGCACCTATTATTTCCCTAAAAGCAGCAAGGCGCACGAGGCACAGCTCCACGTGAGTGGGGATATGATTAGCCTGCATTATTTAGGTAAATGTGCCGAGGTCTTCGATGCTACGACGATTAACATCGCGACAGAAGTGCCTGGCGTGCCAATGAGCGTCGAATTTTCCGATGGCGCCAAGTTTACCGCCAAAGAAAGTGGCGTGCGTTTGGCCCAGCAATCCTCAAATTTAGCGGCGATGGAAAAAAATAAGCAACTCATCGCGGTGTCAGTCATTCTGGTGCCTCTGCTGATGTGGTTTATGATCATGGTGGTGATGCCGCGTATGGCTCAGGCGAGCGTGGCCTATTTGCCCGATGCTATTCCCGAGCAAATGGGGCAGCAGGCCTTTAAGGTCATTGAAGAGCTGCTTCTCGAGCCAAGTACCCTGGAAGAGTCCACCCAGCAACAGGTAAAACTACAATGGCAACAAGCGCTCACTCAGTTAAACCTGCCTAAAGATAAGTATGTATTGCATGTCTATGCCAGTGAATTCTTTGGGCCCAACGCCTTTGCATTACCCGATGGCACCGTGGTGATCACCGACGAGCTACTAGCGCAACTTGATGACAAACCCGATGCCGTGTTAGCCGTGTTATTACATGAGATTGGCCATGTCGAGCATCGACATAGCCTACGCATGGTTGCGCAATCGGTGAGTAGCGCGGTGGTTTTTGCGATGATATTTGGCGATCTTGAAGGTATTGGTGAAATATTGTTGGGCACCGGTTCGACGCTAGTGCAGAATCAATTTTCACGGGATATGGAGCGCGAAGCCGATGAATACGCACTGAGTCATTTAGTGGCGCTGGGTAAACCCGCCGAGGCATTTGCACAGGCCATGCAGAGCTTTCTCGACTTAAGCGCGAGTCATAAAGATAGCCAGCTGCTCAAGTACTTGTCATCTCATCCTGACACGCAAGAGCGCATCGACAAGGCAAAAAACTATCAGGAGCAGGATTAACCTAGATTGTTTGCGCCGACAGGGCGGATAAGTATATAGTTAAGCTCAAATTTTTAGCTTGGGTAGTGCGGTGAAGGTTGAGCGAGGTTACACGGTTCCGGCAAAGCAAGTCCGGTTTGTATTGCAGGTAGGTGAACGTTTAGGCATTAGCCAATCCAGCTTGTTAGCGGCTGGTGCATTAGATCACAAGCCGCTAGTTAATCCCGAGCAGCCGATCGCCGTTGAACATCTCTATCGCATGCATCATAGCCTCGCGCAACTGAGCGATAACCCCGATATTGGTTTATTCATTGGCCGCTCAGCTTATCTAAACCTCGTGGATGTGTTGCTGTATTTATCCAGCATCTGCGGGTGTTTACGACAGTGGTTAAAAATGATGCCCAGTGTGCTTGAAGTCTATGGCGATCTCGGCAAGGCGGTTATCATTAAGCAGGGAGATAGCTTGCGTAGTGAGTGGTGTCCGCTGGTTGAGCTAGCGGTTAGCGGCCGCTATACCATCGACATGGCGCTATGTATTGCTAGCACTATTCTTGGATCCATCTGTTTGCAGCCTGTTGTCATCACCAAGGCGCAGTTTACCTACCCGCAACCCAATGACCTCACGTTTTTAAAACAATGCTTTGGTGATAATTTAAGTTTCGACCAAGAGCATAGCGCATTGCACTTTGATGCCGCCTGTCTCGACTTTGCATTGATTCAGGCAAATAGTGATAACCCAATTGATGACAATAATCCGTGGCAGCAATATATCAACAATGTCGCTGGCGATGATTTTCTGTTCACGCTGCGTCAAAGCATTGCCTGCGCGCTGCCAACCGGTGAGATGAGTATCGATGGGGTGGCACAAGAGCTGGGTATATCACGACGCACCTTGCAGCGCCGACTCAGCGAGCGCGTCACTAATTTTCAAGACATCGTGCAAGATCTTCGTTCGCAGATGGCGCTGTATTTTCTGGCGGATAACAAGATGGATGTCACCAGCATCGCCTTTGTGCTGGGTTATAGTGATTCGTCGTCATTTTCTAGTGCCTTTAAAACATGGCATGGTAGCGCTCCCTCCAAATATACGACTTAATCAATTTGGCACCAACCCCCATTTATATGGCGCGATATCTCATGCTTGGCATGAACTCATTGTTTATGATGAGCTCACCGTTTTAAAACCTGAGACTCAACGATGTCTTTAACCTTTGATAGTGCACGCTTATTTAATCCTGCGTTAACCGAAGATCATCATCAGTGGCGCCGAGCGCTGCGACGTTTTGTCGATAATGAAATTGCGCCCTATTTCGACCAATGGGATGATGAGGGCGCATTGCCAGGCCAACTATGGAAAAAGGCTGCGCAGATTGGCTTATTACAAATGGGCTTTAGCGAGGAGTTTGGCGGTATCTCACAAGGTATCGATATCTATCACTCGATGATCGCCAATGAAGAGTTGGCGCGTGTTGGGTCGGGCGGTGGCATCGCCGCGAGCCTAATGATCCACGGCATTGGTCTTCCTCCCGTGGCTAATTTCGCTAGGCAAGCGATTAAACAAGAAATTGTGCCTGGGGTCTTAGCGGGCGACAAACGCATCTGTTTAGGCATCACCGAGCCATCAGGGGGCTCCGATGTCGCTAATATCAAGACCACGGCGCGCCGCGATGGCGAGTATTATATCGTTAATGGCAGCAAAACGTTTATCTCTGGCGCCATGAGTGCCGATTGGATCAGCACCGCGGTGCGCACCGGTGGTGAAGGGGCGGGCGGCATTTCGATGTTGGTCATCCCAATGGACTCAACGGGCATTAGCCGCACACCGCTGGACAAGAAACAAGGCTGGTGGGTCAGCGAAACCGCCACCGTCTATTTCGAAAATGTGCGCGTACCGGTTAACCATTTATTGGGGCAAGAAGGCCAAGGGTTTTCGGTGATCATGCATAATTTTAATAGCGAGCGCATGGCGATGATCGCATGCATGGAAGCTTGCGCCCGTGTTTGCCTTGAAGAGTCGGTTATTTGGGCGCGAGAACGCAAGACCTTTGGTAAATCGCTAGCCAGTCATCAGGTGATACGCCATAAAATAGCCCAAATGAAGCAACAAATTAATGCCACTCAGGCTTACATGCAAGTCGTGGCACGTGATATTACGCGCGGTGAACCTAATTTTGGCGATCTGGCCATTCTTAAGGTACAAGCCAGTGAGACCATGGAGTATTGCGCGCGAGAGGCGAGTCAAATATTGGGTGGTGCCTGCTATATTCGTGGTAACAAAGTGGAGCGGATCTATCGTGAAGTGCGGGTCAATGCTATTGGCGGTGGCTCTGAGGAAATTATGCGAGATTTGGCTATCTCTCAGTACGGACTTTAAATAATAATAAAAGGAAAATAACATGACCTATCAATCGACATTGGCCGCTAACAGCTTTGCGGGCCAAACTATCATTATTACGGGCGGGGGCAGTGGTATCGGCCGCTGCACCGCTCATGAACTCGCCAGTCTAGGTGCTAAGGTTATTCTGCTGGGGCGTACCCAGCAAAAATTGGATAACACCGCCGCCGAAATCACCCACGATGGTGGAGTCGTCGCTACCTATGCTCTGGACATTCGTGATGAAGATAAAGTGATTAGTACCATAAGTTCGATAATTGAGCTCCATGGCAGAATCGATGGTTTGGTTAATAATGCCGGCGGTCAATATCCCGCGCCAATCGCGAGCATAACTAAGAAAGGATTCGAAGCGGTTGTTGCCAGCAATCTAACCGGCGGCTTTTTGATGTCCCGTGAGGTGTTTAATCAATCGATGAAAAAGCATGGCGGGGCCATTGTTAACATTACCGCCGACAATCTAAATGGCATGCCAAACATGGGGCATTCTGGCGCGGCGCGTGCTGGGGTCGAAAACTTGACTAAGACTCAGGCATGGGAGTGGGGGAGCAAAGGCGTGCGAGTCAACGCAGTCGCGCCAGGGTGGGTTAACTCTAGCGGTTTCGATACCTATGAAGATGAAACCATGAAGGAGTTGATTCGTAATTTTAGATTCCATGTACCGTTAAAGCGTGTTGCGACAGAGGCCGAGGTAAGTTCTGTGCTGTGCTTCTTATTGAGTAAAGGGGCCAATTACATAAGCGGGCAAACGCTGCGTGTCGACGGTGCATCGAGCCTGGGCTCTAGCGCTGTTGTTTGTCCCATTAGCCAGGGTGAAGGTCGCAACAGTGAATCATTTAATGGTTTCCACCGCGCAGTATTGCCTGATGTGCTTAAGGGAAAATAGACGGCGCAAAAAAGGTTGCGGAACTTTTTAAGCATTTACTATACTAAGCTTAAGTGTTAACAACCATCAAGGTGCTAAAGGAATGTTTAAGATTAAAAAAATGCTTAAGGAAAACCGCGGACTTATCTTGTTTTTAGTCTTAATGAGTGTGTTTCGCAGCGCAGTAGCAGACTACAACAGTGTGCCGACAGGGTCGATGTTGCCAACCATCATCCCTGGGGATCAAATTACCATCGATAAGCTTGCTTATGATATTAAGGTCCCTTTTATTAATCGCACCTTGGTACACTTGAACGATCCTAAACGCGGCGATATCGTGGTGTTTGAATCTAAATCTGCCGACATGCGCATGGTTAAACGAGTGATTGGTTTACCAGGTGACAGTGTCGAAATGGTAAAAAACCAAGTGATAATTAACGGTAAACCACTCGCTTATGAGCTAACCGATATTCAGGTTAATAGCTTTGTTGAGCAATTGCCGAGTCATCCACATAATATCCAACTTACCGATAAAAAAGGCACGTCATATGACTCATTTCGTGAAGTTGTGGTACCACAAAATCAATATTTGGTATTAGGGGACAATCGTCAAAATAGTGCAGACTCTCGGGCGCATGGCTTTATTCCTCGCGATGAGATAATTGGCCGCGCGCAGCGTGTATTAGTATCTTTCGATTATGATGCTAATTATTTACCAAGAAAAGATCGGGTCTATAAACCCCTAATCTAACTCGACTAAATGGTTGTACACATTGACCAAAGGCGCGTTAATCCGCGCCTTTTTGGTATCACATCAATAAAAACGATGATTTTGTTTAAGAATACTTGCCAGTTGTCGCTACATCCTTATAATAACTCGAAATGATAATAGTTATTATTTAACAAGTGTTTTAGATCTTTGCACTTTTTAATTTTTCACCCGTTAAGAGAGAATCATGAAATCAATCATTGCCGTCCTAGCCAGTGCTATCACTTTAGCCACTTCTTTTGCTGCTGTTAGCAGCGAGCAAGTTAATATCTACTCTTACCGCCAGTCATTTCTAATCGATCCCGTGGTGAAAAAATTCACCGAAACCACCGGCATTAAAGTCAATGTAGTGTTTGCTAAGAAGGGACTGGCTGAGCGTTTAGCCCGTGAGGGAAAATACACTAAAGCCGATATTGTGTTAACCACCGACATCAGCCGTTTAATGGAGCTTGAAGATAAATCTTTGGTTCAAGCGGTCGATAGTAAAATTCTTAACGCTAACATTCCAGCGCACTTACGTGATCAAGAAAATGAATGGTTCGCGCTAACTACGCGAGTTCGCAACGTGTTTGCCTCAAAAGAGCGCGTAACCGACCACCATATTAGTTATGAAGAGCTTGCCTCAGCGCAATTCAAAGGCAAAATTTGTACCCGCAGTGGTAAGCACCCTTACACGGTAGCGCTGATATCTTCGATGATTGCTCATCATGGCTATGACGAGGCGAAAACATGGCTTAATGGCGTGAAAGACAACTTAGCACGTAAACCTCAGGGTAATGACCGAGGCCAAATTAAGGCGATTAAAGCGGGCCAATGTGACGTGGCACTAGGTAACAGCTACTATTTTGGTAAGATGGTTAGCGATGCCAAGCAAAAGCCAGCGGCAGACTCGGTTAATATCCTATTTCCAAATCAAGATGGACGCGGCGCACATGTCAATGTTAGTGGTATGGCGTTAACTAAGTATAGCCACAATAAAGAGGCAGCAATTAAGTTAATGGAATACTTAAGTGGCGAGAATGCACAGAGCATTTACGCCGAAGTGAACATGGAATATCCGGTTAACCCTCAGGTTAAACCTTCTCAATTAGTCGCTTCTTGGGGCGAGTTTAAGGCCGATATGTTACCGATGAGCGACATCGCCGCCAATCGTAAGCTAGCGCTTAAATTACTTGATGAAGTGAAGTTCGATTTATAAATTTCAGGATGAGTTGGCTGATAGAGTGTAATTAACTACACTTCAATCGATTTGATTTGATTTGATTTGATTTGATTTGATTTGATGTAGTGAAGTTGGGTTTATAAATTTCAGGATGAGTTGGCTGATAGAGCGCTACCAACTACACTTCAATCGATTCGATTCGATTTCATTTGATTTGATTTGAAGGCGTGAAGTTGGGTTTAGAATATGAAATACTCTACGTTATAGTAGTAATTGTCATCAGGAATCGTAGTAGTATCGAATGTATATAAAGCTAAATTTTAAATGGCCAGCTGCAAGCTGGCTTTTGTCATTATTAATCTTCTTACCCTTGCTGGCGATCATTTGGCAGTCATTTGGCGATGACCAAGCTGTTTTCTCACATCTTTGGCAAACTGTTTTACCTGATTATCTACTCAATACAATTCTTGTGGTGGCTGGCGTTTCGACGCTTTCGATGCTCATTGGTGTACCCATGGCGTGGTGTATTGCAATGTGCAACTTTCCCTTACGTGGTTTCTTTGTTTGGGCGATGTTGTTACCCCTTGCCATGCCATCGTATGTCGTGGCATTTGTCTATACCGATTTACTCGAGTACGCAGGTCCTGTTCAGGGAACATTGCGACAACTCTTTGGCTGGAACAGCGCGAGTGACTATTGGTTTTTCGATGTCAGAACCGTGGGCGGCGCAATAGTCATGTTGACCTTGGTTCTCTATCCTTATGTGTACTTGTTGGCGCGCACAGCCTTTGTGGAACAGTCGCAAACATTAGGTCAGTCTGCCCGGATGTTAGGGTGCAGCCCATGGCAGAGTTTTAAGCGCGTGTCGTTGCCGCTAGCCCGTCCGGCGATTGCCGTTGCAGTGTCGTTGGTGGCGATGGAAACCTTGGCCGATTTTGCTGTGGTGCATTATTTTGCGGTGCAAACGCTAACAACGGCGGTTTACGATACTTGGCTAGGCTATGGCAGCTTAGCCGCCGCCGCAAGGCTTTCTGCCTTAATGCTAGCGATGTTATTTATCCTTATTAGTGTTGAGCGCATTGGGCGTAGTAAGCAGCGTCTCTATCAACGCTCAACGGGACAAGAATCAATTAATCGCTACTCGCTCAAAGGTGCTAAGGCATTCTGCGCGTTTAGTTTTTGCTTGCTTATTTTTGTGCTGGCCTTCGCCATTCCGTTTATTTCATTAGTCGATATGGCCATCGAGTATTTCGATCAGTCGTGGAATGAACAGTTTTTACAATACAGCATCAACAGTTTCATGTTGGCCAGTACTGTGGCGCTAATATGTGTAATCATTGGTTTGTTACTGAGTTACTTCAAGCGTTTATCGCAGGGGAAATATGGCGCAGTGCCTGCCAAGTTAGCTAGTACTGGATATGCCTTGCCTGGCACGGTATTAGCCATTGGTGTGCTCATTCCACTAAGCCTATTTGATCACGGACTTAATAATGTGTGGGAATACTTTGGCGAAGAAGGGCCTGGTCTGATTTTATCAGGCACATTATTTGCGATGATTGCCGGTTATGTGGTGCGTTTTTGCGCCATTGCCATAGGCTCGATCGAGTCGAGCTTAAATAAAGTGACACCTTCGATCGATATGGTTAGCGTAACCTTAGGGATGTCACCATTGAAGATGCTATTTAAGGTGCATTTACCCTTGGTGCGTAAGGGCTGTTTTGCCGCCGCCTTGTTGGTCTTTATTGAATCGATGAAAGAACTGCCAGCAGCGTTATTGTTACGGCCGTTTAACTATGAAACTCTGGCCACTTATGTCTATCAGTTTGTTTCTGATGAGCAGCTTGAACATGGCGCGTTAGCTGCGATAGTCATAGTTGTGGTAGGCTTAGTACCGCTAATTATTTTAAATCGTTCGTTGGAGCAGCAGTAGTAATATGACAAAACTAGTAATTAACGATTTATCTTGTCATTACAACGGCCATGCTGTGATTAAAAACTTGTCGCTGGCTATTGAAAGTAATGAAATTATTGCATTACTGGGACCAAGTGGATGTGGTAAAACAACCTTGTTGAGAACCATCGCCGGATTGCAGGCGGTTAGCAATGGCGAAATCCACCTCGGGGATAAGTTGGTCAGTTCGGCGAATTTTATGCTCGAAAGCGAAAAGCGTAATGTTGGCATGATATTTCAAGATTATGCCTTATTCCCCCATCTCACGGTGGCACAGAACATCGCTTTTGGCTTAAGCAAACTCGATAAACTGGCTGCATCGCAGCGGGTTAACGCGATGCTTACATTAGTTAAGCTTAATGACTTTAGCGATCGTTTTCCCCATGAGATATCAGGTGGTCAACAACAGCGTGTTGCCATCGCGCGCGCCTTAGCTTATCAACCAGATTTAATGCTGCTCGATGAGCCTTTTTCAAACATCGATAGTCAATCCCGTAGCGAGATTATGATCGAAATTCGTCACATCTTGAAAACCCAAAATGTGCCTGCGGTGTTTGTTACTCACAGTAAGGATGAAGCGTTTGCCTTTGCGGATAAGTTAGCTATCTTTAACAACGGTAAGATTGAACAGATAGGCAGCGCCGAGCAATTGTACTGTAACCCTAATTCACCCTATGTGGCTAATTTTATGGGCAAAGCGAATTACGTGCCAATTACCGCGATAAATGGACGAAGCGTGAGTACCTTATTAGGTGATATCGTCGTGGACACAAGCACACGTGAACATCACAATATTGCCATGTTAAGACCAGAGCAGCTTAGCTTAACAGAGCAGTCTTCGAGTGCGCTGGAGATTGGGCATAGTTTCTTCTGCGGTAGCCATTGGGTCCACCGCCTGAGCAGCAATGGATCACCTGAACAGCCTATTGAAGTGCATTGTAAGAAATCCTACCGAGTGGGCACTAAGGTTGCTGTGAGCGTCTTAGACCATGAGTTAGTGACCTTTGCCTCTTAGGGATAGATGTTCTAGCTATAACTCGCTAGGTTATTGTGTTATAAACGTAAATTAAAAATAATCTAGCATCAATGGAGTCTAAATCATGGCAAGGGAACAATCAGGTGTTTGTGCGCAGGGCAACCTGCATGGCCAATATTTGTTGTTTGACTGTCAGGAAGGTAATGAGCAGGTGATTCGCACGCAGCTTAGTGATATCAATGATTATATTGATGAGATGAGCGAGCGTTATTGTGATATTGGATTTTCGGGCTTTATTGCCATCGGCGCCAATTACTGGCCATTATTATACCCTAGTGCGAAACCTGCTTTACTGCGGCCATTTCCGTCGATTGAACAAGATGATCGACACGCTCCATCTATTCCCTATGATCTTTTCATCCATATTCGCAGCGATCGCGCCGATATTAATTTCATGGTTAGCCATGAGATATGCGTGATGCTCGAAGATCTTGTATCGTTGGTCGAAGAAATTAAGAGCTTTCGCTACTTAGATAACCGTGATTTAACAGGTTTTGTCGATGGTACTGAGAACCCACAAGGATTGAATCGCCAAAAAGTAGCGCTGGTTAGTGAGGAAGATAATGACTTTAGGGGCGGTAGCTATATCCACCTTCAGCGTTATCGTCATGATTTAACTAAATGGAACAAGCTAAAACAACAACGCCAAGAAGATATAATTGGTCGCACCAAGCAAGAAAATCACGAGTATTCCTCATTTAACAAACCTAAAACCTCGCATATTCGGCGTTCAGGACTTAAGGATGGTCAGGGTAATGCAATTGAAATTTTAAGGCAGTCAATGCCTTATGGTGATATGCAAGAACAGGGGCTGTTCTTTATCTCGTGTTGCCACACCCCACTAAACTTCGAATTAATGCTGCGCAGCATGATTGTGGGGGATAATAAAGGGCATTATGACCACCTGCTCGATTACACCCAGGCGGTCACTGGAGCAGCCTTCTTCGCCCCTTCCGCACGGTTCTTTGCGGCTAGCCGTGTTGGCTAGCGATTAATTGTTATTACAGGCTAACGTTAAATAATTCTTTAATTGTGTTCAATGTCGAATCGATATCACCAACTTGCGCCGGTGCAATGAAGATGGTGTCATCTCCGGCGATAGTTCCTAGAATTCCTTCGGCTTTACCTATGGAGTCAAGTAGTCGGGCGATTAGCTGCGCTGCACCTGGGCTGGTTCTAATCACAATTAGGCTATCGTTATGATCGAGATCGATCACTAAATTCTTTAGTGGACTGCTGGTTGTCGGCACGCCAAGCTCAGCGGGTAAACAATAAACCATTTCTTGTTTCGCGTTACGGGTACGCACCGCGCCAAATTTACTGAGCATGCGCGAAACTTTCGATTGGTTAATATTTTCAAAACCGATATTTTGCAGCGCTACCACGATATCGCCTTGCGAGCCGAAGCGTTCTTCTTTTAACAACGCCTTAAATGCTTTCACTAATTGGTCTTGTTTTTCTGAGCTTCTCATTTTATTCCGTTATTGTTGTTATTAGTCGAAGTAATATGCAATATTTTGCATAAAAACCTGCAAAAGTTCAATAAGTATTTATTATGATGCATAAAACGTTGAGCTTATCACAGTTTTATGCTGCTGTAGTGCATAGATTGGCGCTTTTTTTGACCCCGAGCTCGCCTTTGTATTTGTTTTGGCTCAGCGGATTGGTTAATGGGTGATTGCCGTGACTATGGCTAGCGAAAAAACTAAGGTATACTGCTTGCGAATTTTTGGGGCGCGGCTTTAGTCTGATAGCTAATTAGCTAACAAATGAGTAAAGTATGCGGATTAAAAACCCGAACTTATTATTTATCTCTAAGGGAGAATGTTATGAAAGTTGCAGTATTAGGCGCTGCTGGCGGTATCGGCCAAGCACTAGGTTTATTATTAAAGACTCAACTACCTGCGGGCAGCGAATTATCACTATATGATATCGCGCCAGTAACTCCAGGTGTTGCTGCTGATCTTAGCCACATCCCAACAGATGTAAAAGTAACTGGCTTTGCCGGTGAAGATTCATCTGCTGCACTGCAAGGTGCAGATGTTGTTCTTATTTCTGCTGGTGTTGCGCGTAAGCCAGGCATGGACCGTTCAGACCTTTTCAACATCAATGCTGGTATCGTTAAGAACCTAGTTGGTGTTTGTGCTGACGTTTGTCCAAAAGCGCTAATCGGTATTATTACCAACCCAGTAAACACCACTGTTGCTATCGCTGCTGAAGTATTAAAAGCGAAGGGTGTTTATGATCCTGCTCGTCTATTTGGTGTTACAACACTTGATATCATTCGCTCAAATACATTCGTAGCAGAAGCTAAGGGTCTAAACCCTAGCGACGTTAACGTTCCTGTGATTGGCGGACACTCTGGCGTGACTATTCTTCCTCTACTTTCTCAGTCTGGTGTTACTTTCACAGCCGAAGAAACTGCGGCATTAACAACTCGTATCCAAAATGCTGGTACCGAAGTTGTTGAAGCTAAAGCGGGTGGCGGTAGTGCTACATTGTCAATGGGTCAAGCGGCTGCTCGTTTTGGTCTATCTCTTGTTCGCGCACTTAGCGGCGAAGAAGGCGTTATCGAATGTACTTATGTTGAAGGTCCGGGCGAACAAGCACGTTTCTTCGCGCAGCCTGTATTACTGGGTAAAAACGGCGTTGAAGAAGTACTTAGCTACGGCGACCTAACTGACTTTGAAGCAGATGCTTTAAACGGTGCACTTGATACACTCAAGGGTGATATCACCCTAGGTGAAAAATTCATTAACGGTTAATCCACTGCTCGTTTGCTGACGGAGTCGGTAAACAGCGCTGATTATTGTTAATCACTAAAAAAGCCACAACATTCGTGTTGTGGCTTTTTTGATCGTCAAAGCTTGCATCGTCACGGACCAGCGGCTTATCATATTGACGTGAAACTTATTAAGTTATGGAACATGAAATATAAACAACAGGCGTTTACATTGGTTGAGTTGATCATGGTGATATTGCTCTTGGGTATATTATCGGTCTCGGTGGTGCCTAAAATGTTTACTCAATCAGACGTTGAGTACATTACTGTGCGTGACTTGGTGGTGGCACAATTGCGCTTAGCCCAAATTAAAGCGATGAATCAAACTACCATCTGTACCCGAGTTAAATTTTCAAGTAGTCATGTTGGGATCGAACAAAACGTGGGGGCTAGTTGTGGTTCTGCTCCCGATGAAAGTGTTGGGGTCAACCTTGGTGATGTCAGCGTTACGATGGTTGGCGCTGCTTTGCCATTTTATATCACTTTCGATGGTCAAGGTCGGGGCGTATTAGCGCAAACAGGACAGTGTAGTCCTTGCCAAATCGAAATTTCTGGTTCTGGCATAGAAAATATTGTTATTGAGTCTCAGGGATATATTCATGCGCTGTAATATATCGCGTTCGCGTGACCTAGGCTTTACCTTGATCGAATTAGTGATTGGCATGGTGGTATTTGCTGTGGCAATGGTAATGCTGTTATCGGTTCTTTTCCCCTTGGCGACTAAAACTGTAGATCCTATCTATCAGATCCGTGCAGTGAAACTAGCTAACTCGCTGCTTAGCGAGATTCAGGCTAAAAACTATGATGAAAACTCCACCCCTTCGTTGGGTGCCGGTCGTTGTAATGAAACTGTTGGCGTGATTACGTGTACGCCCGCCAGTGGCTTTGGCGCCGTGGAGGGGGAAACCCATCAGCAATTTGATGATGTTGACGACTATCACGGATTTAGCATCGCCGGTACGCAGTTAGCCAGCAGCGAAAAATATCAAGATCTCTATGTTGACTTTAAACTCAATGTTAAGGTTATTTATGATGGTAATTACTCCGGCTTTGACAATAATGCCAATAGCGATCCCAGTGACGATATTGCGGTGGCGATGAACATGCGTGCAAAACTTATCACCATTGAAGTCACCACACCAAACGACGAAACGCTTGCTTTTTCCACGTATCGGAGCAATTTCTGATGCGCCGCTTAATCGCAAAAGGGTTTACCTTTATTGAACTCATCGTGGTGATTCTGGTGCTTGGCACGGTAAGCATTAGTGTGGTGTCCTTTATTCGCTTTGGTGTCGATATATATCAGGATGGCACCGGACGTGAGCGGCAAATAGCCGAGAGTCGGTACTTAATCGAGCGCATGACGCGTGAATTGCGCGAAGCACTACCTAATAGTGTGCGCGTAAGTAGTGACGGTCGCTGTGTTGAGTTTGTCCCGATCGTCAGTAGCTCAAGTTATATCGATATTCCGGTGTTACCCGAACCTGCGACAAATTCCATTGCAATTGTCGCAGGCACGACGCTAAATGCTGGCGCGTTTAGCCCCAGTAACATGTCGATGGTGGTTTATCCATCGAATACTCAGGATGTTTATGCCGATGATCTTGGGATCACCGGTAAAAAGTTCGCCGTCACTCAATTATCGGCAATAGTGAGCAACAAACGCTCGGTAACGTTAATCAATACCGTTAGGTTTTCTGACGACTCACCGAGCCAACGTTATTTTTTGGTTCAGACCCCTGTGTCTTACTGTCAAGGCAGTAATAATCAAGTGTTTCGATATCAAGGGTATGATTATACAAGCGCTTTCACCCAGTTAAATACACCGCCAAATGGCGTGTTGATGGCGCAACATCAAAGTAACCCGTCGCCCTTTGTCATCCTAAATGCGACATTAGTGCGTAATGCGGTATTGCAGTTAAACTTTGAATTCACCTATAACGATGAAGCGTTAATGCTCTATAACGAGGTTCACATTGTTAATGTCCCCTGATTTCTCAAGCCACAGACTAGCAAATTACTCTATGCGGCAGCGTGGCAGTATGCTGCTAGTATCAATATTTGTGATTTTAGTCCTTGGCGCGCTAGCGCTGACGTTGACTCAAATATTACAAGATAATGCGCGCTCAACCGTTTATGAGGTCTATGGTGCACGTACCCTAAATGCCGCCAATAGCGGCGCGCAACGCGCGCTAAATGAGGTGTTGGGTCCAGGCTCTGCAGAGCGTTGCAATGATGCAACTAAAACCTTTAGTTTGCCTAATGGCGGCGGGTTCTCTGATTGCGAGGTTGGGATTGTTTGTCGGCAATTTGATATTAGTGAAACGAGCGAACGCCATTTTGAGATTAGCAGTCATGCAAGTTGTAGCGCGGCTGAGTTTATCATTGAGCGTAGTGTTCAGGTACAAGCGAAAATTAGGATATAGACTTTGAAAATCAGCTATTTTATTTTATTTTTGGCGCTACTCGCCTCAATCAGTCGGCCTGTATTGGCATTTTATGAGATCGCTTGTCAGGATGTTTTTCCCCAAAATATGACGGCGAATGGACCGCAGCTAGATGTTCCGACTTTTCAATATAATGCTACAACAACTAAAAAATATGTTGGTTGGAAAGGGTCAGAATATTTTTCTGCTGGCGACTATGCACTAATTCACATGGGCTCATCATCTTCGTTGGTATTAGGAGATTCAGGTTCGTTAAATAACCGCTTTAGGATTGCTCGCCTCGAAGTGGGTTGGAATGCCAAGCTTGACTTGAGTCCCGGGGACTATTGGATTGAAAATTTGACGATCAACTCAAAAGCTAAAATATCCTTAAAAGGTGAAGGCACCGTACGGTTGTTTGTAAAAAATGCATTGTCGATAGGCTGGAATACGAAAATAGAGTCCAAAAACAGTTATCTTATTATAGTGGCTGAGTCTTCCGTTGCCACGGGAGGTAATGTTAAAATTGATGGCCTTATCTATTCGAAAACGAGGATAGATTTGGGGTTTAATGACCATATCAAAGGTGCGATCGCGGCGCCGCAAATTAATAGTCCACAGCATAGTAATATTAAGATTAATTATCATCCTGAGATCATCGAAAACTTGGACTTTGGCTCAATGTGTTCTAATACTTCTGAGCCTCCATCGGATCCTGTTCCGGTACTTGACATGCGTTTTGATGAGGTCAGTTGGGAGGGGGCTAATTCAGTCCTTGATAGTAGTCCTCATTCAAACCATGGTAGTCCATTTTATGGCAATGGTAACCCACTAACTCATTCCGTCAAGAGTCCATTCTGCCGAGCTATTGATTTACGGGAAGAGGCGGGGGATAATTATCTTCAAGGTGTATCGATAAACTCAAAGGCACTCAATGGTGCCAAAGATTTTACCATCGTGGTCTGGGGCAAGAAAGAACCGGAGAGAATAGGCCGTCCCGCCAATAAAACACCACACGATGTTACTATTCTGTCGGGATTTAAACGCGACAAGAAAAATGATAAAGATAATGCGTTAATCTATTACTTTGCACATGACTATGGGTCTCAAGGTTTGTCTTATCGCTTTTGGCCATCGATAAATGTAAAATATTTTGACGAAGATAGTCGTCTTGAGCAAAACCTAACGATTGCCGATGATCAATGGCATCAATTTGTGTGGACGCGAAAGGCTAACACAAAACAAAGCTGCTTCTACCTCGACGGTGAATTACAAGGTTGTATCACTCATGGTAAAAACAAAAAACTTGAGATTGCTAATAATGGCCTTTTCTTGGGACAGGAACAGGATTCATTAGGCGGAACATTTGATTCGCTACAGGCATGGGATGGTTATTTAGATGAATTGTTGATCTTCCATCAAGCACTTTCTAAAACGGAAATAAACACACTACGTGACAATGTATTAGGAGGAAAAACTTGGGACGATAAACTGCGAACGAGTTGCACTGTAGGCCCGGATCACTACCGCATCGTAATGCCTCCTGCTGGCTTAACCTGCCAAGCAAGTGAAGTGCTGGTAAAGGCGTGTAAAGATGCCTCCTGTGATCAGCTCTTTATGGAGCCAACAAGTGCCATGCTAACAGCGACAAATGAGGCTGTGCCATCGTCACTAACGTTTACTAATGGATTGGCGACTGCGACATTAAATAAACCAATATTTGGCAGTACCACAGTTGACCTTAGTGGACTATCGCCCACAGCGTCGGCGACTGAGCCCGTTCAATGTGTCGATGATACCGGCGTAGTGGTATCCTGTAGCGTATCATTTGCCGATACTGGGTTGGTGTTTAGCCCCATTCCTACACAGGTGGCTGGCAAGCCATCAGATGTTGAATTTAATGCCACCACGTTGTCGATACAGGCACTCAAAAAGGGCGATAACTTTGGCGCTACTGGTCGCTGTGAAAATGTCTACCCGCCAAATACGCAGGTTGATGTTGGTTTTCGTTATACCTGTAAAATCGGTGAGTTATGTAGTAATCGTGGTCCGCTAATTACGGGCTCGGGTGAGAGCAAAGAATTAACGAGTGACTCGTTTACTGATGTAACACTTAGCTTTGGTGCTAATTCAGTGGCAAACTATGTGTTCAATTACCCCGACACTGGCCGGCTTAGATTGTCAGTCAAAGACATTGCGCCAAATGGTGCAGTGCTCAGAGGTGATAGTTTAACTAGCTTTACTATTCGGCCATTTGGGCTGCGCTTAAGTGTGGCGGACGCTGTTTTCTCAAATGACAGTAACGGCGATGCCTTTAAGCAGGCAGGGCAAGATTTTGTTGTTCAGGTTGAGCCCATTGCGTGGTTGAAAAAAGGCCAGGACAATAACGATGATGGCAACTATGACAAAGGCCAGGATGTGTCAGGCAACGACGCTATTGTCGCGTTTAATGGCGGCACGGTGAATTTAAGTAAAGAGAAACAATTTCCTCAAGGGAGCAATACCTCCGACGGTATCTTGAGTATCACCAGTGCGCCAAACTTTGCAAATTCAAGCACGACACTGACCGCAAGCTGGAATGAAGTTGGTATTATCGATTTAACCGCCACGCTTGCCTACTCTTCAATTGCTTGGGGAGCGCCAGTACAAGGTTTTGTTGAAAACTTGGGGCGCTTTACCCCCAGTTATTTCGATGTCGATTTAAGCCACGGTATCGTTGAATCGAAATGCGCTGACTTTAGTTATATTGGCGAGATGAATGAGGCGCTGACTGAAGGGATAATGGCTTATGATATTCTTGCGATGCCTCATATCACATTAACCGCAAAAAACGCTGGCGGTCAAACAACAGTTAACTACCAACAGGGCTTTTATAAATTAAACGTATCACCATCATCGCCGTCTTTTGTGGTGAAGACGCCTACTCAGGATGATGTCAAAAAAGGCACGTCGGGCGCGCCGATGAAATTAACGGCCGTCGTTAACACCGGCACGCTCGCTGCAACTACAACGGAAATTGACGGTGTTAGCACCATCGACTGGGGGGCTTTTGATTATACGCTGGCCAATGAAGATCACTTTACCTATGAAAAAAATGGCTATTCACGAGTGGAGCCATTTACCGCAAAATTTTCATTGGTTTTTAGTAAATTGTCAGACGCCGATGGCATTACGATCCATTCATCATCCACATTACCGACTTTAAAACCTGTCGGTCATCAAATACGCTTTGGACGAGCTTACTTAGTCAATAGTTTCGGGCCAGAAGATAAGGCGCTAAATGTGCCATTGCAATATCAATATTGGCAAGGAAACCAGTTCACTGTTAACCCTGACCATTGCTCAGCTTATACAATGTCTGATGTGACGGTTAATCCGGTGGCTCCGCCAGATCCGCAGCGGGGAGTGTTTGGTGCTATAGATTCCTCGACGTTTAGTAACGATTCTTTAAGCGCTGATCGCGGCTTTGGCAGTATTGGGTTACCGGTGAGCAACAAAATTGGTGAAACCGAGATCGAGATCGATGTGCCAACATGGCTAAAGTACGATTGGCAGCAAAGCATCAATCCGGTTTACGATAAGAATCCCAGGGCGCAACTTATCTTTGGGCGCTATCGTGGTAATGATCGAGTGATTAATTGGCGCGAGATCCGATGAACACTTAACCAAGGCTTAAAATATTAAATTTGAGCCTTTAGGCTGAGGTTTGCACCAAGGTTTAAATATTTTGATATTAATTTACAAAACAGCTTGTTGGCGCTTGTTTAAACGGTGTGTCATTGGTACAGTTGTCGGGTTTTCTCACTCACAAATTCAAGTTAGGCATAGTCGATGTTTAAAAAGCTACGTGGTTTATTTTCAAATGATCTCTCGATAGATCTTGGTACAGCTAACACCCTCATTTATGTACGTGACCAAGGTATTGTTTTAGATGAACCTTCGGTAGTAGCGATTCAGGAAGATCGCAGCAACGGTACCCGTCGCGTCGCGGCTGTTGGCACGGATGCGAAACGCATGTTAGGACGTACACCTGGCAATATTAAAGCGATTCGCCCAATGAAAGACGGGGTGATTGCAGACTTCCATGTCACCGAAAAAATGTTGCAGTACTTTATTAAGCAAGTACACAACAACAGTATTCTTCGCCCGAGCCCACGTGTATTGGTCTGTGTACCTTGTGGTTCAACACAAGTTGAGCGTCGTGCGATTAAAGAATCGGCAGAAGGCGCAGGTGCTCGCGATGTTTATCTTATTGATGAACCGATGGCGGCGGCAATTGGCGCTGGTTTACCTGTATCTGAAGCGACTGGTTCAATGGTTATCGATATTGGTGGTGGTACTACTGAAGTGGCGATTATCTCACTCAATGGTATTGTTTACGCGAGCTCAGTACGCATCGGCGGCGATAAATTTGACGATGCGATCATGAGTTATGTTCGTCGCAACTTCGGCAGTTTAATTGGCGAAGCAACAGCTGAGCGGATCAAGCATGAAATTGGCAGTGCCTATCCTGGTAATGAATTACTAGAGATCGAAGTGCGTGGCCGTAATTTAGCCGAAGGGGTGCCAAGAAGCTTCACCCTAAACAGCAACGAAATATTAGAAGCATTGCAGGAGCCACTATCTGGCATCGTAAGTGCGGTGATGACTGCGCTAGAGCAATCACCTCCTGAGTTAGCTTCAGACATCTCTGAACGAGGCATGGTATTAACCGGCGGTGGTGCATTACTGCGCGATCTCGATCGTTTGATCATGGAAGAAACCGGTATTCCGGTGGTTATCGCCGATGATCCTCTTACTTGTGTGGTACGTGGTGGCGGTAAAGCATTAGAAATGATCGACATGCACGGCGGTGACATCTTTAGCTATGAGTAAAATGTTTGCTGCGGCTTTAGCACACCTGGATTAGCGTCATGAATACTATCTTCACCAGACGCTTTCCAACTCGCTTAAGATTACTTATCTTTGTTATCATTTCGCTGGTCGTTATCTTTAGCGCCGAGCGCATGACGCCTTATCGTGTGCATTTATCTTCACTGCTCAGCCCATTACAGTTTTTGGCCGATGCACCGATTGAGGCGCTCGATTCCGTATCAGATAATGTGAAATCACGGGCTACGCTAATCGCGGAAAACCGTCTATTACGTGAACAGGAGCTTATCATCAGTGATAAACTCCTGACCTATGAACACCTGAGACTAGAAAATATTCGCTTACGGGCGTTGTTAGGCTCCCCCGTAAAATACAAGCAGCGTAAGTTAATTGTGCGAGTACAATCGGTGGATACTGATCCGTTTCGCTTGCAGTTAGTGATCAACAAGGGTAAAAAAGACGGCGTTTACTCGGGGCAGCCTGTGGTCAATGAATTTGGCGTGGTGGGGCAGGTTATCGACGTCAGCCAGTATAATAGTCGTGTCTTACTTATTGCCGATGCTAGTCATGCTATTCCGCTGCAAAATCAGCGTAATGATGTGCGCTTGATTGGTTTGGGTAAGGGCGATTTACATCAACTTGAATTACAGTACGTAACAAAGAGCACCGATGTTAAAATTGGTGACCTGTTAGTGACTTCTGGGCTTGGCGGGATCTTCCCTGAGGGTTATCCTGTGGCGAAAGTTAGCGCGATTGAAAACCGCGGTAGTGAAATATATTCAACCATTAAGATTCAGCCTATTGCTCAGTTGGATCGTGTCAGGTATTTGTTATTATTATGGCCCAACCAGCCAGCTGATAGTGATGAACCAGCTAAGGGTCGTTAATGCGACAGCTTCCTACCATTTCCCTGCTGATCATTTGGCTTAGTGTGCTCGGTGCACTATTACTGCAAATAATGCCGATTCCGCCACTAATTGATGCTTATCGGCCTAACTGGGTGTTACTAGTTGGTCTATACTGGTCTATGGCGCTGCCGTCGCGTTTTAATTTGGGCAGTGCTTGGCTGTGTGGGCTAATGCTTGATCTCGTGTGGGGCAGCCCGTTGGGCATCAACGCCTTGGCCTTTGTTATTGTGCACTGCGCGACTGTGCTGCACTTTAAGAAAATTCGTAGTTTTTCTATTTGGCAGCAAGCATTACTCATTGGCTGTATTAGTTTTTCATATCAGTTGTTGAGCTATTTTTTTGAATCATGGTTAAATGATGTGCGGATCCCCGATGGTTATTATTTTTCATCGCTTAGCGCATTGGTTGTCTGGCCTTGGTTATTTTTAGTATTACGTAAAACTCGCCGTCATTGGCGTATCAGTTAAAAAGAGAATCATGAGCTTAATATCAAAGCAATTTATTTATCTGGCGTCTAAGTCTCCGCGTCGCCAAGAGTTACTCAAGCAAATTGGTATTGAGTTTGAACAGGTTAATATAGAAGTAGAGGAAACTCCGCAACGTGATGAATCGGCGCTGGCGTATGTGCGACGCTTAGCGATTGAAAAATCACAGGCCGGATTACTGGAAAGTAACCGTGACGCTCCTGTTCTGGGCTCTGATACCATCGTTGTACTCGATGGCGTGATCATGGAGAAACCGCGGGACCAAGCTCATGGCGTGGTGATGTTGATGGCCTTGTCTGGCTCGACCCATCAAGTAATGACCGCCATAGCGTTAAGCGATAATGAACAAACCCTCAGCAAGGTTGTCATAACTGATGTGACGTTTTGTGAAATAACTGAGCAACAGGCGATAGCTTATTGGCACACCGGAGAGCCCGCCGATAAAGCTGGCGGCTATGGTATTCAAGGGCTCGCAGGACAATTTGTCGAACACCTTGAAGGCAGTTACTTTGCGGTGGTTGGATTGCCGTTACGCGAAACGCAAGTATTAATAAATAACCTACTCGCACCTCAAACTAAGAGCGATTAATCATGCCCAATGATATTAAAAGTGTAGCAGCAGAATTACTTATTAATGTAACGCCTAGTGAGACTCGTGTAGCGTTAGTCGAAGACGGCACCTTGCAAGAAGTGCATATTGAGCGCCTGGCTAAAAAAGGCATCGTTGGTAACATTTATAAAGGAAAAATTAGCCGCGTCCTGCCAGGCATGCAAGCGGCTTTTGTCGATATCGGTCTCGATAAGGCGGCGTTTTTACATGCGTCAGATATCGTGGTTAAAACCGACGACGACAAAAAAGAAGAAGAGCGCGGCCAGCGCAAAGTACCCGATATCACCGAATTGGCCAAGCAAGGCCAATACCTTACGGTGCAGGTGATTAAGGATCCAATTAGCACCAAAGGCGCACGTTTAACTACCGATATTACCTTACCTTCACGCTATCTGGTCTTTATGCCGGGAGCAAAGCATGTTGGGGTGTCCCAGCGCATCGAAAATCCACAGGATCGTAATCGCCTTAAGGCCGTCGTGGGTAAGTATACCCATGAACATGGCAGCTATATCATTCGCACCGCCGCCGAAGGCATTGGTGAGCACGAATTGGCGCAAGACGCCGCCTTCTTAAAACGCCTGTGGGCTAAGATTATCGAGCGCCGCCAGCGCGCAAAATCTAGTACCATGTTATATGAAGATTTGAGTCTGCCGCTACGCCTGTTACGGGATTTTGTTGGCACCAACCTAGAGCGTATTCGAGTCGATTCGAAGTTAACCTTTCAGTTGCTAAAGAATTTCACCCAAGAATTTGTGCCAGAGTTGTACGGTAAGCTCGAGTATTATCCGGGTGAGCGGCCTATCTTTGACTGCTATCAAGTGGAAAACGAGATTAAGCGTGCACTTGAGCGCAAGGTCGAATTAAAATCTGGTGGCTACCTCATCATCGATCAAACTGAAGCCATGACTACGGTAGATATCAATACTGGTGCCTTTGTTGGTCATCGTAACCTCGAAGATACCATTTTCTCTACGAATCTTGAGGCGACTAAAGCGATTGCTCGGCAGCTGCGTCTGCGCAACCTCGGTGGCATAATCATTATCGATTTTATCGATATGACTCACGCAGAGCATCGTGCTCGGGTGCTTAGTGCGCTGGAAAGTGCCATGGACAAAGATCGTGTGCGCACCAGCATCAGTCAATTTTCTGCGCTGGGTTTGGTTGAAATGACCCGTAAACGTACCCGTGAAAGCTTAGAGCATGTGTTATGTCATCAGTGCCCCAGCTGTAAAGGTCGCGGTTCACTCAAAACCACCGAGAGTATTTGTTATGAAATTTTCCGTGAGATTATTCGGGTAAATCGCGCACATGCGGCAGATCGTTTCGTTGTCTACGCGTCAGAGAAAGTCTGTGATGCGCTGCTTAACGAAGAAACTGACTTCTTAGCGGAATTGGAATTGTTTATTAATAAAGACGTAAAAATTCAACCAGAGCCGCAATATGGACATGAGAAGTATGATGTGGTGATGATGTAGTGGCGGGTGTTTTTCGCTTTGCTAAGCGTTGTTTCGCCAAGCTTTGGCTAGCGGGCGTTGTATTACTCATTTTGATCGCGCTGTTCATTAGCGCGATACGCGCTGGCCTGCCTCATTTAAATCAATATCAAAGCCAACTCAGTGATTACCTTAAGGCAGAGCATCAGATTAACTTTTCGATGACGCATGTCACGGGGCAATGGAGTGAAGGTGGCCCGACATTAATCTTACAACAGCCCAAATTTTCTAACCTCGAGCGCTTTGGGGTCGACTTTCAAGCACAACGAATGTCATTACAGCTCAATATTACACAATCCCTGCTGGCGCTTTCCCCCCGGTTTAATTGGATTAAACTGGCTCAAACTAAGCTGCATTTAGGCACGTTCCCCGCATCATCAGAGAGCGGCGTCGATCCGGCTGAACTATTGATTAATTTAGTTAACCACGTTGATATCAACGGCGCGAGTATCAGCTTCGATAAGTCCTATGGCACATTACCTCAGATTGAATTGGCACAACTGCGTTGGTTAGGTGGTATCGAAAAACATCAGCTGCAACTCGCTGTCGCCGCCGACAAGCAGGGCAAAGTACCTTTAAGCCTACTAATTGATGTGATTGGTGATAGCACAGAAACCTTAAGTGGTTCAGTTTATGTCAATGGCGAAGACTGGTCTTGGTTAGAGGATTTAAGGCTGTTTTTACCGGCATTGGCCAGTGATGCCACTGCACAGGCTAGTTTTGAGTTGTGGCTCGATTTTTCAGCCTCGTCGGTCGATGATATGGTGCTATCACTGGGTGAAAATCAGTTAAATTGGATAAGTAATGGCGAGTCGCAACAGTTGACGATTGCGCCGGCATTAATGCGATTGCAACCTAACGATCAAGGCTGGCTATTTGCCGCAAATGGGCTGGAAGCTAGTTTGAATCAGCAAGCGCTATTGCCGCTTGATATCTATGCTAGTCAGGTCAAAGATCAACTTAGCGGTCAGATTAGTCAGCTCGACTTATCTCCAGTAGCCGCCTTAACTGGCCTGCTCCATGCCACGTCCAGCGAGACACAAACATTACTCAGCCAATTAGCGCCGTCGGGCAAGTTACAGCAACTGAAGTTTAAGCAGCATCAAAATAGCTGGCACTACCAGGGGGAGTTGGTCGATTACACGCAGCGTCAGGTTGGTGGTATTCCGCAGCTTAGCCATTTGAGCGGTCAGTTCAATGGTATCGATGGTCATGGTCAGGCAGATGTCGTTTTTAGTCAGAAATCGTTAGACTTTGGCCCCTACTTCAAACAGCCAATCGCCATCAACAAGCTCTCAAGTTCACTATACTGGGGTCATGATCAATATCGCAGTTGGTTTGGTGCATCCCAGCTTAGCGTGGGCAATAACGACCTGAGTAGCGAATTGGCGTTGCAACTTGAATTCGAACCAGCGCAATCACCAGTATTGTCATTGTACGGTGAGACCCGGTTAATCAATGGTCATAATCTCGATAAATACCTACCCCATGTCGTATTAAGTGATGGCTTGGTTAGCTATCTTGGTGAGGCGATACAAGGCGGTGAGAGTGATCACATTAGTCTCATGTGGCAGGGTCAATTAGGACAGTTTCCTTATGCCCAACACAATGGTGTATTTGAGGTGCAGGCGCGAATTAATAAGATGCAGTATCAATTTCATCCCGATTGGCTGCCCTTAACCGACGCTAGTGTTGATCTAAATTTTCATAACGCGAGCATGCTACTTACCGGGCATAGCGGGCGCCTCAAACAACTTCAGTTTGAAACCTTAATCACCCGCATCGATAACCTCATTGAGCAACCAAAGGTAGAGGTTGACGTGGTGCTCAATCAACCACAATCAATAATCAATGATTTCGTGTTCGAGTCGGTTATCGACAATAGTGTTGGCGCCGTGCTGCGTCAGCTTAAGGTTGACGGCAACATCCGCACTCAGCTAAATATTGAACTTGCCCTCGATGGAAGTCAGCCGATCATCTCCGGAAAAGTGTTGCTCACAGACAATGATTTAGCGATTAACGCCATCGATTTAGCAGTGGACAAAGTATCCGGAGACATCGCCTTTACTAATGGCGACGTGATTGGTTCAAATGTTCAGGGTTTGCTCTATGGTCAGCCGGTAACATTCGATATAAAAACCAAAGCAATGGGCTCCGAACATTATGGCATTGAGCTGGATTTAAAGGCTAAATGGCACAGCGATAAAATCCCACAGAATTGGCATGCATATCTCGATGATTATCTCTCTGGTAGCCTCGATTGGCAGGGCCGCGTGACTCTAAAAATTGGTCATGACGATGTCAGCTATCAGGCCAATTTTAAGTCGCCGATGCAAGGCCTCGCGCTTAAACTACCCAAACCGTTGGATAAATACGTCGATCAGCGCGAGGCCTTGCATGTGTCTACTGCTGGTAATGCGGCTGGCGGTCAATTTAACTTGGCCTTAGGCTCGCGCGCAGAGATACTCGCAGATTTCACCACCACCACCGATCATAAGCTAGCGGTGCAGCAACTTAGTTTACTCGTTGGTCGCGGCTTTGCGGCAGAAGATGTGGTCACTCAAGATGGTTTATCAATCAAGATAGACTTAGATACGCTTGAGCTTGATGAGTGGCAACATTTTATTAGCTCGATCGAACAAGGACAGTCACAGGACAGTTTCTTACCGCCCCTCAAGCACATTCAGGCCAATGTTAACCAGCTAACGGTATTAGACCAGCAACTTAGCGATGTCTCCTTAATGGGCACCAAACACCAAGATTATTGGACCATTAATGTTAATAGCGAACAAGCGGTCGGCGACATTAGGATTTTTGACCAATTTAAAGAGCTTGGCGTAGAAGCGCACTTTGAGCGTTTGGTGATCGCTGCAAAAGATGAGACTGCGCAATTGAGCAATTCCGATGGGATCAAGCCAGTTAGTTTAGCCGCGATAAAGAACCTACCACTGGTGGATTTCTTGTGCGATAGCTGTCAAATCGCTGGGGTCGAAGTCGGTCAGGTAAGCTTTAAAACCATGGCGCATCAAGATGGGATAAAAGTGACTAACATTGCAATGGAAATTGATAAAACCATTGTTAAAGCAAATGGCTTTTGGGGCTTCGATGAGGACGGCGAGTATAGCCAAATTGTGGGCTCGGTAAATACTGATAATGTTGAACAAGCTCTTAAACGTTTTGGGCTGTCGTCGGGGATCAAGGATAGTGGTATCGAGGGAGAGTTTCATTTAACCTGGCGAGATAGTATCTATAAACCCCAAATAAGTAGTTTGGATGGCGATGTTAAATGGAAAATGTCTGAGGGCCACATTGCCGAAGTCAGCGATAAAGGGGCACGGATTTTTTCGTTGTTTAGCCTAGACTCCTTGCGTCGCAAGCTGGTCTTAGATTTCAGGGACGTGTTTGTTGAAGGCATTTTTTATAATTATTTTAATGGTAGTTTTGTTATCAATGACGGCGTTGCAGTCACCCGTAATGCTTACATGGACGGTATTGCCGGTGGTATCGACGTCATTGGTTCGGTAAATTTAGACAGCCAAGAACTCGATTATTACATCACCTTCTCGCCCAACCTGTTCTCAAATATTCCGGTGATTGCTGGGGTTGTTACCAGCACACCACAAGTCTTTGTGTTAGCCTTTGCGATTACCAAGGTGCTTGAACCTATTATCGATGTTATCTCGCAAGTGAATTTTAAATTATCTGGCAGTATCGACCAGCCAACGTTTGTCGAGATCAACCGTAAGCAGAAGAAATACAAGGTACCTGAGCACATTTTGCCTAAGCCAGAGCCTCAGGCCGCTGAAGAAACAGAGCACCCCTCAATTAATGGCGTCAAACAGTTTGCCACACCCAACAGTCAAGGAGAGCTCGATGAGCGAATTAGCGATTAAACTTGCCGCCATACAACTGGTGTCGGGGCCCGATATTGACCAGAATATCGCGGTGATTAGCGAGCAATTAAGTGAATTAAGAAGCGCCTATCCACAGCAGCAGATTCTGGCGGTCTTGCCTGAATGTTGTCTGGTGTTTGGCACCAGCGATGATGTGGTTAATGCCAAAGCTGAGGTCATTGGACATGGCGAAATGCAACAAGCACTCATTGCATTAGCGCAACAGTTCGAGATCTATCTCGTGGCAGGAACTATTGCCTTAAAAGCACCTGATGGTCGTAATTATGCCGCCAGTCTCTTTATTTCTCCCAACGGTGAAGTACTTGGCCAATATAACAAAATTCACCTGTTCGACGTGCAAGTCAGTGATGGTATAGGCTCTTATCGTGAGTCAGATGCAACCCATCCGGGTAATGATATTATGGTGATCGATACGCCAATCGGTAAAATAGGCATGGCAGTGTGTTATGATCTACGCTTTAGCGCCTTATTTCGCGCAATGAACGCGATGCAGGCAGACATTATGGTGTTGCCGAGTGCGTTTACCAAGCAGACGGGGCAGGCACATTGGGAGATTTTGCTGCGCGCCCGAGCGATTGAAAATCAATGTTACTTTATTGGCGCTAACCAAGGCGGCACACATGCCAATGGCCGCGAGACCTGGGGGCAATCGATGATCGTTAACCCATGGGGTGAGATAGCAGCGCAAGTCGCTAACGGTGTCGGTGTTGCATGCTGTGATTATCAACAAGAGATGGCCCCGGAGATCCGTAAAAAAATGCCGCTGGCGACACAGCAACGCTTTGCAACAAATGCATTATTATAAATGGTATGCAGTCACAGGCGCATTGTTAAACCCTACGGGTCAAATTTTTAGCGATACCGACTAGAGCAAGTTGTGATTATCAGCAAGTGATGACCGGGAAATCCGCGTTAAAGTCTCTCTTGTGACGAAACAACGCTTTGCAACAAACAAACACACTAAATTAATTTTAACCAATGCAGCGCGTTGGTTTATACACTGAGATATCTATGAGTTTTGAAAAAGTCAGCGCATCACTGTTAGCGCCATCGGGATTAACTACCGATAATCTACAGCACTACCTAAAATCGATTCACCAGCATCAAGTTGATTTTGCTGATTTGTATTTTCAATCGAGCCATCATGAATCTTGGGTGTTAGAAGATGGCATCATCAAAGAAGGTAGTTTTAACATTGAGCGTGGTGTTGGTGTCCGCGCTGTGTGCGGTGAAAAAACCGGTTTTGCTTATGCCGATGAGATTAATGATAGCTCAATTATGCAGAGTGTCACGGCGGCGCGCGGTATAGCTAAGGCCAAGGCGAACGGTCAGGTCAAAGCATGGCACAAAACAGAAACGATTAAAGTCTATAGCGAGCTTAATCCCTTAACGCTAATGAGCGAAGTCGATAAGCTCGATATCTTACGCCAATTAGATACTCATGCCCGCGCCCAAGATCCACGGGTTAGTCAGGTTGTCGCGAGTATCTCTGGCGTCTATGAAGAAATCTTAGTAGCGGCTACCGATGGCACGCTAGCGACCGATATTCGTCCGCTAGTCCGCTTAAATTGTAGTGTGATTGTCGACGATAACGGCAAGCGTGAGCGCGGCTCTGCCGGTGGTGGTGGACGTTGTGATTATACTTATTTTTTAACCGTCAAAAACGGTAAAAAAATATTAGAAGGATACGCCCAAGAAGCCGTGCGTCAGGCGTTGGTTAATCTAACGGCTATCGATGCTCCAGCTGGCATGATGCCGATCGTGCTAGGTAACGGTTGGCCTGCAGTTTTACTACACGAAGCGGTAGGTCACGGCTTGGAAGGGGACTTTAATCGCAAAGGGTCTTCGGCATTTAGCGGAAAAATTGGTCAGCAAGTAGCGTCGCCGTTATGTACTATTATTGATGATGGTAGCATGGCCGATCGTCGTGGTTCGATTAGCATCGATGATGAAGGAGTACCGGGTCAGCGTAATGTATTAATCGAAGATGGTATCTTAAAAGGCTATATGTTTGATAAGCATAACGCTCACTTAATGGATACAGTAAGCACCGGTAACGGCCGCCGCGAGTCTTATGCATCATTGCCAATTCCGCGCATGACCAACACCTTCATGTTGGCGGGCGAAAGTTCACCCAAGGATATGATTTCTAGCATTGAGAATGGCATCTACGCACCAAACTTTGGTGGAGGTCAGGTAGATATCACCTCAGGGAAATTCGTGTTCTCAGCCTCAGAGGCTTACTTAATTAAGAATGGCGAAATCGGCCAGGCGATCAAGGGCGCGACATTAATCGGCAGTGGCAGCGAAGCGATGCAACAGATTTCGATGGTTGGTAACGATCTCGCACTCGATCCAGGCGTCGGGGTTTGTGGTAAAGACGGTCAAAGCGTGCCTGTTGGCGTGGGCCAGCCGAGCCTTAAGCTAGACCAAATTACCGTGGGTGGCACCGAGTAACACGCTTTGCGCCGCAGGGTTCAATGCTTGCGGCGCACTCTAATAATCATAAATATGCTCAATATCATGACCATTTCGGTTTACTTCATTAATAAAATTGGCTAAATCAGTCACCTTAACCTGATAAACAACCCGCTTAACGCTCGTTAGCGAGACCATCTTCGAATCAAATAAATGATCGCCGATGCTTGGCATAAAAGGCTTATCGGTGTTGGTGAGATAAGAGATAGCAATCAACTGATTGCCAGAGATATCCTCGAAACTGATGCCCAAGCGCGAAATTTTGGGGATTAGCGTGCTAAAACCGCCCCAACGTGGCGCTGACAATAACAGTTTGTTACCAGTGCTCGCTATAATTTCGGCAGGGGCTAATTGTTGCGGTGTTAGCGCATAGTTGCTGTGAGCAGTTAGGTAAATTTTACCGTCACTCGCTTGATAACTACTTTTGGCGGCATATTCTATTGCTGCTGCATACACTTTCTTGAAACCAAATTCTAGGCTAAATATCAGTTTGCGTTCGAGCTTACGAATGAAGTTATGACCAAAGAAATCCGGTTCAGACCATATCTTAGTAACCCATATACCAAAATCAAACTCGTACCACGCCTGATCAAAAATCAGCTTGCTGTACGCGCGATGCGCTGCCGCAATGATGTCATCTTCAGGGGTTGGGTTATCGGCGGTCCAACGTGTAAAACGGCCTAGCGTATTCTCATAGGCTCCTTTGTACATATATTCGATGGTGGTCGAGATGCCAATTACCTGCAGCATGGTCATGTACTCGTCGTTGTTGGCATATTTGTGCCCAGCCAATTCAGTGACATTGTCATACAGTTGCCAATATTGATCGATGCTGGCAAAAAATGGGAAGTCGCTGGGATTATTGCCAGCGTCTAAAAAATTTGCATACTCTAATGGGTTAAACACCAAATACCATTCGGGAATCGTTAACAGAGTCTGCCCCTCATTGCGGTAGTACTGGGCAATACTGTCCTTTTCTACGCTAAATTCCGCTTGGTTTTTAGGGTAGTGGATCTGCCATAGCTTGTTGCGAAAACGATTGTTAGGATCGATAAGATCCTTTAATGCAAAGTATTGATCGGCGCGTGGGTATGCCCGTTTGAATTGTGCCGTCGATGCATGCAGTTGATACGGCAGGTAATAACTGCCTCGCTCTGAGATGACTGCATCGATCATTTCAGCGCTCCATCGTTTTACCTGTAATTGCGCACTGAGGCTAGTGCCCTGACGGTAATAAACCACAAAGGCGAAGACTTCACTATCCGCCCACGCTAGCAGGGTGCCGGGATCAGGCAGCGCGTGTCGCACCGATACGTTAACTATATTGGCCTGATTGCGAGTAAATATCTCCTTCATTTTAGCCGCAAAACTATCGAAATTTTCAACCGGCACAAAATACTCTCGTAAGGCGTAGGTCGTGGTTAAGCGATCGTCTGGTTCTAGTTCATTGACATCATAGCTAGCCTCAAAATTACGCCAATATACCGCATCGTCGGCATAAATGTAGGGATCGATAATATGCTGACGCGCCCACTTACCAATATCATATTGAGCGACAAAGTCAGCGGCCTTTGGTTGCCAACCATATACTTTCTCTTTGGGGTTAAGCCGCTGGTTTTCGGTTAAGGCTTGGTCGGTTTTATGCCAGCTAACGTTTCTAATTTGCTCAAAATCTGGTGGATAAATATCGGCATTATGAAACACCATGTCTGGGTTGTCGCGCACGTTATCCTTGAAGTGTTCGGCATAATCAGCCAAGGTCATAGTCGACGTGGTGCGAGCAACTTTGATGTTTGGCACTAATTGTAAGGTGACCTCGGCAATCACCGCTAAGCCGCCATAGCCACCAATAACACCATAAAATAAGGTAGCGTTTTGTGTTGGGCTGGCCATTACTATGTCACCGTTAGCCAGTACTAATTTAAGCGAAATAACCGAACGAACGAGTGGACCTTCTCCAATGTAGCGGCCATGTACATTGACACTCACAGAGCCGCCAACGGTAAAGTTAGCATAAGTCTGCATTATTTTAATCGAGAGATCGTGGGGATCGATGATCTGCTGAAGATCGCGCCAAGTAATGCCGCTTTGCACTCTAACCCATTGTTGCTCTACATTGAGTTCCAGTACTTGGTTAAAACCGCGCATATCGAGATGCAGGCTATCTGGAAAGGCTGTTTGTCCACCCTGACTAAAGCGGCCGCCGCCGATTGAAATGGCGCCCTCACTTGAGGTTATCGCCAGCGCTATCGAATCGATAGACTTTGGCCGGACAATCTCTGCGACAGTTATCGGATTGAGTTGGGTGATATCGTTAACAATAAGTTGATCGTCAGTTTGAATGCTACTGCCACCGGAACTAAGAATTACCAGACTACACAGTACAGCCGTGAAGAGTGAGAACAACAGTAAATATTTACTCAGTGACTTTAGTAGTTTCACCCCAATTTTAAACAGCATTTGTACATCCATGGTTGTTTGCTATCTTATAGTGTAGGACAAAAATAAAAATCACAAGGCAAAGTATGGAACAATCGCGTCGTAAGTTATTAAAAACTATAGTAGGAGTCTGTGCATTCCATCCTGCGTGTTCGCTATTGGCTGGCCCAAATTCGGTTAATCAGCAGCGCTGGGCCGACAGTAATTTTCGATTTATTTACCTCAATTCACCGCATAAAAAGGACTTTTACCGTTTTTTAGTCAATGTGTTTCACTTGTTCCCCGAACAAGAGTTTCATCGCTTAATTAGCGAAGTAACCAACAAACCCTTATCGGACCAACAAATTTATACTCAGGTGCAACAACAACTCGATGATATTAGCTCACTATTGGCGCCATTTCGCTATGCCATTCCAGCCCTGAATAAACAGAAAAAGATGATCGCCCAGCAGACACTACAGCTACTAGGTGAGCAACGAGACTTTAATGGCTACTTAGAAATTGGTAGTACGGGTCGCTATCTCGATGAGCTCGAAGAGCATCTGGAGATTAGTGGTCCACGGTTCTTTGTCAGCGAGAAACCTGCAACCTATGCGCCGACTGATATGGTGGACCGCGGCCAGATGTTTAAGGCGGGTGATGATATTGGCTTAAATAACTATCAACCGAGCATGAGCGTCATAGCACGCGACTCACTAGACCTTGTCACGGTCTTTATTGGTTTTCATCATTGCCCGCTATCGCTGCGCTCGTCATTTATTCGCAGTATTAAGGAGGTGATGCGCAAGGGGGCCTGTTTAGTGGTGCGCGATCATAATGTGAACAATAAAAAGATGAAGCATATGGTTGGCTTGGCTCACGATGTATTTAACTTGGGTACGCAGGAAAGTTGGGCTTATAATCAGGCTGAATTACGTCATTTTTATTCGCTGGCACAGCTCGATAAATTATTACAACAACACGGGTTTAAGTCGGATGGCACTAGGCTGTATCAGCAAGGCGATCCGACAAAAAATGCCTTGATGATATATCGAAAGGTTTAGCATTTCTTCGCTCAGCTAATTGATCCAATAATAGGTCAATAGTGCACCAATAAGCCCACCCATGCCTGTCGCTATGACGATCCACAATATGAACAGTTTGTTGGTAGGCTCGGCAATGGCCTCTTGATGTTGTTGCTCAGCCATTAACGTGTGACTCTTCACTTCAAATACTGCGCTTAAGCTCATTAATGTTTCTGACGACGCTGTGCCATAACGTTCGACGCGCTGTATGGTGCGTAGGCTTACCGCGCAAGCATCGGCTAAGTGTTGCTGAGTGTAAGCGCGTTGTGTGCGCAGATTCTTAATTACCAATGCGTTAACTTGCATGGATTACCACCCCGACACAATTTGTGAGCCGATAAATCCTGAGATAGCACCAAACAGAAAGAAACCAATGAAGATTTTTAGGTAGGCCTTTCTATTCTGGGTGTAACTAAAGCGTAGCGTCTCAACATGGGTACCATTCTTTATTAGGGTACAGCTCACGCGATGCAACAGGGTGCTCTCCAATGTGATCTCAACCTCATATTGATGTTTATTCACGGTGAACTGGTGGGGTGATTTTCCGCTAATAGAATACCTTTTACTCACCTCTTTACCATTAACTTCAATGTGCTTTTTAGGGGAAAAAAATGCACTAGAGGCAACGATGCGTTGTCCCTCGTCCTGAAAGATAAATTTGATGCCGCCAAAAATTGAGCTGGTGACGCTGCCTTGTGATGTAGCACTGTTGTCTGTTTGCGAGGTCATAGTCTATTACCTGTTGCGTTATTGATGACATCAGTTAAGCAAACAAAATCACCCTAACCAACGACATAAATGTGACTGTACCATAAAATGTCATATGACATCGTACTGTCACATTGTAATAAGGTAATGATATTTATGGTTTAAAAACTATTGTCTATAATATTTAGAGGAGGTGCCTCATAGCTGATATTTCTCTAACCGGTAGAGGAATGCCTTGTAACCGAGCTGTAAAAACTTTGCTGCCTGAGTTTTATTACCTTGGTTTTGACGTAATGCGTCACTTAAGCATTGTTTCTCAAATTCTTCCCAGTTTAACCCGCTGCTGGGCAGGGTAAATCCGCTCGCTGGTTGGTTAGATTGAACGGAGTTCATGCCATTGACCAATTCGTCGGCGTCTTCTAGCAAGATAAAACGTTCGATGCGATTACCTAACTCACGCACGTTGCCGGGCCAGTGATAATCGAGTAGCTGTTTAAGGATGCTCTTTTCAATCTCTGGCGCGTGGCAATGATAGCGTTGACTATAAATTTGGCAAAAGTGCTTAATCAATCGAGGAATATCTTCACTACGCTCGCGCAGCGTCGGCATGGTCAGTGGCACGACATTGAGGCGATAATAAAGATCTTCACGGAATTCACCTTGGCTGGCCATCAATGCGAGATCGCGATGGGTTGCCGCCACAATGCGCACATCAACGTTTATTTCTTGGTGAGCGCCTAATGGGGTGACGGTACCTTCCTGAATGAAGCGCAGTAATTTGGCTTGTAATTCTAACGGTAGTTCGCCTATTTCATCGAGAAATAAGGTGCCACCATCGGCGGCGGCAATTTTACCTATTTTGTCGGTATCGGCGCCAGTATAGGCGCCTTTTAGCGCGCCAAAGAGCTCTGCTTCGGCTAAAGTGCTGGGGATTGCGCCGCAGTTAATCGCAATAAACTCGCCGTTGCGCTTGGACTGGTCGTGGAGCGCCTTAGCCGCTAATTCTTTTCCGGTACCACTCTCACCATTGATGAGAATAGTGGCGCTGGTTTGTGATACCCGCTTGATCCGTTCAAAGACCTTCTGCATGCAAGGTGCATTGCCGATCAAGTCCACCAGATTATCTTGTTGTATTAGCGCGGCATTTAGTTGTTGGTTTGCCGTGCGCAGCGCATAGGCTTTGCGGCCCTTGTCGATGGTTAAAAGCAGCTCTTGGCGTTGAAATGGTTTGGCAAGGTAATCATCGGCGCCCGAATTCATTGCCTCGACCGCATGGGTGATGGTGCCGTAAGCGGTGGCAATAATAAATCCCAGTGCCGGTTGGTTCTTTCGTACGTAATTGAGTAGATCGATACCGCTAAGTTGGCCTAGCTTCCAGTCGGAGAAGATTACTTCAATACGTTGCTGCTTGAGTAAAATGATCGCTTCTTCGACGCTGGCGGCGCTAAATACGGTAAACGATTCCCCTTGTAAAATACTCTCGATCAACAGGCGCTGTTGTTGATCATCTTCAACCACTAAAATTGTTGTCTGGCTCATGGGCTTACTCACTTTCAATGATTGAATGTAGGGTGATATTGGCGATGGCACCGCCGCTTTGCCGATTCTCGATGGATAATTGGCCTTGATAATGGAGCTGGCACAAACGTCTGGCAATATATAAGCCCATGCCAGCACCTTCCGGCTTTGTCGTAATATGCGGTTGGAAAAGCATATCGATGATCTCAGGCGCGAGGCCGCTGCCACTATCTGTAATGGAAATATCGAGCGTGTTATCACTGGGTATAACGGTGATAACCACTTCGCCCGAAGAGTCACTCGCTTCCACCGCATTAACCATCACGCTATGTAAAATGGCCCTGAGCTCACTCTCATGCCCAACGAAAGGCAGTGCTGTGGCGCTATCAAAATTTATAGCGATGGTGCTGGTGGTGCTTAGCTCGAGAATAATATCTTGCACCACATGGACTAGGTTTAGTGCTTGTGGCTCTAAATGATGTTGCGCCGCTAAGGTCAACAATGACTTAATGGTATTGTCCATACTGGCAATTTTTTCTCGTGCGCCAACGGCTAGTTGCTGACGCTGTTGATCATTTAGGCTAGGTAGGGCCATCTGTTCGAGCGATAAACCGATGGTATTGATGGGATTACGCAGTGCATGAGCCAGCCCTCGGGTCATCTCACCTATGTCAGCCATGTGCTGCGCCGCGATAAACTGCTGTTCTTGCTTGCTCAATTGCTCAAGCTTCTCGCTCATTTGATTAAACCGCTCAAGTGTTTTCTTTATTTCGCTGACACCGACAGCAGTCACCGTTACACCCAGTTGACCATCCTCTAAGGCCTTAAAACCGTCGGTCAATTGACTAAGCGGCTTGCTAATGTGACGAGCCAGCCAATAAGCCAGCAGCAAGGCAATTAATGATAACGCGGCAATAAACAGCGATAAATAATTAAAATAGTGGCTAGAGAGCGCATCTTTTCGATCAAACTCGAAAGTCTTCTGCTCGATGCCATCGGAGGTTTGCCTGAGCAAGGAAAAACCTGAATCGTTATCAATTGGCGTCACCTTTATATCTTTTAATAGTGCCTTTAATGAGCGAGGCGCAGGACCACTCTGTGTTTTTGGGATCAGTTCGATAAAGGGTTTGCTATCGGCAATTTCAAGTGAATAGCTATCGTTTATCTCTATAATTTGTTTCTGCGCGGGATGAATCTTAATGTGATAGAAGGCGGCGAGTCGGTCGTTGTGATTAACGGTGTAGGCCGTCGGCTGCTCAGATGCTGGTATCGGTTGATCAATTCCTTCGGCGACAAAATCGATCACTCGCTCAGACAGCGCCTGGCTGCGTCCCTGTACTTCTTGTTCTATTTGCCCTTTGATGTAGCTGACGAAGCTTAACTGGATCACCGCTAATATGATGATCAACAGTGCGATAAGCAGAAACAAATAACGTTTTAATGACATGCGCGCCTTGGCTTTTATAGGGTAAGGAAAAGTTAACTATACAAGTATCACGCCAGCTTAATAGTTTATATTTATGAGATAAAAACAATCAGTTATGACTTGTTTCTAATAGAAACCAAGCTAACTATGTGGTGTATGTTCCGATATCAGGATATTGTGTCCTGATATCGGGACCCTTTGCAAGGGTATGTTAAGCTAACACAGTCTGAATTTAATCTAAGTTATTGTAATTACGTTTATTTAAAAAGTTGGTACGACAGTTGTATTAACCTGTAGAGAAACTACTTTAATACGCTGGCGGGGCAACCAAAGCATCGTCAATGGTTCAACACAGAACAGGAACATATTATGACTCTTTTTACTAAAACATTAATCAGCAGCTTGTTGGCCTCGGTATTGGTGATTAGCGCACCAGTCAATGCACAGAATATCTTTATCGAAGAGACGATGCCTGATCAGCAACGTGAAATTGAGCTGGACGAGCGCACCAGTGGTGATGTCGAGCGTAGTATCGTGATTAACGCTAAACAGGGCAAGACAACACGCGTTGTGGTTGACGAAGACGGCCAGCAATATCGCTTTAACTTAACTGACCAAGATATTGCCGACATGAAGGTGCTTAATCAGAAGCTTGATGTCTTAAGTGGTGAAACCTTAATTAAGGTGCGCAGTGCATTGCAGTCGGTTAATAAAAACATGGTGCGTATGCGCGATAGCGGTATGCTAAATTCCATTGTGGTGGAATTGGATGGGGATGAGGTTAATACCGATATCGACTTTGATTTTAGCGCCATTGAAAACATCAAGGACTTAGCCGATCTTAAGAGCCTTGAAGCACTCGGTGAGCTTAAAGAGCTAAAAGTATTAGAGCAGCTAATGTCAAAAGAGCACGCCAAGGTTATCCGCGAGCGCATTCGTCATGATCATCACAGTGAGCGGGAAGAGCGGGTAAGTGAACGCCGTGAACAATTAATGGAACAAAAGCACCGTGAACATGAACGCCAGATGGTTAAGGCAGAGAAGAAGCATCGTGTCCATCAGGATCGCATGCATCGCCAACATCGTCAGCACCAACGCGTTATTATTGTTGATGGTGAAGACAGCAACATTGTCTATGATGTAAACAATAGTAGCGTCAGCAATCACCAAGGCGATGTTAAACGCTTTAAACTCACCAGCGATAACATGGTGCTTAAAGGCCATGTTGACGCTATCTTAAAGCTCATTTCGCACGGTGAATTTACCCCAGACGAATTAGATAAGCTGCAACAAATGCTCGACAGTAAGCGTTAAATTATACCAATATCTCTCTTGTTCTCTTTTTAGAACGCCCCAGCATGGCAACATGCTGGGGTTTTTTGGTTATACTTGGCATAACATCGCTAAATAAAATACTAAACATGGCAAAACCCAATAAGAAAGGCCCGAGTAAAACCGTCGATGTGTTTTGCGCCAAATGCAAGACACAGTTGTTTAAATACCGCAAAGGCGGCAAAGGTGCCTTAGTGAAATGCTTTAAAGAGCGTATTAGCGTCGACTACACTACCGCCGATTGCACCTGTCCTAACTGCCAACAATTATTTGCGCGCGACACCCTAGTGCGCGGCGCGCCAGCGTTTAAGATGATTGGCGGTAAGGTGACCATGAAATAAGCAGATGGCTGTGCAGCTATTGCTGTTGCAATTTTTCGGTGCCTAGGGTCTGTTGATCTTTGTAGCTTTTTTTCGCAGCGAGTTGTTTGAGTTTAACAAGGCAGAGTCTATATAGTGTAGCTGGCTCGATAACGCAGTAGAAATCACAAACGCTGCCCAAAGGATTCAACTAGAGGCGCCCTGCGCAGCGTTTTTCGTATTTACTCTTGTAACTTAATAAGGTTAGTCACAATGTGGGATTTTATCAAAGGCGTCTTGATCGCCGTTATCTAACGTGGTTAGATCCATGTCTTGAATAAAGACAAAGAAATCTTCGTCGTCTTTAAGTTTTATGTAGATATTTAGTAGGGCGTTTTTTTGTGAGAAACCCTCATCGCGACATGCGGACTCGATCTTTAAGCCAAAGCTGCCAGTGCCATCGTCATGATTTTCGCGATAAGCCTTAACGGCTTGTTGAGCTTGTATCATCTTTAGGGCATCTTCCTTAGACCGCTGCAACACACTGATGTGTTCATTATCTTGTATGTCTTCCTTTAATTTTTCAGGAATAGGGTAGTCAGGGTTAACCTGTACCAAAAACTGATGTTTGAAGTTTGCCTCTGGTTTCGGTGTTTTAAAACCAAAGTCGATGACAATATCGCCATCTCGAACCTTCATTCCCGCTGGTACACGCACCGCGACTAACAGTTGCTGTGGATCGACAGTTAATGGACTAAAGTTTCTCATTTTATACATCGTGCTCAACGGAATGGTAGTGCAGGCTGTTATTAGCGTCATGAAAGCAATAACGAGGATTATCTTGAAAATTTTCATATAGTGGCTCTCTTTTTATAAGGATAATGAATAGTTATGTCACTATGACAAGCGCATAAGTTAACTGTTACCAATCATCTAATAATTTTTTTCGTATATTAAAAAAAATAATAAATATTTTTTATTGCATCAGTTGAATGAGAAATTACAAATTAATTATCGTCCCTGTAATACTGGGTAAATAAATTATTAATAGTTAAATCAAGTGTTAATGCGTTGTTTGTGAGAGTTGTATATATATTTGTCTGGTTTTTGAACAGCCTGTTAGTGCCATTTTTAGCTGATTCAAGTGGTCTGATCATTGAATTTATGTTGTTTGATTTATATTCAATCCTTGACTTTTATTTTAGATTCTATAAAGTGCTCATCAGCAAGAAAGAAAGCCTTTTGTTTACATTCTCCATTTCGTTGTTTTATTAATAATACCACGCTCTGTAGTTTCTAAGTTCCAGTCTGTTTTTACGCTATTCAAGCCTCTTGAAGGCACTACATTAAAATTACAGGATATTATTATGTCAAATAAAGTACAAGGAACCGTTAAGTGGTTCAACGAATCTAAAGGTTTTGGTTTTCTAGAGCAAGCTTCTGGTCCAGATGTATTCGCTCACTTTAGCGCAATCTCTGGTGACGGCTTCAAGACTCTTATCGAAGGTCAAAAAGTTGAATTTACTGTTAGCGATGGTCAAAAAGGCCCGCAAGCAGACAATATCGTAGCTCTTTAATTAGAAGCGACATTTTAGCTCCAATTTGGAGATAAAATCGATATTTAAAATGGTAAACCTTTGGGTTTGCCATTTTTTTTTGCTTTTTTTAATATCCCTATCCGAATTGCTGCCAATAAAATGGGGCTAGATTCGTTAAAACAAACCTAACCCCATTATTAAGTAGTCAACTAAGTCTCTTTGGTATTAACCAAAGAATAATAGACTAGCTACAATTGTCCAAATACCAACACATATACCAATCATGCCAAGAGTGCTTTGGATCGGTGTCAATGTGGCTAATAATGCTGCGCCCTTGATACGACCCTGCTCTGACTTAGACAAAACAAATTTGTTGATCAAGTTATAACCCAGAAGGAAGCCTAGCACTGCTTGTATGACGCTACTCGCTAACCATGTTACCCACCAAATAGGCCAACTGGTCAGTATGCTGATATTTAACACGGCTGATATGATGCCCCAAATGCCCCAAAAACAAAAAATAAGGCCAATCCAGCCTTGGTAGGGCGCAATCTTCTCTAATATCTCCTTGGCATCAGGCTTTTTTGCCAACAATAAAGCGGGGACAGCGAGTAAACTGAGCAAAATTAACGTTATTCCATAAATCAAAATTAAGTCCTTTTGTATTGTTTGACGACAAAATTGTACGCCTATGCTTTGAACCAGCTTAACTAACCATCACAAGCCTTACCCATGCACGAACACTCAAGCATGGGATGCAACGGATAAAACATGAACAAGAAAACGACGCAAGGGCATTGCAACGCATGTAACCAATCTCTATTCAAACTCTGTCGTGCCACTAATAACTAAACAGTCGGTTATTCAAATAATATAAGCGCTGCCATATGCCATGATTTAGGCGGGCAATCAAACTATTACCTTAATAAGTATAGAGTAAAAATATTGAAAAGGTTAATTGAGATCGAAAAATTGTGTCGAGAAGGGCGGGTTATTGAGGTTGCTATTAGATTAATCAATGGTGAGCAATATAAAAATGCCACACAACCCAATGACGTTGGGGGGAATGTCAATATTTGTTCTCGCAGCGACGTAAACCGCTGCGAGAACAATGAGCGTTTAACGTAATTCGCGACGTAAAATCTTGCCAACTGGGGTCATTGGTAATTCGTCACGATGCTCCAACTGACGCGGTAATTTGTAGGCGGTTAGGCGCTCACGGCAGAACGACTTAACTTCGTCTAACGATAATTTTTTATCGCCTTTGGCGACAATAAATACTTTAACGGTCTCGCCCGTTTTCGCGTCAGGAACACCGATGGCAGCACAATTTTCGACTTCGGGGTGAGTCGACAGCACATCTTCAATTTCATTAGGGTAAACATTAAAGCCAGAGACGATAATCATGTCCTTAATGCGGTCGACTATTGAGATGTAACCGTCTTGATCGATAATCGCCACATCACCCGTTTTTAGCCAACGGCCATCTTCGGTAAAGGTGTCCTTGGTTGCCTGTTCTTGCTGCCAGTAGCCTTTCATTACCTGTGGACCGCTAATGCAAAGCTCGCCACGCTCACCAATGGCGACTTCATTGCCTTCATCGTCGATACATTTGGCGGCGGTGCCTTGCAGCGCTTGACCCACGGTGCCCAATCTCTCTAAGCCATCGAGCGGGTTCATACACACAGCCGGTGAGGTTTCGGTGAGGCCATAAGCTTCCGAAATGCCTGCACCGGTGATTTCTTGCCAGCGTATCGCGGTATCTTCGAGCAGCGCGGTGCCCCCTGAGAGGGTAAATTTAAGCTTGCTAAAGTCTAATGCTTTGAAGCTTTCGCTGGCCATTAGTGACACAAACAGCGTATTTAGACCGACAATACCGGTTAACTGAAATGGCTTCATCGCCTTAATAAAAGTTTCAGTATCGCGTGGATTAGCGATTAATACACTGTGCATACCCAGATGGAAGAACGCCATCAAGTGCACGGTAAATGAATAGATGTGATAGAGCGGTAATGGCGCGACGACAACAGCATCGCTGGTATCAATTAACTTATTACCCTGACTATCTTGTTGTTGCAACATGGAAGCAGCTTGGAGCATGTTGGCAACAAGGTTTCCGTTGGTCAATTCTGCACCCTTTGAGACGCCAGTGGTGCCGCCAGTATATTGCAGAACGACGGTGTCCTCTGGGTTTTTCAAATGGGTTGGCTTAAAACGTTGACCAAGATGGGTGTTGATTATCTTGCGAAATGATAATGCATGGGGCAAGTCATATTCTGGCACCATCTTCTTAACGTATTTTATCGCGCCATTAATCAAGAGTCGCTTAAGCCCCGGCACCATATCAGCCATTGAGGTGACAATGACGGTTTTAATCCCGGTTTGCGCTTGAATGTTTTGTACCGATTTAGCGAACATATTCATGCATAAAAGCGCTTTGGCGCCCGAGTCGTTAAACTGATGAATCATTTCACGTTCGGTGTAAAGTGGATTGGTATTGACTACTCGCAGTCCTGCACGTAACGCGCCAAACATTGCGATGGGGTATTGCAACACATTGGGCATTTGAATGGCAAAAGCATCGCCTGGTTTTAAATCAGTAGCTGTTTGCAGGTAGTGGGCAAAGGCGGCGCTATATTGATCTAGCTCACCGTAGGTAATGGTGTGCCCTAGGCCAGTGAATGCTGGACGTTGTGGATAGCTTTTAAAAGCGTGTTCAACCACGTCAACCACAGATTTATATTGGGTGAAGTCGATCGAATCAACGATACCAGGGGCGCGTTTACCATCCCAGAAAGATGCTTCCATTGTTGTCTCCTTAAAGCAACGAGTAGGTGACTAATTACAGAGTTAGCAGCAAAGTTAGCTGCTATTTATGCTCAAATTAGGGTTATTATTTTTATAGTTTCGCCAACAATTTATACAACTGTTTGAATTTGTGCCTCTATTAATATAGATTTTTGCGGCAAATTTCTAGTTATTTCTGATCTTTTAACGCTAACGACAACGTCATTTGCGCCAATTGCTCCAACGATAGATCGCCGCTGGGCTTATACCAATTGATGGTCCAGCTAATTGCGCCGGTTAATAGCCGTCTTAAAACGATTGGCTTAATAGAGACAATTCCCTGCTCAAAAGCCTGGGCTAGTATATCAAGCCATAGCTGCTCATAGCTGTCCCTGAGGGTTAATATTTGTGCTTGGTTTTGTTCACTCAGGCCGCGCCATTCATAGACTAATACCGCCATCTCGGCGCCAGTATCGACAAGGATAGATTGCAGTTCACACAATATTAATGCCTGCAACTTGTCTTCTATCGCTTGGTTTTGGCTTAGTGACAATTGCATGCGCTCAATGTTGAGTAGAATGGTTTGCTCAACCACATTGCGCAAGATCTCTTGTTTACTCGGGTAATGATGAAACAAACTGCCCGACTGAATACCCAGCTCTTTGGCTAAGTCGCGCACCGTGGTTCGCTCGAAACCGTGAGTGCGAAACAGCCTAGCTGCGGTTTTAAGTAATCTTCCCTTAGCGCTTGTTGGATCAACAATAATACCTTGCTCAATTAACTGCTCGGTTAATTGGGCGGTTTGTTTCGAGCTTAACGCGACAAATGACATGCGTTACCTTAATCAGTTAAAGGGTTAAATTTTTAGTCAGCTTAACACACCCTTTTTTCTTTGTGTGTTTAGCTTGCAATCAGGTTATTGAAAAAGATGCCGATATTGTTCTCTCAACGCATTTTTTTGGATTTTCCCGGTGGCGGTCAATGGAAATTCTTGGACCAATAGAATACGCTTTGGCACCTCATAACCCGCCAGCAGTGACTTACAGTGTTGTAATATCTCAGCCTCATTAAATTGGCTGTCGGGAGCAACTTTGACCACGGCACACACCGCCTCCATCCACTGCGGATGCGCTAGCCCAAAAACAGCCACTTGCACTATATTTGGACACTCCGATAAAGCTTGCTCAACCTTGACTGAGGCGACGTTTTCGCCGCCAGATTTGATCATGTCCTTGATGCGATCGACAAATAACAATTGGCCTTGGTTATCGATTAGCCCAAGGTCGCCGGAATGGTGCCAGCCAAACTTACTTGCCTCATTTGATGCTGTCTCGTTGCCAAGATAGCGGCTCATGGCTTGAGGCCCGCGCCAGCATATCTCGCCCTGCTGACCTTGTGGCACTTCTTGTCCATTCTCATCGAGAATAGCTTGGTCGGTGGTGATGGCTGGAACGCCCCAGTAATTTCCGGTGGCAAATTCGGTGGCGCTGTTGTCGTAGAACACGCAGGCGCACGGGGTGAACTCTGATTGACCACTGCCCAAATGAAAGGCGCAGCCGCTAAACGTCTCGCGTAACGCATTTAGGGTGCCACTGTCCATGGCAGCCATGGCGTATAACCCAGTGCTCAACGAATTAAAATCAAAATCCATGAGATTAGGTAATGCCAATAAGCCTTGCCACATCATCGGTAAGAGTCCGGTGCTGTGTACCTGCTCAGCCTCAATTATTTTTGCCACGCTATCGGGGGCAAATGCCGGTAGCAAAACTAGCTTTCCGCTAAGTTGTAAGGTACTTAAACAAAAGGTCAGCGAGGCACAGTGAAAGGTTGGTAACACGGCTAAGTGATGATGGAATTTAGTGAAGCCCATGCTCAATGGCGTGCTCATACTCGTCATGTAAAGCGATAAATGCGATGTCTCGATCCCTTTGGCTTTTGAAGTGGTGCCGCTTGAGAAGATGATTTGCGCCGTGTCACGATCGTTAATCATGATATCGTCGAGATTGCTGTCATCTTGCCCGGCCATCAGATCTGTGAAACGTAAACTATCATCGCTGGCTTGGCCAATGGCGATGCGCAATTCAATGTCGGTTAGGTGCGCGCCATGGGTTAATGGCATAAAGCGCGGCTCACTAATCACCGCCTTAATCTTGGCTTGTTGCAGGTTGTAATGAATATCATCGAGGTTTTGCAAAAAATTAATCGGCACCACCACCAAACCTGCTTTATAACAGGCAAACATCGTGATAAAAAATTCAATCGAGTTGGTGGCTAGCAGCGCCAGCGTATCACCTTGGGCCAATCCTTGCTTGCGCAGCCCTCTGGCCAATTGATTGGCCTGACTATTGAGCGCCTGATAAGTAATTTGATGGCGCCCCTGATCGTCAAAAGCAACTATCGCGGTGCGATTTGCGCTGTCGCGCGCTCTGCGTCTAAGCATGTCACCAATGGTCACACGCTCGATTAAGTTTTGGTTTAAGTGCTGCTCGTTCATGGTCATGGGACTCCGATTGATATTATTTTTATTATTAATGGGTAACTGATAACCGCTTAATCTTTGAGCCATCATAACGGCAAAAGCTTGCGCAAAGCAAGCGCTTGGTTTGTGGTTTTGTTGTTCAGTGAGTGATTTAGGTAGTGACTGAATATTAAACAGTTGCCAACCAAGCGTTTGCTTGGTATGGTGCGTTCAAGTTTATAAACACCTGTTTAAATAGAGTATCGAATGACATCACAAAAAACGCTAAGAATTGGTTGTGCTTCGGCATTTTGGGGCGACACCGGCGCCGCCGCTCATCAGCTAGTGCAGGGTGGCAATCTCGATTATCTAGTCTTTGACTATTTAGCCGAGATGACCATGTCGATTATGGCTGGCGCGCAAATGAAAAATCCACAAGCAGGCTTCGCACCTGATTTTGTCCATACCCTCAAGCCGTTATTGAGTGAGATTAAATCTCAAGGCATTAAGGTATGTAGCAATGCAGGAGGCGTTAATGCCAAAGGATGTGCCGATGCACTAGCCAAAGTGGTTAGTGATGCAGGGCTCGATTTAATTATCGCCGTGGTTGAAGGGGATAACCTCACGGCGTCACAGGCGAGTTTACGTGATAGTGGGATCACCGAGATGTTCTCAGGTCAACCGATGCCGACGCAACTGACTAGCGTTAATGCCTATCTTGGCGCGCCATCAATAGCCGCTGCACTCGCTGCTGGAGCAGACATTGTGATAACCGGCCGTGTGGTGGACAGCGCGGTGGTTTTAGGTCCGCTGGTGCACGAGTTTAATTGGTCATGGCAAGACTTTGATAAATTGGCCCAAGCGTCACTCGCCGGCCATGTCATTGAATGTGGTACTCAGGCCACCGGCGGTAACTTTACCGACTGGCATTTAGTGCGCGATGGTTACGCCAACATGGGCTTTCCGATTGTCGAGTGCAGCGCTGATGGCTCCTTTGTGGTGAGCAAATGTGCAGATACGGGTGGTTTAGTCAGTTGTGACACCGTGGCAGAGCAGATCCTCTATGAGATAGGCGATCCTAAAGCCTATTTACTGCCTGATGTACATTGCGATTTTAGCCAAGTTACTCTTGAGCAACTGGGCGAAAATCTTGTGCGTGTTAGTGGCGCGACCGGTAAAGCGTGCAGCGAACAATATAAAGTTAGCGCTACTTATCTTGATGGTTATCGCACCAATGCCACCTTTATGATTGGCGGTATTGATGCCGCGCACAAAGGGCAGGTGGTAGCCGACTCGATTATTAAGCGGGTGCGCGGGCTATTGTCATTCAAAGGACTTAGCGATTTTGATGACATTAACATCGAAGTGCTCGGCAGCGAAGCGACCTATGGCGCGCATGCACTCGCGCAGCAAACACGTGAAGTGGTGGTTAAGATTGCCGTTTCACATCAAGACAAGCGCGCGTTAGGAATTTTTGGTTTAGAGATTGCTCAGGCGGCGACGGCCATGGCGCCGGGTATCACCGGTTTGGTGGGCGGACGTCCTAAGGCGAGTCCACGAATTTGCCTATTCTCTTTCTTGTTAGATAAAGGCGAAGTGAGTGCGACTTATCGCCTAGTCAATGCCACAGACAGTGCGGCCGTTGCCGTTAACATTCCTCAAGGGCAGTCAGTCGATGTGGCCGACAGTCCATGGCAACAACATGTCGCGGAGGATGATGGCGATAATATTGAGGTGGCGTTGATTGAGCTGGCCTTGGCGCGCAGTGGCGATAAAGGAAACCATTGCAACATTGGCGTGATTGCACGCGACCAACGTTTTCTAGCCACTATCGAAGCGGCATTGACGAGAGATGCTATTACGCAATATTTTTCTCATATGCTTAGTGAGCAAAGCGAAGTCACCCGTTATCAGCTACCCAACATCAACAGCATTAACATTCTCATGACCAACTGTCTCGGCGGTGGTGGCATGGCAAGCCTGCGGATTGATCCGCAGGGTAAAGCCGTGGCGCAGCAGCTATTATCGATGGTTGTTAGTATCGATAAGAATCTATACCAACAAGTAAAAGGGGCATAACAGTGTCTGTTATTCAATCTCAAATCGATATTCACGGCAAGGATTTTGCCGATAATCGCGACGCTATGCTTAGCACCATCGAACAGTTTCGCGCGTTAGAGCAGGCAGTGCTTGATAAAGCGCAGGCCGCGCAAGATAAATTTCACAAGAAAGGTAAATTGCTACCTCGGGAACGCCTTGCATTGTTACTCGATGCCGGTTCAAGTTTCATTGAGCTTAGTAGCCTAGCCGGTTACAAGATGCATGATGATAAGGATGGTAGTAGTGCGGGCGGCGGCATTATCGCGGGTATTGGCTTTGTTAGCGGTGTGCGCTGCATGCTGCAAGTCAATAATAGCGCGATTAAGGGCGGCACTATCTCACCAACCGGATTAGACAAGACATTGCGCCTGCAAGAAATTGCGCGCGAGAACAAGCTGCCATTAATCACCTTGGCAGAAAGTGGCGGTGCCAACTTAAATTATGCCACCGATATCTTCGTTGCTGGCGCGCGCGCCTTTGCAAATCAGGCGCGTTTATCGAAGGCGGGTGTTCCTCAAATCACCGTGGTACACGGCAATGCAACGGCGGGCGGTGCCTATCAGCCGGGATTATCTGATTATATTGTCGCGGTGAAAAACAAAACCAAGATGTTTTTGGCGGGCCCTCCCTTGCTCAAGGCGGCGACTGGCGAAATTGCCACCGACGAAGAGCTCGGCGGTAGCGAACTTCATGTTTATCAGGCAGGTACTGCTGACTATTTAGCCCAAGACGATAACGACGGCATCGCGATAGCGCGAGATATTACCGCCAGTCTCGGCTGGAACGAGCAAGTGCAACTACCAAGCAAACGCGCTGTAAAAGCGCCGCGTTACGCCAGCGATGAATTGTTAGGCATTATCCCATGCCAAAGCAAGAAGCCGTACGATGTGCGAGAGGTGATTGCGCGTTTGGTTGATGATTCGGACTTTCAAGATTTTAAACCGGAATTTGATCTGCAAACGGTGTGCGGCTTTGCCTTCATCGACGGTCACAGCATTGGCATCATCGGTAACAACGGCCCAATTACGCCCAAGGGCGCGAATAAAGCGGCGCAATTTATTCAGCTGTGCGAACAAGCAGGGCGCGCCTTGCTATTTTTACACAATACTACGGGTTTCATGGTGGGAACAGACGCCGAGCGTAATGGCATCATCAAGCATGGCGCCAAACTCATTCAAGCGGTAGCGAATGCCAGCGTGCCGAAGATATCACTCTTGATCGGCGGCTCTTATGGCGCGGGTAACTACGCGATGTGTGGCCGAGGTCTTGATCCACGCTTTATCTTCGCATGGCCAAATGCCAAAACGGCGGTTATGGGGGGCGAACAAGCAGGCAAGGTACTGCGCATTGTAACCGAAGAAAAAATGCTAAAGATGGGCCAACAACCCGATCAAGCGCAGCTCGATCAAATGGAGCAAGTCACCGCCGCCAAATTAAACGCAGGATCAACCGCAGTCTTTGGCACGGCGCGCCTGTGGGATGACGGGTTAATTGACCCTCGCGACACGCGCATCTTATTAGCCAATGTGCTCGACATGTGTTGGCAAGCCAAGCATCGACAGCTAAATAACAACAGCTTCGGCGTCGCTCGTTTTTAATTTAATCGTATAAATTTCGTTGATTTGGCAATACGCCAATTAAACCAAGGATTCACCATGATACTCACACAAGAACATTTAGAACTAAAACGCACCATCGCCAACTTCGTTGAAAACGAGATTAACCCCTATGTCGATCAATGGGAAAAGTCAGGCCTGTTTCCCGCCAAAGAACTGTTTAAAAAAATGGGTGACTTGGGCTTGCTCGGCATCTCTAAACCGGAAGAAAATGGCGGCATGGGATTAGACTATAGCTACGAAATGATTGCCGCCGAAGAGTTTGGCGCAATTCGTTGTGGCGGGATCCCAATGGCGATTGGCGTACAAACCAATATGGCGACTCCAGCATTGGCTCGTTTTGGTAGTGAATATCTGCGTGAAACTTATTTAGCACCGGCGATTGCTGGTGACATGGTGGCCTGTATTGGGGTCAGTGAACCGCATGCTGGTAGTGATGTTGCCTCGATCAAGACCACCGCGATTAAAGAGGGGGATGACTATGTGATCAACGGCACCAAGATGTGGATCACCAATGCGACGCAGGCAGACTTTATTTGTCTGTTGGCAAATACCTCGTCTGATCCAGCGCATAAAAACAAATCTTTGATTGTTGTTCCGACCAATACGCCGGGCATTAGCTTTTCCGACAAACTCGACAAGCTCGGTATGCGCAGCTCCGATACCGCGCAGATATTTTTCGACGATGTGCGCGTGCCACAGAAGAATTTAATTGGCCGAGAAGGGGCCGGTTTTGTGATGCAAATGCAGCAATTCCAAGAAGAGCGTCTATACGTTGCGGCAATGTCCCTCAAGGGCATGGAAATATGCATCAACGACACACTGGCTTACACCCAAGAGCGTAAGGCCTTTGGTAAACCGCTAATCGCCAATCAATCGATTCAATTTCGCCTCGCTGAATTGGAGACCGAAGTTGAAGCATTGCGCGCATTAGCTTATCAAGCCTGTGAACAATACATCAACGGTGAAGACGTTACCCGCTTAGCCTCGATGGCCAAACTAAAATCGGGACGTCTGTCGCGTGAAGTGAGCGACGCTTGCCTGCAATATTGGGGCGGCATGGGCTTCATGTGGGACAACGTGGTGAGTCGATTCTATCGCGACAACCGTTTAGGTTCGATTGGCGGCGGTGCCGATGAAATCATGTTAAGCATTATCACTAAATATATGTCGGCAAAAGGATAGTTAGCGATGAGCCTGTCAAACCTACAAACCCTATTGGTCGATCAAGAGTCGAGCGTGATCACTGTGACCCTTAATCGTCCCAAAATCGCCAATGCGATGAATCTGGTGATGGTCAATGAGCTAAATCAAGTCATGGATTATGTTGCCGCCAATAGCGTGCGGGTGCTGGTGCTTAAGGGCGCGGCCGGAAATTTCTGTGCCGGTGGTGACATTAAAGACATGCAAAGTATTGCTAGCGACCCACAAGCATTAACCAAGCTTAATCGCGCTTTTGGTTTGATGATTGAAAAAGCAAATGCCTTACCATGCGTTGTAATAACTGCGCTGCAAGGCGCGGTGCTCGGTGGTGGTTTTGGCCTGGCATGTATTAGCGATGTCGCGATTGCCGATGAGAGTACGCGCTTTGCGATGCCAGAAACATCACTTGGCATTATTCCGGCGCAAATAGCGCCGTTTGTCGTGGCTCGCATCGGATTGACCGCAGCGCGCCGCTTGGCATTGCTTGGACTAAGAATTAAAGCGAATGAAGCCTTGTCTTTGGGATTGATTCATCAGGTGGCGAGCGGCAAAAGCGATCTCGAAAAGCAGCTAGCGAAAACCATTGCCTTGGCACTCAATTGCGCCCCTAATGCCACAGCAGCGACCAAAGCATTGCTGCATCAAGTGGATAAAGTGCCAATGACTGAATTACTCGATCAGGCGGCCGACGATTTTGCCACCAGCGTGATTGGCGAAGGACGGGAAGGGGCAATGGCCTTCGCCCAAAAACGTCAACCTAATTGGCTTAACACAGCAGGAAAATAGCATGTTTAATAAAATATTAATCGCCAACCGTGGTGAAATCGCGGTACGCATTATTCGCACCGCTAAAACCTTGGGTTATCGCACCGTGGCAGTTTATTCAACCAGCGATAGTGGCGCGCCGCATGTACGCTTGGCTGATGAGGCAGTGTGTATTGGCGAGGGCGCAGCGAGCGATAGTTACTTAAATGGGCAAAAAATACTCGCGGCGGCAAAGGCCACCCAAAGTGATGCGATTCATCCGGGGTATGGCTTCTTATCGGAAAACAGTGAATTTGCCAATTCATGCCAGCAGCACAGCATCACTTTCATTGGTCCTAGTGCCAGCGCGATCGATTTAATGGGCAGCAAGCGTGCGTCAAAAGTAGCAATGATTGCGGCTAACGTGCCATGCATCCCGGGTTATGAAGAGAAAGGGCAAGACGATCAGGTATTGAACGACGCCGCACAGAAAATTGGTTTTCCGCTGATGGTAAAAGCCTCGGCAGGCGGTGGTGGTCGCGGTATGCGTGTGGTCAGTGAACTGTCGCAGTTGAGTGAGGCGCTAAAGTCGGCGCGCTCCGAGGCGCTAAACGCCTTTGGCAGTGATGAGCTTATCTTAGAGAAAGCGCTGCTCAATGCGCGGCATATCGAGATTCAAATATTTGCCGATAGACATGGTCAGGTTATTCATCTCGCCGAGCGTGATTGTAGCGTGCAGCGACGTCACCAAAAAGTGGTGGAAGAGGCCCCATCGAAAATCTTGACACCACAGCTGCGCCAAGCGATGGGCGAGTCAGCAATATTAGCCGCCAAAGCTTGTGATTACGTCGGTGCTGGTACGGTAGAGTTTTTACTGGCTGGCGACAATCAGTTCTATTTCTTGGAAATGAACACGCGCTTACAGGTTGAGCATCCGGTGACCGAATTAGTCACCAATTTAGATTTGGTGGAATTACAATTACGCGTTGCAGCGGGTGAGCACCTGCCACTCTCGCAAGAAGATGTCACCATCACCGGCCATGCTATTGAAGTGCGCCTGTATGCCGAAGATCCCGCCAATAATTTCATGCCGCAAACGGGGCGTATCGATTTGTGGCAACCGGCGATACACGATGCTGTGTCTGGTCAAGAAATCGCTGGCGTGCGCGTCGACTCAGGTATTGAACAAGGCAGCCAAATTAGCGCGTTTTACGATCCTATGTTGGCTAAATTCATCGCCTATGGTGATAACCGTGAGCAGGCACGTCGCCGCTTAGTACGCTTAGTGCAAGACTCTCACCTGCTAGGTGTTCGTGACAATCGGGCGTTTCTAACCGAGCTGTTAACCTGCCAAACCTTTATCGATGGCGAGGCGACCACCAACTTTGTCGGCGAGAGTTTTGGCGACAACGCCAGCTTAACCCAGCAGGTTATTAGTTGTGATGAATGGGCATTGGCCGCAATATTGCTTTCCATCGATCCGGCGCAGCAGGTGGCTAATAACTTTCATAGCGCCGCGGTAGGTAAGCGTTTAGTGAAACTTGACTGCCAAGAGCAACAACAGCAATGGCAAGTCTCACGTTTAGGTAACAACAGTTACCGCGCCGAATTTAACGAGCAACAGCTTGAGATTGACGTGTTGGAGATTGACGCTAATAAGCTCACTTACATCAGTAACAACATCATGAAAACCGTGACCTTTAGTGTTGAACAACAATCGTTGTCACCGAGTCTGTGGCTGGCCAGCACGCAGGGTAATTTACACTTTAGCGATGTCACCCTGAGTGTATCTAAAGGCAGTGCTGTTGGCTCAAACACCATTGTTGCCTCGATGGATGGTGTGGTTATTGACGTATTGGCTAACGAAGGTCAGGCGGTTAAATCCGGTGACGTACTAGCCGTGATAGAGGCGATGAAGATGGAGCATCCACTAAAGGCGAGTATCGATGGTGTGGTATCGCGGGTATTAGTGAGCAGTGGCGATCAGGTCAAAGGTCGTCAGTTATTAATTGAATTAGCAGAGTAAAAATTATGTCATTAACCCAAATATTACCAACGCAATGGCAGCATCGCTTGTCGATCCCTGTGGTCATGGCACCAATGTTTTTGGTTTCAGGTCCCGACTTAGTCATTGCTGGTTGTAAGAAAGGTATTGTCGGTACCTTTCCCGCACTAAATCAGCGCAGCAGCGAAGGGTTTGAGCAGTGGCTTATTCAGATAACCCAAGAGCTTGCCGCCTTTGAGGAAGTCACCGGCAAGAAGGCCGCGCCGTTTGGCGTTAACCTTATCGTGCATGATTCTAACCCACGCCTAGAAGCCGATTTGGCTTTGTGTATTAAATACAAAGTGCCCCTAGTTATCACCGCGCTTGGCGCACTTAGTGCGGTGGTTGATCAGGTGCACGGTTATGGCGGTGTGGTTTTTCATGACGCGACAAATGTGCGTCATGCTAAAAAAGCGGCCAGTGCTAATGTCGATGGCATCATCGCCGTCAGCGGCGGCGCTGGCGGTCATGCTGGCACGATTAATCCATTCTCTTTGATCGAAGAAATTCGACAATTCTGGCCGAAAACATTATTGCTTGGCGGCTGTATTAACCGCGGACACCAGGTACGTGCGGCGCAGATGATGGGCGCCGACCTAGCCTATATTGGCACAAGGTTCATTAACACATTGGAAAGCCGCGCTCCGCAAGGGCATAAAGACATGATTATTGCTTCTAATGCCGGTGATGTGGTGCATACGCCAGCAATCACCGGTGTGCCTTCAAACTTCATGAAGCAGAGTCTGGCGGATGCGGGCTTTGATATGGACGCGTTACTTAATCCCGGCAATGTTAACTTTGGTGAGAAACTAACCCCAACAGGCTCCGATAGCTCTAAAGCATGGGCAGATGTTTGGTCGGCGGGACACGGTGTTGCTGGGATCAATGATATTGTCAGTTGTGACGAGCTGGTGGATCAAATGATCGCCGAATACCACGCCAGCGCTTAGCTTTTAGCTGGTCAAGTGTGAAGGCGTGACTCTGAACCAGTGAGCGCTCAGGTTTGGATGATAAGGGAGTAGGTTATATGTGGAGTCGTCTATGGCTGTCCCTTTTCTTTTCCATTCTCTTTTGATTAAGTCATGAGCGCCAATAAACCTCAAATATGAACGAACAGCGTTTGGGCGTCTAAATTTCTCGCTACCATCTATGCTTTTTAGGCAAACCGATTAGCATGAACGTAGCAAATGATAGATACAATGGGAGCCATATTATCATTGATGATGCTGATAATAATGCTACCATCACAATATGAAAAACGGCGGTGACTGCAAAGCCTATACTACCGGTGATAAATAAAGATTTAATATGGTTCATCGTTTAACTCCATAAATTTTTGTGTTTTTTGCATCAAAACTCGACAGTGTTAGTTGTCGGGCTTTAGCTTCTTGTTATACCGGGATCACGCCAAGCGAGATGCCAACTTTTTATACATAGCATTTTTTTCACGCTTTCCTACAGCTAGCACATAAATTACCACTTCATTATCTATAACTTCATAAGCTAACCTATAGCCCGCAGTACGCAATTTAATTTTGTATACAGACTCATACCCTTTCAATTTAGCGGATGCTACGTGTGGGTTATCAAGCCTCTCGACAAGCTTCTTCTTAAATTGTTTTTTAAGCGGTTCAGCTAATTTATCCCATTCTTTTTTAGCAGCAGGAAGAAACTTTAATTTATAGTTCATCTAAATTGACTTCAATCGCTTTTGATAAATCACTACGACGTTCGTCTACAATTTTAGCCAATTCGTAATCATCGACAACATCCATTAACCATTCATAAGTCTCTGCGGGCACTAAATACGCCGCAGGCTTATTATGGTTTAGTATTGCGATAGCTGCGCCATCTGCTTCATTTAATAAGGCTGTAGGGTTTTTTTTCAGTTCAGATATACTTGCTGAACAATCAGCTAGGACTTGCCTCATAGTTGCCACCAATTAAGTGTTAAATTAAGCTCTTATTTTAGTCCTAATTATAAGTATTAGCCAGAGATTAATTAGTGGGGGTCAACGCCAACCTAAGCCGCAGATAATGCTGGCGCAGGTTTTTTGCGTTTTTGTTTTTTGCGAAAAATGCAACAGTGTTAGCTGTCGGATTTAAGGTTCTTGTTAGCCAAACGATTTTCTATAGCTTTGCTGAATTACGCAAAGGACAGAAAAAAAACAAGCAAAAACAGCAAAATGACTTGGTACTGAACTTTCATAATCGAAAATAAAGTAAGTGACTACGGTGAAGACTACTGAACCAATAAAGGGTTTAATAAATTCAAAAAATGCCGCTACATTTTTATCTTGTTTTTCCTCCAACTCTTTTTCAGTGGTATCAGGAATGCGTTGGGCAATGAAATCAATATAATATAAATTCAACATTGATAGTATGTTCATGAATCCTAAACCCCACATATCACTGTCGTTGTTTTCCCTCACTGGAGTTTCCCCCGAAAAGATCATGAACAAGAAAAGAGCATTAGAAGCGACAATAAAGCTGGAATATCTATAGTGAAGAAAAAAAGATGAAGTTATGCTCACTCTTTTTGTGACTAAACTTCTAGATATAGACGATACCAAGAATGCGAGGTTTGACATTATTAAGTAGTAGTAATCAGGAAAAGCTAGGGAAATATGCTCCTTCAATAAAAGAAGTATGATCGGAGAGCTAGATATCAAAAATAAAAATGTAGCAGGTATTATACTGTATTTCGAATTCATCAAATTATCTGTTCCTTGGTGCAACATAGTTTGGCTAACAGTATATTATCTGGATCGCTCGATAATTACGCGAGCTAAAAAAATTGATTGAATTAACCGTAGTTCAAAATCATGAATAATTCAATCGACCGCTTCGCTCAAGATAGATGCGTCAATATCGATGTTGCGTAAAAATTGAAAAATATAATTGATTTTCAAATAGCTTTGCCGCCGAACATATAGATTCGCCATCTACTCTCAATTCATTGCTATCGCGGATAAATTTTGGACAGTCATAAAAACCAGTTGGATTTGATGAGTTTGTTAGCATTCATTTCTAATTTCTATACTGCCATAGATAAGAAATTGCTCTTTCGTCTCATGTTTTATAGCTTTTTAATTACCACCGCAATAAATGCAAGTATAAGTTGATGCTGCTGGTTTATAGCTTTTTAGGAACTCTTGAAATGAGCTTGTCTTTGTATACTGGTTTTGTGTAACGTTAACTTGAACTACTTTTAAAGGTAAGCCCACCCGCCTTTCAATTGATTGAATACTTTCATTGCATCCCGCGATGGTCAAAATAATATTGTTGCTTACACCTGTTAGTGAGGTACAGCCAACTGTGATCATATCAGTATCCGCAACAAAGATGAAAACAGGACATTTTGCATTACACTCTATGCACTTACACGTTGCGATTTTACCGTATTGATACATAGCTTCCCTGACTATCTTAGCTGTCTGGTTCCGGTTATTGTTAGATAGTATTTATCATGCTGCCGATAAAGCTTTCAACAATTTCTGTCCCACCATTCTGGCTAATTCCAAATATAAAAAAGGAAATAACGATTAGTTTCCCCGAAAATTTAATGTTATACAGAGCGATAATACGCTGCTCATTGTCGCTTTCATCAAATAGAGTGCTTAAGAAGAAAGTGTTTAAAAATCGAGCATATGACATTTTTGTTGCGATATCATCACTAGCCCAAAAATGATTCAGAGCTTGTAGCCCTTTCTTAAATCTTGAAAGGGCTATTCCTATTAGCAGCCAGAAGCTACCAGCAAATATAAAAATCGTAATTCCCATTTCTGCTGAGATTGATACGTGAGGAATTTCCATAAGCATCCCATGGCACCTAGCAATATATTATTTGGATCGCTTGAGAATCACGCAACCCAAAAATTCTTATTGAATTAACCGTAGTTAAAAATTATGAATAATTCAATCGGCCGGTTAGCTCAAGGTAGAAGGTCATTATCGATGTGGGAGCAATAGAATTGGAAAATAGAATTGGCATCCTGTGAGCTGCGGTGACGAATATTTTATAGAGCAATTTACTCTCGATGAATTGTTCCCACAATATCTGGTTTATGTGCGCCTTAACCAAAAAATATACTAACGCGGGTTTGTATTACATAAGAATAGTATTACTAATTGAGTAAAAACAGCGCTCGAGTAAGCATAGAAGTAAGGTACTTTTGTGCCAAGTATGCATAAGCTTTTGGTTTCTATTTATAGTCAGATAAGCCTTAGTTGTTTAGCTAATTGACCTTTGCTGCTGCGATAAAAGTTGATATAACCTTTCTCAAATTCACTCACATAATAAGACGCTGTTTTAATTTTAATCTCGGCAGCGTTAGTGTGGCAGAACGATAGATACATTAAATTTTTGGCAATACGAGCACTGTTTGATGGGGGAATGAGCCATAGATTGACGACTTTGTGATCGTTAAGATGTATCATTTGGCTACACGGTGTAAATGTAATTCGAATTTAACATAAATAAAAGTAGTTAAATTCAGTGGTTTAACCCAGTTGCAACCGCTGGTTGACAAATTAACAAGTCAACTTGCTGGTTTGCAACTAGCTGACTTTCTATGCTGACCACTCAATAACAGATGACGGAATGAATTTTATGATATTAGCGGAAAAGATAGTGAGATTAAGGAAGCAGTTTGGCTGGTCGCAGGAAGAACTAGCCGAAAAGATGAATGTTTCGAGGCAGTCAGTTTCTAAATGGGAAAGCACCAGTAGCATACCTGATTTAAATAGAATAATTATGTTAGCAGAGCTTTTTGATGTTTCAACCGATTTTCTACTCAAGGATGAAAACGAGGTCTTTGATTCCCCCGTTGGAAGCAAAGAGCCTGGTATCACTCAAATTAGTTTAGAGCAGGCAACAAATTATGTTGAAAACAAGATGGAAGTGGCCACCTTAACTACTAAGGGGGTTATTCTTTGCTTATGCTCAGTAATACCATTGTTTTTCTTCTTGGCAATGGCACAAACGAATCGATTGAACCTGACAGGCGATATTGCTGCGGCGATAGGAGTTGTTGGTATTTTGGTGATGGTGTCTATTGCAGTTAGCTTCTTTATCAAAACCAACCAATATGAACGCGATGTAGCTGTGATAGATGATGAAGAATTTGAGTTGGCTTACGGCGTACACAGTGTATTTCAAGAAAAGTTAAAAAAATTCAAAGGTACTTATAATCGCAGATTGTCAGTTGGCATATTTATGTTCATCACCAGTTTTGTTCCTCTGATGGTCGTTAGCATGTTTTATCGTGGTTCGGATGTAACCTTAATGATGTTAATTGTACTATTCCTTATCATTGCGGCAGGAATATACATTGTGATACCTGTCTCTACTAAATACGATGCCTACAACAATATTCTAAAAGATAGCTCCCTAGATACCGCTAAAAGTAAACGTACAAAGCGCGCTGAAAAGCTTGCTGCATTCTACTGGCCTTTGCTAACTGCTATATTTCTTGGCTGGAGCCTATGGACTATGGACTGGGGTGTAACTTGGATTGTTTGGCCTGTAGGCGCTGTGTTGTTTGTTGCACTGGTTGGCTTGATGGAGTTGTTGAATAAAGAAGATCTTTGAAAATAAGGTATGCTCTGGTCAGCGACAAAACAGCTAATTTACTGCGCTAATGCCTGAATATGATAGCGCTTAGCGTGATACGTAAGAGACGTTATGGCTCTTTAGTCAGTGAACATGTCGTTTAGTCTTTAGTGGTAGTGACTAGGCGCAATCGTTTCTGTTAAGGTATTTCTGCTACACTTAAATTAAATATTAAATAATTTGTGGGAGATTTAATGCAATTACTTTATAGCAATGAGCAGCTTATTTTAGTGACTAACGCCAAGAACATACTTGAAGCGGCGGGTATTGGCGGTCAAATAAAAAACGAGTTTATCGGTGGTGGTGCTGGTGATTTGTCACCAATCGATAGCTGGCCAGAGTTGTGGGTAGAGGACAGTGATGTCGAGCAAGCCCAACAGTTGATTGCCCAAATGAGTTCAGCACCCCAGCAAGATTGGACCTGTAATTATTGCAAGGAAGACAATGGCTCAGCATTTGAGAGTTGTTGGCAATGCGCTACAGATAAAGCCGTTTAAGATGGCTTTGTCTGTAAATAATTACTTAGTCGCCAGCCTGTTAGTTTTTAGCAGCGGGGCTAGTGCCAATTATAATGCCGAAGATCTGGTCGATGCAGCGATGGAACGTACCACTCATCAAGTGCGTTACGATGGTGCTTATGTGCGATTAGACTATCCAATGGGTGATGTGCCTAGCGATACTGGGGTTTGCACTGATGTCATTATTCGTAGCTATCGCGCCCTTGATTTGGATTTTCAAGTGTTGGTTCATCAAGACATGAAGGCTAACTTCAGTAAATATCCCTCGAAAAGAATATGGGGCCTAGTGCGTCCCGACAAGAATATCGATCATCGCCGTGTTCCTAATTTGCAACGCTTTCTAAGGCGTCACCAAGCAAGTTTACCGATAAGTAAGCAAGGTAAGGATTATCACGCGGGTGATCTAGTCACGTGGATGGTTAATGGTAATTTACCGCACATTGGCATTGTGGTTAAGCAGCGTTCAAGTGATGGCGCAAGGCCACTTATCGTGCACAACATTGGCCGCGGCCCCAAACTTGAAGACATGTTGTTTGATTATCCGATAACGGGTCACTATCGCTATTTTCCGCAGTAGAAAACCATCAGCCTAGCCTATTCAAGCGCTGGGTTCATCGCCTCGATGTTGATAATACCCGAAAGATTTTGGGTTAGCTTGCTGTTGTGCATATACTTTTCGCTTCGCAATTAAAGCCGCTATCAGTCGGCTAACGCAGGGTTCATTGCCTCGATATTGATAATACCTGAACGATTAAGGGTTAGCTTGGTGTTGTGCATGTATTGATTGCTTCTGGCTTGATCTAGCAGTCGGCTAACGCATTATTCAAGCGCAGGGTTCATCGCCTCGATGTTGATAATGCCGGAACGATTAAGGGTCAACTTGAAGCGCTGCATGTACTGCTCACCGTTTTGGGTCTGAACTAATACCAGATTAATTTGATAGCGTCGTTCGACGCCTTGCTGACTGATCTTGTTGCCATCTAACGAATATAAGCGTCCTTCACCTTTCTTTAAAAAACGCACGAAGGGGGTCAAATTGAAGGTGATTTGTTGACGGATCTCATCATAACCGGGCAAGAAACGCTTAGCTACAACCTTGGTATCACTACGAAAATGGAGTAATTGCGCGGCGAGTTTGTTTTGTTGGCGGCGTTTATTAAATTGTGTGCTGACCTGTTTAGGCAGGGACTTTTCATTGATATATTCGAGCCAGATGGTCTGCTTAGCAACCTTGGTTTTAGTCGCGCTGTTGCTAAAGTTATGCTGCCATTTGGGCCGCCCATGCTGGATTTTACGCCAAATAGCTTGGGTGATATCGTCCTTAAAGGTCTCGCGCAGGCCATAGATAACCCCTAGCATCGCCACTAGTACCAAGGTCACTTCGGTAAACGACGAGCGAGCATTGAGCACTAAGGTCATGACAAAGGCCATGATGATTGCAGTCACCGTACCGCGCACCACGCGCTTTAGGTTTCTGTTGAGGTGACGCACATCTTTCTTAAATACCACACCGTATTCGATTAAACGTTGGAGCAAGCGCATCTTGTTGGTGATCCTATTGGGATCATCTAGGGTGATTTGTGAATTGTATTGATTGGTTATGCGATATTCATTCTCGCTGCGACACAGGGTCAATAATTGTTCTCTAACTTCACCATGCTCACTAGTCTTGGGACCTTTGGTTAGTAATTTTAAAAAAGATTGCTCGACATGCCAGCTCAGGTAGTTATCGGCATTTTCGTGGTAAGACTTTAATTTTTGATCATTGGGGCTATTACGGCGTAATCGCTTTAACAAGCCACTTGTCTGCTCGGCTAGTTCTAGGATGAGCGGGTAATATTGCTCGGTTTCTCTTTGCTGTAATGCCTGTTTAACATCGAGATCTAGCGCCATCTTAATCTGATAACAAAATAAATTGAGGTTAACCCGATAGTCATCTTGCTGACCTTTTTGCGCGCTAATAAAACGGCTGCGCACCAGCGGTAGATGTAGCTGATCGGAATAATAGGCCGAGCGTGTCTTGATGCTGCTGTGAAAGTAGTTTTGTTCGTCTAGGGTTTGTGGGCCGATACCCATTTCATTAGGGAGTGAAAAATATACGTCGATGCGTTGCTGCTCGAGAGGCAGCAATTGGTGATTTAAGGTAATCGATAAGTTTTCGTCTTGCGCTAGTTTGGTGTGCTGCACTGCGGCTGGTTTCTCCCTAGATCTAATGAACCATTAGCATAACACAGTAATATTATGTGGTTATACCAATCTAGCAAAGTATCTGACCATTTTTAACGGCCTAAATAGATGATGAAGCTACCGCGTCCTGCTAGCGCTCCTTACCTACGTCTCGGCTTTGGCATCCTGCGTCGCTCTACCTGCGCCATCCATGGCTTCGCAGTAGGCAACGGCGTTATTTCTTTTCTATGGAGAATAACTACATACGTAAAGAAATGCCTCGCCTAGAGCCGAATCGAAACCATGTATCTTTGATACAAGGAAGTTCGATGAGCAGTGATGTAGGTGCTTAGATTCAGTCTGGAACTATGAATCTGTGTCCTAATCAATTTATTCTCGTAAAAAAGTAGACCACTTACTTACCTAAATTGGTATTAGTTAGAATTTCGTAAAAAATATTTAGTGATTTTTATCGATTTGACTAGATCTATCACCTGTTGCTCGCTGCCATCGGGTTTCCCGCTGGCGATCCAGCTAAGCAACAACGCTAGGACGAAAATAAATCCCCCTGCGCCAACTTGCAGCGCTAAACCTAACGCTAAAGGCAGTTCGAGCAGGTTAATCTGCTCGATTAAACCACTGGTCAATCCAAGGTACATCAGCGCACTGGCTAATAAAACTCGCCAACAACGCTTAAACAGGGGCGATAGCTCAAGCGCACCAACGTTACGCTGCACCAATAATTCAATGGCTACGGTAAGGATCCCACTAATTAACAATCCGACACAAAGGCCTACACTCTGGCCGAAATAATAGCCTGTTGGCAGGCAGATCAGGCGAACAAACATGGTGGCAATAGATAGTTTAGCGAGTAGGTCGACATGACCGAAGGCGATTAGGGCGGAGACGCTGGTGGCGCTGGATACTCGTGTCATGCTGTACAAGGCCAAAATTTCGATATATATCGCAGCATCACCCCATTGTGGGCCGAGCAATAACGCCGTGATAGGTACTGATAGCACCGACATACCAACACTAGCAGGTATTGCAATGAGCAATATACTGGCAAGTATCCCGACATACATTTGTCTAAATTTTTGTGGCTCATCGTTGAGTTTACTTAGTCCTGGTAGGGCAGCGCGCGCAACTGGCATAGCCAATTCGGTAGAAGGGGTGCTTGATACTTCGAAGGCTACCGTATAAAGGCCAAGCTCCTTGGCTGAGCCAAAGCGGCTAAGGATAAAGGTGTCTATCTTTAAGGATATCGCCATTAATATGCCATAGCTAAACATCCATTTTGAAAAGTTAAATAGCTCACGCCAGCGGCTTAACTCTAAACGGGGGCGATAGTTTGATAGGTGAAAACCAACGATAACCGACGCCAATGAGCGTACTAATACGCCCAGCGGCAGGGCCCAATAACTCTGCCAAATTAGCGCGATGGTTAAGGTGGTAAAAAACGACGAGAGCTTTAAATAGAGATTAAATTTGAAATCAAGATGAAAATTCATTTCTTTGCGAAAATCAACCACGCCAACGTTGGTAAATCCAATAATTATGTTGGTCAACCCTGATACCCAGAACACATAGATCAATTCGGGCTCTTGGAAAAAATCAGCGAGTAACGATGAGAATGAAATTAATAGTATGCCAACGAGGCAGCTGCGAATGATCGACAGTGTCCACACCGTGTTGTAATCGTGGACATCGGCATCCTGTTTCTTGATCAGCGCATTTTCGAAACCAAACTGCGTACACATATCCAAGAAACCGGCAATCAACATGACCTTGGCAATGAGACCAAAATCGTCGGGCACTAATAATCGGGCCAGAATGAGTACGCTAATAATGCCTAAAAGGCGTACTGTCGAGCGCATTAAGACTGTCCATAGTGCGCCTTTAAAAATGCTTTTTCCTAAATTATTACCATCAGCCATCGTTTATTTCAAACTCATCAGTTCCATTGAATATTAGTGGGTATTAATTAATGCATCAGCTACGGATTAACCGCAGGTTGCTGAAATAAAATAAAGTCCTGAGCTAAGTATAGGAACAAGGTTTATTATTTTCAAGCAAGCGCCGATAAGATTGACTCCGTTTATTTTAGATACTGGGGTTGGCGTAATTTTAATCGACTGGAGTAGCGGCATTAGGCTGTTCTCTGGGCATTGCTTGTACTTCGCCAGATTCCCTATATTATGTTTGCTAACGGATTTTATTTACGCTTTTTGAGGTACTAATGGCTAGTTTACGCCGCATCATTCTGATCAATACTCATCTGCCCGGAGTGGTGGAGCTTTCACTCGATGGTCACACCAATATCTGTGGTACTAATGCCTCGGGTAAAACAACGCTGCAGCGACTGGTACCGGTATTTTACGGCGAGTTGCCAAGTAAAGTAGTGCCCAAGACCCGCAGCAAGTTTGGCGACTTTTATCTCCCTAAATCAAATAGCTATTTAGTCTATGAGTACCAGCGTGAAGAGGGCGAGTTATGTCAGGCTGTACTGACTCATAGCGCGAAAGATGGCGTGCAATATCGTTTTGTCGATGCCGGTTACGATAAGAGTCAATTATTGTATCGCAATGATGCTGGTAAGGTCGCCGCTTTTGAACCTGATCAATGGCTGGTGCAATTAAAGCAGCAGAAGATCGAAAAGTCTTACAAAATTAATGCCACTAGCGAGTTTCGTGCAATTATTCAAAATGATGTGTCGGCGCTGCGCGGTAACACTAGCGATGGCATGAAGTTACGTCAACTTGCGGCGCGTTATTCACTGGTGGCACCGCGCCATAAGATCCGCCATATCGAGAAGTTGGTCAGTGCTGTGCATGCCAAAGAAGGCAAGATGGATACGTTAAAAACCATGCTAGCGGCCATTTTTGAAGAAGACGGATTAGTACAGCCTACCACGCGGGTAAAAAATACCAAGGCGCGTGATTGGATCAAACAGATACGCCAATCGATGCGCTTAAACTCGCTGGAGCAGCAGCATGGTGATATCGAGCAAATAGGGTTAAAACTCAATGGTATTGAGGGGCAGTTGGCACAGCTGACGCCGCTGATCAATCAAGATATTAGCAGCGCTCGCACCGAACATGCCGATCTCGAAGAGCGCGAGAAAGCATTGCGTAGCGAGCTTAATACGCTGAAAAATAAATTTAATGAAAGTGAAGGTTCGCTTAATAGTCAGCTCAGTAGTGCCAAGGCCGAATTGAGTGAAACAGAGCAGCGTCTCGACCGCATGCAAACCACCTATGATGACTATCAACAGGGGGACATTGAGCAGTTGGCGCTGGATTCTGATGCGCTGCCACTATGGATCGAAGAGTTAAGTGAACAACAGACCCATTTTCGCCTGTTGCTTGAACAGGTCGGAGACTTAGAGACCACCCTCAATAGTCAAAAATTGACCCTCAATGAATCGCTGGAGCGCTTAACGGTGAAAAACCGTAAGCACAGTCGCGCTATCGAGCAAGAGCGTGAGCTGACTCGCCAGCAGCAGAGTGATAAGCGAGACAGCTTAAACGAGCAGTACTCAGCGCGAAAAGAGCAATTAGGTGACGATTTTGATAGTCAGATCAATCAATTTAAGCACCAGCAGATTGAGCGACAAGCACAGATCGACAACATGGGACCGACATCGCAAGAGCAGGAAGAGTTAAGCTTAAGCGACAAGCGCCTCGATTTGGCGCAAGACAGTTGGCGCCAGACCAACGAAATGCTATCGCGTCAAGAGCGTGAGCACCAACAGGCGCGACAACAGCAACAGCAGGCGCAATCTAATCTGGAACAGGCTCGAACTCAGGTACACCAACTGACCAAGGCATTGCGACTATTAGAGCAACAAATAAGTCCGGAGCAGGGCTCGTTACGTCACTTTCTGCGGGGTCATCTTGACGGTTGGGAAAATACCATCGGTAAGGTGATTAACCAAGATCTACTCGAACGTAATGATTTACAACCTAAGGCGTCTGAGAATAGCGGTGACCTTTACGGTATCAAACTTAGTTTGAGCGACATTGCTGCGCCAAGTTATGCCCAGGATGAAGCGGCGCTACGCATCGAAAAAGAACAGCTCGAAGGTCGTCTAGTAAACGCCCATAGCGAACAACAACGCGCTGAAATAGCATTAACGGCCGTGCATGAGCAGGTTAAGCAGCGATTGGAGTCAACTCAACAATCAAAACAACGCCTTGGTGAATTAGGCAATGAAGTGAATTTCGCCAAGGAGTCAAAGCTGCGTTTGCTCCAGCAAACTAAACAAAACCTAAGTAAACGCCGTGAAGCAGCTAGTGTTGGTCTTAAACAGGCGAGTGAGCAAGTTAGTAAGCTCAGCGAACAGAAACGAGATGCGTTATACACCCTTAAAGATGATTATCAGACTCAGTTATTAGAGTTTAAAGCAGATTGGCAACAAGAGATAACCTTGCTTAATGAGAAAATTGAGGAGCTAGAAGGGCAAATTGAGCATAAGCGGGATACCAACAAGGCACAAATAAAACAGCTACAACAGGCATTTGAAGCTGAACTTGCCGATAAAGATATCGATCCTAAGACTATCTCTAATCTTAAGAGTCGTATCGCGCAGCTTGAAGGCAATATTAGTCAGGTGCGTTCGCGCCAAGATGAACTGCGTCAATATCGTGATTTTATCGATATTCAGTGGCAAAAATCGCGACCGCAATATCTTGAACAAGAGGCGAGTCTCAAATCACAATTACAAAGCCTAGACGCACAACTAAATCAGCAAAAGAGTCAATTTAAGCAGCGCCAACGTGAACTTGAAGAGCAGCGTAATGAGCTTAAAGAAGTGATGGCGAAACTGACCAAGCTAATCGATGCCTTGCAACCGTTGGTGGCAAAGCTGGCGCAATTGGTGATTAGCCCCGCACTGGCACAGGGACTCGAGCCAATGCAAGGGGACCAAGATGAGCGTCTTAGTCGTGTTAGCCAAGGGTTAGAGCAGCGTAGTAAGGCAGAATCATTGCTAAAGGAAAAATTGAATCAGTTCGAATCGCAGCTCATTGTTGACGCGCAGAAGCAATTTCTAGACTTAATGACCAGTGAACTATCTCGTCTCGATGAGCAAGCGGATTTGCGTGAACGGTTGCCGATATTCCGCGATTTATTGCATATTTTAGCGGATCAGCAGCGACAAATACTCGAGCAAGGAGAAACCATTGGTGGCGACTTGCATAAGTTCTTTATCGTGTTTAGCGATATTAACCGTCGTATCTCGGGGCAGTCTAAACGCCTTACCGCCGCGGTCGCTGATGATTTGGTGCTCGATGGCATCAATCGCTCCGAGGTTCGGATTATTTCCACCGTCGATGAGCTTAATTTCTGGGCGCCACTAAAACGTTTTGCGGCGTTGTATGAGCAATGGCGTGATAGTGGCAAGGAGCTGCCATCGGATGATTACATCGATGCGCTCAGTGATGTGGTCGACTTATTGCGTTCTGACTCGAGTTATTCAATTGAATCATTGTTGCGCTTAGAATTGCACCTGAATGAAGGAGGTAACGATTTGGTGATCAAAAATGATCGTCAATTGCTTGAGTCGTCATCACACGGCATGGCCTATCTTATTCTGTGTAAATTCTTGTTGGCCTTCACTAGATTACTACGGGGTGAAGCGAAGCTCACGGTCAATTGGCCAATCGATGAAATTGGCACGTTGGCTTATCACAACGTTGAAAAATTATTTGATGCCTGTGATAACAACAATATCTGTATCGTTGGCGCCTTCCCAAATCCGGAATCAGATGTGCTAACACTATTTAAGAATCGATATTTAATCGATAAGCAATACAAGCGCTTGCAGCGCATAGAGCCTAAAGTTAATCGTATCGAAGAAAAATTGGCGCAGCAGCTTAATCAAATTAACGTTAGCACGGGAGTAAGCTCATGATCGAACATGGCCCATTACTAGAAACCCTGCTGGCCGGGGCAAGTATCTGTCAAATCAGTGATGAAGAAGCTTTTCGTCGCCTGAAAGATGAAGTGGTACGTGAAGAACTCAATCATTTTCTACGCCCGCTTAATCGCCGCTTGGCGCAGAGTCAGGATGGCAGCGTATTCTTCTTGGCCTATCAGGAGCTAAATAGCAGTGCCCGCGAGCATCTGTCCAAGGAATTTAAACAGACCATTCAGTCGCTATTGCCGCTGTTAGAGTGGATGCAGTTGGTGCAAGAATCATTAGGGCGCGATGGCGCCTTAAGTGCTGGTGATACCATTCAGTTTCAAGAGTTTGCATTGCGCACCGAAGACAACCAATCGCTACGCCAACGCTTTAGTCAATTAGCTAGCGATCGGTTCTTTAAGTCGAGTAGTGACAATCTTGATTCACAACTTAAGCAAGTGTTTAAACGACTCAAAGAGACAGGTTACTTACATCAGCCGCATAAAGACCGTCAGTTCTATCTCGTTACAGGCAAGATTGAGCAGCTAATAGAAATGGTGTGTTTCATTAAAGATGAAGAGTCGCTGCCGCTTGATGAGATGCCACAACAAGAGTCGATGTTCTAATGGCACGCACAAACAAGGCCAACAACGATCAAAGTCCGCAGAGTCGATTACATGCGCTGGGTGTCGCGCGTCTAGGGTTGATCGGCAAGCATAGCGAACAACTGATGCACGCCTACATCAGCGGCAATTTCGATGAGTCGAGCGTTAGTGAAAGCGCTTTAGATAAGTTGGTCAAGGCGCGGCTGTTGCACCGTCCCGATGAAAATCAGCCGTTGGCGCTGCGCCCCGATGTTAATAGCCTCATCGCCAGCTTGACTGAAGATGAGCGCAAGCGTCAAATCAATGCCGATGTTGCCGGGCAGTTAGAGCAGATCCGCACCCGGGTAAAGCATTTTAGCGACGCGCAATTTCGTGGTGATTATGCCGCTAGTGAGCATCATTTTCAGCTATTAACCGAAAAAGTCCATGATATGACGGGCCAGTTTAGCGATGCCATTGCTAGCCTGTGGAATCGTCTAAATAGTGACTTTGGTTTTGTCAGTAATCTTGGTGATAAGATCCGGGAAAATGAATTGGCGCAAAAGCAATTACGCAGGTTGCTTGATGGGTTCGAGTTGATCGATTTTAATGAACTGATTGAATTGGCCCAATCTAGCGGACCTTTACGCAAGTTATTGGTTAGCCAACTTCAGGTGACGATCTCCGATCACGCCAGTTCTTTACTTGAAGTACAAAAGCGTTTGGTTGAATTGATGGCCCGTTTTCGTCAGCAACAAGAGCGCGCGCAGTTGATTAGCAACATGGCGGCATTCTTAAAACAACATCCTAATTTTGTCGTGGGGGATTATCCTAATCGCTCTAATGTGCCAGTGCACTTTAACCATGCTGCGCCAATTATTGCTAGCGCCAGCGTTGCACTGGATAAAGTCGGAGACCAGCAGGTACTTGGCGATGTGGTGCGCGCGCTTGATATTAGCACCATCAGTTATGTGCCACCGCTAGAGAGTGGCGGCGAATTTGATCTTGAGCAAGAGCTGGCGATCGAGGCGCGTCATCAGCAGCTTAAGCAAGATGTTGAAAGCTTCTTTATTGCAACCTTTGAGCACCGCGAGCCGGTCAGCGCAATTGACTATCTGCAAACTCAAGGCCTAGATTGGGATGGTGAGATGTGGCTGTTTCAGGTGATTGCCGAACACGAAGGCTTGGCGTATCAATTACGCCAGCGCTTTGATATGGACAAGAAGCGTGCATTTGCCAGCGAATTTAATCAAGTTGAAATCATTAGCGACGTGACCATCGAGGTTAACGTTGGCCAGTATGGCGCGGCATAGGTGATGCTGCGTAGCGCTAAGGTTATTACAGAGTTAATCAAGATAAAATCAAAGTTAGTGCTTAGTGAACAGGTGGTGGTGAATGGCCGTGCTGCTTGGCTGGTTAAACTCTTGGCGTGGTGCAACGAGCATGAGATATCACTGGGCCAATCAGTTGCTGGCCAGCAGTTTGCCGTTACTCGACAAGGATTGGCGAGGCTAGAGAAAAGTTTGGCGATCCATCACCACACCAGCTTAGCGCAACTCGCACTAGATTGCCGTGGGGAGCGCAAGCAAGTGCGTTCGTCCGACGAGAAAATCGCCCGAGAAAAACCTCTGCAATATCGAGTATTAATCGCCTGCACCGACCTAAGTATTAGGCTTAGCCATCAGCAGTGTTATGGGCTGTTAGATACGCCATCGCAAATAGAACACGAAATGGACATCCGTCAGCTCGATGTAGACCAATATGATTATTTGGTTGTGATCGAAAATCGTGACAGTTTTAATGATTGGCATAAATATCAACCATTTGCTAGTCAGATAAAGTCGCCATTAGTCATTTATCGCGGTCACGAGAAACACCATAGCAAGGGCTGCGAAGCGCTAAAAGAGCGCTGGAGTGGCGAAAAAGGTCAGCAGGGGTTAGTCTATTTTGGTGATGCCGATATCGCAGGACTTGGTATTGCAGCCGCTAGCGCAACCCCATACCAACATCTATTGCTGCCTGAAATAACTCAACTTACCGCACTTTTAGATAATCAATTAGCCAACCCTTCTTTTGATCATTCAAGGGGCGCGATGCGCGAGAAATTGCCGCTTTCGTGGCGTCCATTATTTGAATTAATCACGCAACAAGGCGCGCTACGCCAACAAAAGATGTTCAATGTGCCCTTGGTTTTATATTAGTAACCGAGAATGTGACGCGATAGAATTTACCTGTCCTTGATCTAACGTTTGTGCGGACCAGCTCAATCAGTCGTTGCTTAAATTCCTCAATATTAGATAATGAGCACAATAGATTGTTAATAGTGAACTCCCATGGCTCAAGCACCGTTTAAACCAAAGAAAAAGAAATCCTTTAAGGAAGATGCGCAGATTGAAGCGCTTAAGGTCCCACCACATTCGCTCGAAGCCGAGCAATCAGTGCTGGGCGGTTTGATGCTTGACAACGAAGCTTGGGATAAAGTTTCTGAACTGGTGGTTGCCAACGATTTCTATCGTAAGGATCACCGCACCATCTTCCGTTATATGCATGATTTGGTCGAAAGCGGTAATCCGATCGACTTGATCACCTTGTCGGAAGCATTAGAGCGTGAAAACGAACTCGAAGGTGTTGGTGGTTTTGCCTACATTGGAGAAATGGCTAAAAACACGCCAAGTGCTGCGAATATAAGCGCATATGCGACTATCGTACGTGAACGTGCAGTCGTTCGTGATTTGATTGGGGTCGCCAATGAAATTGCCGAGGCTGGTTTTGAGCCGGAAGGACGTGATAGTGCCCAGCTACTCGATTATGCCGAAAGTAAGGTGTTTAAGATTGCTGAGAGCCGTACTAACTCTACTGAGGGGCCACAAAACATTAAGGAAGTACTGACCGCGACTATCGATAAGATCGAAGAGCTTTATAATAATCCGCACGACGGTATTACCGGTGTGTCCAGTGGTTACGACGATCTCGATAAGATGACTGCGGGGCTGCAACCATCGGATCTTATTATTGTCGCGGCACGTCCGTCGATGGGTAAAACAACGTTTGCGATGAATATAGCCGAACATGCGGCAATGAATGAAGACAAGCCGGTGATAATCTTTTCATTGGAAATGCCTGCCGAGTCGATCATGATGAGAATGTTGGCTTCCTTAGGGCGAGTGGATCAAACTAAGGTGCGTACTGGCCAGCTCGAGGATGATGATTGGGCTCGTGTTTCATCTACTATGGGTTTGTTGTTAGATCAAGGTAAGATGTATATCGATGATTCGTCGGGCCTCACCCCAACCGAGGTTCGTTCCCGCTCACGCCGGATAGCGCGAGAGCATGGCGGTGTATCACTGATAATGATCGATTACTTGCAGTTAATGCAGGTGCCAGGTCTGTCGGAGAACCGTACCTTGGAGATTGCCGAGATATCTCGTTCGCTCAAATCATTGGCTAAAGAGCTAAAATGTCCTGTGGTTGCTCTGTCACAGCTCAACCGTACGCTAGAGCAACGAGCCGATAAACGCCCAATTAACTCTGATTTGCGTGAATCAGGCGCGATCGAGCAAGATGCCGACTTGATCATGTTTATCTATCGTGATGAGGTGTATAACGATGACTCACAAGATAAAGGTACTGCCGAAATTATCTTGGGCAAACAGCGTAACGGGCCGATCGGTAAACTGCGCTTGACCTTCCAAGGGCAATTTTCTCGTTTTGACAATTACGCCGGTCCGGCGTTTGACGATGACTACTAGATGAGTACCGTTAGCGCGGTCATTAGCCGCCGCGCGGTACAGCATAATTTCTCGTTAATTAAGCTGTTGGCTCCCCATAGTAAGGTCATTGCTATTCTTAAGGCCAATGCCTACGGCCATGGCTTATTAGAAATGGCCAATACCTTACCCGATAGCGATGCCATTGGCGTGGCACGTCTTGAAGAAGCATTGGCACTTAGGGCTGGTGGTATCACCAAACCTATTTTATTGCTCGAAGGTTTTTTTAACCCCAGTGATATCCCAGTGCTTATCACTAATAATTTACATACAGTGGTTCATAGTTTAGAGCAGGTAGCGTGCTTAGAGCAGGCGAATAGTGATATTGGCTTACTTAACGTGTGGCTTAAAATTGATACTGGCATGAATAGATTAGGTGTCGCACCACAGCAGTTTGAGGAGGCCAATAGTCGTTTGCAAGCCATTAGCTATGTTGCTAAACCTTTAAATTATATGAGTCATTTTGCCTGTGCCGATGATGTGGATGATCCTTTTACTGAGCAACAGAGTCAGCAATTCTATCAGCTAGTAAAAGGGCATGAAGGGCAGCGTACCTTAGCTAATTCTGCTGCTATATTAGCCTGGCCAGAGAGTCATGCCGATTGGATCCGTCCGGGGCTGTTGTTGTATGGCTGTTCTCCGATTAACCATCGTATTGGGCGAGATGATGGCTTCATACCTGCAATGACATTATCATCTAGTGTTATTGCGATTAAACCTTTGGCCGCTGGTGATAAGGTTGGTTATGGTTCGTCTTGGGTTGCGCCCAAAGATACCATGATAGCTGTGGTGGCCATCGGTTATGGCGATGGTTACCCGCGTCATGCTAAAGATGGCACGCCCGTGTTAATTAATAATAAACGCTATCCGATTGTTGGTCGTGTGTCGATGGATATGATCACCGTTGATTTGGGCAGCAAACCTTGTGATATTATCTGTGGTGATCAGGTAATCTTGTGGGGCGCACAGTTACCCGTTGAAGAAATAGCACAATGGGCTGATACCATTTGCTACGAGCTCATTTTACAGCTAACCTCAAGGGTAAAGATTCGATTCATCGACTGATGCTAATAAAAGTTGCCGAATGAAATTTAATACTAACTAGGCGGTCTATATAATCAACCGCAATTATTTGAGATAAACAATGAAAGTATTTAAAAATATGCTGCTAGCCAGCCTTATCACTGCAGCATCGTTTGGCGCCTTAGCCAACAAACCGCAGCAGTATAGTGAATTAAAAAGTGCGATAAGCGAGAAGCTTGGCCTAGCGGTTAAAACGATTGAGCAGTCGCCGATTGACGGTTTGTTTGAGGTATTAACCCAGCGCGGAATTTTTTATGCATCAAGCGACGGTCGTTATATCATCCGTGGTAATATTTTCGATTCACAACAGGGCTTTGCCAACCTAACGGAATTGGCCATGGGCGAAATGCGCAGTAAGAAATTGGCAGGTTTTGAAGGTTCAATGATCGTTTACCCTGCTAAGGATGAAAAATATAAGGTCACGGTATTTACCGATGTTGACTGTGGTTATTGCCGCCGCTTGCACGCACAAATGTCTGAATATAACCGTTTGGGTATCACGGTACGCTATTTAGCATTCCCACGTGGTGGCGAACGTTCACAGGCATGGAGCGATATGCAATCGTTGTGGTGTAGCAAGGATCAACGCCAAGCGATGGATGATCTTAAAGCGGGTGATGAGATTAAAACGGCAACTTGTCCTAATCGTGTACCTGCGCATTATGAGTTAGGGATAGAGTTTGGCGTGACGGGTACACCAGCAATCGTGCTTGAGAACGGCACCATGATCCCTGGTTACCAAGAACCACAAAAATTGTTAAATTCACTCAAGGGCTAATAACCCTACTCAACTGAAAAGGGCGTATTCGCCCTTTTTTTGTATCTTCTGGCCAAATCCATTAATTTTGTTTTAAATATTTTACACCCACTACTTTTCTCGCCTATCTCCCTATTGCTCGACTATTTCCTTGTCATTGAACTGTTTAGCTTGGTTAATTTGTCACAATATAATTAACAAATTCCTACTTTATAGGCTAAATAGTTACTTATTTGTAATTAATATGTTTAATTTTCTTGACTGGAGCGGCTAAATACCTTTTAATCGATGCATCAAGTGATTAATATTTTCTTCACCCTGAGTCGGGGAAGTCACAAAAATAAGAATATCTAAGGAATTTTTTATGTCAGACAACGGTCCAGCTAGTGAAGCGCAGCGCTTCCTAAGCAATCACCCTGAAATCGAAGCTGTCGATTTACTTATTTCTGATCTAAATGCAATCGCCCGTGGCAAACGTATTGAAAAGGTTAACTTGGACAAGGTATATAGCGAAGGTGTTAACTTGCCCTGCTCTGTATTTTCGATGAATATACTTGGCGATACCATTGAAGAGTGTGGTTTAGGCCTTGAGGTTGGTGAACCTGACTTGGTTTGTCGTCCCGTTGCAAATACCTTACATATCGCATCATGGCAAAAGCGTCCTATCGCTCAGGTATTGATGAGCATGTTTAACAAAGATGGCAGTCCATTTTATGCCGATCCGCGTCATATCTTAAATAATATCTACGATAAATTTAAGCAAATGAAGCTGACGCCTGTCGTTGCCGTCGAATTAGAGTTTTATTTGGTCGATAAACAGCGTGATGAAAATGGTCGCATTCAAGCACCTATCTCACCTAAGACCGGACTGCGCGATCAACATACCCAAGTTTATTCTCTCGATACGCTCAGTGAGTATGGCGATTTCTTAGAAGATATATCGCGGATCTGCGCCGAGCAGGATGTGCCAGCCGATACGGCGGTTGCAGAATGTGCACCAGGTCAATTTGAAATTAATTTGAAGCATCAGGCCGATCCATTGTTAGCCTGTGATAATGCGATATTGCTTAAGCGTATTATCAAGGCGGTAGCCGACAAACATGGCTTTGATGCATCGTTCATGGCCAAACCTTATGGCCATGAAGCAGGCAGCGGTATGCATGTTCATGTTAGTTTGTATGACGAGAACAACAACAATATTTTTGCCGATGAGCACCAGCAATACAGCCAACAATTAGAATATGCGATTGGCGGCATGCTGGCGCTAATGCCATCATCGATGGCGCTACTGTGTCCAAATGTTAATTCGTACCGCCGCTTTCAGCCACAGTTTTATGTCGCGACTAAGCAAAACTGGGGCGTTGACAATCGTACCGTGGCATTGCGTATTCCGTCGAGTGGTAAGAGCGCGACTCGTATCGAGCATCGTATCTCAGGAGCCGATGCTAACCCTTATTTGGTGATGAGTGTCATTCTTGCCTCTATTCACCATGGCTTGAGCAACCGCATTGAGCCTGCTTCAGCTCCTTCAACGGGTAATGCTTTTGAGGATGATACCAAGGCGCTGCCAACATCCTTTGCCTTTGCCTTATTGGAAATGGCTAAGGGCAGTCCGCTCACCGAATATTTAGGCCAGGAGTTCAGTAAAATCTATCTGACGGCCAAGCAAGCTGAGTTAGAACAATTTGAGTCACATATTACTGAGTTAGAAACTCAGTGGTATCTCACCAACGTTTAACCACCGCCGCTGCGTATGCATTTGGCTAAAACGCAGCTAAAACAATCTATAGATAAGAGAAAAAGACCACGCATTGCGTGAAGTCGAGGAAAATCATGGCATCTGTATCACACACCACATCGTTTTATGCCGCCAGCGCACTAGATAAAACACAACGCCAGCAACTAACCCAAGATATCACCGCCGATATCTGTATTATTGGTGCGGGTTTTACTGGTCTTTCAAGTGCCATCCATCTTGCTGAACAAGGCTTTAAGGTGGTGGTGTTAGAGGGGAGTCGTATTGGCTTTGGCGCCTCTGGTCGCAACGGTGGGCAAATCGTTCATAGTTATTCTCGTGATATGGATTTCATCGAAAAGCACTTTGGTAAACAAACCGGCGATGGCATGGGCGCAATGGCGTTTGAAGGCGCTAAAGTATTACGCCGCTTTGTTAGCGATTACAATATCGATTGCGACCTCAAGCCCGGTGGTATTTTTGCGGCATGTACCGAAAAACAGCTCGATGAAATGGCCAGCAAGAAAGCCTTGTGGGAAAATTATGGTCATACTCAACTTGAACTATTAGATGAAGGCGAGATAAAGCAACATATTGGTTCAGACCGTTATGTCGGTGGCCTATTTGACAAGTCTGGTGGCCATTTTCATCCACTAAACTTGGCGCTCGGTGAAGCCGCCGCATTTGAAAGCTTGGGCGGTCAAATTTTTGAAGACTCTAAAGTAGAGCAGGTGATTGAAGGCGCTAAGCCTAAATTAATCACCGCAAACGGCAGTGTCACCTGTGATTTTGTGGTGGTTGCTGGTAATGCTTATTTAGGTGATCTCATTCCCAAGCTTGAGGCAAAAGCTATTCCATGTGGTACTCAAATTATTACCACCGCGCCGCTTAGTGAGGCGCAGCAACAAAATTTGCTACCAACAGATCATTGTGTCGAGGATTGTAATTATTTACTCGACTATTTCCGTTTAAGTGGCGATGGCCGCTTAATTTATGGTGGCGGTGTCACCTATGGCGCACGCGAGCCGAGTAAGATAGAGGCGATGATCACGCCAAATATGTTAAAAACATTTCCACAGCTTAATGGCGTAAAAATCGACCATGCCTGGACTGGTAATTTCTTGTTAACCCTAATGCGCCTGCCACAGTTCGGTCGTATCGGTAGCAATATTTATTACATGCAAGGTTATAGTGGTCATGGGGTAACGTCGTCGCACTTAGCTGGAAAATTGGTGAGTGAGATTATCACTGGTCAAGCACAGCGCTTTGATGTGGTGGCTAGCCTGCCGCAATACCCGTTTCCAGGTGGGAAATTATTGCGGGTGCCTTATACCGCAATGGGCGCTTGGTTCTACAACATGCGCGACAAACTCGGCTTGTAAATCGATTTCTCTTTATTTGACGCTAAAGTCACTTGGCGTCAAATAAACATACTCAACAAAAATAATTATTAGGGACTCATTATGTCTTCCCAAGCAGTATCCCCTACCCAAAATTCAGGGTTAATCGACACCTCAAATCCAATAAAGTCGCTGATATTTTATGGCGTGATCATGGCGTGCTTTGCGCTTATTTCAACGCTACATGTTGAAGGTGAAGCGTACGGCGTGTTTAGTTTATTGCCGGTGGCGATGATCTTATTTACCGCATTATTGACTAAAAAAGCACTCGAGGCAATCTTCGCGGGGATCATCGGTGGCTTACTGATCCTCGATCCCAGCAGTATTTTCTCAAGCTTGGGTGAGATATCAATTAAGGTGATGATGGATGAGACCATTGGCTGGATAATCTTGGTGTGTGGCCTGATGGGCGGTCTAATTACCATGCTAGAACGCGGCGGTAGCGTGCTCAGTTTTGGCGAATTTTTAGCGCACCGCATTAAGTCAAAACGCTCGACCATGGTAACAACTGGGATCTTGGGCCTGTTGGTATTTATTGATGACTACTTAAACTCGCTGGCGGTGTCCGCTTCGATGAAAAGCCTGACCGATCGCTTTCTTATCTCGCGGGAAAAATTAGCGTTCCTAGTGGATTCAACGGCGGCACCGGTGTGTATTCTGGTGCCCGTTTCTACGTGGGCCGTTTATTTTGCGGCGCTGCTAGAGGAAAATGGTGCAGTTGCGCCGGGCAAGGGGATGTCTCTGTATATCGAAGCTATCCCATATATGGCTTATGGCTGGGCGGCCTTGCTGGTGGTTTGGTTAGTTGCGATGGGCTTTCTAAGAGATATTGGGCCGATGAAACAGGCGGAACAACGAGCGCAGAAAGGCCAGCCAGTACCACAAGGCGTTGTTGGCGATGGTTTTGATACCACAAATTTGCCAAAGACAAAACCGATCATGGGCTTGCTAAACTTCTTCTTGCCGATGGCCGTATTAGTGGGCGCTAGCGTTTATTATGAAATAGATTTATTGCTTGGCGCATTAGTCGCGTCACTATTTACCATGGTGTTGTACTTTGCCCAGCGTTTATTAAGCTTTGAGCAGCTAGTTGATTCGATGCTCGATGGTTTTAAGGTTATGTTGCATCCCATAGCGGTGGTCATTGCTGGCTTTATGGTGAAAGAAGTTAATGATCAGCTAGGCATGACCCCTTTTATTATTGATGCGGTTACGCCTTATGTTACGGCGCAATTACTACCGGCCGTGGTATTTTTAGTGATGGCGGGTATTGTGTTTGCAACCGGGTCAAGTTGGGGAGTGTTTGTGGTGAGCCTGCCTATCGTTATTCCCATGGCAATTAGCTTTAATGTATCGATGCCGCTCATGGTTGGTGCATTGCTTTCTGCATCTGCTTTTGGCTCTCATGCGTGTTTTTATAGTGACTCGACCGTGTTGTCGGCGCAAGGTTCTGGGTGTACTCCGATGCAGCATGCATTAACCCAATTACCTTATGCGCTGATTGGCGCTGGGTTGGCCTTTTTATCACTGTTGGTTCTAGGTTACGCCGTCGCGTAATACGTTGCTGGCCCTTGGTTAGCGATTTGCTCTTGGGCGGTGTTGCCACACCGCCCCTTTTTTTAGTCAATCGTATCGATTAATCCAATTCTAATTCTATTTTTGTACATCCTTTAGTACAGCACACCATAGCGATGCCATCTTTGGCGGGGATTAATCCTAATAACCCACGGCAGTGCTCACAATTTACCTGTTCGCCGCCAAGCACCTTCTTTAGCATTTTACGTTGGCTCTGAAAAGAATTGGCTGCATCTTTATTCTGTTGAGAAAAATCTATTTTGGTCATGGTTGGTTGCTCAAATTACTGATGTATCGTTACAGTATACTGTTATCGTAAAAGAATGCGATATTTGATAATGCGAGCTTGTTCAAGCTTTTAGGCTTAAGCATTTTTCAAGTGCAAGCATTCTGCTATGCTGAATCGATTCGTTTATGACCGCAAGCTCGGTCCAATTCAGAGAGCATATATGACTATATTCAATGTTGGCTCGATCAATATCGACCATGTTTATCAGGTGCCACACTTTGTTCGCCCCGGTGAAACCATGACCTCTAATGATTACCAAAAGCTGCTTGGCGGTAAGGGGGCTAACCAATCGATAGCCTTGGCGCAGGCTAATTGTCCGGTGGTACATATCGGCGCTATCTCGGGGGCAGATCAAGACCTTCTTGCCACGCTAGCTGGTTATGGCATTGATACGAATCGTATTAGCTTGAGTGAGCAGGCAACAGGCCATGCGATAATTCAGGTTAATAATGAAGGTGAGAATGCCATCGTGTTGTTTGCTGGCGCCAACCGTTCGCTGAGCTTGGCGCAGGTCGCTGCCAGTCTTGACGCCGCACAGACTAATGACTGGGTATTGCTGCAAAATGAAACGAATTTGATCGTAGAAACGATTGACCTTGCCAAAGAACGTGGCTTAGCAGTGGCGTTTAATCCGGCACCAATGGATGCGCAGTTAGTTAAAACGGTGATCGATAAAATTGATTTATTGGTGGTCAACGAAGTTGAGATAATGGACCTCTTTGCCACTGACTCAATCGAGCAAGCGCAAAATATATTACAGCAACAATATCCATTATTAACCACCATCATCACCTTGGGCGCACAAGGGGCGCGTCATGTTAGCACGCAGGGAATTGTCGATGTTGTGGCTTTTAAGGTTGATGCAATAGATACAACGGCGGCAGGCGATACTTTTATTGGGTATTGTTTAGCGGGTCTTGCCAGCGATCTTGGTGTAGAGCAGACACTGCGACAAGCCTGCGCGGCATCGGCCATCTGTGTTACAGGTGCAGGCGCTAGTGTCTCAATTCCAGCCATTTCACAGGTTAGCCAATTTTTAGAGGAACAACACCATGACACGTAAAATTATTATCGATACCGATCCAGGCATTGACGATGCAATGGCCATTTTTCTTGCTTTTAATGCCCCGCAATTAGAAGTGCTCGCCTTAACGACAACGTTTGGTAATGTGTCACAGGAATTGGCGACTAAGAATGCGTTAACATTGGTGGATATTGCGCAGGTCGATGTGCCAGTAGCCGCGGGCGTCAGCACGCCGCTAGTGATTGCCCCATTGCCACACCCTGATTTTGTTCATGGCGCAGATGGTTTTGGTAATATCAATTGGCCAAGTTCGTCTCGCGTGGCAGACTCGCGTAGCGCGGCGCAGATGATTGTCGATCAGGTATATGCCTTTCCGAATCAAGTGACATTGGTAGCCTTAGGCCCATTGGGGAATCTGGCGAAGGCACTTGAGTTAGATCCAAGCATTAGTGAGCTTGTTGAAGAAGTGATCCTAATGGGCGGCGCACACAAGGAAGCGGGGAACGTAACGCCGGTCGCCGAAGCAAACATTATTAACGATCCTCATGCTGCCGATATCGTGTTTGGCGCAAACTGGAAAGTTACCATGATTGGCCTCGATGTTACTCATCAGGTGATGATGAACAATACATTACTCGACAATATCCGTCGTAACGATCCTAAATGCGGTGAATTTCTTTATCAATGTACCCAGTTTTATTTCAACTTCTACCAAGCGAGTTTTGGTATAGAAGGATGCTATGTACATGATGCATCGACCATTGTTTACGCGATGGATCCAAGCATCTTTACCGGTGAAGCGGGCGTTGTTCGGGTATCTTGTGAAGGTGTCGCGATAGGCCAAACCATCGTGGTGAAACCACAACAGAAGTTTGCCGTCGATTTTTGGGATAACCGCCCAACCGCGAATATCTGCATGGGCGTAGACAGTCAGCGATTGCTTGAGCTTATTGATAATACTTTCCAAAAAAACCAGTAGAATCGCTTAATACTGGTCAGTTAAGCGAATAATTATAGCTTCAGTGCATTTTTTGATGTGCTTATTAACTTCATCTCATTAATTGAGCATGGGTATATGCACACCAGTTACTTTTCTTTATGAAATACATCCGTGTATTTCACCCTGCGGGTCAGCTTGCAGCTGTTCAAATTGGTTCCAGACCAATTTGTGCTTCTTAAAGAAAAGTAACCAAAAGATTAAATTTTCTGGAAAAATTTAAGACAGCTTTAGCTGGTCCGA
>Ga0105355_10000058_pt1 | contig 89938 bp, 73 predicted proteins | sample GOMGulsemesocosm_2_FD_83508 | JGI IMG/M metagenome (GOLD analysis project Ga0105355, IMG submission 83508) | Methane-oxidizing microbial communities from mesocosms in the Gulf of Mexico - GOM9C Gulf of Mexico | ecosystem: Environmental > Aquatic > Marine > Cold seeps | place: Gulf of Mexico...
AGGTGTGGCAACGAAGTATTTATCTAATTATCTTGCGTGGTTCAGGGAAAGTAACGCAAAGCTAGATAAACAACAAATATTAGTCGCGGCTTACGGGTGACAACAGTATTTTGGAACAGCGCCTTATTTTTATATTGCCAAAAATTGAGAAAAGCGAGCACCACTTTCGCAGTACTCGCCCTTGATCATCAGTAACTAGATGCTAGCTACAATATGTACCTGTGGATTCTAAAACTAGACAAAGTCAGCCTCTAGGCCTCATTCCAGAGGCCAGTTTCAAACCCTACTATGTATTCTAATTTTGTACAATTACAAGTCACTAATGAATATCAGTTTTTATCATTTTCACTTTTCATTGGTTACATTGATCGACCATATAACGACCATCAGCAAATTTGGTTAACATTAACTTGCTGTGGCGTTTATAATCGGTGAGCCTTATTTGAAGATTAAATAGAGACTCAGTATAAATTAGCGGTGCGATCGACTGTGTATTGAACTAGTGCTTCGTCCATAGCTTTGCTTATCTAGTTGTAACTTCACCAACAACACTGAGATTAATATGTATTGAATAACCGATCGCCAGTATCGGGGCCTCGGCCACCAGATATTTCACTAACTTTAGCTCCTTTATATATATTCTCGGATGACCTTACTGTATACAACTGATGATCTTTAAATAGAGAAAGTGACGTAGAAGGAATTACTGTAGTAATTATCTTGGCACTCTTTCTTTCCATTTCAGGAAGTTGATCCAATAGACCAAAGATACTCTTTCCAGTATTAATCACTGCATCAACAATAATTATTTGTTTACCTAAGACCAAGTTTAAATCTTCAGTTGTCACAATGTCATTGTGCACAAAAATCATCGTAACTGATGCAGCTTTATCTTCTAACTCATCAGAAATGCCGCTTCCGAAATTCAACCCTGCTCGCATTAAAATTAATACGGCGTACTCATTGGAAGTTGAATTATCGTAAATGTTACCTGCAATAGTTTTTCCTAATTCATAATGTGCGGCTCTTAGTTTTCTTCCCATAATCATTGATGAACTTTTGCACACTTCGATTGCAGCGTTGATGCTCTCGTTTATCACTGAATCTTTTAATATAAACGTATTCATATAACCTTTTTCCCTGTACTTTCACTTAAATCATAATTATAAGCACCGCAAAATAATTGTTGAATTTGAGTGTCTTTCATCCATTCAAAATATGATACAACTTCACTATTAAGCTTTTGATGTGCAACAATATAACCATTACCAGCAACCTCTAACATCGGTACGTCTATCATCGAATCTCCAATAGCAGATACAATCTTACTTCGGTTCTGAAGCTCAATTACTAATTGTTTTTTTAACAATGGCGTAACTAAATACCCCTCAGCTCCCGAACTCCTATTTCCGTATAAAGAATCGAATAAATTATATTTCTTAGATATTAAATCCCATATTTCGTAAACCCCAGAGGTGACACCCAAAATATATGTGTTTTTCAATGAAGATATGTATTCAATAACATCGTTACCCTTAGTATTATCTTACTCAAAGCATCGAGAGATGCTTGATTGATTTCATCATGACTACAAGCTCTATATAAGCTTTCTACTTTAAAAAATTGATATGAAGTGTAACGATCATTACGGAAGATATTTTTTAATTTGTGTGCCGAAATGCCTAAGTTACAGCAGTAATCGTAAGTAACATCGTTCTGAGATACAGTTTTGTCACAATCAAATATAATAACTTCGTTTTTATTAGCTATCTCTTCAGGGATTTTATCAACAAGTTTTTTAGCAATCGTCTTGCAACAATATTTTGTTTCATAGTTTGTCACATACGATTTAATAAATTGAAGGCATGACTCAGTATCTTCATCAAGAATAATTAACTCCTTTTCTAAAGCGTCACATACCGATGTTAGCTCTCTTTTTTCATATGACTTCCATTTAAATATGTCATCCTTTGTAATTGAAATATTCTTTTTTTCGCCTTCGCTATCTCTTGAATACTGAACAATTAGCTTTGAAGGAGTATCTAAATAAAAAAATGAGTCATAAACATCCCTATCACTTTCGGTAAAAACAACTTGATAGCCATCGTCTTTAATAAAAGAGTAATGACCATCAACAATGACTAACTGATTCTCAAGTTCAGTTTCGTTTATTAAACAAGTGAACTTTTTTCTCAACGTCTCTTTTTTCGGTTCAGATAAATACTTAAATGAACACCCAAACTTCCGATTAGACAATTCATTTAAGATCTTAGCCCCTTCTAAATGGCATGTTTTTATTTGACAATAATCGTTTAGAAAACTAACAATTTTTTTAATTAGGTAATCTTTCCCACTTCTAGATACCGAAAGATACATAATGTGCGCTACGTTCATTTTCGAGTCTCCATTTCTTAATCCACCCGTCTCTAATTTTGTCTGTGATTTTTTGTCTGGTTTTCATTTTGAATCTCGAATATTAACCATCCAAAATGATAGACGAGAAATAACACAAGATCAACTTTCACCTACAAATCATATACTTATACGAAAGCAACCAATAATGTCAATAGAATTTACTTGAGGTAAAATTCAAATCACGAATCATTTAAGCCTATGATTTTAAATAAAACCAAGAAACTTTTTATTTACGATTCTGTAGGGGAATGTCAATAAACTCGTTTTGTACGGAGTCTCGTTCATATCATCATAACTAGCTGAGAGTTTGAATGTTCAGCAATGGGTAGTAAGAGGTCATTTTAAGAAGTCAAATACTAGATAAACACGATTAAAAGCAACATACTTTCTAATATGTAAGCCTATTTGTTATGGCTTTAAGTTGACACAGCCAAACAGAAAACATAAAACTCATTTAATTACAGCAACTTACCCACTACAATAAAATGACTTTTACTGTGCAACTGTTGGTTTTGGGGGGGGCGGATACACATAGGTATTAAAATGCTAAGAGGAAATCAAATAACATACAGGTTAATTAGCCTGTATGTTATTTTGCCATGATACGCATGGCATGTTCTATTAACGGAAATCAGCGCTAATATAATCAACACCAATTCTAGCTTCATGTTGTAACTGCAAATTTTGATATCTTGAAGAGTATACAGCTCTTAATTTCGCTACTGGGTAAACCGTTTTATCTACTACGATTAACTTTCCATGCTTATCAATATCGTTAAACTGAACTTTCTTACCCGTATCTGCATTGATTAATTCATCATTATGATTCAACACAACCACTTGCTCTATAGTAGGGGCTTTACCATCTTCATAAACACTTAATGCTATTCTTTTTCCATTATCTGAAAGAAAAATACAATCTGAATCATGGGCATTTGACAAACTTTTCTTCAATGGTTTTTCAATTAGTTTTAAAAAGCGCATTGGACGATGTGGTTTCATTCTCTGAGCTACTTTACCTGTATTTTGGTTAGGAACAGTATTACAGCTAGGTGTAATACATAAGTAATACTCACCAGCAACATCACTTTTAACGAGTAAACCAGTAGATACATGCTCTATCTCTTCATTAGATATACACTTCTGTTCATTAAAAGCATGTGCCACACCAGCTCTAAAATCATCATCAATTGGATCAGTAATTCGAAGGTTTTTAGCTGCAATGTCTACCACCGTCTTTATGTAATTTTTATGCTGCCCTGGGTTCTGTTGTAAACTTATATATTCTGGAAATGGATTCTCGGCTGTTTTGACAGCGGTATCTTCCACAAAATCTATAATTTCAGAATCATTTTGTACCTTTTCAAAAACATCGGTCAGAAGTGATGACAATAAATCTTTAGAAGCAGGTTTTCTCTCACTTGCAGGTACACGGAGTATCCCCCATAAAGCAGAAATTTGTTCCATATCCTCTTTTAACAAAACCTTATTCATCGATAAGTTAGCATCTTCGATGTGGTTTTGTACTTCAGATGTAATCACTCGATAAAAACTTGGATACCAATCATGTAAAGCTTCGTTGAGCTTCTCCCATACTACTTGGGGTTGTTGTGCGATTGTAGTTTCATCCTCTCCTTCTTTTTTACATAAAGCGATAAATATTTCACCACATTGAATCCATAATTCATCTTTGCCATGAATCTGTAATGTCCCTTCACCACCAACTAGAAGGTTCGATCTACGAATATCTTTCTCTATTAAATAGCGAATGACCCTATCTGTTGGCTCCACCCCGTCACTGTACTCATCAGCATCTTGCATATTTTGCCAGAAGCCGCTTTTAAGAGTATCAACAGTAAGTTGTTCCTGCCCTAAAATAAAATCCACTTGATTATTTCTAGGTGTACCGTCCCAACAACGCTCAAATAATTCTGAAGAGTTACTCCACATCTGTCGTGATACTCCATCTCCGTCAAAGAATGAATCAACCTCCAAAGGCTTAGGGCTTCTTAAAGTTGAAGCAACTTGCTGCCAGACACGATCAAGCGGTTTATTAGTATAAATTACGACTAAGTTTAAATGTTTACTACAGCTTAACTCTTTTAAAAGCTTCAAAGATGTTGAAGGGTCATTCCCATTTAAGCAATAATCCAGAATAATTAAGTCGCTTTTTCTAATTTTGTCTGCTTTTAAATCGCCAGTTTGACTTTCAACATCGCAGATATATTTCTCTCTATGGAAAAATTTTACAAACTCCTCAGCTACTTTTGTGCGTTTAAAAGCATCTTGCCCATTACAGGCTAACTCACGCACTTTCTCGATTCTCTCTAATGCTTCAGCTAACTGTATTTTTGCTTCATTAACATCATCAGCGGCAGTAGGAGCAGCTTCACCGTCAGAAAGCTTTGGGGCTAACGTACTAAGTTCATCCAGCAATGCCTTTTGTTTCGATGCTAAGGCAGGAAACGGTAGATAATCATCATCAATAAATAATACAGAGCGAATTGCATTATCCCGGAATGTTTTTGTTATTTGTTCTCTATAAGCTGCTGGCATTACCTTACTTCCATCCCTCGAAATTGAATTACAAAATTAGCGCCGTCTTGAATAAGCTTTTCTTCCGATTTTTCTGCATACCAAATTTTATGGCGTGCTACTGCTAGGTTTTGTTTTGATAAATATAAACCTACACCATTACCATTAGCTCTTCGGCTATAAAACAGCTCAAACAAGCGCCCAATATCATCCGCATCGATAGCTGGACCACTGTTAGCAATCACCACCAAATCATCGATAATATCTATCTTAATTTGGCGCAATTCGGCTAGTCCAACCCAGTACAATGCATTGTTGAGGATGTTAATAAAGACAGGTTGAATACGAGATGGCACATCAACCACAACCATTCTTTTGAACGCATCACTCATTTCTAGAGCTACATTTTGACACTCGAATCGATCACGGAAGAACACCTCTATGTTTTTTACAATTTCCTTACCCGTTATGTCATCACGGCTCTGGTAACCAGATAACTTCAGTGGAGAAAGAAATCGTAAATATTCAGTGAATTGCTTATGCGCTTGCATAGCATTTTTAAACCCTAGCTCTTTTTTTGCATCTGTACTCATTGAGTTAAGTGAGCGCGTAACGGCTTGATCTTGAGCATGAAGTTCATGAGCTAAGACTTCAAAACTGATGCCAAGCTGAGCTAGGCTGCGTATTTGATTTATTTCTTGTTCAGCTTTCACTCGATCTGCTTCAGCTAGAGTAAAAGCTGATTCAAGATCTACTCCCTGTTCTAACTTACCAAGCGCTTTTAAAAAACCTTCATATTTAGTAGCAACATCATCAGATAGCTCTCGGTAAATTTTGTCTAGCGAGTTTAGTGCCTGAATGGTGTCGCTAGAATTGCTTACCGTATCTAGCAACGGTAGGGCTTGTAGTGCGTAAGCCTCTTTATCTGATCGCGCTTCCTTTTTCCAAGTAGTTTCTAAACGCTCAAGTGTTTTCTCAATACTCTTGGCATAACTGTTTACTTGCTTAGTTATTGCGGACTCAATGGCATCATACTTTTTCTGAGCACTTTCCATCGGAGAGCGTTGCTGGCTCATAGTTTCAAGTTTATTTAAGCGCTCTCGACAGGTTTGTAATAGCTCACTTAATTCACCAAATAAATCACGATAGCTACGGTACTGCTCTTCAAGCATGTCGTCCATTTTTGCTGGTTTATTTGGTGCTTTTAGTTCAGGCCTTAACACTTCTAGCTTGCTGATACCTGCAACCAACTCATCTAGATGATGAATAGATACTTCAATGCCCGACTCTAGCTCTTCATGAACACAACGTACCGATTCGACGTGGGCGCTAAGTTTAGGTAGATTAGTGTTCATTGCACTTGTAAACGCAGTTTTAGTTATACGTGCCGATGAGTTTCGTGCTTTAGCCTGTTTTTTCTTATCTTTAGATAATTGGTCAAGCAGAACTTTTCGTTCTTCAGAATTCCCACCAAAATATGTATCAGCCAGTTTAAGTAGCAGTGATTTCGTCAACGATTTTAGCTCACGAGCAGCTTGATTTTTCACAAAACCTTCTCGTCCAGCTTTGTCTTTTAGCCGTTGATTTTTTTCTTGATCCAATAAAATTTGACCAAATAAACGACGTGCCGCCCAATAGTAACGACCAGCACTTTTTCCTCGACGTTCCTCAATCTCGAAGAAGTCGTTATCAACTCGACCATAAGGTAGTACACGCAATCCGTCACGGAAAATCATAAAACCAGAGTATTTCTTAGCTTGCTCTTTTAAATACGAGTGATGTTCTGTTTCATGAGTCGATTTACCAATTTCTTGCTCAAAAGTACCTAACTTAACACGAAAAGCCCCCGCTTTAGTCAATGCTTCCATTCCTGGAGATCTGCATGGAATAACCACATCGGAATACTCCTTGCCAAAGGCGGTAACACTACCTCTAAACCAACCTTTGTCATCAACTTGACCAGCGACCTGATGCTCTAAAGTTTCAAAATCTGAGTAAGTAAACACATCTTCATAGTTGAGTATTTCAGTTGGTTCACCAAAAAGGTAACCTTCCTTATCAAAAGAAGTTATTTCATATTTAAACTCATTAGTTTCATCTGGTTCGCGACTAAACGGATCTACAAACGCTCGCAAGGTGTCCACCAAATCACGCTGAATAGCTTGATACTCGTCAGCATCTCTATTCATACTTCCTCTGTTAGTAAGCAAGTCCAAGTCGCGATTAAGGTCTAACAGAAAAAGTGCTGTACCATGCTGCTCGTCATCTAGCTCTGTTACTTTATCTAAGAGTGACTTCCAGCTGTCGATGTAATCTGAGTTGAAAATAAAACTCTTACTTAGCTGCCTAACTTTTTCTTCAGTAGATATAAATTTGTCATTATCTTGTGGATTGTGACGTAGTTCAAAAGCACCTTTCTCATCTTCAGTAAAACGCTCCCACATACGGCGAAGAATTTTTTCATCCTCAGTTGATGGACTTAAGGCAAGATTGTTAAGCATGTCTAGTTGAAGATTTGAACAAACCTCAGGCAAGTCTTCTAAGCGTTCAAACTGCTGCATAGGCACTTTAATATCATGCAAACCAAGATAGGTGTTTTCAAACAAACGCCAATCAATCATTGCTGCCGAGTATTGTGTATCAACTTTTTTGGTAACAATTAGAGTAACAGGAGCCAAAAAAGCAGTAGATAGTCGGCCAATGCCTTTTTCACCTTGTGTGTACCTGTTTTTTAAACCAAAACGATCTTCTCTAGGTAGGAGGTCTTTCTTAGATTTCGATGCCGTACCGATGGTTAGCCAACTATTACTCAGTTGCTCATATGTCATACCGCAGCCATTATCAATAATGGCACCACATTTTATTTCCCCATCAAATAGATGAAGGGCAACATCTCGTGCATAAGCATCGTAGGAGTTCTTCCAAAGCTCACTTACTGCTGTAGGTGCATCAGCTATTTGCCCTTTACCTAGGTGATCAATAGTACGAGCTTGAGCTTTAAACGAAACCGATTTTCTGGTTGATTTTGCGTTCATATCAAATGGTTACGAATAAAAAAAAGTGCCTTGCATTGTAAGCAGTTTTTTTACTTCGATCCATCAATAATCGCAGATATGAGCTTATAACCTAAAATAGTGGGAACAGCGTTACCTATTTGTTTAGCTTGATCGGTTGTACTGCCAGTAAAAATGTAGTCATCTGGAAAGGTTTGCAAACGAGCTGCGTGACGCAATGTAAAACCATGATTCTTCCACGGATGAACGAATCGACCTTTTGATGGGTTATTACAACCTGTCGTCATCGTATTTGATGGAGTGTGAATGAACAATCTTCCGTAAACATCCTTATGCCCCGCGTAGCCGTCAGCATGACATTTCAGCTCAAATTCTTGGTCTGCATCCATTCTGCTGCCATTTAAGCGAGTAGACTTAAAACGTCTTTGCATCTTTTCAGTTGGCTGCATATGAATGTTACATGGGTCGTTAACACCAACAGGCGTGCCCGACTCTAATTCTTGAAGTAATTTCCTCGCAGCTTCATCTGTCATATTTGTGTGCGGACGAAAATGCTGATCTATATATTCTTCAATTTGTTCATGGGACAATGGTTCAAATACAGCTGAACCAGTTCTCCAAATAGGTAAGCCTTGCTCAGCTTCCTTTGAGGTAGGCGCAAAATAATCTGGTGTCGGAGGGAAAACTAAGTCATCACTTTTTACACCTTTACGAACACCTAATATGAATGCACGTTTACGGTTTTGTGGAGCTCCATAGTCTTTAGCATTTAATGTATCGCAAAAGTGAATAATGTAGCCGTTATCCTGTGCAAGCTGTTTAAACTTCTCTAGATAGGAAGCGTGCTTTTTCCAGAACAGTCCCGCTACGTTCTCAACTAGGAAGGCTTTAGGCTGAAACTCTTCAACAAAATCATAGTAACGCAACAAAAGTTTATTACGTGGATCGTCTACACCAGCATCATTAATTCGATGGCTAGAGAACCCTTGACAAGGAGGACCACCTAAAATAAGCCCTAATTCACCAACTTTTAAACCTAACTCTTCTCTGAGTTCCGCTGGCTCTACTTTTAAAATATCACCATTAATCAGGTTGGTTTTTTGCTTCAATCTATCAATGATATTCATGCGGTATGTTTGAGCTGCCGAAGTATCTAGTTCTATAGCCGCTAACACTTCAAGTCCTACTTGATGTGCAGCTAAGCTAAAGCCACCTGCCCCTGCGAATAAATCAATTGCACTCATACACTACAAAACCTAACATTAATCTGATCGTCGCATTCTACCAATATATTTATAGAAAGCTAATTAAGGGGGGATTTAAAAATATCTAATAATAGGAGTACCACGATAGGCTTCTTTGTTTTAGCGCCTACAGCACTATTGCCATAGCTAATTTGATTATTTTTTTCAAGAAAAAAGCGAGTACAATTTTCGCGGTGCTCGCCTTTTAAAAACTGCTGATAATCAAGCTAAACGGTTTCCAATTTCAATTGTCGTGATCAAAGACGAACTGACATACACATTTGCTACTCTCAGATCAAAAAAATAGACAAACCGAAGTTTGTCTATTTTTTAATACAATTGTCTAAAATTTAAATACCCAGCTACAAATAATGATAACTAAACATAATCTTCAATAGGTACACAGCTACAGTGTAAATTTCTGTCGCCGTACACATCATCGATGCGGTTTACGGTTGGCCAGAATTTGTTGTTGCGTACTTCCTGTGTTGGGAATACGGCAACTTCGCGGCTGTAAGCACGGTTCCAAGTAGGATCCATGATGTCGTCCATGGTGTGCGGCGCGTTGTGGAGTGGATTGTCGGTTTCGTTCCACTCGCCCGATTCTACTTTAGCGATCTCTTGACGAATGGCGATTAATGCATCGGCTAAACGGTCAATTTCAACTTTAGACTCAGACTCAGTAGGTTCAATCATGAGCGTGCCAGCTACTGGGAATGACATGGTTGGTGCGTGGAAGCCGTAGTCATTTAAGCGCTTAGCCACGTCCATTTCAGTCACGCCAGATGCTTCTTTAAGCGGGCGTAAATCAACGATACATTCGTGAGCAACATAGCCACCTTGACCAGAGAACAAGATTGGGAAATGTTCGCTAAGGCGATTCTTCAAGTAGTTAGCGTTTAGAATAGCCACTTGAGTCGACTGACGAAGCCCTTCGCTGCCTAGCATCGCGATGTACATGTACGAAATAGGTAGGATACTTGCGCTGCCGTATTGCGCCGCAGACACTGCGCCGTTGCCGCTTTCAGGGCCTTCTAGGTCGATCACGCTGTGATTAGCGACAAAAGGTGCCAAGTGAGCTTTGATGCCGATTGGTCCCATGCCTGGGCCGCCGCCGCCGTGTGGAATAGCGAAGGTTTTGTGCAAGTTAAGATGTGACACGTCTGCGCCGATGCTACCAGGTGAGGTAACGCCAACTTGGGCATTCATGTTCGCGCCATCAAGGTAAACTTGGCCGCCGTTGGCATGAATAAGCTCACAGATTTCACCAATGGTTTCTTCGTAAACACCGTGGGTCGATGGGTAGGTGATCATGATACAAGCTAAGCTGTCAGATAATTCTTCAGCTTTGGCGCGTAGGTCGTCCATATCGACATTACCTTCGCTATCACACGCGGTAACCACAACCTTTAGGCCAAGCATTTGTGCCGATGCAGGGTTAGTACCATGCGCCGATGCTGGGATTAAACACACATTACGATGACCTTCGCCGCGTGACTCATGGTATTTTTGAATCGCTAACAGACCAGCATATTCGCCCTGTGCGCCAGAGTTAGGCTGCATACAAATTGCGTCATAACCGGTGATATCAACCAACCACTCGGCAAATTCATTGATCATGGCAACATAACCTTTCGCCTGATCTTGTGGGCAGAATGGGTGCATGTTGGCAAACTCATTCCAGCTAACCGGTAACATTTCGCTCACTGCGTTTAGCTTCATGGTACAAGAACCAAGTGAAATCATTGAATGATTAAGGGCTAAATCTTTACCTTCTAAGCGGCGGATGTAGCGCATCATTTCTGTTTCGCTGTGATACTTGTTAAATACATCGTGGGTTAAATAGGTCGATGTACGAGAGAGCGCGTCGCTGTATGAGAAGCCAGTCACTTCGCTGTCAAGTGTCGCTACATCCAGGCCGTGATCGGCGCCAAGGATGATATCAAACAGTTGTGCTACATCTTCACGCGTGGTGGTTTCATCGAGGCTGATACCAATTTGACCAGCAAGATCGCGACGGAAGTTAACACCAGCAGCAACGCCGCTCGCCAAAATGGCGTCTTTGTCTTCGCCAACATTAAGCGTGATGGTATCAAACCATGTGCTGTTCGCCAGCTCTGCGCCTTTCGCTTGCAGGCCGTTGGCCAGAATAGTGGTTAAACGGTTAATGCGCGTGGCGATGTTTTTCAGTCCTTTAGGACCGTGGTAAACCGCATAAAACGACGCCATGTTTGCCAACAATACCTGTGCTGTACAGATGTTTGAGTTAGCTTTTTCGCGGCGGATATGTTGCTCGCGCGTTTGCATGGCCATACGCAGCGCAGGCTTGCCGCGAGTATCTTTAGATACACCAATAATACGGCCAGGTACCGAACGCTTATGCTTGTCTAGGGTCACAAAGAATGCTGCGTGAGGACCACCAAAGCCCATTGGTACACCAAAACGCTGGCTATTACCAAAGGCTACGTCTGCGCCAATTTCGCCAGGAGATTTAAGTAACGTCAATGCCATTAGGTCTGTCGCTAATGCAACAACAGCTTTCTTGGCTTTAAGATCGCTAATCAATTGCTCGATATCATCGACACTGCCATCGGTCGCTGGGTAGCTTAACATGGCGCCGAAGATATCGTGGTTTAGTGCGTCACTAGCAGGGCCAACAATCACTTCATAGCCAAAACCGCCAGCGCGAGTCTTCACCACGTCTAGCACTTGTGGATGAATACCTTCACTAACAAAGAACACGTTTGATTTTTTGTTTTTAGAAACACGCTTAGCCAAGCCCATTGCTTCGGCACCCGCCGTTGCTTCATCGAGCAACGATGAGCTTGCCAGCTCAAGACCGGTAAGGTCGATGCTAAGCTGCTGGAAGTTAAGAATAGCTTCTAAACGCCCCTGAGCGATCTCTGGCTGGTAAGGCGTGTAAGCCGTGTACCAACCTGGATTTTCAAGTACATTACGCAAGATAACATTAGGCACTAACGTGTCGCTATAACCCATACCAATGTAGCTTTTTAGTACTTGGTTTTGATCGGCAAATGAACGCAAGTGCGCCAGCGCCTCAACTTCGGTGCGGCTTGGACCAATGCTCAGACCATCTTTTAACAGGATAGACGCAGGCACAATTTTTTTGGTCATGTCTTCGAGTGACTCGGCGCCAATAACTGCCAGCATATCTTGTTGCTGCTGGGCGTCTGGACCGATATGACGGGCAATAAATTCTTGTTTGTTCTCTAATTCAGATAATGAAGGTAAACGACTCATGATGATTCTCTTCTAAAATAAGGAAAGGCGCTGTGCCATAAAAACAAAAGCCCCTTAACAGGGTTGCTAAGGGGCTTATCAAACTAATTGAACTTAATCTTCTTCGATAGTTGCTTGATAACCTTCAGCATCTAGCAAGTTTGCTAGTTCTGAAGCGTCATCAGCTTTAATCTTAAACAGGTAACCGTCGTTGAATGCATCTGAGTTTACTAGCTCAGGTGAATCTTCAAGCTCTTCGTTGATTTCAACAACTTCACCGGTGATTGGTGCATAGATGTCTGACGCCGCTTTAACTGACTCTGCAACCGCGATGTCATCGCCAGCATCAAATGTATCGCCAACATCTGGTAAGTCTACAAATACCATGTCGCCTAGCAAACCTTGTGCATGCTCAGTGATACCAACAGTGTAGATACCGTTACCGTCGTCGCGAACCCATTCGTGTGAGGTAGCGTATTTTAATTCAGCTGGAATATTGCTCATGAGTTTATCCTTTAATTTTTTTGTTTAGTGGCGAGAATTCATTCGCCACCATTATAATTTATGTTTGGTGAGATTAAAAAGTCTTTTTGCCGTTTCGTACGAAACCAGACTTAACGACTTTAACCTCAACAAATTTCTTGCGCATTTCCACTTGAGCCACGTCGCCAATTGAGCGAGGTACACGAGCGATTGCGACGCTGTGGCCTAAGGTCGGCGAGAAGGTGCCAGAGGTGATAACACCTTCTTGTTCAACACCTTCGCTGTCGGTAAATACTACTTTTTGGCCGTGACGTAATACGCCTTTAGCTTCAAGAATTAAACCAACTTGCTTGTGCAAAGTACCAGACGCCTTTTGCTCAACCAATGCGCTGCGACCAATAAACTCACGTTCACTAGGCTCCCAAGCGATGGTCCATGCCATGTTTGCGGCCAATGGCGAAACGTCTTCGTCCATATCAAGCCCGTAAAGGTTCATGCCAGCTTCAAGACGTAGCGTATCGCGCGCGCCTAAACCACAAGGACGAACATCAACGTCTAATAGTTGTTGCCATAAGTCAGCACATTGCGCCTGTGGCACTATAATTTCGTAACCATTTTCACCGGTGTAGCCTGTGGTCGCAATGAAGAGACCGTCAACATCTACCGAGAAAAATGGCTTAATACCTTCTAATGCTGCATTTTGCGCCGCACTAAATACCTTAGCCGCTTTCTCTTTAGCATTTGGTCCCTGCACTGCAATCATAGACAATTCTGGTAACTCGGTCACTGCCACGTCGAAACTAGCCGCTTGTTTGTTGATCCATGCCATGTCTTTAACACGTGTCGCAGAGTTCACCACAAGGCGGTAATACTCATCGCTGATGAAATAGGTAATCAAATCATCAATTACGCCACCAGTTTCGTTTAGCATGCCGCCATACATTGCTTTACCGCTAACGGTAAGCTTTGCCACGTCGTTTGCTAATAGTTTTTGCAAGAAAGGTTTTGCTTGTGCGCCTTTAATGTCAACCACGGTCATGTGTGATACATCGAACATGCCCGCGTCTTGACGCACCGCGTGATGTTCTTCAATTTGCGAACCGTAGTTGATTGGCATATCCCAACCATGAAAATCAACCATCTTAGCGCCCGCTTCGATGTGCTTATCAAATAATATTGTTTGCTCAGCCATTAGAAATCCTCAAGCTTGTGTTTGTTGCTACGCCATTGTAGTTCAATATTTAAACGGTCGTAGATTTTCCGATGGCGGATTATAGCTTTTTTGTGAGGTAGGTTACAAAAAATATTTCCAATTTTTTACAAAAACGCGAACTGGGAAACTTTTGTTCCAGATTAGGGAAAGCAAGTAGTGGGTCAAAATGTTGGATTATTCCTGCTAATAACTATTGCTGCGGCCTTTCTGTTTTTTTATTTGCGACTGTTTAGCTAGAATTACTGACAATACATTACTCACATTAAGGGAGAAATATGAAACCAAGCATACTGGTCGGCTTACAGGCGTCTCAGTATGCTCGCGACAAAGGCCAAAAATAACATCGCCTAACGGTGTGCATGGCATTCTAGTATATAGCGGGGCTGGTCTCGCTCCGATTTTCGATGTTACTTGATAATAGGTTTGGCCAAATCCGGCAAGTCATCGGTCAACCCCATGGCATGGCGAATAAACACCTCTTTAACGGGTTTAACGTTATTAACCGCCACTAGGCCAATATCGCGCACTAGTTTTTTAAGTGGATTGTCACCAGAGAATAGCTGTTTAAAGCCCTCCATCGCCGCAATCATTTGCATTGCCTCGCTCTTGCGCCAGCGCTCGAAACTGCGCAGGTTTTCAAGTTCACCAATGTCTTTACCTTTAGCCTGATTAGCCAATATGCTTTGCGCTAAGGCGGCGGCATCTAAAAAACCAAGGTTTACGCCAAGACCCGCCAAGGGGTGAATGGTGTGGGCAGCATCACCAATAAGCGCCAAACGCTCTTTAGCAAAGCTGCGGGCATAACGCATTTTCAGCGGGAACACGCCGCGGGCAGATTTCACCTGACAATAGCCCAAGCGATTATCAAAGGCGGTGGTGAGGCGGCGGTTAAATTCTGTTTCATCACATGCCTGTAGCTCACTAGCAAGCTCTGGGCTAAGTGACCACACGATTGAGCAAAGATTTGCCTGATCATTGTTGCTGCTATTATCAAGCGGCAAAAAGGCCAATGGTCCTTCGGGTAAAAAGACTTGCCTAGCGGTGTTGTCGTGCCCCAAATCAGTTTCGATGGTTGCCACAAGCGCATGATGCCCATAATCCCAACTGGTTAACGGGATGTTAGCCTGCTGACGCAGCCACGAATTAGCGCCGTCGGCACCAACCACCAGCTTGCTGGTCAGTGATTGGGTGACCGATTTATTATCATCGCTAGCACCAATTAAATTAATCCAGCTCTCTCTTTCGCCCATCGCAACGCTTTGGCAATGAAAAGGGTCGAAAATGGTGATGTTGCTCGCCTGTTGTGCACATTGCCATAAAGCGGCTTGAATAATAGTGTTTTCAACAATCGCGCCCAACGATTGATTGTTTGCGCAGCCCATTTTAAGGCTCGCGGCGTCAAATTCTACCTTGCCAAAACTGTCTTTATCCCACACCTGCATCGCCTGATAAGGCTGATGGCGAGAGTTTTCAATGAATGACCATGCGCCCAAACGTGTCAGCAGGTTTTTGCTCGCCTGTGATAACGCGCTCACTCTTATCTCGTGTTCGCTAGGTAATGCTAACGTTGGAGTTTTCCCTTCGATAATCGCGACCGTTAAATCGCTGTCTTTTAACGCGCAAGCCAGCGCCAAACCGACCATACCGCCGCCGATAATCGCGACATCAAATGATTGAATATTCATAGTAAGTGATAACCTTTAGTGCATTGCTGCAGATGATGCGCTAAGCGGAGTCAACATGGGTAAGTCATGACGCCAACCTAGCATTTGCTGGGCAACCGGATTTTTAAGCGATATTAAGCAATTACTCAAACTTAACCCGATGTTACGCCCCACGTTGAGCGGCCAATATTGATTGGAAAAAATCGAGACCAAGCCACTGGTGGCCAAGACTGTATTTTCACGATCGCTAACCCGCAGCGATTGATAGGCGCTTAACGTGTTAAAGGTGCCGATGTCTTGTTTGTTGCTCACCGCTTGCTTGATTTGATGAATAAGTGCCGCCACATCGCGCAGCCCCAAGTTAAAGCCCTGCCCGGCAATCGGATGCAGCGCCTGCGCCGCATTACCAATAAAGACACAGCGATGATGCGTTATCTCACTCGCCAGCGTTTGCACCAAGGGGTAGCTAACGCGCTTACCGGTTTTCTCCAGCGTGCCCAACCTAAAGCCAAAGGCTTGCTGCAGTTGTTCTAGAAAATCACGGTCAGAAAGCGCCATTAAGCTGCTAATATTCTCATTATGTAATGACCATACTAGCGAGCTTCGCCCTTGCGACATCGGCAACAAGGCAAGCGGCCCTTGCTCGGTAAAGCGTTCATAGGCCATGCCTTGATGGGGTTTTGAGGTGGTGATATTGGCAATAATGGCCGACTGATTAAAGTCGGTTTTGACCTTGTCTAAATTAAGCAGTTGGCGCACCGTCGAAAAGCCACCATCGGCGGCCACCAGCAACTTAGCGCTTAGTTGTTGGCCGTCGCTGAGCGTTAGTTCAACACGTTCTTGCTGTTGACTAAGCGTTTGAATTTGATTGGGCCGAAACCAAGTAATGTGGTCACTTTGCAGTTTTTGTTGCAATAACTGGCCGCTATCGGCCAATTCGACCACGTAACCTAAGTGGCTTACCGCATAGTCTTGTGGATGAATAGTAGTTTGACCATAGTGCCCGCGATCGGTCACCGATATCTCGCTTATGGGCGTGGCAATCGCTTGAAAATCATGCCACAAACCTAATTGCTCTAGAATTTGGCGCGAGCCATAAGACAGCGCAATCACGCGTGCATCAAATCCAGGGTGTGTTTCATCATCGAATGAGGCTTCAATAATCGCGATGTTTAGCTTGTGGCTATCACCCAATATATAATTGATACCCCAAGCAAGCGTGGCACCGGCCATGCCGCCGCCATTAATAATTAGGTCAAACTGTTGTGTCACTTACCACTCCACTCTTTTTTGCTAATTAACGCTGTTGCGCCATTAATGCTTCTATCTCATCCACGGTCTTGACCACGTCTTTGGTTAGCACTTCGTTGCCATCGACCGTAACCAGCAAATCATCTTCGATGCGCACGCCAATGCCGCGCCATTTGGCCTCGACATCGCTGTCTTCGCTAATGTAGATGCCCGGCTCAATCGTTAGGGTCATGCCAGGCTCGAGTATACGAGTCCGTTCACTGGAGACATAGTCACCGACATCGTGAACGTCCATGCCAATCCAGTGACTGAGGCCGTGCATATAAAATTGCTTATAGACCTGATCTGCCATCAGTTGCTCAAAGTCACCGCTAATCACCCCAAGGTCTAATAAGCCTTGGGTGATTATTGTAACGACTTTATCGTTCGCTTCTTTGATCGTGCCACTGGGTTTGATCAGATTTATCGCCGCTAGTTGCGCTTTTAGCACAACATTGTAAATCGCCTTCTGCTCAGGGCTAAAGGTGCCATTAACCGGAAAGGTGCGAGTAATGTCTGCCGCATAACCATGCAGTTCACAGCCAGCGTCAATTAAGACCAAGTCGCCGTCGTTTAAAAGCGCTTCGTTTTCGGTGTAATGCAAAATACAGGCGTTATCGCCACCACCAACAATCGAGTTATAGGCAGCAAAGCGCGCGCCATTACGGGCAAACTCGTGCATTATTTCGGCTTCGAGTTGATACTCAAATTGACCCGCCTGACAAAATTTCATCGCGCGGGTATGCGCGTCGCAGCTAATTTTTGCCGCCTGTCGCATCACTTCCACTTCAGCATTTTGTTTGAACAGGCGCATATCATCAAGAATAAGACGCAGATCAATCTGCACGCTTGGCGCCCGTTGATTATTTCTCATGCCTTGACGAAGTGTGTTCATCAGCACCTTGATCATGGTGTGGTCGTTAGCCGACTCACCTTGGCAGGTATAGAGAGTCTCACTGCCATTAACCAGTAACGGTAGTTGCTGTTCCAGTTCGGTAATCGATATTGCCTGATCAATTTCAAAAGCCTTAAGTGCCTGCTCCTGCCCCATACGCCGGCCGTGCCAAATTTCTTGTAACCTGTCTTTATCACGGTTAAACAAGATGCTTTGTGTCACGCCTTGATGCTTTAGCAATAACAGCACCGACTCCGGCTCATTAAAACCGGTCAGATAATAAAAATAACTGTCTTGCCTAAAGTGATATTCGGTATCGCTGCTGCGGGTCTTTTCGCTAGCGGCAAAAATGATCGCCGCACTATTATCATCTAATCGCTCAAGCAATGCTTTGCGGCGGGCGCTGAAAAACGGTTGATGCAACATTAGTGAATCTTCTTATTGTCTTTGGCCAGATCCGGCTTATGGCCGAGTTCGCTGTAACATAACATGGCGCTCATGCGGACATATTCGCCGATCTCATCGAGCGATCGCGCCGACGCTTCATCATCGTCAATGTCGGTATCAATTTGGCTGATCTGACTCAAATCGCTTAACGCTTCTTTGATTTCTTTGCTCAGTGCGCTACCAGATTCATTGCCGATGGCAAAACCCGTCATAAAGCTTTCGCTCCACTGGGCTAGCGACTTGGCTTGTTCACTTAAGGGCTGATCATCATCTGCCAATAACAACTTCACCTGATATTCGCCTGAGACAAACTCGTTGCTGCTCGTATCAAACAATTGTTGCAACGCTTTCTTAAGATCGATAGGCAACGCGAGTCCGTCGTTCATCAGATCGTTAAACGCGCCATACCAGCTGCCATTTTCCACATTAATGCCACCACAAATTAGCCCGCAGATAACCCCATGCACTTCGCTAGCGCTAGCGCCAAGTTCTGCCATGCTCAGGCTCTTGGTTATTTGTTGCCATGATATCTTTGTCATTGTGTTCACATTCATTAAATAGGTAATAACTCATTCTAGCAGGAGTGATGGATGCTTAAAAATATAAATTATTTTATGTCGATAAATTCGGCAGTTAGACTAAAAGCAAGTGCGTGTGAGCAATAAAAAAGCAAATGAGGATTAACAGGTGAGAATAATATAGGTAATAGACACATGTTAACAGGACTGATGGCGCTAAAAAATACATCTAACTTTATGTCGATAAATTCGGCAGTTAGACTAAAAGCAAGTGCGTGTGAGCAATAAAAAGGCAAATGAGGATTAACAATAACCAATAAGTGGAATATACTTAATTTAATTCCTGGGGTGTTCGTCAGTGTTCTGAGTTCCCGAGCCAATATACACACCCAGGGAGACAATTCCTTTGCTTTTGCGCAGGCCCGGCATGTACCGGGAAGCCTACGGTGATAATTGTCTCCCGCCTTGAACCGTATGGTTCGAGGACCAAACGAATAACAGCGGCATCTTGGGAATATATCTTCAATCTAAAAATCAAAACGGACCATCGTTCTCGGAGCAGTCCAACTGTCCACAGCGGCATCTTGGGAATATACCTTCAATCTAAAAATCAAAACTGCCCATCGTTTTCCAAGCAGTCCAACTGATTCGCCAATCAAGCGCCTAATATTAACTTACTCTATCAAACTGATAATCATCTTTAGCTGCTTTTCATTTAACAATCCAGAATGGCCGTGACGCTTACCCTTTTCATCCACATAATAGCTGCGTGGTAACTCCCCTTGCCATGTTGAATCGATAGCGTGCTGCAATTGTTTAGCTTGATTTGGCGCATAAACCCAGCGGGGAATTGAGCTAAAAGCAGGATCATTGTATACCTCGTTAATTTCTTCGTGGCGAGTGGGATCATCATCGGTTGACACTAAACTAATCGCCAAGTTTGGTTGCTTGGCTAAAAGCTTAGCGATTGTGTCCAATTCTTCAAAACACGCAGGACAATCAAGCGACCACATAATAATTAACCGCGGTCCGTGATTCATGACACTCGCAATATCATCGACTCGCAATTGTTGCACTAGCCTATTTTCAACGCGATCAAAAGCAAGTGCGTGGCCAGCACTTAATAACACAGACAACGTCAACAATGTACTAACAACTGCACCTACAAGCGCATTATTTAAGCTACTCATAATTTAATCAGCGCCAATGGTTCGCCCACGACATGCCAGTGTAAATAACTGCCTGACGGGTGCTGTAAAATATATGGGTAGTCGACTCCTTGCTGGGCAGTGGCCACCACTCGTTCGCTCTCCCAGTTATCACCACGGATGGATTTCAAATATTTTATAACAAATGCTTTGCCATTGTATTCTCGCCACACCAATTGAATCATGCCGCCAGATTGTGCGCTCGCGGCGCCACGAGATAGGAATGGGTGTTCAGGATTATTGGCCTTAGTCGCAAAATGATAGGTGTTGCTCATGCTACGGCCGTTATCATCGCTGTAGCCATAAAATAAGCCACTGGCATCATCGGCATTATTAAACCAACTCATGTGTACGCGATCATCACCGCCCTTGACAATACTTGGTCCTTGATGGGGGCAACCATTGACCTGCCAGTTTTCAAAACTAACCCGTTGCATAGGATTTGCTTGAGCTTGGTTTTTCATCGTTAAAAAACCATGATCTCGGTAATTATCCCCAAAGACATGACGCCACATCAACATGGGTAATTCTCTGTTATCTAGCCCCATCGCAAGACGACAACAGACACAGGTCCCTTTCGCTAGATAATTATTGTCAAAAACATTTTTTCCCTGCTCGAAGTTGGCGTGAGCGAGATATATTTCACTACTACGTAAACGAATACCTTGTTTGGCAGCAGCAACTTTGGCACGTCCATCTAACCATGCAATATAGACATCACCAGCTTGTGTCACCACCATTTCATTGAAACTGTGCCCGGTAAGTAAGTTGTCATTATTGATGGTAACGGGTACAGAAAATTGTTTTTTACTAATCGAAAAGTAACTAAAACGGACATTAGCGGTAAAACGTTTACTCAGCGGTGTTACCCAAGACAAGTAGATGTTGCCGTGTTCATCTGCGCCAATTTTCGGCCTATTTTCGCCCCGAGTCGAGATTTTTTCAGCAACTTGATTTACCCGCATTGGCGTAGAATAACTTTGGCCAACGTCATCACTGTAGTTTAAATATAAATGCTGACGATGTGACCAAGTTGACCAGATACGACCGTGCTTATCAACCACAGATGAAATGGTTTTCGCACAAGCCATCATCCCCGCAGTACAAGCACTGCTTGGCATCTGCGATGATGCCTTGTGCTTGCTATGATCCGACGCCAGGGCAGTTGGTGCTTGCGCTAACAAACACATACAAAGGGCAAAGCAGATGTTCTTCATTAGTTGAGTCATGTTCATCCCCCTATGCTAAAAGCTGTAGCTCAATCCAGCGTAAACATTGCGACCATTGGCTGGTGCATATTTCTCTTTGCCATAAGATATTTCAGCCTGTTGCGCATAGTATTTATCGCTAATGTTGACCACACGGCCATGTAAACGCAGTGCGTTAGTGACTTGGTAATTAAATTTAAGATTGGCAACGGTATAACCAGCGTATTTCTTGCTATTAACATCATCCATGTAGTAATCACCGGTCGACTTAACTTCTAACACACCTGTAAAATCAGCGAAATAAGCGGGGGTATATACGAGACGGATATTGGCAATATACGCTGGTGCCATTTTCAGTTTATTACCTGAGTAATCCACTTCTTTGCTAACGCCTTTGTAATCAACTTTTCCAGCGTCTATGACATATTCATCAAATTCATGCACCGATTTACTCAGTGCCAACGATACTTCAAATTCATCACTCAACTGACTATTGATACTAAACTCAATGCCCTTGTGGATTACCCGGCCAGCGTTCGTATGATAGGCAAATCCGTCATCGGTATAAGCGCGTACTAGGGCATCATCTAGATCCATAAAATACACCGACGCTTGGGCGTTAAATGCATCATGGTTAATCTTATATCCCACTTCATAGGTGTCGGACGTTTCAACATCGACACCACCAATTAAGCTATCGGTGCTACCTGAACTAATGTGGTAAAGCGTACCTGCGGTCGGTATTCTAAAACTATTTGCAAAGCGCGCATAAATCGAACTTTGCTCGTCAAACATATAGTTAATGGAAAGTTTAGGACTAAAATGTTTGAACGTATCACGACGATCAGCTAGACGGCGCTTGCCATAGCCGTCATCGTCCAGTGCTGCTAAATTATTGTCAAAGTCATAACGGTTATAATCATATCGACCACCGACAGATAAGCTAAGTTGATCGCTAAGGGCATGCTCGTATTGAATGTAGGGCGATACGCCAACATAGGCCGTCGTGTCATCATAATACTGATGCCCTTTGACAAACGTATTACCGCCCCAACCTGTGGTAGTAATGTTTTGTGGCTGATAAGAAAGCGAATCTCCTTTTGAGTGCTCAAGGTCCATGCCAAGAATAAGTTCGCCATCATCACTTGGCTCAAACGATAAGTAAGAAAGTAAACCTAAGGTCGTTACTTTGCTTTCTTGTTTAGGCATGTTGGCATTCCATGTCGCCGTATAATCGTTAGTCCGTTGGCGAATGTAAGGAATCAAGCTAATGCGAATATCGTTGTCCGTGACTTTATCCCAAGTGCTACTTAGACGATAATAACGGCTTTTTCGCAGTGGATCAGAAGCCAACACATCAGGGCTCAGGCCTGATGATTGCGGGTTATTTGCAAAGTCGTCGGCTAACAAATTTGTTGCCATTTCCTGCTCTAAATCAGATGCGACAAAACTTGTGGTTAGCGTTTCATTATCACCTTGGTATTGGTGCTTAATATGTATCTCACCGCGCTGTGAGGCAGTATGATCTCGATATCCTTGATTTGATTGCAATGAACCCGAGATGGCAATGCCCTGTGTTTCGCTTATTGCGTTTGAGTAATAACCTTTACTTTTAACGTAGCCATATTCACCAAGGGTCAAATCAAACTGACCACGTGGTGCCATCGATACATCTTCACTTAGCGTATTGATCGTTGCCGCGATGGCGCCAGATCCGTGCAATGACGTTCCGGCACCTTTAATCACTTCGATGCGTTTAATTGTTGAGTTAAAACTACTCCACCACAGCGCGTTGTGATTGAAAAATGCGGCAGACTGTAACGGAATATTATCTTGTAAATACAGGTAGTAACCAGAATAGTTAATCGGCATACGGATGGCGGCATTATGTCCATGCGCCCCTTGCAATTGATTGAGCAACACCCCAGAGATAGAGTTCAGCGATTCAGCAATATGCTGGCCGTTGTCTTGATCAAGGGTTGATTTACCAACAAATTCAACCGCGATAGCTTGTTCAATATCTTTTTTAGCAATACGACTAGCAGAAACAGTAATACGCTCAATTTCTTGCGCTGTTTTTTCAACCGAGGTTGCGCTCTGAGCAGCAGATACGCCATAAGAAAAAAGTGTTGATGAAACAGCCAACGCGATAAGTGACACTCGAGACATGGTTAGACTTCCTGTTTAAAAATTTCGGCAAGTCTAACGTTTTCAACAGTTAATAAGAATGCGACAAATTGTCGCAGGTAGCGACATTTATTGAACTTTATTCGATGCTGTTACCTTAAAGCTCTCTACTCAAACTAAATGCACCGCGAATATCGCCTGCCTGATAACCGGTGGCCTTGTCTAACGGATAGCTGGCATTTAATGTGACTTGGATCTTAGGGGAAATATTACTGCCATGGCAGGCAAGACAGGGTTTAGCTGCTGTTGGAATGGCTTTCATATAGCGCAATGTCCTCACACCCCGATGATTGACCACCTCCCAGTACTCTAATTTGTTGATGTCTTTACCCTGCGTTTTTTGCTGCTCAAATAATTTTAGGTTTTTTCGTTCCCACAGATCCGGTGCATTTTGAGGATTACGATTGTTAAGGCTAGTACGGCCTACTTGCCAATCTGTGGTCGTGGAAAATTGTTTGGCTAAGCGCGGTGCGACTTCGGTGCACACGTTAATAGCAGCAACTGGCCCCTGCTGTTTAAGGGCTGGCTGTAGACTGGACTTTAATGCCTTAGCAAACGCCGTTACTATTGCACGCCCTTGTTTTAATTCACTAAGCTCCTGAGCAGACATATTAAGGCTTAAACTTAAACCGAAGATGATTAAGAGGTATTTCATACTACGCACCATACATTAGAAAAGGCTAATATATAACATGCTAGGTTTAAAGCAAATAAAAGTTTATTCTCGTTGAATAAATATGTTTTATTAAAAGCAGCTTATCCTCTAAAATGAAACCATCGAGTCCAATCTTCTAGTGTGTTATGAGTATAAAAAAATTACGACAATTAATGCGTGAGAAGCGCCAGCAGCTTAGTGCTGCCGAGCAACAGCAAGCCGGAATTGATTTAGCTAAGCGACTTACCCAGCAGCTAACCCCAGCCATCAAGCGAGTCGCCATCTACCTCGCTAACGATGGTGAGGTATGCTCGCAGGCCTTTATTGAACAGTTATGGCAAAGAAATATCGAGGTGTACCTTCCGGTGCTCCATCCCTTTAACAAGGGCAATCTACTATTCTTACGCTTTGAACGGTTCAGCGCAATGACCGTCAATAAATACGGTATTGGTGAACCAACACTTGACGTTCGCCAAGTCTGCCCGGTGGAGCGGCTCGATATTATCTTCACCCCATTAGTGGCCTTTGACAGCAATGGCAACCGTATGGGCATGGGGGGTGGTTATTATGACCGTACGCTCGCACAACATCGCCAGTTATCGACGATTGGACTCGCACATGATTGCCAACAAGTAGATAAACTAGAGACTCAACCTTGGGACATGCCCCTCGATTGCATCATGACACCAACCCAACAGATTAATGCGCAGTAGAGAGCAACATGACAGAAAATAAAATCAAGGAGTGCGTCATCTTGCTTCATGGCTGGGGCCGCACCGACAAGTCGATGCTATTGATTAGCCTCGCCTTAAAACGTGCTGACTATGAAGTGGTTAATATTGATTACCCGTCCAATGATAAGCCCATTAGCGAACTAAGCGAGCTGGCGGTCAGCCAAGGGATATCGCAATGTGAAGCGCTGGGCGCCGATAAAATTCATTTTGTGACCCACTCGTTAGGCGGAATTTTAGTCCGGTATTATTTAAAACAACACCAATTAGACAAGCTAGGCCGAGTGGTGATGCTGGGCGCGCCAAACAAAGGCAGTGAAGTGATCGACATGTATCGCAAACTTTATTTCTTTCGCCAGTTTGCTGGCCCCGCAGGATTGGCGCTAGGCACCAACCCCGATGATGTGCCAAACACACTAGGTGCGGTTAGCTTTGAGCTAGGCGTAATTGCCGGTTCGCGCAGCATTAATCCATTTCTGTCATTGCTGTTGCCCGGCGATGACGATGGCAAAGTCAGTGTGGCCTCCACCAAAGTAGATGGCATGACCGACTTTATCGAGCTGCCAACCACCCATCCCACCATGTTAATGAGCCCACGGGTGATTAAGAAAACCTTGAACTTTTTGAAAACTGGCAGCTTTATACAACAGGAACCGCAGTGAATTTACCTCCTATCGATCTGGTGCTCGCCGACATTGAGCAAGCGTTAACCAATCATCAACAGGTGATATTGCAGGCGCCACCAGGCGCAGGTAAGTCGACCTACCTGCCGTTAAAGTTGCTGACTCACGCGAGCTTTGCCGGTAAGAAGATTTTGATGTTAGAGCCTCGGCGTTTGGCCGCGCGTAATATTGCCACTTTTATTGCCAAGCAGCTGGGTGAGCCAGTTGGTCAAACCGTCGGCTACCGCGTAAAAGGCGATAATAAGATCAGTAAAAATACCCGTTTGGAAATTATTACCGAGGGTATTCTGACCCGCATGCTGCAACATGATCCTGAATTGGAAGATGTTGGCCTGGTCATTTTTGATGAATACCACGAACGCTCAATTCATGCCGACACGGCGCTGGCGTTTTGCTTAGAGATTCAAGATGCGCTGCGTGATGATTTAACTCTCTTAATCATGTCTGCAACCTTAGACAGCGATCAGCTCGGCGCGATGCTGCCACAGGCGCAGGTCATTAGCTCTCAAGGACGCAGCTATTCGGTTGAAACACATTACCGACCGCGCAATACGAAGATGTCACTGCCGCCACAAGTCGCCTCATTGGTTGAACAAGCGGTTAGTGAGTACGATGGTAACATCTTGGTTTTCTTACCCGGTGCCAGTGAAATAAACAAGGTGGCGTCGGCATTAAATCACCTGCCACACAATGTTGATGTTTACCCTCTTTATGGTCAGCTCAAACAGGGCGCGCAAGATTCAGCCATTGGGCCGACTCCGACCAGTAAACGCAAAGTCGTATTGGCCACCAATATTGCCGAAACCTCATTAACCATCGAAGGCATTTCGTTAGTTATCGATAGCGGCTTAGTCAATAAGGCCAGCTTTAATCGTAACAACGGCGTAACCAAGCTTACCAAGGAACAAATTAGTCAAGCGTCTGCCATTCAGCGCGAGGGGCGTGCCGGTCGTTTACAAGCGGGCCATTGCTGGCGCATGTGGCCAGCAGAGCAGCAATCACGTTTAGCAAAATATGATATTCCGGAGATCGAGCAGAGTGATTTATTATCCTTGGCACTAGAGTTGGCCAAATGGGGGGTTAACGATGTTAATCAACTGTCCTGGCTAAACCCTCCCCCGCAGTTCAACTTAAAGCAGGCAAGGGACTTATTGTTAGAATTTGGCGCCATCAATGACCAACTAATATTAACCAAACACGGTGAAGCGATATACCAATTTGGCGCATCACCACGACTCGCTCATATGATGATTTGGGCAGCGCAACAAGATTTAGCCCCAACGGCCGCATTTGTGGCGGCGATGCTTGAGCAAACTAACGCCTTAAATAACGAATTAGATCTGGCCAACCAACTCAATTATCTGCGTCATGGTAAAAACTTAGCCAAGACGCAGCAGCAAATTATTAGTCAGGCCAATAAATATGCGCGCCAATTAGGTTGTCGACTCAATGAGATTGACAGTGAATATTGCGGAATATTACTCGCTCAAGCCTATCCAGATCGCATTGCCAAGCGCCGCAGCAGTAGTGCAAATGCCAACAACAGCGACAAGTATCAGCTCGCTAATGGCTATGGCGCGAGCTTACCTGAGCATAGTCATTTCCCTCATCAATATATTGTGGTGGCGGACTTAATGAGTTTCTCAGCGTCACAAAATGAAGGACGCATATTCCTTGCCGCAAGCCTTGATATCGATGAATTAGAAAAAAACAGCCCGGAGCATTTTGAGCAACAGCAATTGCTGCAATGGGATGACCGGCAAGACAGAATTATCGCGCTGAGCCAACTCAAAGTGGGACGTTTGGTGATTAAGGAGCAACCGTTAACCACGCTTGATAGCGCCATGTTAAACCAAGCGCTAATCGCAGGTATTCAAGCCAAGGGCTTAGGATATTTGGACTTTAGTAAGAGTGACAGTCAACTGTTGGCGCGCCTACGTTTTGCGCATCAAAGCGACCCAGAACCTTGGCCTGACTATAGTGAAACAACCTTGCTCGCAGAGCTAAGCAATTGGCTTGAACCTTACTTTAATGGTGCTAAGAAATTAAATGCACTTAAGCAAATCAACTTAAGTGATGCATTATTGTCGCGACTGGACTATCCACAGCAGCAACAGCTAAACCAGCAATATCCGACCCACTTGAAGGTTGCTAGCGGCTCTAATATTCGCTTGGATTATTCTGATCTTGAGCAGGTTAAATTAAGCGTGCGCATTCAAGAGCTGTTTGGCACCATGGTAAACCCGACAGTCGGGCGCACCAAGATCCCAGTTCTGATCGAAATGCTTTCCCCCGCGCAGCGCCCGATTCAATTAACCAAGGATCTGGTGGGGTTCTGGCACGGCAGCTACAACGAGGTGAAAAAGGACATGAAAGGAAATTATCCTCGTCATTACTGGCCAGATGATCCCAGCATTGCGATGGCGACCACTAAAACCAAGAAGAAGATGGGCCTATAACGTTGCTGTGTTAATCGAAACTGAGATATCGTGACCAAAACAGGGTCAAGAAACCTTGGGAATTAGCACAAGATTGTCCTTGTCGTATCTCACGAATATTCCAAGGGGAACACCACTTTAGCGCTTCTTTGTCCACCTGAAGATACTGTAATTTAGGCAGCATGACGAGGGCGCTGATGTCATCGATATTGGTGTTTTTTAGATTAATACTTGTTAGCGCCCTAAGCGCGTCCATTGGCGGCAATTCACTCACCAGCGTGTTATTTAATGAAAGACTCGACAATTGGGTTAACCGACTGACCGCAGCGATGTCGCTAACCTGGGTATTATTGATACTCAATTCTTGTAACTTATCGAATGACAAGACCACGGACAGATCGGTTATCGCACTTGATGATATATTTAACGTGACAAGTTCGCTCAAATCACTCAAACAGCCAATATCACTCTCAGCCTTGATGCTCAGACGAGTAAGTCCCTTAAGTTTCTTTATCTCGCACATGTTTGCTAGTGCGTTGCTGTAAATCCTTAAACTTTTGAGCCCCGGTGGCAAATGTAAGCTTGCTACATCAATGTTAGGCGCCGTAATCGTCAATGAGTTAAGCGACGCTATGCTGGGTAAAACAGGCGCCGTTTTAAGTTTAGAACTCAACGTCAGGTACTGTAGTTTGAGCTGTGCAAGCGGGCTAAAATCACTGACCAGATCGGCATTAAGATCTAAATAGGGCCCAGATTTAAGCGCCGAAATAAACGAAATGTCCGACACGCCCTTGGCGCTAAACCCCATGTGTGCTTTGCCTAAGTTATCATGTGCCATAACACGGCATTGCGCTAATAACAGGCCACCATTAGTTTTGGTATTGAGCGCTATAAATTCTCGTTGCTGTGCAGTAGCATTGACGCACGTTTGCATAAACGCAGATTTAAAATAGTTGTTAAGTGATCGGGACACCAGTCGATTATTCTTATAAACACCAAATTTATCAACCCCATAGCCATCATAAATGGCATCGAATGTTGCGATATCACGATCGCTTGGCAGACCTTTGTAAAATATGGTCTGGGTATCACTGCCATAATGCGCCGATAGTTTAACGAATTTCTGACCATTTACATTCTCTACGCGCCGCGAATCCTTAATCTGTCCGCTACTGTCGATAGTGCAATAGTACACACTATTGTCATCGGTAACTTCATAGCCCGTATGGTAGCTGCTCTTGAGGAAGGGGCCAATTATTGGCAGCGATCCAAGCTCGTCGTTATAACAAGCGGCCTTAGCGTCAAAAGAGGCGGCAGACATCAGCAAGCCTGTCAGTAACACATGTTTAATCATTTAAGTGATTTCCTTATCGTGATGCTAGGGTCTGTTGTTCTTTGTAGCTTGTTTTTGCAGCGAGTTGTTTGAGTTTTATACAAGGCAGAGTCTATGTGGTGTAGCTGGCTACACCAAGAGACGATAACGCAGTAGAAATCACAAACAAACGCTGCCCGAAGGGTTCAACTAGAGGCGCCCTGCGCTACGTTTTTCGTCTTTTACTCTTGTGACTGCATGGACGCAGGAATTAGAGCGACTCAGGAGACAAAGCCGGGAATAACCAGGCCACAATCCTCATGTCTTGCTCAGAACACCTCTAGTAGAACAAAAATTAAGCGTAAAAGTTCAACAGACCCTAATTAACTATAGCACCAAGTGTCAAAATAAATCAGCGTTAAGCACGCTCAGTCGTCAATCCTAACCTATTTCATTTGTTGAATTATCGGCGGCGCAGCGCTACTATCTTGATGCTTAGCTTAAACAACTCGATAATCGATGACAAAATCCAAAAAGTCCGTAATAAAGAAAACTGACAATAGCCGATCATGGCGCAAAAAAGCGTTAATCATATCCCTTAAAGCGTTGTTGGCGTTATTTGCGCTCATTGCCGGGTATGGTATTTACCTTGACGGAAAAATAGATCAAAAGTTTTCTTACGATCATTGGAATATCCCCGCCAAAGTCTACGCCCAATCGTTGTCGCTTATGCCCAATCAACACATCGCGCGCAACCAGGTGATCAATGAGCTCAACGAGCTAAATTACCGACGAGTGAATAATCCAACATCATCAGGCGAGTATTCAGTTTCTGCAACCAAGGTCGATATTTATCGCCGCGCCTTCGAGTATATTGATGGCGCGCATGCCTCTCAAAGAGCGATGCTTAAGTTTGAAGGTAACTACCTAAAGTCCATCGTTGGGTACGGCTCAAAGGGTCAAGCCTTTAGTCAGTTTAGCATTGAACCTAAGCTATTAAAGCGCCTCACCAACAGCAGCAAAGAAGATCGCCTGTTTGTGCCTCGCGAACAAATTCCAGAATTGCTGGTGGCCACGCTTATCTACATCGAAGATCGCAATTTTTATCAGCATAAAGGCATTGCGCCGCTGTCAATATTACGCGCGCTAGTGGCTAACATTAAGGCCGGACGCCGGGTGCAAGGCGGCTCAACGCTAACCCAGCAGCTGGTAAAAAATGTCTTCTTGACCAGTGAAAAGTCGATTTGGCGTAAGGTCAAAGAGGCCTATTATTCGGTGCTTATCGAGCTTAAATACTCGAAAGATGAATTGCTCGAGATCTATTTTAATGAGGTGTTTCTCGGACAAAATGGCACCCTGAGCGTCAATGGTTTTGGCCTCGCTAGCGAGTTCTATTTTGCCCGCCCTATTAGTGAGCTAACGCCAGCGCAAATCGCGCTAATGGTTGCAATGATTAAAGGGCCAAGCTATTACAGTCCCACCCGCCATCAAGAGCGCGCGCTTAAACGCCGAGATTTTATTTTACGCCAAATGCTCAGCGCCGACTTTATTAGCTCGGCTCAATATAAGCACGCAGCCCTGTCGCCCCTAGGCATTAAACGTGGCATTGGCGGTGCCGGTCAATATCATGGATTCATGTCGTTAGTTCGTCAGGAGTTGAGCAGCCGTTTTACCCAAGATTTTTCAAAAAGCACCGGCATCTCAATCTACACCACCATCGACAGCTCAGCTCAGCGCTTTGCCCAACAAAGTTTAACCAAGCGGATTAAGTTGCTGGAAAAGTCGGCTAAGACCAATAATTTACAGGGCTCTGTAGTGGTCGCCAATTTCCATAGCGGCGAAGTTAAGGCTCTGGTCGAAGGAAAAAATGCAAATTACGCCGGTTTTAACCGCGCGATCAATGCCAAACGTCCAATCGGCTCCTTAATCAAGCCTTTCATTATTGCCACTGCTCTGGAGAATGGCGCAAAATATACCTTAGCCAGCCCCCTTGAAGATAAGCCTTTACGCATGACCGATGGGGACGGCAATGAATGGAAACCGCAAAACTACGATAAAAAATATCGTCAACAAGCGAGCATCATCGACAGTTTGACTCATTCTTATAATATTCCGATGGTTAATCTAGGCATGGGCGTTGGGCTCGAAGATATCTCTTACACCTTAGCGCGTGCAGGCTGGGACAGTGAAATTAACCTACTGCCTTCAATGTTACTTGGTGCTATAGAGTCTAGCCCATGGATAGTAGCGCAGCTCTATCAAAGCATCGCCAATGCCGGAGAAACGAAGGCACTACATACCGTTGTAGCGGTAACCAACAATCAAAACCAGACGTTTTATGGCTACAACAAATTACCGGTGCAAGCGATTAGCACCGGCGCCGCCTATTTAACCAAATATGCAATGGCGCAGGTGACCAAGACTGGCACCGCAAAATCATTACGTTGGAAAAATAAAGGCAAAGTACTGGCAGGGAAAACAGGTACCACCGACGATTTACGTGACAGTTGGTACGCCGGTTTTGATAATAATGAAACAACGGTGGTATGGCTTGGTCGCGATGACAACAAACCCACCGGACTCACTGGTAGCACAGGCGCACTAACGGTCTATAGTGATTTTGTTAAACAGCGTGGCGGTGTCTCATTGTCGTTACGTAAGCCAGACAGCGTGATCACAGGTTATGCCGACAAAATTAGTGGTGTGCCAGTTGCCAAGGGCTGTCAAGAAACCATTGCGCTGCCGGTACTTAAAGTGATGTGGCCAACAAACCTAACCTGTTATGGCGACAAACAGCAGTCACAGCCCAAGACCGACACACAGAAGAAACCGCGCAAGTCAATCTTCGATGATTTTTTAGGACTATTTTAACCTTGTGATGAGCTCACTCAAATAGACCATCGCCGAAGCTGACATTAAACTCATAACACCATACGCTGATGCCGTCGATATTGTCTAGCATCGTTGGATCGGTAAAGGTGATGGTTAACGTATCATTGTTATAGGCAGTGAGCAGGTTATCGCCGATGGCGTTGTCATCATTGCTATAATCCCCGCCCATACCGAGGTAGAATTTTACGGCGGGCCCTTGGCCATCATAAACAAAGTTACTCACCTCAATGGTGCAATTGTTTATCACACGTGCCGTGCCAGAGACCTGATGTGCCCGTGTTATCAGTGTCGCCTGCTTACCGACTAAAGGATTGTCAGTGCCACTACAGGTCGGACTATTTCCGTTGTTCTTACCATTAGCAATGGAGTCGACAAACACCGCGATATTACCTAAGTCAACGTCACTTAACCGCTGCTGTGTCCACAAGGGCATGTTGCCGCCAGCCAAATTGGCAAAGACCCGATGCGCACTATTGCCAGTGGTTCTTACTTTCTCTGCCACCTGTGTCGCCGATAGTCTTTTCTCATCTAATGCGGCCGCTAACCCTAAGCCCCCTTGTGCGTTCTCACCATGACAGGTGGCGCATGTTTGATTAAAGGTTGCCTGCCCTTGGCTAATATCCCCCTGGCTAAAGTCGGTTAGTGGCTCAATTGGCGTGGCCATAACATTGGTAACTGCGGCGTTACTGCTTTGCGCGGTGAAGAACGCTTCTAAATCGAGCCATGCGCTACTTGCTTGGCTCAGTGGGGTTGCACCCATCCAGTCTTCAAGACAAATATTAACCGCATCAAACACTGTCGCAGCATTGCTGTTATACCAACTGCTGCGATTAAGCACATTAAATAAGGGATGAGCCGGGCGATGCAATCCGTCGAGGGTTGATAACCCTTGTGCGTCTTCTTCGATGGCGTGACAATTGGCACAAGAAAATTGATTACCGGGTGACTGACTAGCATTGAAGAAGCGACTACCGCTATCGGCATCGCCAGTGCTTGTTACAGGCGGGTTAGGTGCTGGGTTATCTGGTGCCGCACTACTGCCACTGCCGCCTCCACCACAAGAGACCAACGCTACCATTGCCAAACTCACTATCAACGCATGTTTAATCACAATAACCTCCAGAAACCAAGCCAGAATCATTAAATAAAATTAGCAGAGGATATCTGTTATTTCAACGCTTGGGGGTCAACGTGATAAAAATGTGACATTTAGGTGGTGGGAGTACCTTGGTGATAGATCATCTTCCAACAATTTTCAGACTCGTTACGCCAAATGGAGGTTCGGCGCGAATGTTTCACCTCACCGTTGACGTCGGTTATGGTGGCCTGATAACAAAGCTGGGCAATGCTATCACTAAGCATTCTTAGCTCAAAGTTGCTATTGCTAAACTGCGGTGGTGACTCTTGCGGTAAACGGGTCACTACATCGCTAAAACCAAAGCGTGCGCCGCTGGCCGCAACCTCAATAAAATCTTTTGCGATAAGTTCGGTTAGTTTCGTTGCCGAGCCTCTAACCTGTGGCTGTAATAAGGCTTGCTCCAACTTAATCAATTGTTGCTTCAGCTGTTCCATGCACCCTACCTCTTCATTTTTTTAGTCACCAAAACTGTTTCAAAAACAGCGGCGGCCACAATCAATAGTCCGCCAATATAGACACTGCAGCCGGGCCATTGCCCCAGAATCAACGCCGCTAATGCCAAGCCATAGAGTGGTTGTAGGCAAGAGATTAATCCCGCAGTTTTAGCGCTTAGCTGCTTGAAACAATGGGCAAGAAAAGCATGCGGTGCCGCGGTAAAGATCATCGATAGAATTAACAATAATCCCAACTGCCCCAGTTGCCCATCGCTCCACAAGCCGGTCATTTCTAGCGGATTAAAATCAATAAAGGCCACCAGCATAATAGCTACCACTGAGGTTTGATAAAACATCGCCTGCGTGCCTTTGTAATGACTGAAATATTGTTTATGCAGCACATTACGCAATGCAAATAAAAAACCAGACACGATGCCAATGATAATGCCTAAGGTGGTATCATTTTGCATGCTCATTTCTGGCACTAGCAAAAACACCCCGACAAAAACCGCCATCGCACAACCAATATCTCGTGCATGAGGTTTGCTTTTGGTAAATAGCGGTTCGAGAAAAACAGTGACCACCGGATAACAAAAAAACGCTAACATGCCAATCGCCACACCAGCCAGTTGCATCGCATAAAAGTAAGTCACCCAATGCAGCCCAATGCTCAAGCCCAACATAATCGCCATTCGATAATCGGCGAGGCAGTCTAATAGCAACGAATCTCCCTGAAACTTGACCATCAATGCTAACGTTATTGCCGCCAATAGACTACGAAACATAGTGATATCAAGCGCCGACCAGGGCAACAGATGCGAGAATAACGCGGTGCCGCCAAACAGCAATACAGCGATATGCAGCTGAATGAGGCTTTTAGTATGTTCTGACAAGATGACAACCCTACAGCAATAAAAAAAGCCAGATTAACTGGCTTTTTATCAAATTTGACCTAATTACGCGATGTCTTGACTGTCGCAAAGACTCTGCTTAAGCGTTGCCATCGGTTGCCCTAAACGTGTTACCACGCCTTCTTCAAGGTGTGGTTCAAAAGCCTTGAGCATGTCATCACCAAATAACATCACCACCGTTGAGCCTAGCTTGAAACGACCCATTTCATCACCCTTTTTGAAGGTAATGGCCTGATCGCCATCGGCCGGATAGTCCCAGCTGTCGAGTTGATTCGATGGTGGCGTGACAGTGCCATGCCATGTTGTTTCGATGCTAGCAACAATAGTAGCGCCGACTAATACCATCGCCATTGGGCCACTAGCCGTATCAAAGATCGCTGCTACGCGCTCATTGCGGGCAAACAAGCCAGGTACATTTTGCGCGGTCAATGGATTAACCGAAAATAAATCACCAGGCACATAAACCATTTCGCGCAAGGTCGCGTCCATTGGCATATGAATGCGATGATAATCCTTGGGCGCCAGATAAATAGTCGCAAACTGACCATTGGCAAAAGGCTTAGCACGCTCTTTGTCACCACCAAGCAGAGTAAATGCTGAGTAATCATGACCTTTGGCCTGAATAATGCGACCCGCTTGCATTAGTCCTAATTGGCTAACACAGCCATCAACTGGCAACACAAGATCAGTCTCGCTAATTGGGCGAAGACCGGGTTTTAACGCGCGGGTAAAGAAATCATTAAAGGTGGCGTACTCATGAGCGTTTTCACGCTCCGCTTCGCTCATATCAATCTTATACTGAGCAATAAACCAGTTAATGACACGGGTAGTCACACCGCCACATTGGGCAGCAGCAAAACGGCCCGTCAGACGGGACAAAGCATGTTTAGGTAAACAATACTGGAGAAATATCTTCAATTTATCGGTAAAACTCACAAAATTTTCCTTAATTAGCGCCGCCAGGGTGGCGGTTGGGTTTATTATTTTCTAACGAATCGAGAATACGATGGTAATTTTCAAAGCGCTCGAGATCTATTTTATCATCTTCGACAGCTTGAGCTAATAGACAACCAGGATCATCCTGATGTTTGCAATCTCTAAACTTACAACCACCCAAGAACTCTCTAAATTCAATAAAGCACCAGGCAATACGTTCAGGTTCAAGGTGCCATAGGCCAAACTCTCGCACACCAGGACTATCGATGAGATCGCCGCCTTGCTCAAAGTGCAATAGTTTAGCCGTGGTCGTGGTATGCGTACCTAACCCCGAGTTATCCGAGATGTCACCGATAATGAGCTCAGCATCAGGCATTAGCGAATTAATTAAGGAGGATTTGCCAACACCAGACTGACCAACGAAAATACTCACCTGATCTTTTAGCATCTCATTAATTTCACTAACGCCGTCACCATTATGGCTAGACAGCATAATTACTCGATAGCCAATATCACGATACGGCTGCAGCATGCCATCGAGTAACTCCATGCCTTCTTGATCAAGTAAATCAATCTTGTTAAGCACTATCACCGGCTTAATTTCCACATTTTCAGCGGCGACCAGATAACGGTCAATAATTTGAGTAGAAAAAGCAGGTACAATAGAGGAAACAATGAAGATTTGATCGATATTTGCGGCGACAACTTTAATCCCGTCATAAAAATCAGGTCGGGTCAATTCACTCGTGCGCTCATGTACCGCCTCGATAACGCCGCTAATGCCGGATAAAATCTCATTACCACGACGCCACACCACTTTATCGCCGGTCACCAAAGATCCGGCGGTACGACGAATATTACAGCGGAATATTTCACCATGAAGGTCTTCAACATCAGCATGTTGACCATAACGACTAATCACTAAGCCATCTTCTTGACCGCCTAGTTGATCTGCTTGCCACTGCACCTGTGCATCTTTCTTATTGGCAGTCGACAAACGCTTCTTTTGGTTTGAACTGACGCGGCGCAGTTGCCCTTTTGTTAATTTCGTTTTTTTAGCCAAGATTATCTTCTGGTTATCTCAATATTTGTTGGCCACTATCATACTATCTTTTTACGCATTTAGGCAGATAATCCTCGATGCCCGCTGCTATACTGTGGTCAACGTTATACATAAATATGGTTAAGAGCTAATGCAGCCAGTAAAAGACAAACACAACTTGATTTGGGTCGATTTAGAAATGACCGGCTTAAACCCAGAAAGCGATAGAATTATTGAAATAGCCACTATTGTTACCGACAGCCAGCTAAACACTTTAGCCGAAGGGCCTGTGCTGGCAATATCCGCCCCCCAAGCGGCACTTGACGCGATGGACGAGTGGAATACCACCCACCACAATGCATCTGGCTTGGTAAAGCGAGTTCAGCAAAGTAATGTCAGTGAACAAGATGCCATTGACCAAACCATTGAATTTCTTCGTCCTTGGGTCGACGCCGGCAACTCACCAATGTGTGGCAATACGATTGGCCAAGATCGTCGTTTTATGGTGCGCCATATGCCGCAACTCGAAGCTTATTTTCATTATCGTAATATTGATGTCAGCACCATCAAAGAGTTAGCGCGTCGCTGGGAACCCCAAATGCTTAAAGGATTTAAGAAGCAAGGCGCTCATTTGGCGCTTGATGACATTAGAGAGTCGATCGCCGAACTGCAATATTACCGTGAGCACTTCTTTAAGGTATAAGTGTTGGCTCTGAACTAGTTAATTGATGCTGCTCATTTACTGAGGGTGGCTTTATGATGTGCTTGTTGTTTTAATGCTCTCAAGTTAACAATGTCGCTTGCACACCAGTTACTTTTCTTTGCGTCGCCAAAGAAAAGTAACCAAAAGAAAGGCGACCCGTTTTTAGTTGCTGATCTTTCTATAAATATCTGTTTACACGGAACCGATTTCAATGCGCATCCCTGCGCGAAAATCTAAAAATTCGTCCCTGAATTTTTCTCCTAACAGATATTTAGAGCAAGGCAACTAAAGTCGGGAAATGGTGCACTTTGCTAGTTTGTACATTTATCAATTGACTGATATTTAAAATATTAAAACAACAGACACAGTTAATTGAAACATAACCATAAGTATTAAAGCGTAAGGTTTAACCGATACCTTGCCATACTCACCACAAATTGCTCAACAAGCGTACATAATGTCAGTTTTTAAGCAGTTAAACGAAAATTAGTAAATAAACCTTGCAGCTGCGCTTAAATTACTTATAATGCGCTTCACTTTCTAGTCACCAAACTTGAAAGTTTTAAAAATACTTTTATTAAAAAGTAAGTGCGACTTTAGCTCAGCTGGTAGAGCGCGACCTTGCCAAGGTCGAGGTCATGAGTTCGAACCTCATAAGTCGCTCCATTTTTTAAACCATAAAAGTTATTATTAATAACAGATGCGACTTTAGCTCAGCTGGTAGAGCGCGACCTTGCCAAGGTCGAGGTCATGAGTTCGAACCTCATAAGTCGCTCCATTATTAACATAATAAATCTATTTTTAAATAAGCATCAAAAATGCGACTTTAGCTCAGCTGGTAGAGCGCGACCTTGCCAAGGTCGAGGTCATGAGTTCGAACCTCATAAGTCGCTCCATCCCCCTAAAAAAACCAAACCAAACCAAACCAAACCTGTACAGATTAAACTCACTTTGCTTACTTTTGAAACACTTGTTTTAAACTCTTTTACAAAGCATCAACAATTCGTTATATTGCGCCCAAATTGAGCAATTACTCTAATCAAGAGTATCTTAAGGTAAAGCTAATAATGAATAATAAACTATCTAACTACTCACTCATTACACTCGCGTTAATAGCCGCATCCACCAGCGATGTTCAAGCGGCGGGTTTTAAGCTATTTGAACAGTCCACCAGTGCGATGGGTAATGCCTATGCGGGACGTGGCGCGCAGATCACCGATGCCAGTGTTGGTTTTACGAACCCCGGGGCTTTAATTAAATTGGATCAGGCGCAAATATCGATGGGACTCAATACCGTTATTCTCGACGGCGAGTACTCAAATGCCAGTGCTACTAGCGCCAAAGGACTCAATGTCTCAGGCAAGTCTGCAGATGGCTTAAATAGTCTATCGCTTATTCCCCATTTTCATTACGCCAATCCAATTAACGATAAATTCGCGCTTGGTTTTTCGGTTGCCGTTCCGTTTGGTACATCGGGTCAATATGAAGATGATTTTGTCGGCCGCTACTTTGCTCAACAGACCGAGTTTCAAATAATCGCCTTCCAACCTTCATTGAGCTACAAGATTAATCAGCAGCTCTCTGTCGGTGGCGCTATCGCGCTAAACTGGGCGAGTGGCACATTAAGCAAATTTAAGGATCATAGCAGCCTGTGTGAAATTGGCGCAGGCATCAATGCAACCTATAGCATGATCAGCCAAGGGGCTTTTAACGATGTAGCTCAGAGTGCTTATTGTGATAGCTTCTATGAAGTCTCGGGCGATGATATTCAACCAAGCTATACCTTGGGTATTCATTATCAATTCAATGAAAATACCAACCTTGCGTTAAGCTATCACTCGGCGGTTAACTACACGCTTAAAGGCGACTCTACGATCAATAACACGCCGATCACCGGTGAGTTCGTCGCTTATAGCGATAACCCACAACAATATTGGACCGTACCTACTATTCCCGGTGTTGTCGATGGCGCGAAGATGCCGGTGGTCGACTTAACCACTGGCAAACTCGCCGTATCGCCAGAGAAAATTGAGAAATCTCGCCTCGGCTTAGACACGCCGATGAGTATGATCTTTAGTGTTGATAGCCAAATAACCTCACAGTTATCATTGCAGTTTAGTACCACCTGGACGCAGTGGAGCAAGTTTAAGGATATCTCGGTGATCTCCCAGGATTCGCGCCCCAATATCAGCGGCAGCACGCAGCAACCAGCCAACCTAAACAGCCCAGGTTATATCGGCTACATTCCAGAATATTGGAGCGATGCATGGGCTTATGCGCTGGGTATGAATTATCAGCTCGACCCTCGGTGGACGCTTAAGGCCGGTCTCGCCCTAGATAGCTCGCCAGTAAATGCCGATTATCGCAGTGCGCGCATTCCAGCCAACGACCGCACTTGGCTCACCGTTGGCAGCCACTATCAAGGTAACGATAGCTGGAGCGTCGATGTGGCCGCAGGCATGATGTTTATGAAGGGCACCACCGTCAATGATAATGAATATAACGCCCAAGATAATAAAATCTATGCAAGTTCATATCAAGCCGATTACAGCATAAACGCCTACGTGTTATCGGTGCAATTTAACTACTATCTTTAAGTACTATTTTTAAGTACTATTTTTAAGTAAAAGAAGCGATCAATAAGCGGTTCGAAAAATAACCGCTCATTGATCTAGCACTATCTTTGTGTGAGGCAATAGCCTAAAGCCTTTACCCCTTGATATATATCAATACCCAGCCCAACAGACACCGCATAATTCTCATCATTAAATATCCATTACTTTTATTAAGGTTTTATTATGATGAAGAAATCACTAATTAACATCGCGCTACTTAGCGCATTTTTCGCTGCAACAGGCTCAGCACAAGCCAATAGCGCTGGCGACATTATTGCTCGTGTCGGCGTGACTCAAGTCGCACCATCAAGTGACCAACCAACAATTTACGCCGCCGGCATGACCGTGCATTTGGCCCAAGATGGACCCGCACTTGCTGCCTCTGTTAACAGCGACACTCAGCTTGGTTTAAACCTGGCCTATTTCATTACCGACCATATTGCGATTGAGTTGTTGGCCGCAACACCGTTTAGCCATGACATCAACGTGCACGTTGGCGATGCCACCCTAAATCTCGGCAGTACTAAGCATTTACCGCCGACCTTAAGCGCGCTGTATTACTTTGCCGAGCCACAAGCGAAATGGCAGCCCTATGTCGGTGTTGGCATTAACTACACAGTGTTCTTTGATGACAAGTTCAACACCACGATGAGTGGTGACGACGTGCAAGTTGCTGCACTCAATAATACCTCGATTAGTGATTTGTCGGCGGCATTAGGCCTACCAGAAGGCACATCAACGGTTGGTCTACAGGCTAAAGATTTAAATTTGAAAAATTCTTGGGGATTATCAGCGCAAGTAGGTCTAGATTATCACTTTGACAATAACTGGCTAATTAATGCGTCGGCCAGATATATTGATATTGATACCACCGCATCATTTACAGCCACCGCGTTAGAAGTGCCGGGCACTGTTGAGGTTGCTATCGACCCTTGGGTTTACACGGTCTCTGTTGGTTACACGTTTTAATACCAATTAGTCTAGCTTAAGCAGGGTATAGCCAGCAATGCATACGACCAGTAACATCGCGATGCCTATTAAATACAGCATGTTAACTTCTCAAGAGGTTAATTTAAGCTGCAAATATACGCTGCATATAAGACAGTTAGATGACATTAATAAAACGAGGTGAGCAGGCTCACCTCGTTTTTCAATTAAAGCGACTTCAAGAAGCTAATCAATGCATCTCGCTGCACTTGGTTCAAACGCGTAAAATCATCTTTCGCTGTCTGCGCTTCGCCGCCGTGCCACAAGATGGCCTCTTCCAGCGTTTGTGCCCGGCCGTCATGAAGGAATCCAGCACCAGGGTTAACAGTTTTAGTTAATCCTATCCCCCATAACGGACGAGTCTTCCATTCATTACCATTGGCGAGGAAATCACGGCGCCCATCGCTAAGACCCACACCCATATCATGCAACAACATATCGCTAAATGGATAAATAGTTTGATTGGTTAGTGCGTCTATCGCTGGTTTTCCGCCAATGTCCATGGCTGATGCCGTGGTAAACGACGGTGTATGACATCCGGTACAGTTAACTTGTTCAAACAATACCGCCCCCTCGATCACCTCTGGGCGTTCTACGTTGCGGCGACCTGGTACTGCTAAAGTCTCTACATAGAATGTCACATCGTCTGAGAACTCTTGGTTAGCTTCTGGACCGCCATCAGGACCAATACCGCTATCAGCCCAACCAGTACGCGCAAGGTAGTCATCGTGTAATGGTGTATTGGCAATGCTTTCCTCGGGAAACAATGGGTTAGTTATTCCCATATCACCACGCAAGGCGCCCAACGATTGTTGACGTACCGTCGGCGTATTAGCCTTCCATCCGAAACGGCCAATACTTACTGGATACGGATCATTGGCGTTGGCCTTAATCTTATCGAATACATAGTTAGCGCGTCCGGAGATACCATCGTTATTGCTATCATTAGGATCGGCCAATACAAGGATATCCGCTTCGCTAATGGCTTCTAACAAGCCAAGCCCAAAGACCGGCATGCCGTTACGCGCGCCAAATTTTACATCGTCTTGTAGCAGTCGACTCAGTGGTGCTGGTGTGGCAAATGATTCACTCGGTGCATCATAAGGGTTACGCACATCAAATATCGGCTGCTTAAGCTCTACAACAGCGCCATCAGGGTAGGTAAACTCGCTATATTGGTAGCTAATGTAGACATCCGCCTGACCCACCGATGGATTGTCCAACCAATCATGGCGAGCCGTTAACACGCCACGGTGAAATAGTTGGTCGCTAAAATCGGGCACGGGGACCGGCGCACAATAATTATTAGCGGCGGTCTGCTCTTCACATGCGCTATTATCATCTTCAATAGAGATACGAAGAAAAATACCATCTTCGCTGCCTAACCTAACGGGATCTCCCATGCGATTAACTACCACGGTGCTTGGTCGACCATCTCGTTGATGACATGAGTTACAATCGGCATTATTAAATACCGGCCCTAAGCCATCAAACTCTGGGTGCTCTTCGTTTGGCGCCGTAGTAAAGGCCAACTCGAAATTTGCATCACCAGCGAGATGTTGCTGGAGTTCACTGGCAATTAAGTTGGTAGCAGGGGTAGAGAAACCATGGCCTGACAGCGATGTTTCAAGCGTCGATGTGTCACCACCTAAGGCAATAACATGGGTATAACTGGGCAGGGTTGGTTTTACGGGTTTGGGCTCAGGGGTACCTGAACCACCACATGCCGCTAAGGCTAGCGTCAGTGTTGAAATAATTAATTTTTTGGACATGACTAAGAAACTCTAAATAGACTTATTTAATGCGCGACACAATTCTTATTATTTTTTTAAAGTCGCTAATTGAGGGCTCTCGTCCGTAAGAGCCCACGCACTATTATTTACCTGACCATGTGCCAAGTAATGCAACAACGTCTGTTTCAAGACTTGCTTGCAATACCGCTAGCGAATCAACAGATGTTTGAATACGCACGCGCGCTTGCTCATCGCTAATAGCCACACGAAATGGCATATTGTTATCACCTGAAATCGCTTCGATGTCGGTGATAGCAGTCTTGATTTCTGCCAGTACACGATCGGCTAGTGCTTGATCACCAGCAGCAACGAAATCATAGATCCCTTCAGCGTCTGCTTCACCACTAAATTCACCTTGAAACACATTTAACACACCAGTGATGTTATTGGCGAAATCGGTTAATGAATTCCAGCTGTACTGCGACTCAACCAATGATGTATCGGCTAGTGCTAATGAGCCACCGAAAGGATCTGCGATCTTGCCGTTGCCCACTTCATCAACAATGCCGATCATGCCATTAACGAGCTCTTCAACGACAGCTAACTGCGAACCGTAGACGTCATTGTTAGCTGATTTTAATGTCGTTTGGTAAGGTGTTCCTAAGTTACCGTCATCATCTGCTACGCCGTCGGTCCATGCGCCCGCTAATTCAGTGGTATAACCTTTGAAGATTTCAGCCGTCGCCATTAGGTAATCACGTTGCTGTGAGTCTAACTCTTCAATGGTCTTTTCATTGTCGTTAACGCCATCGCCAAATAACAAATATTCCATGGTGTGATAACCCTGAACATTGTCGTTCATCTGCAGAATAAACGCAGCATCGATATTGCTAACATCCGCCAATACACGGTTTAGATCGGTCGTAGCCAATGGCCAAGAATCTAAATGTGGGTCAATACTTAGCTGGTCAACAGGACCAAAGATATGCGACTCACCTTGCTCCCAAGGTTTACGTGCATCAATCCATGCTTGTTGTGCGGTAGCCAGAGTTTGTGCAGATGGCTGATCGACAAGAGCAACAGTAGCTGCATATAGCGCATCAGCCTTGTCACTTAACATAGCATAACCGGCAACAATCACGCGATCGTTAACGTTTTCAATCATTGACGTGGCCGAATAATCAAATGTGGTTGGCGCTACAGGTTTGGTAGGCTCGGTAGGTTTATCACTGCTTGAACCACCACACGCGGCGAGTGCTAGGCTCATAGCTGCAGCTAATGCGGTTAATTTAACATTCTTGTTCATGGTCATTTCCTAAATTTACAGAGAGAAGTAGTAACCCACACCTAATTCAAAGGATGTGGTATTTGGTATTTCTGCCATCGCTGAGTTGCTACTGGCAATTTGCGCTTTAAGCACTAAATTTGAATGTGGGAAGTAATTGATGCCCGTGGCCACCTCTGTGACTTCAAAGCGTTGGGTCGCGTACTGACTATCGACCTTGCTCAGCGGGTTTGAAAAATCGTAACTTGCAAATACATGCAATGGATTGCTCAGCCCGACAAAATCACTGATGTTATAACCCGCTTCGACAAAGAGTGCGGTGGACTCGCTACCAAGCTGGGCAAAATTACCAACGTGAAGACCTGGGGTATTACGATTCGCCTGCGCGATCTCATTGCTATTATCTAAACTGCCTAATAGGTATTGCGCGCGAACTGTGAAGTTACCTTCGGTGTATACGCCGTGCAGATCGATAATCGATATATCACCACTAACCGCCAATTGATTACTTTTGTGACGGTTACCAGAAGTACTGCTAGCGTAATAACTAAAGCCAACGCCATTACCCTCTTTTACATTGCCGTAATCGAGGCGGATCACCATGGCAAGATCGTCGGCATTAACGGTTTCAAAGCGTTTTTGGCTTGCGGCAGCTACCCAATTATAGGTACGGAAATATTCCGAATTAAGTCCGGTGACCAGTTGCGCCTGATAATGAAAATTGTTGAGCTGGCCAAAGACACCGACACCTGTTTCATGCCAAACTGATGGCACCATGCTCTCAACACTTTGATGGCGACGCACCGTATAATATTGATGAGGCTTGTGGTGAGTATTGGTCAAGCCGACAGGGACATAGATGTGGCCTAATTTAACCCCAAATGCCTTGGAATAGGTATATTCCAATTCGAGTTTTTCGACGACGACTTCACCGCCAACCTCAATTTCAGTCTCAAATTCACCGAATTCTTCAAACCCATCATACTCTAACGTAGAGCCAGTTCCGCCATGCTCAAATTCCACTTCAAATTCAACTTTCCATTGCGGCGAAAATCGATATTCGAATTCTGTTACTAAGCGTTCCACATCCACTAGGGCGCGTCTTTGCGGCGCCACATCCTGAACATTTTTAAACACCTCGATGCTACGATAATTTAACGCACCATAACTTGAGAAAGAGAACTTATCGCTCGTCATCTGCTTGGTCGATGCCTGCGTAGCTTGGAGCTTATCAAGTTGCTGCTGCAAAGCCTGAATTTGTGTCGCCTGACGCTTAATATCTTCAGAAATGGAAGTTGCGCTAACGCCCTGGGCGCTAAGCAGTAGCCCAATCGCAGCGGCGATAAATGAGACTCGCATGATGATCCTTATGTTGCCTAATTAAAAATTAGGCAAGAAGATATCATGGCAATAGCAACAAATCAATAACAACAATCATTCTCATTTAGGTTAGCAATACTAATTTGATTTGGAGCAAGTGTGTGCGAAAAAAATATCCTATGCTATGCTTTAATATGAACTGGAAATAATCTGTTAAATAAAATTAGGCACAAGGAACCCGCCAATGCAAACGCCCCCAGAACCGATCAACGAAAATGTCATCAGACGCGCCACCAAACAACTCGACAATGCCGATTTAATCAAGAGTAGCTTTTGGATCAGCCAAGTATTTATGATAATCGCCACCGTGGTCGGGGTCTTTCTTGCCGCGCAAGAAGGTCTGTCGCAGGCACTGTTGTTTGACGCCCTCAACAGCAAGGAGAAGAATTATTATCTCCAACATGCCCTAGCCGATGAAATAACCGATAACATCACTACGCTAAATGAATACGCTGAATTTATCACCAAGGGCGGCGCACCTCATGATCTAAAGCCCTATCACCCGCCATTAGATTACTTCGTGTGGGAAAACATGAAATACTCTTCATCATCGCTTGAAACCCCAAGTCATATTCTCTCTGCGGCGCGACGCTTTAACAAACAATCAACCAAGTTAGTTAAAATGATCGAAGCACGCCAATACGGTCGAAAGTTTGGCGCTAATCTGATCACCGAATTGACCACAGAAATACAAGAAAACGGATTAAAACAACTGATCGCCAATTACACCGTTCTCCATCAAGAGCTGGCCGAAGCAGGCGTCGAAGTTAATAAATTATAAGGAATTAAGTATGAGAATGTGCCCCTGCTGTGCCACACAAGAATTGATTGCGCAAGACTTTCATGGTCAAGATGTCGAAAGTTGTCTCAGCTGTAACGGCTTGTGGTTTGAACGTGGCGAGCTTAATAAAGCGCTGTCTGCCGCAGACAATGAAGATAGTAATGTAAAGCTAGAAAATCATTACGGCGATCACCTTGGTGGTTCTGACAAACACTGCCAGAGCTGCGATAACGGCCTAGATAAATATCATTTAATGCCCGGTTTTGAGATAGAAATAGATTCCTGTAGCGAATGTGAGGGCGTGTGGTTAGATAACCATGAACTGGAAAAAGTTGTTCACTCGCCAATCATTAGAAAATCATTGCTGGAATTGGATAAACCGATCAATAAGAAGACTTGGTTTTTTCAAATCCTCTCGCAAATGCCGATCGAATATAACCTAAAGGTTAAATCAACCCCTTGGGTTGTGTATAGCTTGCTAGTGCTTAATTTCGTTATCTTTGCCAGCTACTTTTCTGGCCTAGTCCCTGAAAAATTTGCTTATGAGACGTTCGCATTGTTCTCTGATCGCGTGATCTCCGGCTCACAGTTATGGGGCCTTATCACCCACATGTATATGCATGGCGGCGTCATGCACATTATCGGCAACATGTATTTCCTCTGGGTCATTGGCGATAACCTCGAGGACGTATTGGGCAAGAGCAGGTTCTTGATCATCTACACCGTTTGCGGTTTTAGCGCAGCAGCGTTTCAAATCATCGCCGACCCAAGCTCGCCTATCCCAATGGTTGGCGCCAGTGGTGCCATTGCAGGACTGTTTGGCATGTACCTCTTGTGGTTTAGGCATGCCAGCTTAACCTTAATGATTATTGTCTATCAAAAGAAAGTCAGCCCGATGGTCTTTTTCATCATTTGGTTAGCCATGAATATCATCGGCATCGTTATCGCGCAGCAGCAAGGCGGTGGAGGTGGTGGTGTCGCATATTGGGCGCATATTGGCGGGTTTGTTGCAGGTCTCATATTTGGCCTAGCGCTTAAGAAGAGTCTCTTTGCCAACAATCCATTGCTTGCGGTGTTAAACAGCAAAGAGCTTAAAATAAGTCGTTAACCAGAGTGTGTGCAAGCGGGCTATCATAGCCTGCTTGCACTTACTCGAAGTGACTTAAATAGTAGTGCAGCGCATAGACTAATAACGCTAAGCCGACTAACCATAACATATGCATCTTATGACTCCTTAATTCGAAAAACTAAGGACTAAGTGCAACAAGCTCGAAAATTATCACAGTCAAATGCAAAAAAAACCAACGCCATGAGCGTTGGTTTTTTTATAGCCGATACCTCAACACCGATTATTTTGTCGGCAATACCAACGAGTAACATTGGCCAAAACCGATACGTACGGCATTCTCAGCCTCACAATAACCGCTCATGATCACCGCATCGCCATCTTCTAAGAAGGTGCGTGTTTCGCCATTACCTACATCGACTTGTTGTTTACCACCATTGGATAACTCCAACAATGAACCCGCCTCTTCACTACTAGGACCCGACTGCGTGCCGCTACCGATAAAATCACCAGCCACCAGGTTACAACCATTGACCGTATGATGAGCAATCATCTGTGCGGTGGTCCAATACGAATGACGGAAGCTCGATTGGGTTAACTTGGGCGCGCCCTCGCCCGCCTCACGCATTTTTGGCGTTTCAATAGCTACTTCCAATTGAATATCGTAGGCGCCCGTGGCGCTATTGCTCTCACTTGATAAGTAATCTAGTGGCTGAGGATCGCTTGCATCACGGCTCCATGTCGTTCTAAATGGCGCCAATGCTTCATTGGTTATGATCCATGGCGATACGGTTGAGGCAAAGTTTTTAGCTAAAAATGGCCCCAATGGTTGGTATTCCCACGCTTGTATATCACGCGCCGACCAATCATTAAATAAACACATGCCGAAGATATGTTGCTCGGTCTCGTCGATAGTAATACACTCGCCTAGCTCGTTGCCGCCACCAATGTAGATGCCCACCTCCATTTCGTAGTCCAGACGCTTACATGGGCCAAAACTCGGCACATCGGCATCGGGCGCTTTCGTTTGCCCCTTAGGACGTGGAAAGGCTTGACCAGAGATGCCAATCGAAGATGAGCGGCCATGATAACCGATTGGCAACCACTTATAATTTGGTAGCAAGGGATTGTCTGGGCGAAATAGCGAACCGACCGTCGTAGCATGATGAATCGAGGTGTAAAAATCGGTGTAATCACCTATTCGGCATGGCAACGCATATTCTGCTTCGCTTTGCGCGATAAGACAGGCAGTTATTTCACCTTCTAATACAGCGCCGCTCGTGAGCGCTAGGGACAATGCCTCGCGTAATGCCGACCAAATTGCAGCAGGCATCGCCATGAAATCATTAAGAGTGTTTTGACTACAGGCATGCAGTGCATCACTAACTACACCATCAAACAGATGCATCTTAGATAGCGCCGCAAGATCGATAATGCGCTCACCAATGGCAACGCCGCCACGAAAGTCTTCATTTTTATCGGCGCGACGAAAGATCGCAAAAGGTAAATTTTGAATAGGGAATTGCGCGTGCCCGTTAGCTTCGCTGAGCCAGCTAGTTAGCTTAGGATTATGGGTTTGGTTTAATAATTGAGACATAATTGGGCCTTCTAATCTTCTTTAAATTCTTGTTGATGCAGCCACGCCGCATGTTGTGGTGCCTTCTTGGTGACAGACCACTCTTGGACCATCATTGGCGCTACTTTCTTTAATTCTTCCATCTGCGTGGGCGTGCCACTGCGATAGGTTAATTCTAGGCGATGACCGTTAGGATCGAAAAAATAAATCGAATGAATAATACCATGATTGGTGATACCCAAAACATCCAAGCCCTTGGCTTCTAATTCACTTTGCGCCGCTATTAAACGCTGGCGGTCGCTTACCTCAAAGGCAATATGCTGCACCCATTCTGGGGTATTGTTATCACGACCCATTTTGGGCTTGGTTGGTAACTCGAAAAAAGCCAAGATATTACCCATACCAGCATCTAAAAAAACGTGCATGTAAGGATCAGGTTCTTTAGTTGAAGGGACTTGATCTTCTGATATTGCGACCAATAACTCCATGTTAAGCATCTCTTTATACCATTGCACGGTTTCTTTGGCGTCATTACAACGGTACGCCACATGATGCATCTGTTTAATATCAATCATAGCCCCTCCTCTTCAAATATAGAACGATATAGTAACAAATGATACTAATTACCTCGTTGATACTAGTATCCTTTGTTACCAAAGTCAATTAGGGATAGAATGGAAACAAATATTATCTTTGGATCACTACATGAGCAGCTCCCTTAAGTTAACAGAGTTTTTCCCCTATCAATTTTCGGTCTTGGCGCAGCAGATGAGTGACTATATCGCGACAATTTACCGTCAGCAATATGGTTTAACTAAATTTGAATGGCGGGTTCTGGCGACAGTAGGCCAGCAAGTGAGCATGTCGGCCAAGGAAATTATGCAGGTTACGCGACTCGATAAAATGCAGGTGAGCCGCGCGATAGCGAAACTAAAGCAGCAGCAATACTTAGTACAAATCCCGTGCAATCAAGATAAACGCGCCAACGATGTGGAGCTCACCGCAACAGGCGTAGCGCTATATCAAACGATTGTACCTTTAGTTAAAGCTCAAGAGCAGAAGCTACTGCAACACTTAACCACACAAGAACAAGCGCAGATAATCGCTATCACCAAGAAACTAAGCAATGCACTCGATCTTGATTAAGACCGAGTGTTAGCAATGAAACAACCCAATAAATATTGGGCTGTTAAGTAACTGGCTAACCTAAATCATTAACCCTGAGTATCGATTGCGGGCAGTGATTTAACCAAATCGTCAACCGCCTTCATTTGCGCTAGGAAGGGCTCTAGGCGATCAAGCGGTAAGGCACAAGGGCCGTCACATTTGGCGTTGTCGGGATCGGGGTGTGATTCAAGGAACAAACCACCGATACCCTGACTCATGCCAGCTAAGCCAAGTTGTGTGACTTGTGCTCGGCGCCCACCCGCACTGTCGCTGCGGCCACCAGGTCGCTGCAGAGAATGGGTTACATCGAAGATGATTGGGTAACCCATCTCTTTCATGATGCCAAAGCCGAGCATATCGACCACCAGGTTGTTATAACCAAATGATGAACCACGTTCACACAGCATCAGCTTGTCATTACCCGCTTCATTAAACTTACTCAGAATATGACGCATTTCTTCTGGTGCTAAAAACTGCGCCTTCTTAATATTGATCACCGCATTCGTGTTAGCCATTGCTGCAACAAGATCTGTTTGACGCGATAAAAATGCTGGCAACTGAATCACATCAACCACTTCGGCCACAGGCACGCATTGGTAAGGTTCATGCACGTCGGTAATAATTGGCACATTGAAGGTTGACTTAATTTCTTCAAAAATACGCAAGCCCTCTTCTAGGCCTGGACCACGAAAAGAGCTAATCGATGAACGATTGGCTTTATCAAATGAGGCCTTAAACACGTAAGGAATACCTAGCTTACTCGTCACTTCGACATATTTCTCACAAATACTCATCGCCATATCACGCGATTCAAGCACGTTCATGCCACCAAATAGTACCATCGGCTTGTCATTGGCAACGTCGATGTTGCCAACCTTAATTGTTTTTTGAATCATCTTTGTCATCCTTTGCAATAGCGGTTAATGCTAAACCGCAATTCGTAATAATATTTGGCCACAGAACCAGGCACCAAACGTGCCGACAAGGTAACCAAAGATAGCCAGTAATACGCCAACGGGTGCTAGGGCGGGGTTGAACGCAGATGCCACAACCGGTGCAGAAGCCGCGCCGCCAACATTTGCTTGTGAACCAACCGCCATATAAAACAACGGCGCTTTAATTAATTTTGCTACGGTGATCATTAGCGTCGCATGTACCAACATCCAGATCCCACCGAGTACAAATAATAATGGCGCATCTTTAATTGCCATTATATCCATATGTAGACCGATGCTGGCGATCAAAATATACAGATATACTGTACCAACTCTTGATGCTCCAACGCTTTCAAGCTTGCGCGCACGGGTAAATGACAAGGCAACGCCCATCGCGGTGCTGCTAATAATCAACCAGAAGAACTTGCTATGGAAACTCAGTGGCTTAGTTTCTGGGAAGTTTTCGACAAAAAATGGTGTCACGATATCAGCAAACACATGACCTAGTGCCGTTACGCCAAAACCAACCGCCATTATCATCATTAAATCTTTGGTGCTAGCCATGCGATCATTTTGCGCATGATAGTCAGCCATCTTATCTTTGAGACGCTCAATCGCGCTGGTGTCGGCACCCGTTGCAGCATCGATTTTCTTGGCGTTGCCCGCCATCAACAACAAGACAGCCATCCATAAGTTAGCGACGATAATATCGACGGTCACCATGGCTGAGAATACATCGCCACCCACCTCATAAATCTCTTTCATCGCGGCTTGGTTAGCCCCGCCACCGATCCAACTGCCCGCAACGGTAGTCATACCACGCCACACAGCTTCAGGACCGTCGACACCAATCATCTCCGGCGAAAACTGCGCCATAATCATCAGCGCGATAGGCCCGCCAATAATAATGCCGAAGGTACCGGTCAAAAACATGATAATCGCTTTGGGGCCAAGCCCTAATATCGCTTTTAAATCAAGATTAAGTAACAGTAGCACCAAACATGCCGGCAACAGGTAGCGCGATGCGACATAGTAAACCTGTGATGCATTGCCGTCGATGATGTTGAAGGTATTAAGTAATGAGGGAATAAAATAACAGAGCAACAGTGCAGGAATGTATTTATAGATTGCTTTGCAAATTGGATGGTTGCTCTGACTGGTGTGAAATACCACACCTAAAATCATCGCTAAGATCCCTAGTACCACGGCATCGTTGGTAATTAATGTTGTTTCCATAAGGTTATGTTCTCTTGTTATTATTATTAATTATTTGTCAGCTAATGCATGACCACAGATTGTGACTGTAGTTTGCTGACATGCGTTTTAAGTACATCACTGTTTGGGTCGTCAGGGCATTGCTCGATAAAATAAGCAAAGTCTTGCGCCGCGCCACTATAATAATCTAGCTGTTGCAAAATAAAGCCGCGCTCCATGATCTGATTAGGATCGTCGGGCAGCAGTTCTAACAATACTTCGGTCAACAACAGCGCCAGATCATATTCTTCTTCAAGTAAACTTGCCTGTTTGATACTGGTTAAATATCGACGTTTAACCGTTTTTTGATCGGCTAAGGCTAAATGTTCCGGCTCTAGGCGCATATAATCACCTAAATGACCGCGTACTAGCAACTCCATAAACTCAGTGCTCACCTCACCACCATTTAATGGGTCAATATAGATCTGATCAAGCGTATCTAAGCGAATCAGAAAGGGCCCAGGAAAGTTAACTATTTTTGGCGCTAACTCAAGCCGCTCAAGCAAGTCGCAGACTAAAATACTCGAGAGCGCATTGTTGCCGATGCGATCTTGTAAGAAGTGAAATAGGCTATTGCTAGGCACCGAGAAATAATCGCTTTCATCGATAGCAAAAGACCAGGTCTGGTAAAAGAGTTGCTCGAACGCATGCCAGCGCGCCAACGGCGCATCAAAGCGATGTGCGATGTCAGTGACTTGCTCAAGAAGCTGTGCCAATAACTCGTGTCCATTGTCTATATCTTGTTCGTCACAAATCGATTCGGAGCAAAATAATAACAGTTCTAGCGGCGATAACTGGTTAATATCGGGTAAATTTTTAGTATGTTGCAAGTGCTTACCCTAAAATAAATGCCTGTTTAAATACCGCAATTTTTGCTGCAATTAAAATCCAACCGACTGCGCCGATGCTCGTTAACAAACGCCCTTTGAGGGTTGTTGAGCGATAGAGCGCAATATAAGCAAGAATAATGTAGGCAACCACACAAATGACTTTCTCGGTGATCCATGCATCGACAAAAGGATATTGCGCAATGATCGCGCACAGGGTTAGTGCCGAAAGTAATAAGAAGGTGTCGGCGATACGCGCCGTCATTTTAGCCCACTTTTTTTCATGAATAGCTTTGTTCGCTAACATCAATACCACACGTACAATGAAGAATAATAGGCTAAAGGCAACGAAGCTTAAGTGAATGTGTTTAATCGGCAGATAAAATTGTTCCATGGGGCAATATGCTCGTTAATATTAATTAACCCGTATTCTACAAAATTTCAGCCAAATAGTGAATTTACATCATCACTATGTTGCAACGGTCGCACAAAAAAACAACACTAGTCGGCATGCTCTTGCATTATTTTTAGAAATTCGCTTTGGTTTTCAATAAACAAGTCTACTAATTTTGGCTCAAACGCCTTACCCTTATTGTCACTGATATATTCTAGACAAACGGCCAACTCGAAGGCGGGCTTGTAACAACGTTTATTAAATAAAGCATCGAACACGTCGACTAAGGAGACAATGCGGCCGAATAGATCTATCGCTGTTCCTGCCAAGCCGTTTGGGTACCCACTGCCATCCCACCTTTCATGATGTGATAGCGCTATAATCGCTCCGGCTCGCAAGATAGGTCGCGTCGAATCATGTAGCAAATCATAACCAATTTGTGCATGTGTGCGCATCACCGCAAACTGTTCGCTGGTGAGTTTGTCTGGGCTATTTAAGATCGCATCGGGAATGGCTATCTTGCCGACATCATGCAGTGGTGAGGCAAGTTTTAACAGCTGAGCATCGTGAGCATTCATGCCGTAAAGCAGCCCTAACAGTTCTGAACAATGGGCGACGCGCTTTAAATGATTACCAGTTTCCTTCGAGCGCGACTCTAACGCATAACCTAAGCGATACACCACTTCTCGTTGGGTCGACTCAATTTCTAAGTTTAATAGAATATTATCGTAGGCGACCTGCACGTTGCGTAAGAATAATTCGATAAGATGCCGGTCATGCGCGCTAATAGAATCCGGAATACCACTGACAAATACGAGGGTTGAGAATTGCTTGGGATCTTGGCGATAATAGACAATGTAACCTTGCCCAAATAACATCTCATTGCGATGTTTTACCTCGCCATAGAGCTTTTGCAATGAAGTCGGCATAACTTGCGCAACACTACGGCCAATACTATCTTTGAATTCACCTTGAGCGGCAACCACCATTAACTCTTCTTGATTATTGCCATGATGCTCAGCGACAAATGAGTTTAAGATAAAGGCCTGATCTCCTCTGGAGAAAATAGCGGTAAGTTGAGTGAGCAAACCGTCGATAAAACTCGCCATCGCCGGAAAGGAAAATAGGTTACACGAAGCGTCAATCACCCGTTCAAGACCTTGGCGATTGTACTCTATCGATACCAAATCCTTATACGAACGAAACGCCGCAATAATCGTGGTAAATAACCGTTGCGAAGTAAGTTCGGTCTTGGATTTATAGTCATTAATATCGTAGTTAATAATGACATCACGTTCTGGGGCTTGGCCTGGCTGGCCAGTTCGCAAGACAATACGCACTAGTTTGTTTTGTGCCACATCACGAGTGTAACTCGCGACCAGCAAACCGGCATCATCTGTTTCCATCACCACATCAAGCAAGATAACCGCGATATCATCGATGCTATCGATAATATCCTTAGCCTGTTGTCCGCTATAGGCGCTGATAAACTCAATATTCCTACCTTGAAACACAAAATCACGCAGCGCCAACTTGGTCACCGCATGAACTTCCATCTCATCGTCGACAATCAATAATTTCCAGGGCGCTAAAGAGCACTCTTGGCTTTTATCAACCGGCACTTCATCCGCAAAAATAAACTCATCCATAATCCTTAATCCTAAATCCTAAATGCAGGTCACACAACGACTGCACTAATTGAGAGAGATTAAGATAAGCATAGTAAACAAAAAACAAATTGCTTGAGAAAAGTCTAGATCGTGGTCAATATTTTAATGCGTAGGTGACGCGGTCCAAGCCCGCCAAGTCAGTGAGCGTTTTCCCATTAAGGTAGCCGGCAGCTGACAACACCCGTCTAACATCATGGCCTTGCTCAAATCCATGCTCAAATAAAAGATAACCACCAGGCTTGAGGAAATCACTAGCCTGCTCGCAGATATCGATAATATCTTGCAGACCGTTGGTTGCAGCGATTAACGCCGAACTCGGTTCAAAACGAACATCCCCTTGGCTCAAGTGTGGATCGTATTGATCGATGTAGGGTGGATTTGAGACGATAAAATCGCATTGTCCGCGCCAGCATTGGTCGACATTTTCTAGCCAACTTGATTGGATGAAATCGACATTTTCAAGCGCCAGCGATTGTTTATTGTGTTTGGCTAACGCCACCGCATCGTAATTGAAATCAAGACCAAGCAAAGACCATTGGGGTTTTTCACTCGCTAATGCGAGTGCGATCGCCCCGGTACCGCTACCTAAATCAATACCCTTAGCATGAGTAAGTACTAGCTTTTCTAGTACCGTTTCAACCAGTAGTTCAGTTTCCGGACGAGGAATAAGTGTTGAAGGTGCCACTTTTAGCGGCAGTGACCAAAATTCTTGCTCACCGATAATATAGGCAATGGGTTCGCCAGCGATGCGCCGTTGCAGCAACGGCTCAAACTGAGCAATAACAGCGTCATCTAACACCTTATCAGGCCAGGTATAGAAGAAGCTGCGCCCGACCTTTAATACTGATGCCAATAACACCTGCACATCGAGTTGCGCGGTGTCGCTGTGCGTTAGCAACGCGACACTCCGTGATACAACCGCACTAACAGAGTTAGTGCTCACTACCTGTTTTCTTCTGACAACGCAGCGAGAAGATCGGCTTGTTGTTCATGCAATAGTGGTTCGATGATTAGACCAACCTCCCCTTGCATGACATCACCTAGACGATACAATGTCAGGTTGATACGATGATCACTGACTCGGCCTTGTGGGTAGTTGTAGGTACGAATACGCTCACTACGATCACCACTGGCCACTAGGCTACGGCGAGTAGATTCCTCTTCAACACGGCGTTTTTCATCTTCCGCCTGCTGTAAGCGTGCACCCAAGACCGACATCGCCTGCGCACGGTTTTTGTGCTGCGAACGTTGCTCCTGACATTCCACCACGGTACCCGTTGGAATATGAGTAATACGAATCGCTGAATCGGTTTTATTAACGTGCTGACCACCGGCACCCGAGGCGCGGAAAGTATCCACTTTCAAGTCGGCAGGATTTATCTTGATTGCTTCTGCTTCTGGGATCTCAGGCATAATAACCACGGTACAGGCTGAAGTGTGAACGCGACCTTGCGATTCAGTTTCAGGCACACGTTGCACGCGGTGACCACCAGATTCAAATTTCATCATGCCATAAATACCGTCACCGGATATTTTAGCGATGACTTCCTTAAAGCCCCCTTGCTCCGCCTCATTAGAGGTAATGATCTCGATGCGCCAGCCTTTGTTATCAATATAGCGGCTGTACATTCTAAACAGATCACCGGCAAAAATAGCCGCTTCATCGCCACCGGCACCGGCGCGAATTTCGATAAACGCATCGCGATCATCGTTGGGATCTTTTGGCAACAGCAAAATTTGCAATTCGTCTTCGATACGTTCAATCGACGCTTTTGCTGTTTTATACTCATCTTGCGCCATCTCGCGCATGTCAGGATCATCGTCCTTGAGCATTTCTTGGGCCGACTCAAAGTCAGTAATCGCCTCTTTATAGGCGTTAAACGTCTCAATAACAGGGCCAATCGCCGCGTATTCTTTATTTAGGGCACGAAATAAGTCTTGCTTAGCGATTGTATCGGGATCGCCTAATAACGCCTCAACTTCTTCATGGCGTTCCTGCAAGCCTTCAAGCTTGGCATAAACCGTTGGTTTCATTGTTTATTTTCTCATATAAAAAGCGCATGGCTTTAAAGACATTAGTTAGTAATAAACTAATGAAGATAGTATTTGCGGCTATTGTAACCTATGTTAACTAGGCTCGGGACAATTTCTTTAAGTTTCGCTATCCAGTCCCAACGCCGCAGAGATGATGTTTAGTTTTTCATTATCACCCCGATGACTGGCGCTGCTCATGGCACGGGTTGGGCTATGAATTAATTTATTGGTCAGTTTATTGGCCAGCTCTATTAACACCTTGTCGGCATCGCTACCTTGCGCGAGCTTTTGCAGGGCTCTTTCCACAAGTTCATCTTTAGCTGACATGCTTTGGACACGATATTGTTTGATATGGTCGACCGATTGCAGGGATTGCGTCCATGCCATAAATTCAATGGACTGCTCCTTGGCGATGATTTCCGCCTCATCGGCCGCCGCGCGGCGCGACGCCATATTCTGTTCCACAATGCCCTGCAGATCGTCAACCGTGTATAAGTAGACATCATCGAGCTCGCCTACCTGCGATTCGATGTCGCGTGGCACCGCAATATCAATCAATAACATCGGTTGATGGCGACGACTAGAGGTTGCCTCTTCCACCATACCCTTACCTAAAATGGGTAAAGTACTCGCGGTCGAAGATATCACGACATCGGCTAGGGCTAAATGCTGAGGGATTTGCGCCAGAGTGATGGCCTTACCGTCAAATTCTTGCGCCATTGTCTGCGCCTTGGCTAAGGTTCTATTGGCCACCGTAATTTTGGTCACACCGGCTTCGGTAAGATGCTTAGAGACTAACTCCACCGTTTCACCAGCACCGATGAGCAACACATTGGTCTGGCTAAAGTCGCCAAATATTTGCTTAGCCAAACTGACCGCAGCAAACGCCACCGACACAGCATTGGCACCGATATTGGTTTCGGTTCTAACTTTTTTGGCCACCGAGAAGGTGCGTTGAAATAATTTATCTAAAGTTTGGCTAATGGATCCCGCGGCTTTGGCGGTGCTATAGGCCTGCTTTATTTGACCAAGTATCTGTGGTTCGCCAAGCACTAGCGAGTCTAAACCGCAGGACACCCGCATCAAATGCGCGACGGCATCGACTCCTTGATGGATATACAAACTGCTCTCGAGCGCTTTTTTGTCGACATCATGAAACTGTTGCAGCCAATCAATAAGCTGCTGTGCCTGGATATGATGGCAATAGAGTTCGGTGCGATTACAGGTCGATACAACGACCGCCTCGCTCTGGTTGTTGAAAGATTTCAACTGCTCCAGCGCGGCAACCATTTGGTCAGGCGAAAATGCTATTTGCTCGCGCAAGCTAACAGATGCAGTTTTATGGTTTATTCCTAAAGCAACTAAAGACATGGTTTAAATTCGGCTAACTCATTGAGCAATTATATTGACAAGAATTTTACCCGAATTTATAGGGCAATTGAAAGCTTCTCTAGTGCCTTAGTTAAAAAGAAGCTACTCTATATGTAATCTAAATCAAACTTTTAGTCTATCAACGTGATTAAACGATTATTATTCTTATTTACGGCCCTAGTGTTAGCGGGATGTAGCACTACCGTCGATCATAATATCGCCAGCCAAGATATCTACCAACAATGGCAATTCAACGGTAAATTTGCGATAAAAACCCCTACCGAGGTCCAGTCGGCGAAAATTAATTGGTCGCAGATTAATCAGCATTATGACATTAACCTCTACACCACCTTTGGCATCACTGTGATGAAGATTAAAGGCCATGACAATTTTGTCGAGATTGAAGGAGTTGGCGATCCGGTGAGTGGTCCGTCTGCCGAACAATTGATTTGGCAGCTAACCCGATGGCATATTCCAGTAAATCAATTGAGCCACTGGGTTAAAGGTGATGTTGTCAATGCAATCGCGCCGCAATTTAATCAGCGAGGACAATTTGAGCAGGGCCATATTCTTGACTCGAAAGGTCAGCAATGGTTACTGACTCTAGGGGGCTATAAAACGATTGGCCTTCATACTCGCCCCACAAAATTAAAACTCACTAAAGATACAATGTATTTAAAGCTGGCAATTTCCCAATGGCATATTCAACAATAATGAACATCAATGATAGCTGGCCTGCACCGGCAAAACTCAATTTATTTCTACACATCACCGGCCGACTCGACAATGGTTACCATACGCTGCAAACTATTTTTCAGTTTTTAGATTATGGGGATAGCCTATCGATTGAGCCCAATAACAGCGATAAAATCACTATATCGCCCGAGGTTTCCGGCATTACTCTGCAGGATAACCTAATCTATCGCGCTGCGATGTTACTCAAGCCTTTGGCTCATCAACATGCTGGCGCAAAGATTAATCTCAATAAAATTTTGCCGATGGGCGCGGGACTGGGCGGCGGCTCCTCTAATGCAGCCACCACCCTAGTTGCACTTAATCACCTGTGGCAGCTTGAGTTATCCTTAGATGAATTGGCCAAACTTGGCTTAACACTTGGCGCAGATGTGCCAATATTTGTCCATGGTTTTGCCGCATTTGCCCAAGGCGTTGGTGAACAGCTATCTCCAGTATTTCCCAGCGAACCCTATTACTTGGTCATTTGGCCCGGCGTGAGTGTAGCAACTGCAGAAATATTTCAGGCCAGCGAATTGCCCAGAAATACGCCAATGCTAACCCTAGCGCAACTTAGCAGCGCAAAGCTTGGCAATGACTGCCAAGAGATAACAAAAAATCGCCATCCCGAGGTTGCCAGCGCCCTAGACTGGTTGGTAGAATACGCGCCAGCAAAAATGACTGGGACCGGCAGTTGTGTTTTTGGTGAGTTTAGTGATGAGCAATCGGCAGATGCCGCGCTCAAACAACTTCCTAAAGCAATGCACGGATTTGTCACTAAGGGGCTGAACATTTCACCATTAGCGACAAAGTTAACGCAGCTAGACTAGCCATCATCGATGCTACAACCAAAACATTTACTGTTGATTCATCTTAAGATGAGTCAATGAACTGGCGGATTCACACCGCCCACTCTATACCTGAGGTTAACGTGCCTGATATTAAATTGTTTGCTGGAAACGCCATTCCAAAACTAGCTAAAAGAATTGCTGACCGTCTTTATCTTAAACTAGGTAATGCGACTGTCGGCCGCTTTAGCGACGGAGAAATTAGCGTACAGATCAACGAAAATGTACGTGGTGCAGATGTTTTCATCTTGCAGTCTACTTGCTCACCAACAAACGACAACTTAATGGAATTACTGGTCATGGTCGACGCATTGCGTCGTGCTTCTGCTGGTCGTATTACGGCAGTAATCCCATATTTCGGCTATGCACGTCAAGATCGTCGTGTGCGAAGTGCTCGCGTGCCTATTACCGCTAAAGTGGTTGCTGATTTCTTATCGAGTGTCGGCGTTGACCGTGTGTTAACCGTCGATCTACATGCTGAACAGATTCAAGGCTTCTTCGATGTGCCGGTAGATAATGTCTTCGGCACGCCAGTATTACTCGATGATATTCAATCTCGTAATTTTAATAATCCAATCGTCGTTTCGCCAGATATTGGCGGCGTTGTACGTGCCCGTGCACTAGCAAAATTATTAGATGATGCCGACTTAGCGATTATCGATAAGCGTCGTCCCGCAGCAAACGTTGCTCAGGTTATGCATATCATCGGTGATGTTCAAGATCGTGACTGTATCATCGTCGATGATATGATCGATACTGGCGGTACATTATGTAAAGCAGCAGAAGCATTAAAAGAGCATGGCGCTCGTAACATTTATGCTTATGCTACGCACGCAGTATTCTCGGGTAGTGCAGTAACCAACGTTGCCAAGAGCGTAATTGACGAGTTTATCGTGACTGACTCTATTCCGCTTACCCCGGAAATGGAAGCGACCGGTAAAGTGAGAGTACTTTCACTTGATGGCATGATCGCAGAAGCGCTGCGTCGTGTGTCTAATGAAGAGTCTATCTCAGCGATGTTCGAATACTAAATGCTTCAAGGCATTTGCCATTAGAACCAATTTCGTTGTCGCACATGCTCATGGATAGACATCCATTGTGCGTGCTCTCCTAGAAATAGGCTCATATGACTGCATCCTTATCGCATTAAAAAAGGTGGCTATTTTAGTCACCTTTTTTATTATCTATTGTTTGCCTACCTATCAATTTTAAGTTACAATTTCGCGCCGAATTTTTCGGTATCGCGAAGATTTTGGTCGCAAAAATCTTCACCCTTTAAATATTTATTATTGGAGACATTAACATGTCACAAGCTATTACACTTGACGCACAAATTCGTACAGACCTAGGGAAAGGTGCGAGCCGCCGCCTACGTCACGCGAACCAAACTCCTGCTATTATCTACGGTGGCGAAGCAGCTCCTGTTTCTATCACGCTAGCGCACAACAAATTGTTTAAGGCTCAAGAGCTAGAAAGCTTCTACTCGCAAATCTTAACAATCAATGTTGATGGCAACGAAGAAAAAGTTATCGTTAAAGCAATGCAGCGTCATTCACACAGACCAGTAGTTAACCACGTTGATTTCCTACGTGTTGATCCTACTCACGAGCTACACACTGCAATTCCAGTACACTTCATCAACGAAGAGTCTTGTGCAGCGGTTAAAGCTGGCGGAACTGTTGCTCATCACTCAAATGAGATCGAAGTAGCTTGTCTACCAGCTGATCTTCCTGAGTTCATCGAAGTAGACATCGCTAACTTAGAACTTGGTCAAACAGTTCACCTTTCTGACATCACCCTTCCAAAAGGTGTTGAATCAGTTGAACTACGTAAGGGCGAAAGCCATGACCAAGCTGTTGTTTCTATTGCTGCACCTAAAGTTGCAAGCGCTGATGAAGAAACAGCTGAAGAAGCTCCAGCAGCAGAATAAGTTTTACTCACTTGAGTAATCATATTCAGCTTATCGTGGGCCTGGCTAATCCAGGCCCCGAGTATACCAACACCAGACATAATGCTGGTGCTTGGTATATCCAACAACTTGCCGACTGGCATAACACTGTCTTAAAAGCCGAAAGTAAATTCTTTGGTCATACCGCTCGAATTAACATCGATGGTCATGACGTGAGATTACTCGTCCCCACCACATTCATGAATCGTAGCGGTAAAGCCGTTGCAGCAATGGCCAAGTTCTACCAAATTCCGGTAGAAAATATCTTAGTCGCTCACGATGAGCTTGATTTAGATCCCGGCGTTGCTAAGTTCAAGCAAGGTGGCGGTCATGGCGGCCACAATGGACTGCGCGATATTATTAGTTGTATGGGAAATAATAAAAATTTCCATCGGCTGCGCGTAGCTATCGGCCACCCTGGGCATAAAGATAAAGTGACAGGTTATGTGTTAGGTAAAGCGCCCAAGGCAGAGCAAGATCAAATCGATGGTGTCATCGATGAAGCTGTCCGCTCAACGAGTCTAATCTTTAGTGCTGGTTTTGATGGTGCAAAAAACAGACTACACGCCTTTAAAGGCTAGTCTCCCCCAATTTAATTTTAAGGAATCACCATGGGTTTCAAATGTGGAATCGTCGGTCTACCAAATGTAGGTAAATCAACTCTTTTCAATGCATTAACAAAAGCAGGTATCGAAGCGGCTAACTTTCCGTTTTGTACTATTGAACCAAACACCGGTGTGGTTCCTGTGCCTGACTTACGTTTAGACCAATTGTCTGAGATTGTTAAGCCAGAGCGCGTTATTCCAACAACGATGGAATTTGTCGACATTGCAGGTCTTGTGGCTGGTGCATCAAAGGGTGAAGGTCTGGGTAATAAATTCCTAGCCAACATTCGTGAAACCGATGCCATTGGTCATGTGGTACGTTGTTTTGAAAACGATAACATCGTTCATGTTAGCGGTCAGGTAGACCCTCTCGCCGATATCGAAGTCATTAACACCGAGTTGATGCTAGCCGATATGGATGTATCTGACAAAGCTGTTTATCGCCAGTCTAAGAAAGCGAAAGGTGGTGATAAAGACGCGAAGTTTGAAATTAGCGTCCTTGAAAAAGTGAAGGCGCATCTTGATGAAGGCCTTATGCTTCGCGCATTAGAGCTCACTAAAGAAGAAAAAATCGCCATTGACTACTTACAATTTTTGACAATCAAGCCGACGATGTATATTGCTAATGTCAGCGATGATGGTTTTGAAGACAACCCGATGCTTGATAAAGTTCATGCGTTGGCTGAAACTGAAAACGCAGTCGTCGTTGCAGTATGTGCTGAAATGGAATCTGAGATAGCTGAGCTTGATAGCGACGATGCGGCAGAATTCATGGAAGACTTAGGTATCGAAGAGCCTGGTCTTAACCGTGTTATTCGCGCTGGTTACGAGTTGTTGAAACTGCAAACATACTTCACTGCTGGCGTAAAAGAAGTACGTGCATGGACAGTCAATGTTGGCTCTACAGCGCCACAAGCCGCTGGTAAAATCCATACTGACTTTGAGCGTGGTTTCATTCGCGCTGCCGTTATCGCGTTTGATGATTTCATCACTAACAAAGGTGAAGCAGGCGCTAAAGATGCCGGCAAACTGAAAGTTGAAGGCAAGGACTATATCGTTAAAGATGGTGACGTTATCCACTTCCGCTTTAACGTATAGTCACCATTAGGTACAACGCCGCTCCTTGCCATTGCTGCCATGGATGGCAGTACTTAGATTTTGTCTGGAACAAAAAATCTGTGCTGCCATGGCACCACGGCATTGCCACCATGGATGGTGGTACTTAGACTTTGTCTGGAACAAAAAGTCTGACCGTTCATCCCGGCACTTGTTCCCTACAGTGCTCTAACACGCACATCCCTGTGCTAGCTGAACATAAGGCCATGATTAAACTCATGGCCTTTTTTGTTACTCATTAAGCTTAAGCTGTTGCGGCTGTTTCTATTTTAAATTGCGCCAAAACGGCAGCCAAGCTATTAGCATGATCAACGGTGTCCTGACTTACCGAATAACTAAGCGATGCGTTATCAACCGCCTGCTCACTAAACTGAGCGATACTAATTACCTCCTGATTAACGCTGGCGGTCACCGACGACTGTTCTTCGGATGCCGTGGCGATTACAGTGATAACATCTTGAATACTGCCTACTTGTTCACTAATTTTATCAAATTCAGCTTTGATTGCTTGCACCATCACGCTACTATCGGCGGCATACTTACTCCCTTGCTCTACCGCGATAACCGCTTCGCTAGACTGTTGCTGTAGGGTCACTATTATCTGCTCAATTTCACTGGCTGACGTTTGGGTCTTGATCGCTAGGCTACGCACTTCATCTGCTACGACTGCAAAACCACGTCCCGCCTCTCCGGCACGCGCCGCCTCTATTGCCGCATTTAACGCCAACAAATTTGTTTGTTCTGTAATGTTTTTTATCACATCCAGCACCTTTGAGATGGTCTGTGATTCGTTGGCTACCACTTCGATGGTGCGTGTCGCCTTGTCCATCTGATGATAAAGTTGGTTCATGCTAACAACCGATTCATCGACCCGTAAAGTGCCGTCAGTTATCGCGTGAGTAGTATCCTCAATCATGGTGCGAGAGTTAGCAGAATGAAAAGCAATGTCCTGGGCTGTGGCTGACATTTGCTCTATCGCGGTAGCAACAAGCTCCGTCTTTAAGCGTTGCTGCTCGATGATATCTTTGGTATTACCGGCATTATCGGCATTACTACTCGACTTCTCATTCACCGCCACAGAGGCTATTTTGGCCTCGGTAACCAAATTTTGTAAGTTGTCGATAAAACCATTGAAGGTATCGGCAAGATCTTTTAATTCATCATTACTATTACACTCAACCCGCTTGGTCAAATCACCATCACCCTGTGATATTTGTTTCATTCGCTCTAAGATACCAGCCAAGTTCCGCGTGATAGAACGGCCAACTAATGAAATGATAACACCGCCAATGATTAAGGCTAATGCCAAAGACACCACTCCCTGCCATTTAAAGTCTAGCAAGAACTGTGCAACGATCCCCGTTTCAAAATTCAAGTGACGCCACTGTGAGACCACCTGAGAGAGTATCGTTTGGGTCATCGCATTGCTCTGTTTTGTTGCGGTTTTATTCGAAACATCCTGTGCCATATAAGTTTGGTAGCTATTGTTCATCACCACTTCAAAGGCCGCTAAGTTATCAACAATATTGTAATAGTCATAACGACGATTATTTTTTAGAGCCTTGCTAGCATCGCCTAGCGTGGTACGGGCGGCTAAAAGATCTAGGCTAGCCCGCTCAAAACTATGCTGTTTACGGTCTTTTAAAAATTGATTGAAATAGGCGCGGCTAGAAGTAACATGGGCACTTAATCGTGCGCCAATGTCCATCGCAGCAAAGTCCTGTTGCGCTAAGCCATTTTCCCGCATATCAATCGACTGTTTTTCAAGCAATGGACCTAATTGGTTGTTAAGCTCGTTTAAATACCCTTGAAGCTTAACGGTTAATGGCCACAAGTCTTGCGTAAGCTGTTGTTGGTATTGGCCATTTAAGGCAATTATATCGCTATATTGAGCCTCGCTACCCTGCTCTGGATCCACCAATAAATCAAATTCACGTTGCAGCAAGTCAATAATGGCCAAGCTTCGAGGATCATTGTTAATTAAGTATTGAGAATTGATCTGTGCGCGGCGCATCGTATTCTTAATTAACATCAACGAAGTGCCATTAGTTGCTTGTTCATCAATGAAGGTATGTAAGGTATCAACACGCTCGCTACTTGTGGTTAACTCCGCAACCATAAATACCGAGAACATCACTAACAATAACCCCATTGCACCTATCGCTAATGTCAGTTTCTTCTTAATCGTCATGTGGGTGAACATAAGGAAACCTTTATATTAATTGTGTGAGGATGTTTTGAATGATTTTTAGTTGAGCAACCACATCGTTTGGCGTCTTCTTATTAGCTGGCAAGGATGCTTGTGCGATGGCCGGCAAGTTAAGTTTAATATTAATACGGGTTAATTCTGCCAAGATATTATTAGTCGTATCATAGACATCTGTCGGCGTGATATTTCCTGCGGGGAAGCTTGATACGCGCAATGATTTTATCGACAGCTTACGCTCTAGGGAGATTAGCTGATACAGCACTTTGTAACCTTCAATATTTGCATCTAAAGGTTTTGCATCCTTGCGCAGCACCACGCTTTCTAATTTAACATCTTTGTTCATTGATTGAGCAATGACCTTAAGCCCATCAATCACTTGCTGAGTGTTTCGGTAAACGTAGCTCGGGCTTATTTGCCCTGCTAATTCATCCATTAATAATGATGCACGCCAAATGTGCTCATAGACATCCGAGGGGGTTTTTCCGTCAACAAATGGATGATCAGTGGTGACGCTAATAGAAAAGTGTGTTTTTATTTCCATTAAAGACGCATTAATTTTTTTGACTAAGCCAAGTACTTCATTCGGCGAAATACTCGATGACGGCAATGCTGGTAACGGCTCTGAAGACAACGATAGCTTACTCTTAACCCGTTGTATTTTTTCGAATAATTCCATCCCTTTGGTATAGACATGGAGCGGAGTTTTTGCGACTTGTATTCCCGGGTCTCGTGAAGGCTTTGTTATCGATTGGTGCGCTCTAATTGCCTCAACATCTGCGACAGTTTGCTCTACGGCTTGATATACATGACTGGGGCTTGCCGCATACAGATTGGTTGGAATGCAATTAATTAGGGTGGCAAAAATAATTACTAACTGTAATTTTTTATTCATAATAATCTCCTTATCATTATTTAATAAATTGTTACATCAAATGAGGGGCAATGTATAGACATTTTACATCACAAAACCAAACACACATCGCCCAAAAGCAATCGTTTGTTTGTATATAGCGGTTTTTTCTTATAAATTTTTTATAGCCGCTGCCTAATAGCAAATGGATAACGTTGAGGCGTTTGGGGGAGGTAATAAATTAATAGAGACGGGTTATTACGATAAGGAAAGTGATGCTATCAACTTTGATTCAAAATATAGACACAAAAAAATCGCAATTAAGCGATTAAATTGTTGTCTATTTACATCAAATAGTAAGTAATGGTGCGGAAAGAGAGACTTGAACTCTCACACCTTGCGATACTAGAACCTAAATCTAGCGCGTCTACCAATTCCGCCACTTCCGCATGCCGTGCATTTTACTACGATACGTTCAGATTACAACTAATAACGCACACCACCATTAATTTTATCAGCCAAACGAACAAATTTAGAGCAAAACTAAATGACGCTATCACATTGGTTAGCTAGTCACTTAACAAACAAACCTCCGATCCGCCTGTCGAATATATTTACAGATTCTAATCCTAAACTCTAATAGCATCATGAAACACCACTATAAGTTTGTTTTTAAAAAGATAAATATAGATGGCACAATCATTGCTGATAGAGAATCGCTGCTGACTCAAAATACCTTTGGGTTCGCATTGCAGCACTAGGAAGTAGTAATTATATGAAACTTAAAAAAACGATCGGTTGTTTAATCGTAACAACCACCTTAGCACTTTCCGCGAACGCCAATGCAGAAAGTATTTCATTTGATTTTCTTAACGACATGGAAAAAACAGAGATCGCCCAAACTGGCGATCTTGGCCTTTTTGACTCGACGCTGGGTACGCTCGATTCATTAACAATCAGCTTATTGGGTAGCTCAGTCAGTGAATCTGTTATCACCAACAATGGCGCATCTAACGCCACGTTCTCTTTCGAGTCATTGCTCAATTTTTTCTTTGATTTATCTTCTGTGAACGTGGCTACGCCACAACCAGGTTTTACCACCACCTTGGCTAGCACCGGAGGATTCGTCACCTTGGCTAGTGGTGATCCGCTCGATTTAGGTGAATTGTTTGATAATGATCAGCACACAGTAACCATTACTGACGCTAGTGCTTTAGCGGCATTTATCGGCAGTGCCGGTGACATGTTTAACGTCGATTGCTCAACCATTACCGGTACATCCTTCAGTGGCGGTGGCGGCAACCTTGACGCAGTCCAAAGCACCATGGCAGCTTGTGGCGCAAAAATATCATATAACTATACCGTCGATATACCGCCCACGTCAGTGCCAGAGCCCGCATCACTCTTACTCTTAGGTATGGGATTGTTAGGTCTTGCTAGCGCTCGTAAGAAAAAACAGTGAGCTAAGTAAGCTTGATCAACATAAAAGGGCAATGGCGCCATGTCTGTTGCCCTTTTTTATTTTCTGGCGATGAATTTTTTAACGAGATTAATGGTATAAGTTTGTGATTTTGTATGACGTAGAGGCGAATAAATGAAGACATGGTGCTTGATTACAATACAGATTGATAGGGGGATATACATGAAGAGAATTTGAAAGCAAATGGTGGCTACGACGGGATTCGAACCTGTGACCCCATCATTATGAGTGATGTGCTCTAACCAGCTGAGCTACGTAGCCATTGCTTTTCTTGCAACAAAGGTCGATGCCCTCGCTGTTTTTCTTTAGACAAAAAAAAATCGCCTAAGCGATAATTTTCTTTTCAACTTAAATGGTGCGGAAAGAGAGACTTGAACTCTCACACCTTGCGATACTAGAACCTAAATCTAGCGCGTCTACCAATTCCGCCACTTCCGCACATCAAGTTGTTACAATTATTTGGCTGGGATACAAGGATTTGAACCTTGGAATGACGGGATCAAAACCCGCTGCCTTACCGCTTGGCTATATCCCAACTAATAATTGGTTTAACCTACACAACTTATGTCATGTAAATTAATGGTGGCTACGACGGGATTCGAACCTGTGACCCCATCATTATGAGTGATGTGCTCTAACCAGCTGAGCTACGTAGCCATCATAATGCGTGTATTTAAAGTTACACATCTTTTTCGCCATTCGCTCAACTTAAAAGTTGGCTGGGATACAAGGATTTGAACCTTGGAATGACGGGATCAAAACCCGCTGCCTTACCGCTTGGCTATATCCCAACTGCAATTAGCTTAACTAGCCTTGTTACCAAGAAAAGTTAATGGTGCGGAAAGAGAGACTTGAACTCTCACACCTTGCGATACTAGAACCTAAATCTAGCGCGTCTACCAATTCCGCCACTTCCGCATCACTTTCTGAATAAACATTCTTTTAAAAAGAAACATCGTTGTCCTCAGTAAGTGCGGCGTATTATGCTGATGGAGGAGCCAACCGTCAATAGTTTTTTATCAGTTTTTTTCGATCTTTTCATTGTATGATGTTTTTATAGACACAACGCACACAATTCCAACCAAAATGCCCGTTTCTTATAGCCCCATGGCGTATTTCATCACCTTATTCTTACCCCAAGACGATTTACCTGCAACCTTAAGTGCCGTGTTGCGTAAAAGCTTAAGAGGCAAGCGATCATTGCTAAAGGTTAAATAAAATACATCCATGGCACTTTGCATCAATAAGTTGTCGCCGCGACGTTCTTTCTCATATTGCTTTAGCGTTGCACTGCTCCACCAGCATTGCTGCTGGTCGATCGCATGACTAATTTTTTTCGCCAAACAGTCGACATCTTTAAAGCCTAGGTTAACCCCTTGCCCAGCTAGCGGGTTAATGGTGTGGGCCGCATCACCGACAATACATAGATTGTCTTTGTAATATTGCTGAGCATGACGACGGGTCAAAGGAAATGAGCCGCGGTCTTCAACGCTAAATTCGCCAATCCGCTGCGGGAAGTGTTGGATTATTTTCTCTTTTAGCGCGCTTAGCGGCAGATTGCTCAGTTGGTTAATGGTTTCAGGTTTGTCATACCACACCAATGACGCTTGGTGTCCTGCCAATGGCAGTAGCGCACGCGGGCCATTGGGGCTAAATTGCTGCCACGTAATATCTTGTTGCGGACGTTGAGTCGAGATCGTAATTAACATCGCGTGCTGGGCATAATCCCACGCGGTAACACCGATGTTGGCCGCTTGGCGCACCATCGAGTTGGCACCGTCGGCACCCACCAATAGCTTACAACTGATCTGTTGGTCGGCTAATTCGACGCGATAACCGTCATCAAGCTTGGTCAGTGCGCTCACACTTTGGCCGACAATGAGCTCGACATTGCTAAATGTCTGCAACTGCTGCCACAGGGCCAGCTGAATAAGGCGGTTCTCTACAATGTGCCCTAAATAGTCGCGCCCCATATTTTGACTATCAAACAACAGATTTGAATCTGGCGCTTCCCAGGTTTCTAGATAACGATAGGGACAACTACGCATAGCCATGATATGTGACCATGCACCAACCTGCTCCAGTAGTTGCTGTGAGGCAACGCTAATAGCAGAAACGCGCAAATCCATCGCTTGCTCGGGGGAAAAATCTTGCGGCTTACTTTTTTCAATCACCGCAATTTTTAAACCTGCCGGGGCTAATGCACAAGCGAGTGCGCCACCCACCATGCCGCCACCGATGATAATCAAATCAAATTGTTGCATCTATTTTTCCCATAACGCTTGTTTCAAAAAATATATTTCGATTAATTTTAAGCGCTCTGTAGCGAATTAGCCAACGCTATTAGATAATAGCGGCCTAATTCCTTGCTTGAATATGATATGAAACAATCACAACTGCTTATTGGCGTATTTTTAGTGCTCGCCTCTGAGCTCGCTTTTGCCCTACTCAGCGCGTTAGTGCGCCTGTTAAGCGACGATGTCTCCCAGGTGCAAATCATATTCTTTCGCAATCTATTTGCCCTGCTTCCACTCATCCCATGGTTGATGCGCCATAAAAAGGCAGGCATGGTGACCCACCACTTACCATTACATTTATTGCGCGGCGCTGCGGGGCTTAGCGCCATGTTTATTTATTTCTACGCCATTGCGACCACCAGCTTAGTAAATGCAGCCATGGTATTGATGTTGGCGCCATTCTTTATTCCAGTGATTGCCCATCTGTGGCTTAAACAGTCGCAAAACATCGCCTCACTCGTTTCTGTCGCCTTAGGTTTCTTGGGGGCATTTGTTTGTTTAAACGCAAAATTTGATGGTGTTGACAGTACATTGTCACTAAGTACCGGGCTGCTGATTTTATTGGGGGCGTTACTCATCGGGTTATCAAAGTCGAGCATTAGCAAGATGAGTAGCACCGAACCTAGCCAGCGCATCGTATGCTATTTTGCGTTCTTTGGCGTGTTGGTTTCTGGCGCATTATTGCCCTTCTACTGGCAGCCCATTTCAATGCAAAATTTTGGTTTATTAGTGCTGTTAGGTTGTTGTGCCACTGGCGCACAGTTGATGATGACCAAGGCCTTTGCTTATGCAGGTGCCACTACTATCGGGCTGTTTAGTTATAGCTCAATCTTATTCGCTGCCTTATTAGGGCTGGTATGGTGGCATGAGATCCCTACAGTCAACTGGTTCCTTGGCGCAGGCTTAATCATTTGCGCCGGCTGTATCGCTATTTTCTATGCGTCGAGGCTGACTAAGTTTCAACAAAAAACCGTTACTGGCGACGGCAAATAGCCATCAGCTGGTTAAGCGCCGAGCACTCATCGAGTTGACGTTTATAGGCGAGTCCGATGGTGCGCTTAATGTCGAGTCCATCGAGCTCTAAAAAGCACAGATCATCTCGTGAGGTCAGCGCCTTTAAATTTGGCGATAAGGCAATGCCAACGCCAGCACTTACTAAGCCAAGCGCATATTCAACTGTTTGTATCTTGGCCCGGTTATGGGTACTAAAGCCTCGTTTTTCTAAGGCATAAAAGAGCTGACTCTGCCCCTCGCACGATTGCCGAGAAATAAATGGCTGGCCGTCGAGATCGACTAAATTTAAACGATTTTTCAACGCCAGCGGATGCCCTTTCGCGACTGCTATCAAGTAACGATCATGCCAAATAGGCTCAAACACCTCATCGTCTAAGACTAATTGTTGCGACACGATGCGCGCGTCATTACTCTCGAGGTGGTCTACCAATGTTAGCTCTAAATGAGCAATATCATTGGTAAATTGCCCCAGTAATGAACTCATTCGCTCAACCCCTAACGCCTTGCTCAGACCAAGCCGAAAGGGAGTTTTGGGAACCGTAGCTAAAAACTGTTGCTTGAGGTTTTGCGCGTCGGCGAGCAGGCGCTTGGCCAACGGGTAGAGCTGTTTCCCTTCGTTGGTTGGCGCCACACCACGGGAAAAACGATCGAAGAGCTTCACCTCCAGCTCTTGCTCTAAATGCTTTATGGCATTGGACAGCGACGGTTGGCTAATAAAACACGCCTTGGCCGCGCCAGAAACCGTTTTAACTTCATAAACAGAGACAAAATAAGATAAAAAACGCAAATCCATAGCTTAAACCTATACCTAATAGAGTTATTTAATATTATCACTAATACCTGTTAATTATTAAGCTATTATTTTGCCCTATGAAGAGCTTTAACCATGCAGACCCGCGCCGCTATCTTCGATAGTCTCTTTGCCCAACGTGTTAATAACCATGATCTTCCCGATGCTATCAATAATCTAACGCCGCAAGAAGTGGGCCTAACGGATAGTGAGGTCGTCGATCTGTTTGAGACACAGCTGATGAGTCGTCACCTCGACCTGCAATCGCGTTTACTCGCGGCCAAGAAACAAAGTTTCTATACCATTGGCAGCTCGGGTCACGAAGGCAACGCGGTGCAAGGTAAGGTGTTTCGTCATAATGATATGGCATTTTTACATTATCGCTCCGGCGCACTGATGATTCAGCGCAGTAAGCAATTAGCTGGACAGACGCCATTGTTTGATATGTTGCTGTCTTTTGTTGCCTCAAGTGATGATCCCATCTCGGGCGGACGCCACAAGGTACTTGGTAGTAAATCATTATTTATTCCACCGCAAACCAGTACCATCGCTAGCCATTTGCCCAAGGCTGTCGGCGCCGCATATTCCATCCCCCTGTCCAAAACCCTTAATATTGAGTCGACCATGGCCAAAGACAGCGTGGTTATCTGTAATTTTGGTGATGCATCGGCCAATCACTCCACCGCCCAAGGCGCTATCAATGCCGCGGGTTGGACTGCTTATCAAAATATTCCACTGCCCATTGTGTTTATCTGCGAAGACAATGGCATTGGCATCTCTACCGCAACGCCGCACAATTGGATTCATGCCAATTTTAGCCAGCGCGGTGGGCTTAAATACATTAGCTGCAACGGTCTGGACTTGCTCGATACCTACCAAAAGACCATGGAGGCGCAGCATTACGCGCGGGATTACCATAAGCCGGTATTCTTGCACATGAAAACGGTGCGCCTATTTGGCCATGCGGGCAGTGATGCGGAAATAGCTTATCGCACCAAGAGCCAGCTCGAAGCCAATGAGGCGCAAGATCCAATCCTTCACAGCGCGCGGATCTTGCTCGATCACAACATCTTATCGGCGCCGCAGATCATCAGTATGTACCAAGAGATAAAGCAACGCATCAGCCATATTGCGCAACAGGCATTACAACGTCCCAAAATCACCTCTATCGAAGAGGTTAAGGCATCGATTGCGCCCCAACGAGCGTTATTGCAGTCGCCAAGTCTGCTGAGCGAAGCAGCGCGCCAGCAGCTATTTGAGCGAGAAAAACTCGCCATGAGTAAGCCACAAAATATGGCGCGTCTGCTTAATTGGACGCTGGGTGATTTGATGGCGCAACAACCTAATATTTTCATCGCGGGAGAGGACGTTGGCATAAAAGGTGGGGTCTATGGCGTGACTAAGGGGCTGTGTAATAAATTTGGCAAGAAACGATTGATTAACACCTTGCTCGATGAACAAAGTATTTTAGGCCTGGGCATTGGTGCGGCGCATAATGGCTTCCTGCCGATTGTCGAGATTCAGTTTTTGGCCTATGTTCACAATGCCGAAGATCAGATCCGTGGCGAAGCTGCAACGTTGCCTTTCTTCTCCAATGGACAATTTTCCAACCCGATGGTTATTCGCATCGCCGGCCTAGGTTATCAGAAAGGCTTCGGCGGACATTTTCATAACGACAATTCACTGGCGGTATTTCGTGATATTCCCGGGCTCGTGATAGCCTGCCCATCAAATGGCAAAGATGCCAGCGAAATGTTACGCAGCGCCGTTGCCTTCGCCCAAGAACAGCAACGGGTTGTGATATTCATTGAACCCATTGCACTCTACATGACTAAAGATCTGCATCAAGAAGGTGATGGTTTGTGGAGCTTTGACTATACCTCACCCCGTCAATCACAGCGTATTGAGGTCGGCGAAATTGCGCTGCATGGCACAGGTACTGAATTAGCGATCGTCAGTTATGGCAACGGATTTTATCTGTCGAGTCAAGCCGCCAAGGAATTGGAAGAGCAACACAACATCAAACTACGCCTTATTGATCTGCGCTGGCTCGCGCCGCTCAAAGAGGCACAATTACTCGAAGCTATCGCCGGGGTAGATCATATACTGATGGTGGATGAATGCCGCGAAACGGGCTCATTTAGCGAGCAGGTATTGACCTTAATCCATCAACATAAGCATGTAAACCAAGGGGTGGCGAAGCTCTGTGGCGAAGATTGTTTTGTGCCCCTTGCAGGGGCAGCAACATTTGGCATGCCAAGCAAACAACAAATCATTGCCAGCGCACTGGCATTAATCAATCAGGAGCACAGTCATGAGCAGTAAGCAACGCGCGCTGGTTATTTGTCCCGGCCGAGGCTGTTACAACAAGGATCAGTTGGGTTATTTAGCACAATTCCATCAAAACAAGACAGCGATGATAGACACCATCGACAGTTATCGCCAAAGTTTGGGTTACTCAGGCGTTAGCGAGCTCGATGCGATGGAGCGTTACTCGATTAATGCCCATACCAGAGGTGAAAATGCCTCCGCCTTAATTTATGCCTGTGCCATGGGTGATAACCAAGCCATCGATCTCAATCAATACGACATCTGCGCGGTTACGGGTAACTCAATGGGTTGGTACATCGCTCTGGCGGTAGCTCAAGCTGTATCGCCCCAGCATGCAATTGAGCTTGTGACCACAATGGGCTCGATGATGGAGAAAAAATTAATCGGCGGCCAGCTTATTTATCCGGTAACCGATGAGCAGTGGCAGGCATTGCCAAAGATGCGAGAACAGGCATTACAGCTCGTTGCAACGATCAATCAACAAGTCAATCATCAACTTTATTTATCCATCGATTTAGGCGCATTTTTAGTCATTGCAGGCGACGCTGCAGGCCTAAAAGCGTTCGAGCAACAGATACCAAAAATAGATAAATACCCGATGCGTTTACTCAATCATGGCGCTTTCCACACCCCCATGTTAAAGGAGATTGCCGAGCAAGCACAGCAACAGATTTCACCATCGACATTTAACAAACCCGTCGTCCCATTGATCGATGGCATGGGTAAGATCTGGTCGCCATACGCTACCGACACCAAGCAATTGCATCAATATACCTTAGATACTCAGGTGTGTGAGCCTTACTATTTTGATAAAGCGATTGATGTTGCGATCAAAGAGTTTGCGCCCGATGTATTAATCGTCCTTGGCCCGGGCAACAGTTTAAGTTCAAGCGTTGCTCAGCGCCTCATAGAGATGAAATGGCAAGGTATTAGCAGCAAAAGCGAATTTATCGCACGGCAAAAAAATAATCCGATTATTATCGCAATGGGGATGCCAGATCAACGACAATTGGTTACAATCAATTGAATTGTAACTTTTTTGAGAAAAATTTATGGGTGTTAAGAGTGCTTTAAAATCGCTTATGCTTGCGCTGCTAATCGGCTTACCCGCATTAACAGTGCAAGCGCAGCCACTTTCATCGCAATGTATTACCGCGCCCAAACGCACCCTACCCTGCCCTAACCTGATTTATACGTCGGTAACCCTTGCTCAACAAGTGAAGATTATTTGCCTGTGTAAATCCGACAAACACTCGTTGCTTAAATTATTTAGTGAGACTGACAGTGCGCAATCGCGAGTCGCGCTAAGAAAAATGCTGAGCCAACACAACATGACTCGCCAAGAGTTATTAACCCTTACCCGTAAAATCCCACTATAGGCACTACGGCTTTAAGCGATAGCGTGAGCTAGCTCACACTTTTTTGCTGCACAAATACCGATGGCTAGTTACACTAGTGCTAGTTAAACATTACGCCCATGTAAGCAAATTTTCATAGAGACAAATAACAATGAAAAAAATAATTCCTGTATTAATGCTAACCACGTTGGGTGCATGTACCGCCAACGATCAACCGTCAACCAGTACGCCGCAGCCAACGCCATCGGTTAGCGCCCCTAAAAACATTATTATGATCGTTGGTGATGGTATGGGACCGGCTTATACCGCCGCCTATCGTTATTTTAAAGACAACCCACAAACTCCTGCCATAGAGACCACTCCATTCGATGATATTTTAGTCGGCCGTGCCAGCACTTACCCAGCACGCGTCAGCGGTTATGTCACCGATAGCGCGGCATCGGGCACCGCCCTAGCCACAGGCCACAAGTCATACAATGGCGCCATTGGCGTCGATGTGAACAAGGCACCCGTGCAAAGTGTATTGGAATATGCCAAGAGTATTGGCAAAGCAACGGGATTAGTGGTTACTTCGCAAATAAACCACGCAACTCCAGCCAGTTATGCTGCCCATGTGCCAAGTCGCAAACAGTACAATTTGATTGCCGATCAATATATCGATAACCGTATTGATGGCAAACATAGCGTCGACATCATGCTCGGTGGTGGCTGGAAGTACTTTATTCGCGAAGATCGCGACATCACTAAAGAATTCCAACAACAGGGTTACCAATACCTTAATAACTATGCGCAACTTAGCAGCATTAATAGCGATCAGGTATTAGGGCTCTTTGCCAACGATGGACTGCCTTGGGCATTAGATGACAAACAACCGCAACGATTGAAGACTATGGCGATGGCTGCGATCGATCGCCTCGATAACAATGACAATGGTTTCTTCATGTTAATCGAAGGATCACAGATTGACTGGGCTGGTCATTCCAATGATATCGCTGCCGCAATGGCTGAAATGGATGATCTAGCTTACACGGTCACCTGGCTCAAAGACTACGTCGCTAAGCACCCAGATACCTTAGTGGTGATGACAGCAGATCACTCTACCGGTGGTTTTACCATTGCCGCCAATGGTGAATATGCATGGCGTCCTGAGTTTATTCAACAGTTAACGGCCTCGCCTAGAGCCATTGCCACCGCCCAAGCTAAGAATGGCTTCGATGCTACTATCATGACTAAGCAACTTGGATTTGAGTTAACCGAGGAAGAAATTGCAACATTGACCACGGCACATCAACAGAGCGTTAAAGCACTCTATGGTGCACTTAAGAAAGTCATCGATGTGCGCACTAATACCGGCTGGACCACCGGCGGCCATACTGGCGTCGATGTGCCAGTATTTGCCTTTGGTCATAGCAAACAGCTATTCTCTGGTCAGATTGACAATACCGACATTGCTAAAACGATCTTCAAATTGCTGGGCAAATAACTCTTTGCTTATATGCTAATGGTCACCGGCTACTGCGCCAGTGACCATTAATACTAACCTCATCGATTTCCAAGTGCTTTAGCTATAGTTTATACTCCCCCCCCTATTTCAATAATTACCTTAGAGTTATCCATGGCCACCTTATCCAACCCTAGCCAAGTGCTATTCCGTAATATCGAACTCTTTGCCGACAAGCGAATATTGGTCGCAGGGTTTAATGACGATCACCTGCTTAATCAATTAGTTGATGCGGGGGCCAGCCAAGTTAGTGGATTTGGTTTCGACTTTCATAACCACCAATTTGTCGAACAAGCCAGCAACAGTGATAAAATCGATGTCCAATTTGGCGCCTACTTTAACAATGAGAAAAGACAAACTTGGCAACAACTTATTCTTTTTTGGCCAAAGTCGAAGCAACGAGCGCAGTATTTTCTAGCAAATTTATTACCACATCTTGAGCAAGATGCAGAAATCTATCTGGTTGGCGATAATAAAGGCGGGGTTAAATCAGCGGGCAAGCAAATTAGTGATTATTGTGAAGCGCCGTTTAAAGTTGACTCGGCTCGCCACTGTGCACTATATCGCACGCAGGTGAATGCTAAGGTGCCAGCCTTTAACAAGGCAAAGTGGATTAAGAAGTACCAGATTGATGCTGTTGACATGACCCTAGACATTGTCTCATTACCTGGCGTCTTTAGTCATGGTGAATTAGACCTAGGCAGCAAATTACTGCTCGAAAACTTAGGTCACTTGAAGATGAAACGTACCCTTGATTTTGGCTGCGGTTGTGGCGTAATCGGTACTTATATCGGATTAAAGCGTCCGGGGATCCCATTAGAGCTGGTCGACATCGATGCCTTGGCGATCGAGTCGAGTAAACTCACCCTAGCGGCCAATAATGTCGAGGCTAAAGTCTATCCTTCTGATGGCTTTAGTAATACCAGCGGCAAGTTTGCCACTATTGTTTCTAATCCACCGTTTCACACCGGGATTAAAACCGACTATCGAGTTCCTGAGCAATTTATCTCGCAAGCCCCAGCCCAACTAATGGATGGTGGCCAGTTGCGCATTGTGGCGAACAACTTCCTGCGTTATGAGCCAATTTTGAGTGAGCATTTCGCTAAGACAGAATCGATAACACAAAATAACAAGTTTAAAATTCTATCGGCTAAGACCTAATTGATAACGGCGTTAACAATTAGTTTAGCGCCGTTACTCGCTGCATAAAGAGTCCCAAGTGACTTGGTTTAATTGCCGTGCCGTCAACTTTAAAATGATTACATGGAAGTAAGTAGAGTTGCGATGCCTCGATCCAGAAAATAGCATTCTGCTGCCATCTGCGGCCTAACCCGAGCGCGCTAGCTCGAGAGCAGCGGACTAAATAACTCGGCTCGAAATAACTAAAGTCTTGGTTGCCCGCGCAGATATCATAGTACTCTAGGCCACGTCGCGTTAATTCGTGCGCTAGCTCGCGATTTCGACAATTATTTTCTTCACTACTACCGTTAATACCCTGTGGGTTAAACGCCGTTATGATGCATAAGTTATCTAGGTTTTTCGGGAACTTAGCGAGCTTAAACCATGTATTTTGATATATTAACCATAAATTATTAGTCAAATGCGATTTCATAAGTGTTTTGTCTATATTGTTAAATGTTTTTAAACGGTTTACAATCACGCCGTTTTATCGAGTAGTGCTAATTTACTGATTATCCAGCCAATGCCTACTCTAAATAAATATCTTTTCTTGTGGAACAATAAACACCTTAGCAAGTCTTATCATCAGGTGTATTTAAGATGTTGAGTAAGTTAAGGGTTAAGCTATAATACACAACTTATTTAGATATTTTATCGCACAACCAATAAGTTTATTCACATAGCCTTAACATTTATGCAAAATTTGAATTAAACTTACCAAAGCAACGTTAACTGAATTAGGTACCAAAGCATGCAAAGCCCTCACATTTTAATTGTCGAAGATGAACTAGTGACTCGTAATACACTGCGCTCAATTTTTGAAGCTGAAGGTTATGTTGTTCACGAAGCCAATGACGGTGACGAGATGAATCGCCTCTTGAAGCAAGAGCCGATCTCATTAATTATCATGGATATTAATTTACCAGGCAAAAATGGTTTATTATTGGCACGTGAATTACGTGAAAAAGACGATATCGCATTGATATTCCTAACCGGCCGCGACAATGAAGTGGATAAAATCCTAGGCCTAGAAATTGGCGCAGATGACTACATCACCAAACCATTCAACCCAAGAGAGCTAACGATTCGTGCACGTAACTTGTTAGGTCGTATTCGCGGTAGCAGCGAAGAAAAGGCGCCAAGCATGGTTGAACGATACAAATTCAACGGTTGGACACTTGAAGTGAACTCTCGCTCATTGATTAGCCCGGTCAACGCACATTTTAAATTGCCACGCAGTGAATTTAGAGCAATGGTTGAATTCTTGGAAAATCCAGGAAAAATCCTGACCCGCAGTAACTTATTGATGAAAATGACCGGTCGTGAACTCAAGCCACATGATCGCACGGTTGATGTCACCATTCGCCGCATCCGCAAGCATTTCGAATCTCACCCGGGCAGCAGTGAAATCATCACTACCATTCACGGTGAAGGCTATCGCTTTTGTGGCGAGCAAGAAACAGAGTAGCATTGTGTACGTACAGCCACGGATGGCGTGCATAACCAAATAGGATTTGATTTATTGCTCTAAACAAAAAAGCCTCGATGTTACTCGAGGCTTTTTTGTTGGCTAGACCGCGTGATTAAGCGCTTTCTAGATAGCTCCGTAAGGTGGCTATATCTTGCTCATAAGTTTGTTCTATCTTAGCGATGAATTTAGGGTAAAAAGTCTGCCAACCTACAGCTTCGTGATGCTGGATCTGCTGCGCCCACTCGCCTAGCCTGTCCAAACCTATCGCGCCAGCAGCACCTTTCATCTTGTGCCCCTGTGACGCCACACCTTTCAAATCACCGTCTTGATGACGCTCAAGCAGCTCACTCAAGTACTGCGGGTATTGCTGGGCAAAAATATCAACACTGCCGAGTAATGCCTTACCGCCAATTGCTTGGGTGTATTGAGTCAGAATATCTAGGTTTAGCACGGTCGATGCATCTAAACTTTTTTCAACTTCCATAAAAATCCTATCACGCCCTATCGATTTAGTGCGCCTTTAATCTACATCTTGAACATGGCAATATGAAGCATGCTGCCGCTATACCGGAATTTTATCAGTTTACCCTAGCGAAACCAACAGCTAGTAAAAGCATACATCACAAAACAAAAATTTATCGCCGTTCAATAGCCAGTTCTAATGAATGAAATGAGCAGTGTAACTTAAAACCAGTGTCTACCTGGAGTCCACCTAAAAACAGCTGTGTTTCGGCGAATTTTACTAAGTTTACATTAAACTGTCGCTTACGACCGGCAAAACCAGACCAACGCTGCTGTGGTATCAAGCAGGCTTGCTGAGAAAATCGTTGAAAATTATCACTAAACAACAAGTTTTTGTATTGCTGTAAAGGATTAGAGAATGTCGTTACGGACCGCTTCCATTGGGGAAACGTCACCGAAATATCGCCATTATTACTGGCTAATTTATCCCCAGGGGTTAAGTAACTAATCCTGATGTCCTTAAGTTGAGATAAATCATCAACCGACGCTCTCGTAGGCAACTGTAGTAAGGTAATACCTTGTTCACCAACGACATCCATCTTTAGGTGATTAGCGCTACCAGAAACTAGCAGCGCCGTATCTTGATCGAGACCAATGGCAAATTTCTCATCACTATCGATAGCTACTTTAGCCAATCGTGCAACACGCCCTTGCTGCGAAAATTGATTGTCGATAATCGAAAAATCAAATAATCCGATACCGCCGCTAAAGTAGCGCGTAGCGTTTACATCGCATGAAGCACTTGTTCGACAGGGCGTACGCAAACCACTAACTTTTATCACGCCTTCGTTCATCGCAGCTTCGCTGTTACCGCTAATAATAACCGCACTATTATTGCTGTGACTTGCCATGGCGCGACTCACATCTCCGACAGCAGCAACAAAGAGTTGCTGCTTAACCATTTGTTGCCTAATGAATTTTAGCGTATCGCTGACATACTGATTATCGATGATAAGACTATCACGTAATAACTGAGGAGAATCACCGATAAAAACCAGTGCATGAGCCTCTTTTATCGCACGCTCAATAGTTGCTGGCTGCCTACAATAAGATTGCTGCGTCGCGACTCGACTTGGATAGACACGCCGGCGCTCAAAGCTATTGAGATACTTAGCCCGATAATCTTCAAGCTTGTCGCAACTTGCTTGTTGTTGCACCAAGGTATTAAAGGCTAGATCAATCGGTAGCCATTGCACCGTGACACCTAACTGGGCGAAAAAGTCCTCAAAGGCATCGATATCACTAAACCCATCTCTATGACCAGCAGTAACTAACAGTACATTAGGCTTCTCGTTGCCACTTTTGACTTTTGCCTGTGCAATGATTATTTTGGCCAAATTAACACTAGTCGGATACTTGGTTTTAGTTAGGATCACGCGCTCTTTAAGGGGAGCATCAAAACTATCGAGCTGAGCAACTTCAAGAAAATCAAATAACATATTTCGCTCATTTTTATTGATACTCAAATATAAAAAATGACCGCTTATGCTGGTATTTGCCTGCTTTACAACCAGCGTTTTCCAATAGCTAAGCAACATCTCGAAGCTGATCACTTTAGTACCGACTCGTTTGGCTAATTCATTTAAGAAAATATTGAGTTCATAGCGCAATACCTGCCGCGAGGAATGCCATAAGTCGGCAGCCATGGCCTTTTTGATTTGCGCCATCGATAATTTATAGCGTTTGCTTTGACGGGTAAAATCTTTTGAAAATTGACTGGCGCTATGGGGCTCACACTGATGCAGCTTAGCACTGCGACAAAACTTCAATTCACTGCCAAATAGCATCAGATTAGCGGCGCTATCGGTGGCGTAAGCAACGGGAGAAAAACCGACAATACACACCACAATTGCCCAACAGAAAAGAAAACTCCTTGTCATCTTATGCCAATCCTTAATCGACTTATTTGTATACTAAGATGATAACGAACAACTAACATTGATAGCAAGTTATGTCGGCGTATATCAATGGTAATAATTTGATCGAATCAAACGTTGCAGTGGCTGTTCCCAAGGATCGTTATTTCAATAGCAAAGTTAAACCGCTCCACTGGACTCTCTAGTGATCAGCTGAGGAGTAAAGATACTTTGCTCATTATCCTCTTGTTTATTACGGGTCGCGGCAATCAGCAGGTTAGTTGCGCGCTGCGCTATCGCGATATTCGGCTGATCTGCGGTGGTTAATTTAGGCCAAGTTTGTCGTGAGAAAGGGCTATTTTCAAAGCCAACAATCGAGAGTTGCTGCGGAATATCAATATTGAGTAAACGCGAGGCAAACAATGCTCCTGCTGCAATTTCATCGTTACAAGAGAATATTGCACTGGGCTTGTGGCGCTGGCTAAGTAGATGATGCGCGCCCTCTACCCCTGATTCAAAAGAGTATTCACCGTCTATCACCCATTGTGGGTTTAGCTCGATATTATTTTTAGCCAATGCATCCTTAAAACCGGCAAGACGCTCGAACGTCGATTGATGCTCTTTACCACCAGCAATAAAGGCGATGTTTTGGTGTCCCAATTTAATCAAATGCTCGGTAATATTAAAGGCGGCTTGATGATCATCGACCATCACACAAGGCGATAAGTCGTCTGGCGGCTGGTTACCAGACAAAACCCGCACAAATTTAATATCGTGCTTGATCAACTCTTCGATAAAATGTGGCATTTCTGAAAACGGCGGTGTCAATACCACACCAGCCAATTGTGCGAAGCGCACCATGGTGATCAACTGGTCGACAATGTCTGGCGCTTTTGCGTTGCAGGGATGAATAAGCAGCTCAAACCCTTGTTTTTGGCACTCTGATAAAATACCATTTTGCATATCAATAACATAATACGCATTCGGATTGTCATAAATATAGGCGATATTGTAGGTTTTTGTCGCCGCTAAATTGCGCGCAGCCGAGCTTGGCTGATAATTTAACGCGTTAACCGATTCCATCACTTTATCGCGAGTCGATTGTCGAACCGAGGGTTCGTTATTCATCACGCGAGATACCGTTTTTATCGACACCCCTGCATGCTTGGCTACGTCATGGATATTACTTTTCATCGAGTTAAAGCTCTTAGCGGGTAAACTTACGCCATTAGACTATGGGCTTTCATTGCTTCCTGCAATGATTATTTACCGAGCTGTGATGTAAAGCCAAACACAGCCAAATTAACAGCGTTGTCATTTGTGTTATGGTAGTCTGATTCAAGTAGCGTTGTGAGTGATTTTAGTGGACCGAGGAACTCAGTATAATGGCCAACAGTAATCGATACCTTACGTTAGATGCCTTTCGAGGGCTCACCATTGCATTAATGATTTTGGTCAATACACCCGGTTCATGGGCGCACGTTTATGCGCCTTTGCGCCATGCCGATTGGCATGGTGTCACGCCAACGGACCTTATTTTCCCGTTCTTCTTGTTTATCATCGGCTCGGCATTGTATTTTTAGTTTAGCGCTTCTTTCTGGCTAGCGCGAATACCACTCACTTGAATGGTTTAGATATCTTTTACTTTCGCTTCGTCAGCCGCTAAAACTGGCGCTGCTAAACCACTTATCGCAAATGCGATACTGGTAGCAAGTAAGCGTTTTTTATAATTAATGCTCGACATTGACTTTCCTTTAACACGTTTATTGTAGTTTTAATTAATTAAGATCTTGCAACTCGCTAGGCCGTAATCAGCCATGAATATTAACTGCAAATTCATTGGTATTTACCTTGTCAAAATTAACCTTAACAAAATGACAGCGCTATCATTCGACTTAGCGTTACACCTAAAAATTGGTTTTTGCTAGTGTAACGTTTAAATTATGTTTCTTTTTTGAGCGGGAAATTAACATGATGCTAGCAACTGTTAACACGTAAAAAAGTTACTAGTATGCTTAATCTCAACCTCTCAGCTTACCCTTAGCCTTAGAACACTCGACGTTATTCCATTCTGTATTTTTACTTATATAACAATTCTTTATTTATATAAAAAGCGTAAATTGATAACTACAATCCATCATCGGTGAAACATGATGGGTCGCCAAAGCATAGCTAAGCCATGATTAGAAGTGCAGCGATTTTATTGATTGGGCGGTGTAGCCTCACCTGTAACCACAGTGCGCTGTTCGTTTCACCTCAATAAGCCCCCACAATTGGTGATTTTTACTTAACCGCTCGCTTAACTAACCAAGAATATAAATTAGGGCGACATACACGCCTATCCTTTGATAATTACAATGCAATGCAGTAAGTGGACGAATCCCCATACGGCCAATCGATTTCAACTTAATTAAAAAAACCCAATGACAACGCTGTCATTTTAAGTTAGGGTAATTGCCATCAAATAGATTAACTCAGTAACAATGTTGAATAAATCAGAGCAACAGAGGTGGCCTGTGGGAACAGATACAGCAATAAAACAAGCTTTATTTATCGGTATCGATGGCGGCGGCAGTAAATGCAAGGCTACTATTGTTGACGCTGATAACAATATTCTTGGCAGCGGCGTCGCAGGGCCAGCCAATCCTTTTCATGGTTTTGAGCAAGCGACCGATTCCATTGTCGCCTCAGCTAGACTAGCACTTAGCGATGCCGGACTATCGCTTAGCGAGATGCCCCGGCTCATTGCTGGCATTGGTTTAGCCGGCGTTAATTTGCCCAGTTTAATGAGTAAAATGAAGCAATGGCAGCATCCGTTTAAACAACTTTTTTTAACCACCGATCTCAATATTGCCTGCTTGGGCGCGCATAACGGTGAAGATGGCGCAATCTTGATCACCGGAACGGGTTCATGTGGCTATAGTAACATCGATGGTGATGAGTTTTTTATCGGCGGTCATGGATTCCCCCATGGCGACAAAGGCAGCGGCGCATGGACGGGCTTGGAAGCGGTAAGCTATGTTTTACGCTCGCTAGATGGTTTAGAGGTGGACTCTTTAATGAACCAGCAGATGTTAGACAAGCTTCAGTGTAGCAATTTTTTAGAGTTAATTGAGGTCGTGGCTAAAAAACCGGCCAATTTCTACGCCTCGCTGGCCTATATAGCGTTCGATGCAGCCAAGAAAAACGATCCGCTAGCGCTTAGTATTGTCCAAGATGGCGCAGATTATATGAGCGCAGTGGCTAACAAATTATGGGCTAACAATCCGCAGCGTATGTCGCTCATTGGTGGACTAACACCGGTCATCATGCCCTATTTGGAGCCGACAATCGCTGCCCGACTTAGCCAGCTCAAAAGTCCACCGGAAATTGGCGCTGTAATTTTCGCCAAACAACAACTAGACTGCAGCCTCTAGTTTAATCATTTGTGGAGTGGTAATGACAACTTTGATAATAAGTGCCAATCAGATATTTGATGGCGATATGCTACATGATCAGGCTCAGCTGACCATCACCGATGGACTGGTTAGCGCTATTGGCGCGATCGATGGCCAAGCAACTACGCACATCAATGGCCTCTTGTGCCCCGGCTTTGTCGATCTACAGGTCAATGGCGGTGGCGGGGCTTTACTCAATACTCATCCATCGGTCGATGGATTAAATACCATTTTTAATGCCCATCGTGAATTTGGCACCACCGCAATGCTACCGACATTAATTACTGATACGGTTGAGGTGATGCAACGCGCGGCTGACGCCATTGCACAGGCGATAGCACAAGATTGTGTTGGTATTATCGGTGTCCACTTTGAAGGCCCGCACCTGAGCGTCGCTAAAAAGGGCGCGCATAGTCAAGAGTATATTCGTGGTATTAGTGACGCTGAGTGGGCGGTGCTATCGCGCCAAGATCTTGGTCTTGTCATGGTTACGCTTGCTCCTGAAAACGTATCCCCTAACGACATAAGCCGAATGGTGGCAATGGGAATAAAGGTCTTTCTTGGCCATTCCAACTGCGATTTTGCCAGCGCACAAGCAGCGCTCGACGCTGGCGCTTCTGGCTTTACCCATCTGTTTAATGCCATGTCGCCATTTACCTCGCGCGAACCAGGCATGGTTGGCGCTGCCTTATTAAATGATAGCGCGGTTTGTGGCCTGATTGTCGATGGTCACCATGTCGATTATGCCGCTTGTCGCTTAGCGCTAAAGAACAAACCGCCGGGCAGCTTAGTATTGGTCACGGATGCTATGTCGGTGGTCGGCACCGACATTGAGCGTTTTGATTTTTTCGATCGCCAAGTAATCAGAACTGGCGACAAATTAAACTCCACCACCGGTGAACTTGCAGGCTCGGTACTCGATATGGCCAGCGCACTGCGCAATACAGTTAAACATTTAGGAGTTTCCCTGGAAGAAGCGCTGCGCATGGCTAGTCGTTATCCAGCACAGTACCTTGGCTTAAGCGCGAGTCATGGCCGCTTAATCGTCGGCGCCAGAGCCGATTTTGTGGCGCTTAATGATAAATTAGAGGTGACCCGCAGTTGGGTTGCTGGCAAAGAATAATAATAGGAGCAACGATGAATACAGCAACAGATACACCTACCAAGCAACAATCGAGCGTGATACCCATGGTGGTAATTGGCATTCTCTTCTTTATTTTTGGTTTTGTCACCTGGCTAAATGGCTCGCTGATCCCTTTCTTGAAAATAATCTGTGAGCTCAATGAGTTTCAGGCACTGTTTGTTACCTTCGCTTTCTACATTGCCTATACGGTGATGGCACTGCCGATGTCATTTCTACTCAATCGCACCGGTTATAAAAACGGCATGGCGATTGGCTTAGGCATTATGGTCTTAGGCTCACTGGCGTTTATTCCGGCGGCGCAAAGCGCTAACTTCGTTTTATTTCTAGTAGCGCTGTTTATACTAGGCACCGGCTTAACCATCTTGCAAACCGCGTCAAACCCTTATGTTGTAAAGATTGGTCCAGAGAAAAGCGCGGCCATGCGCATCTCAATCATGGGGCTGATCAATAAAGGTGCAGGGGTTATCGTACCTTTGGTCTTTACCGCTGTTATCCTCGCCGATATGGGGGATGTTTCAGAGCAATCTATTGCCGCAATGAGTGAGGCGCAGCGCGCTGCGACCGTCAGCGAATTATCCAATAAACTCGTTTTACCCTACATCTACATGGCCATTGCACTCACCGCACTGATCGGCTTAGTTAAATTTTCATCACTACCCGAATTAGATTTAGGCGGCGAAGATCAAGAGCATGGGGAAAAGTCCAGCATTGTGCACTTTCCTCAGGTGGTGCTAGGCGCCGTTGCGCTCTTTGCTTATGTCGGCGTAGAAGTGATCGCTGGCGATACTATCGGTCTATACGGCTCAGGCCTTGGTGTGGCTAATTTCGCCTCGTTGACTTCATACACCATGGTCTTTATGGTGCTCGGCTATATTATTGGGGTCACCTGTATTCCACGCTTTATTAGTCAGCAACAAGCGTTGTTGGGCTCTGCGATTGCCGGCAGTTTGTGCATCATTGGCGTGGTGCTTGGTGATACATCTGCAACATCAATTGCCGATGTATTGTGGGGTTGGAGCGGTATTGCGGTGATCCCCAATTCCGTGACCTTTGTTGCCTTAATGGGCCTAGCTCATGCGTTAGTATGGCCGTCCATTTGGCCCTTAGCGCTCGATGGCTTGGGTAAATATACTTCCCAAGGCTCAGCCTTATTGATCATGGGAATTTCTGGCGGCGCGATCTTACCCTTGATTTTTGGCAAGGTTGCTCATGTCGCTGGCGACACGCAGGTTGCCTATTTAGTCGGCCTACCTTGTTATTTATTTATCTTATTTTACGCATTAAAGGGTCACAAAATGCGTCAGTGGTAATAGGCCGCTAAGCGAGTTTCATCTGCATTTTTTGCAGTTTGCCCGGATGTCACTCCGGGCTTTTTTATGCCTGCTGCTGACTCAAATGCGATCAACCATGAGCAAAAATCTACCCGATATAGGTAATTAACCTAAGCGGGATCGCTAATTGCGTATCTCGGCAATGGTTCTTGAGGTTAATTGCATGTTACAATGCGCCGAATTATAAATCACCCTATTGATTCGCATTAGCAATTAGCGTGTCGATAATAAGTTTCCTTTTAACCATAGAACTACCTATGTTGGAGTTGTACTAAATGCCCCACCAGATGCCAGATATTGCCAGCAATTCACCTGCTCAAACCGAAGGCAACATAGATTGGGTCGGCATGAGCCATATTGAAATGCCCATTATGCTCGAGTCCGCAGACGAATCACCACAACGCGTTGCAGCAAAAATTGAAGCCTTTGTTAATGTGATTGTGCCACAGGCGAAAGGCATTCACATGTCTCGCCTGTTCCTGCGTTTAGATCACTTATCGATCGAAGAAACGCTATCACCTAAGGTTTTAAATAATATTCTTCAGGACTTTGTTAGTTCACATGACGATATAAGTGATCAAGCACAACTGAGCTTTAGCTTTGATTATCATCTAAGACGCGCTTCATTATTGAGCGAGAAAAAAGGTTGGAAAGCCTATCCAGTAACCATTAGTGCAACCATTGATAATGGTCAGGTGACCACGCAGTTGAGCGTGGAAGTCCCTTACTCTTCTACCTGCCCTTGTTCCGCAGCCTTAGCACGTCAGCTTATTCAGCAAGCATTTATCAAAACGTTTGAGCAAGATGCGCCACTAGACAAAGATAAGATTGTGCAGTGGCTGGGCACCAGTGAAGGGATCATCGCGACCCCGCATAGTCAACGCAGCATTGCTCAAGTCAAGGTGACACTCACCGAATCAAGCGAAAATTTTGCCATAAAACAGCTTATCGATAATATCGAAGAAGCGATGCAAACCCCAGTACAGGCAGCGGTTAAGCGTGAAGATGAGCAAGAATTTGCCCGCCTCAATGCCGCAAACTTAATGTTTTGCGAAGATGCGGTGCGTAAAGTGAAGCATTCATTGAACCACTCAGATCACCCTGATTATTGGATTCGTATCAACCACTACGAATCACTGCATGCCCATGACGCCGTTGCCGTGGCAGTAAAAGGTGTTAAAGACGGCTTCCGCCCGTAATATCCTGATGCAGCACCGACAAAGCCCCAAGCAGTCATATCGCTTGGGGCTTTTTTATGTTCATGGATGAACGGTATGCCGCGGTGCCAGGGATGGCAAAGAGCGGCGATGTTCATGGATGAACGGTATGCCGCGGTGCCAGGGATGGCAAAGAGCGGCGATGTTCATGGATGAACGGTATGCCGCGGTGCCAGGGATGGCAAAGAGCG
>Ga0105355_10000061_pt1 | contig 88450 bp, 67 predicted proteins | sample GOMGulsemesocosm_2_FD_83508 | JGI IMG/M metagenome (GOLD analysis project Ga0105355, IMG submission 83508) | Methane-oxidizing microbial communities from mesocosms in the Gulf of Mexico - GOM9C Gulf of Mexico | ecosystem: Environmental > Aquatic > Marine > Cold seeps | place: Gulf of Mexico...
ATTAGGGAAGTCATTAATTGAGCAAAAGACATCACCATTAAGTTTTGTTTATAAATCGAGTGCCCGAAATAAATTAGACTCTTTACATTCTTTAGCACAATTGAAAGAAGATATTGATAATCAAGTAATTTCATCTGAATTAACTTTCGACTTAGAAAAAGTGACTTCATTTCCGACTTCTGAATGGGTCACATCACTTAAAATTGCAGAACAAAAAATTTGGCCGATGAAATGGTTTGCGGTGCGGAAAGTCAAAAAGTCTGTTGTCACTTCCGATGTACAAGGGGAAATCTCTCTTGTGAAATTAACTGTACTAGATTCAATTAATAAGCTTTGTCTGGAAGCATTAGAGAACATTAGCGGTTTTGAAGATGATAAAATATGGCATGGTTGGAATACTTCAAGTGCTAACCTAAACGATAAATACCAAAAATCCAAAGATTTGTTTGAAGTTACCAGAAAAGTTGCAGGTAAGTTAGATAATCCATCTGAGCTTATTGAAACTTTAAAGCAAAAAATCGTAGATAACGTTGAGTTTTATGCGTCATCACCTTTAGCAACTGCCTGTGATAGATATTCAGAAAGTTATAACAAATTCGAGATTGAGGCCAGTGAATTTACAGCTTTAGGTGGGACACTACCAGATGAAAAACTGATACCTGATTTTATTAAATCATGTGATGAAGTTATAGCTCTAGAGCCCAAAATCAATGCATGGTGTAATTGGCTAGAAGCAAAAAAAATAGCCAGTTCTAAAGGTCTTCATGATGTTGTGAAAGCATTGGAATCGAGACAATTCAAATCTGTAGATACCCTTGATCAAACAAAAAATGCCGTTTGTGGCTGGTTAGCGCCAATACTTATAGATAATTCTAATGCATTGAGAACATTCAGAACGTCTAAGCATGAAAATTTAATTGAAGAGTTTAGAGAGCTTGATACTTTAGTTGCAAATACTACCGCCCAATACATTTCTTCTATGGTAGCTGCTGGCACACCAGATCCAAATTCACCTCAGTCTCCTGCTGAGTATGGTGTTCTATCTAGAGAATTTAACAAAAAAAGTAACCATAAACCTATTAGGCAACTAATTAATGAGATGGGGGAGAGTCTACTTCACCTTTCACCATGCTTTATGATGTCACCTCTATCTGTTGCTCAATTTTTGCCTTCTGATTTTAATGCATTCGATTTAGTCATTTTCGATGAAGCCTCTCAAATTACTGTTTGGGATGCTGTAGGAACGATAGCGAGAGGAAAGAATGTAATTATTGTCGGCGACCCTAAGCAGATGCCACCAACAAACTTTTTCTCTAAAAGTAGCTCTGACGATTCCACAGATGAAGAAGACCTAGAAAGTATTCTTGATCAAGCCCTATCAGCTCGACTACCTCACCATCGTTTAACTGGCCATTACCGTAGTCGCCATGAGAGCTTGATTGCTTTTTCAAACAGTCATTATTATGAAAATTCATTGGTAACATTCCCTTGTGCAGAGACTAAAGAAAGTGCAGTTACAATGCATAAAATAGATGGTCTTTACGCTAAAGGAAAAGAACGTAATAATATTAAAGAAGCAAACGCTGTAGCAGACTATATTGTTGAACGCTTATCCGATAAACGAAATAGCCTAACTATCGGTGTTGTTACATTAAACTCTGAACAACAGAGGTGTATTGAGGATTGCTTAGATGATCGCCGTCGTAAAAACACTAACTTGGAACAATTTTTCCAAGGCACCAAAAAATATGATCCTATTTTCGTGAAAAATCTTGAATCAGTACAAGGTGATGAACGTGACATTATAATATTGAGTTTAGGTTATGGTCCTGTTGAGCCCTCAGCTAAAACAATGAGTATGAACTTTGGGCCACTGAATAAGCAAGGTGGGGAGCGACGATTAAATGTTGCTATCACACGTGCAACCACTGAAATTCATGTGTTTTCAAGCTTTAGTTCATCCATGATTGATCTAAGCCGTACTAGTGCTCTTGCCATAAATCACCTAAAGAATTTCTTAGAGTATGCAGAGAAAGGCCCTATAGCACTACCAGAAGCTGCAACAGCAGCATATGGTGTTGATCAGTTCGACAGTTACTTTGAGGAGACTGTAGCATACGCACTAAGAGAAAAAGGGTGGAAAGTACAAACGCAAATTGGAGTCAGTAAATTTAGGATTGATCTAGGTATTATTCACCCAGACAAACCAGGTAAGTTTTTAGCTGGTATAGAATGTGATGGAGCGACATACCATGGTTCGCCAGCAGCTAGGGACAGAGACCGTGTAAGGCATTTAATACTGGAAAACCTTGGATGGAATATATTAAGAATTTGGTCAACTGACTATTTTAATGATGCATCAATGATTATAGAAAGAATCCACAATCAGTTAAGTGAGCTTTTAATTATTGAACAGGAAGAAAATGAGCAAGAGCAACAAGAAAACAACAAAGAAGAAGTTATAGCTGTTGAAATAGATGACGAAGTAGAAGCTTTAGAAATCACCATGGAGATTAATCCAGAGAAGTACTTTCAAGACAACTACAAAACGACATTAGAAGCGATGGCTAAAGATATATTAAATCAAAAAAGTGGAATATCTTTACATGAATTGGCTTCGGACATCGGTTGGAAACACAACCTTGCAAGAACCACTAAGAAGCAACTTGTACATATTGATTCAATTATTAATCATTGGGCTGGTATCGAAAAACATCCTTCAGGAGAAGTTACTGTATGGTTATCAGTTGATGAAATTCAAGAAATAATTGAGTGGAGAGGTGCGAATGCTTTCGGAATACCAAGGGAGTGGAATTCTATTACCTACCCAGAAAGGCTAGGGCTTGCAAAAGCAGCAATCGAGACATCACCAGATGAGCCAGTTGATCATATTTTTAAAGAGTTTTCTCTTAACAGAAGAACTAAGAGCACCACTAAAAAATTCGAATCATGGATTGATGAATATAGGGGTTTTACTAACTAATATATGATTTAAGTTGTAGTTATGGCTAATAATACCAGCCATAACTTTGCTGGTTCTAAGCCGCTTTGGGGGCGTTTGCGACTTAGCTTTCTATGGCGCAATGGGGCACGATGAGAGATAGGAAATGTTACTGATTTTCTCTAAATGAGTGACCAATATCAGTTAGTCACTACAGAATTAACTATCCCTATACTCTAAAGTGAGAAGAATATTACCACCTGTTATAGTGGATTACTCCATGTGATATTTAGTGCGTTAGGGCTGTTTGGCATTTTACTGGTTCTTAAAAAGGTGAGAATTTTTATGTGTAATTTAATGGGTTTAATTTCAGTTGTTACGATATAACCATTTTTTTCCAATTCAGATACAATTCTGTTTTTAAATATGACCCTCTCTGTTCCATTTTTCTTGCAGAGGATAGGTGAGTTGAGACTTAGTTCGTTTATATCCTTGGAGAAAAGTATTTCACTGGCTGTAATTAGTTCTGTAGTGGCGACTTTAAGCGATCTATAACTAGCAGAAGTGGGATTCATCAAGTGAAATGAAAATAGTTTAGCGGGGAGTATTTTACTTTCAACGGTCACTTCGGTTGCGTGTTTGGTTTTAAATGTTTGTCCCATAAAAAAGAAGTAAAAAGCACTCAGTCCGACACTAGCTATGATAGTGTTAAGAACATTGTCGTTGAAATTAGCACTGTATAAATCAAAATGGTAGTAGGATTGAAGTTGAGCAATGACTTCAAACAGAAGTCCCCCCCCAAAAAAAACCAAGCTATATTTGATGTGCGAAAACACTCTTTTGATCATAAAAGAGTTAGTGCTTTCAAGGGAGTAGTTTTTATACTTGATAAATTTGTTCATAAGTTGCAAGTAAATAACGGTGAAAAAAACAGATATAATAGGTGTGGTAAAAGCAACGTTTACATCTAATGCATTTAGCAATGCGCAAGTTATAATTACGCATACAGAAAAAATAAAAAATGTCATATGTACCTCTAAGTAATATAAATAACTATGGTGGAGAATTCGCACCGTAGTTGGTTATTCTATTGTGTAAAGTTTAAATTTACTGGTTCTATATCTGGTAGTTATAATTTTACGGGCATAATTTTGTGGCTGAGTAATGTTGGCCACAAGTTTGTAGGCTTCTAAATTACTTTTGGGGCATTTGCGTGTTAGATTTACAAGGCGGAAAGGGGCACAAACTGCCCTAAAAAAATAGACAATTTGACTCTTCTGAGTAGTCAGAATCACTGGACCACTACATATTGATTTATCCTTGTGGTTGTAATCAATTTTTTATTAACTCCTCCCGTAGCTCTTCCCTGAAGTGGTCAAGTAAAACTGGCCACGGATTTGTATTCATACCAGAACTTTCGCTCTGATTCATTCGGTGTCAAACCCTCGTTATATTGATGTGGTCTGACTTGACTGTAATACCCAATAATGTAATCGGTAATAGATATTTTAGCTTCGTTAAATGAGCGGTAACCCGAAGTCGGCACCCATTCTGTTTTTAAGCTTCTAAAGAAACGCTCCATTGGTGCATTATCCCAGCAGTTTCCTCGGCGACTCATGTTTTGAGTTATTTGAAAACGCCATAGTAATTGCCTGTATTTTTTACTTGTATAATGACATCCCTGATCAGAATGAAACATCACTCCTTTAGGCTTTCCACGTAGTTCATACGCCATCAATAAAGCCTTGGCTGTTAAGCAAGTGTCGGGTGAAAATGAGATTGCCCAACCAATCACCTTTCTTGCAAATAAATCCATTACAACCGCTAAGTATGCCCAACGATTTCCAACCCAAATATAAGTCACATCACCACACCAGACTTGATTAGGTGTGTTTACAGAGAATTCTCGATTAAGTAAATTCGGTATTTCAACACGCTCATTTCCTGTTTTTTTATACTTATGAGATGGTAGTTGCCGGCTCGTTAAATTTAGCTCTTTCATTAACTTACCAGCACGGTAGCGACTTAGTTGAGTACCATTAGTCGTCACAATACCTGCAATCGTTCTAGCACCTGCTGAACCACCGCTTACTTGATGAGCCATCTTAACTTCGCTCCTCAATTTAACATGTAAAAAAGAGATAAACCTTGGCCGACTAGACCAATACTTATAACTGCTTCGATTGAGCTGGAAAACATCACAAATAATAGAAACAGGGTAGCTCTGCTTGATTTTATCGACTAATGAAAACTGCTCATTGAGTCCGACATCAAGAGAGCGGTAGCCTTTTTTAAAATATCTTTCTCCATTTCAATGCGCTTTATTTTCTTTTCTAGCTCTTGGATTTTAAGTTGATCAGGTGTCATTGGTGTCGCTTTCGGAGATAGTCCCTGGCGTTCTTCCTTGAGCTGTCTAACCCACTTATCCATTGTTGATTTACCAACATTCATCGCTTGCGCGGCTTCTCTAACAGAGTAGCCCTGATCCACAACCAATTGTGCTGATTCAAGTCTGAACTCTGGAGTAAAATTCTTTTTTGGTCGTATTGCCATTTTGTCACCTATCTTAATTTGGAAGTGATGATATCACCTCTAAGTAGGTGGCCAAATTAACTATGCCACTTCAAAAGGGTTTACGGCCCTGCGTATGAAAGTGATGCAAGAGTTTTACATGAAATTTTTACTAAAAGTACAGAAGTCGTATTTGTATCAAATATTCTAAATTTGAAAGTGCCTGCAAAGGGGTATGAAAAATCTGTGAATCAACTTTAGTTAAATACAGTCCTTTCTAAGGTAGCTATATGGCCAGGTATTACTTCACTAATTTTTTAACTTTTAATTATTATCGCGCTAACCCTTTGACTAATTATCACTGCTGATTTATCAACTACCCAAATGCACATGTTGGTAGTTGAGGAATAGATTTACTCAAAGTTAATAACTGTAGTGCTAAGCAACAAAATTTAATTTATTTTAAATCAACCTCGTATTTTTTGTAATAACCTATTTCAGATAACATTTTTATTTAACCTTGATGCTACCCTACTTATTGGGAACCAATATTAGGGATTATAGAATGTGCAAGTTGTTCAATAATTATCAGGCCGATATCATTAAGTCGCAGCAAATTCCATTGCTAATTGAATTAACAAAAAATGAAATCAGTAGCTTTGTTGAGCAACCTACTATCGAAGAGAATAATAAATTAGCATTTATTGCCGTTCAAAGAGTTTATGACAGAGCACTGAGAGACAATGCTACAAATATTATTGCGCTTAATGGAGATGCTAACAAGCACGATGAACACTTTTTCCTGCTAAACACATTACTAGACCAACTGTCCCTAGAGTTAAAAGAAATAAAAAATATAACTAGTTTGAAAGAAACTATTAAAGCTGGAGCATCAGTTGCTACAGGTGGTTTACTTAATAGCTTTATCGGGAGCTATTTAGATAAAGGAGTTGACTATATTTTTGATGAAGCTGGCGAATATTTCTCTAAACTTATAGTTAATAGCATTTCCGATAACATTAATGTATCAAATACCGTTATCAGTAATATAGAAGATTTAATTCACGATACTACTAGTGAAACACTCGGTGATTTTATTGCTAATAAAAACAACAACCAAATAAATTTATCTTCCATAGAAAAGTCCGCGTTAGATCAATTGTCAAAAAGCTTTGCTAAAAGCAGTAAGCATGATGTATTTCAGCTCACGTTTAAAATTTTATTAGCCATCAGCCTTGAAACACCAAAGGTTATCTATATCAATAACCCACATAAATTAGATGATAATTCATTGGCGATTATTTCTTTATTGCTCTCTTATGCAAAACATCAGAAGGATATTGATAAGCATGTTGGAATATCGATTATTTACACTTATAACGATACATGTTTTCAACCATATTCTGAGGTTGATGAGGCATTTAAACTGAAGCAACAATTACTCGACTGCCAGCGTGGTTTTGCTCGACGCTATGCTATGTTTGAGAGACCTGGAAGTGATACTCCTAAAGTTGCTGTAAAATCATCAGTGTTTATAGGAAGAAATGAGGAGTTAAAAAAGCTACAAGACAATTTTAATGATTGTCATGGATTAACACTATCAGTCGTGTCTGGTGAGCCTGGCATAGGAAAAACAACGCTGGTTAATAAGCACTTAGTACAGATTGAAGAAAAGAAACGGATAACGCTGACACTACTTAATGAAGTAGGTCACTGCTCATCAAATGTCGGGCTGACTAGCTTAGAAAATAGCATTATAGAGGAGGCTACACGATTAGAGTTATTAAAAAACTGGAAGGAAAAAGGCATATCAGGCATTTCTAGTATAGTAACTAAAGATAATGCGGTTAAAGCAATCGGCACAATTTTTACTGGTGTAGATAAAATGTTGAGCGTTGCAATTGCAGGGCATGAGCGCCTAATGGTTGATAGTCACATTTCTTCGGTGAAGGATGGTGGGATTGGTGACTTAGATAACCAATCAATGAACCAAAAAGAGAAACTGTACAATAAATTAGATCTTGCTATTGAAAAATTATTGCCGTTAGTAAATAAAGAGTCGCCACTTGTACTGTTTATTGACGATTGCCAATGGATAGATAACAACTCTGCTGAATACATACTGAACCGTCTAAGTAAAAAATTACAGCTATATATTATTATAACCATTCGCCCCAGTGATGCAGTAACAAGATTAAAGCAACTTTCAGTAAACCCTGAATTAAATGAATATAGTATTGCGTTTCTAAAAACGATAATCAATAACGGCCATCAAACGGCCAATATGAAGGTAAGTATTCCAGGCTTGGTATGTCACACTATTCATTTGACTGGTTTCAATACCAAATCACTTAACGAACTTGTTTCGCAAACAATTCAGGGAGAGTCCTCACAACTTAGCGCTTTATGTGATGGCATTTTTAGTGAAATCGCAGGCAATGAAGAAACAACTATCAATACGCTATTTGCTGTTGAAAGCATAAATATGCTGTGTGATGAAAAATTATACAGTGAGAATGGCACGGAAAAACTCATTTTAAATAATCCACTACGAATTAATCACTATGTAGCTGATGTGGATCGAACCTTGAAGAACACCTTCACAGTTCTGCGTACTAAGTATAAGAACTCCTTTAGTCATTACGAACCATCATCAGGCATAAAGCACTTTAATTTAATGGCATATGCAGTTTTAGAAGAAAGACTTCATCTACTAAAAATCTACTTTTCAGAATACGGTAATGCCGCCATAAATACATTACTTTTTTCATCTTTAATAGGTGTTGAATTCTCTTCATCAATTGTCAAGGGTGTACTCGAGGCATTAGCTAAAACAGATGTTTCACAACTAAGTCCATTAAAAAAACACATCCGAAAAAGTCAGGATAAAGTTAACTTAAACGTCGAGCATTACGCGATTATTGATGAGGTATATGAAATATTGAGCCGGTACCCTCTAGAAAAGATGAAGTATAAGTACCGAAATATATTGCAACATGCCTTCCTGGATAAACAACTCGAATATCTATTAAATACGTTGTTCACAGTTGATGTTAATGAAGCTAAAGAATGCATGCTAAGGCTAGTTCTAAGGGTAATTCAACAGCAGCACTTACTAGAATCATTTTATGGTGAACCTAAAGAAACGTTAAATGCAGATGACCAAACTTCGATGCTTTTCTTTAGGCAGGCTGAGTATAATATTGTTAACAAAGGCTTTGAGATAAACTCTTCTGCATGGGCACAAGAACTCATAGAAAGTACCAATAAGTTAGCATCAGACTATCTGAGTAATAATCAACTGTCTCTTGCCATTTCATTCAATAACCAAGCGCTGGAAGTGACTAAATCTCTTTATAATGATAACCCCACTGAGTGGTTAGAAGGGTACGCAAAAAGCTTAATTAATTTAGCAACAAGTTATAAGTTAAATAATCAACTAGGGAAGGCCACTGAACTTTATCATGAAGCACTCAAAGTAACTGAAGAAACCTTCTTATCCGATTTATCATCTGAGCACCCCGCTATAAGTTCGCAAATTTATGTAGTAACACTAAACAAAATTATAGAGAACGATGATCAAGTGGGCTCGTTGAATCTTGGTCAAGCTGAAGATAATTATAAATTACTAGTTTTTCTTTATAAAAACAATTCCTCTTTATGGAGGGACCAGTACCTGATTTCTTTAGAAAATATGGTGAAATGTTATATCCGTAGTAATAAGTATTCTGAAGCTGTAATGCATTTAGAAGAATCTGCTCACATAATAAATAATTTGTATGAAGGTAATCCCAAGCAGTGGCTTAAAAGCTATGTGAAAAGTTTGGTCGATTTGGCTAATACATACTTCTACAGTGGCGAAATAGAAAAAGCAGTTACTCAGGCAAAAAATGCTAAGGCGCTCTTAAGTAAGCTATACAAAAAAAACAAAAACATATGGGCAGAACTAAGTAGCTTCAATTTGAATACATTAGCTATGTTACGGTTGGAAAGTAAGCAAAACTCGAAGGCGATAACACTGCAAAAAGAAGCGTTATTTATATTAAATGAGTTATATAAAAACAACTCAGGTGAGTGGCTAAATTGCTATGCTGATAACCTAAACCTCCTAGCGGTTATGTATAAACAGGATGGGCAATTAGCAACGGCAATTAGCTTAGAAGAAGAATCCTTTAGCCTTATAAAGTCTAAATTTGAAAGTGTCCCATCTTTGTGGGTATTGAGTTATTTGAATAAACTTAACTCTTTGGCTGTCAGTTATCAAAGTAACAATGAACTGCAACGAGCCATTGGTCTCCAAGAGGAGTTTAATAAAGTCCAAAGTAACTACCCATCAATGAGTTTATTAGCAGGAAAAGTTATAGCTAATAAGTCAATGCCTTTTAACACAAAGCTATCAATACCTGCTCCATTTGGCTTCAAGAAATATACTATTAATGTACCGAGAAGTTTTTCATATCCAAAATATCTAACTGCTTATTATTTAACTATAAACAATAACATTGAAATACAGTTTGATGAGAAAATAAAGCTTTTACGAGAGTCAATAGCACATGGAATATCACTTCATCATCTACCAAACGATATTATAGACTCACGAGTAATTGTGATTCAGCAAGAGTTACTTGGCAAAATATTGCACATGAAAAATAAAGAAACTAGCGTTTCTGAGCCTCTAACATGTAACTTGAATAATGTGTTTGATGAATACTTAGATTTCGATGTATTTAGTGAAAGTGATTTTCAAAATAGATTGCAGAATATTATTATTAATATCTGTAAAAAAAATCCCATTCAATGGGCAAAATCTTTCGTTGTGGATATTAACCGCTGGGCTCTGACTTATACACTTATGCGCTTTGGAAAACGCTTGTCAAGCTCTAGTTTTATTGAAGAAGTGTCTCTTAATGTTACTAAATCCCTCTACCAAGAAAATCCTGAGGAATGGGCTGACTTTTATTTATCTAGTATTAATGAATGTCAAAACATAGCTCCTCATATGGAGGAACGCTACCATATTGAAATACTTGAAGAAGAGTTAGTTAATTTAATTGTTCCACTCTACAAAACTAATCCAAGTTTATGGGCAAACCAATATATAAATGCATTAGAAAACTTAGCATTAAGTTGCTTTAGTATGTTTATCAATAAGCTGCCTAAAGCAAATTCTCTTGTGGAGGAACTACTGGATATAACAAAAAGCTTTTATCAAAAAGACTCGAAAATATGGGGAGAAAAGTATGTGTCCATATTACGTGTTTTTGCAACTCAGCATAGAGATGCAGTTCAAATGGAGCGTGCATTTGAACTAGAAATAGAGCTGTTTAATATCTTAAAGTCATTACTTGAAAATGATCAGGTTTACTGCCAAAAATTATACATTATATCGCTAAACAATTTAGCCTTATATAGCCGTATAAGCGACTTGCGACAAACTTGTTTAGAATTACAAGAAGAGTCAATTAGCTTGGTAAAAAAAGTATATATGAAAGACCCAACTATGAATGGACTACTGTATGTATCAAGTTTAGAGAATTTAGCTACAAGCTATAAATACAATGAGCAGTTATTAAACAGCATCGCTATTTCGTTTGAGTCCCTCAATATTATAAAAGACTTATATCTTCATGATCCAATAAGTTGGATTGATCAATACATCATCAGCATAAATTGCCTGATAGAGAGGTGTAGAAAGAACAAGCAACACGATAAAGTAATGGAGTTAGAAATTGAATATTTAGAGTTAACTGAGAGTATATATAAGCAGGAAACAATATCTGGTGGAATGCTGTACAGCGATCAGCTAAACCACTTAGTTACAAGTCAAGACAAGGAAATTGAGTTTTCCCAATTAATGGGATTTTCAAAAGAGTCATTCGAGATTGCCAGAGTAAATTGTAGAATTACCCCCAAACAATGGATACAGCAATACCTTACTAGCTTAGAATGCTTTACCAAAGCCTGCCGTAGGATTAATCAAAGTCATCAAGCAATAGAGTTCCAGCAAGAGTCCGTAAATATAACTAAAAAATTGTATGAAAATAGTCCAGAAGCGTTTGCTGATTGTTATACCACTGCTCTTAGAGGCTTGTTTGGAAGTTTTAAGAGTGATAAACAATTAAATAGAGCATTTGAGTTACAAAATGAATTACTTAACGTATATCGAATGCTATATAAAAATGATTTTATGGGAGGTTCATATAGATATCAGCGAACAGATGACTATTTATTTTCCTTATTCTACGTTCAAAGACAAGTCACTATGGGCAATCAAAAATTAGCCATAGATAAAGAGATAGTCGCTCTGTCAAAGCACATGTATGAGCTTGAACCTGATTTATGGAGATCAAAATATTCCATGTGCTTAAGTTCTTTAGCTCGCTCTTATCAACAAAATAATCAATTAACGTTAGCTATACAAATCGCTAAAGAAGCTTTATATATCGAACAAGCAGAGTTTTATAATAAGACAGAATTAATAACTAAGAATACTGCTTATATAGATATTTTTTCGAATAATCTAATTGATGATGTAAAAAATATTAATGAGTATTTTACTCCCTTCATAGCGTATTATCATTCAGTATTGCATCAGAATGATGAGGTTACGTTAAAAATATTAAAAGAATTTTCGACTGTTGCTCATACATATTTAAAAGCTAAATTTGGAGGGGATTATGATAAGCAACTTCGAGTAATCTATGAAGAATATACTGTTCTAGTTCAGTCTGAAACTTTTATGGATAGAGAAACGCTATTTATATTCGAAGAATTATTCTATAAAAGTATGTTGCATAAAAGCGTTATAATTCACTGATTTATGCCTTTGTTTTTTTTATGGTTCCGGCCATTAACTGACTTCCCAACTTCCCAACTTCCCAAATGCACGAAATGTGCATTTGGGTTTTATGCCGCTGGTGGGCTCAAACTCTAAAGCTCCAATTCCACAAAATCTCTATCAACATCATCTTGCGTTATCCCGATATACCTGAGCGTTACACCTTCAGATGAATGACGAAGCATCTTCATTACACGGGCAATATCTTTCGTATTTTTATATAGATGATAGCCTCGTGTTTTACGCATTGAATGCGTTCCTAGAGTTATACCAACTTCTTTGCCAACAGATGCAAAGGCTTCAGATACACCGCGCCTGGTGAGTGGTTTAGGGGCTTTATGAAGGGATTGTTGATTGCGGTATGATTGGAATAGATAAATATGAGCAGGGTGTTGTGATTGTATCTCCTTAATTAGTGTTAATGCTTTTTGGTTAAGTTGAATGTTAGCTAGTTTACTGGTTTTAGCCTCTTTAATGATTAACCTGTCTCCATGAATATCATCAAACTTTATCGATAACAGATCCGTTATTCGTAACGCGAGGTTTAAGCCAATATTCCAAATGTCGGCCATCTGTTTGCTATAGCGTCGCTCTAATAAATGGCTAACCAATTTAACCGTTTCTAACTCTTTAACTGCTTGTACTTCTGACATGATTAAATCCTCTATGGTTGGGTTCATAGAGGTGATATATGTCTGAAAATATTTGGAATAGAATATATCTATCGGTATGTTCTTTGATCTAGTTTTCAATAGGTTAGTGTTCGTTAAGATACACTTGAATGATTATTCAAGGGGATCAAATGATAATCTATCGACTTAATCAAATAGAAAGCACTAGCCATGTATGACGTGTACTGCATAAGTGCAGGTCAAATCGATGTTAAGAAGGGTTCGAATATCATTAATAAAAAGAACCTTTACCTTAATTATGGGTTATTGGGCTTAACGTCAATCATCCATGAGCACGGGCTTAATCCAATCCAGCTTCATGGCGGCTTCACTCCCCCTGATGAATTTGTGGCTCATTGTGCCTCTCTTGGTATTTCGAATACTCAACATCCTGTTTTCATTTCAATGCCAAGCTTCTATGCCTTATCGTGGCTGAAAGAATTTACCAAGTTTCTAAAGCAAGAGCTTGGAATAAAGAAAGTTGTCTTGGGTGGGCGATGGGTTATTGATGGTGAGCCTGATTTACTTAAAGCGCAATTACCTTTTGTCGATGAAGTGATAGATGGTCTGGGTGAAAACGAAATAATAAAGCTATTGAACCTTAATCTACCTATCATTCCACAGTTTGGTTATCCTCAGTTAAATTATAATTTGTTAGAAAATAGAGCGTTATTTCAACCTAGCCTGGAAGTCTCTCGTGGGTGTGGAATGAAGTGTCATTTTTGCCAAGAGAAAAGTGAGCCTCTAAAGCCATTAAAATCAGCATCAATAGTGATTAAAGATGCAAAGAAAATCCTGTTAAATGATGATTTAGTGAAGATGACACCCTATTTTGAAGCTTCAATGTTTATAGCTGATAAACATTGGTTGCAAAATTTAATAATAGAAAAACAAACAAATAACATGGATTTTCAGTGGCGTGCAGAATCTCGCGTAGACAGTCTAAATATAAAAATGCTACCTCTGCTAGCCAAAGCCGGATTAAAGGTGTTAGACCTAGGGTTAGAGAGTGCTAGCCCAGTACAAATCACAAACATGGGGAAGTCTAGGGCCCCTGAAAAATATTTAAATAAAGCATCTCAGCTATTAAAAATTGCTTACTCCTTAAACATTAAAGTGAAAGTTAATATCATGCTTTACGCGGGTGAAACAACGAACACAATCGATGAAACGTACAAGTGGTTAGAACTTCATCGTGAATACATTACTGGTGTGTCAGTAGGGCCTGTGGTTGCTTTTGGATGGGATAAAAAGAAAGTTGATTTTATTAGTTCAATGGAAAAACTGGGTGCAAAGGTTGCAATTGATAACAGTTTGTTAGGTGTAACTTACATGGATTTAAGCCCATCAATTTCAAAAGAAAAAGCAAATGAACTATCCAAAGATATCTCAAGGGAGTTTATGAGCCATAAAGAATATTTCTATTTAAAGTCATTCTCATATTTCCCCCGTGATTACTCTTTTTCTCGCTTTGAGCAGGATATTAAGTCCGGTGAGAATGACTATAGTTTTAAGTTTGAATAGCCTGTTGATATTTATTCGGACTTATTTGTAAATTGTCGCACTTAAGATAGAGAACCTATAGACAAAGTAGTATTATCAACAACATAAAAATGACAATAACTTGCATGATAATTACTCAAAGAAGCGATAAATGACAACTGACAAAATAACGCTATCCCAGTTAGAACAATACCTATCAAAAGCAGCCTGGATATTAAAAGGGCCTGTTGATGCTTCTGACTTTAAAGTTTACATATTCCCGCTACTTTTCTTTAAGCGTATTTCCGATGTTTACGATGAGGAATACCGTGTAGCACTGGAAGAATCAGATGGTGATGAAGAATACGCATCGTTACCAGAAATGCATCGTTTTGAAATCCCGGAAGGTTGTCACTGGCAAGATGTACGTGAAACGACCACCAGCGTGGGGTCTGCGATTGAAAGTGCCTTACGTGGTATTGAGCAGGCAAACCAAGAGTTTCTTTATGGCATATTTGGTGATGCACAATGGAGTAATAAAAATAAGCTGTCAGATGCATTACTGATCGACTTAATCGAGCACTTTTCTCAATACACATTAGGCAATCAAAATGTTGACCCTGATATGCTCGGTAACGCTTACGAATATCTAATTAAACACTTTGCCGATTTAACCAATAAGAAAGCGGGAGAGTTCTATACGCCTCGCTCCGTTGTGCATTTACTTGGTATGATTTTAGACCCGCATGAAGGCGAGACCGTTTATGACCCTGCGTGTGGTACGGGTGGTATGTTGCTTGAGTGTGTTGATAATCTTAAACACAATAATGAAGATTACCGCACACTTAAATTGTTTGGCCAAGAAAAGAACCTGACTTCTAGCTCTATTGCGCGAATGAATATGTTTCTACATGGCATTGAAGATTTTGAAATACTGCGCGGTGATACTTTACGTCATCCTGCATTTTTTGAAGCTGATGGTCTTAAAACCTTTGACTGTGTTATTGCCAACCCGCCGTTCTCACTTAAAGATTGGGGAGCTGAAAACTGGGCTAATGACCCATACGGCAGAAACATCGCCGGTGTACCGCCAAAAGGTAATGGTGATATGGCATGGGTTCAGCACATGGTTAAATCCATGAACAGTACTGGCCGAATGACAGTTGTATTGCCACATGGTGCATTATTCAGGAAAGCTGCCGAAGGTAAAATTCGTAAGCTATTGCTTGAGCAAGATATGCTGGAAGCAGTCATTGGTTTAGGTCCTAATGTGTTCTACGGTACTCAATTAGCTGCTTGTGTCATGGTGTTCAAACAAAACAAACCAGCAGAGAAAAAAGGCAAAGTATTGTTTATTGATGCGTCTGACCAAATTCGTGTTGGCAGAGCACAAAACTTCCTTGAACCAAGTCACGTACTACAAATCTACGATTGGTATCACAACTATCAAGATGTTGAAAACTACGTGAAAGTGGCAACAAAAGCTGACTTAGAAGAGAACGACTTCAATTTAAACATTCCACTTTATGTTGAGAAAATTATCGAAGACAATTTGCCATCAGTAGAAGAAGCAATGGCTGATTTGAAACAAGCTTGGCAAGCAAGTTTAGAAGCCGAAGAGAAGTTCAAACAAGTATTAAAGGAATTTTTATAATGGCATACCAAGCACCAATTTCTATTAAAGAAGCAATGGATAATATCAAAAAAGGTAGTTATCTATTACCTTCAATCCAAAGAGAGTTTGTTTGGGATACAGACCAGATTGAAACCCTATTTGACTCTTTAATGCGGCACTATCCAATTAGCACCTTTTTATTTTGGCAAGTGGATAAGACTAAAATCAAAGATTTTAAGTTCTACGAGTTTTTACGTCACTATCATGAAAAGACTGGTAGGCATAATACAAAAGCTGAATTAGATGGTGATGATGGAATAATTGCATTACTAGATGGGCAACAACGAATGACCTCGTTGTATATTGCTTTATTAGGTAGTTACGCAAAAAAAGCCCCATATCAACGCTGGGACAACCCAAATGCATTTTTAAAGCGAAAGCTCTATCTAAACTTGATCAATAAACCAAGCCGTTCTGAGTTAGAGTTTGATTTTCGTTTTTTTACTGAAAATGAAGCTACGAACACAGATAAAGATTATTGGTTTGATTGTAGTTTAATTTTAGACATGACTGACGTAGCAAAGTCAACGACATACGCAGTTCAAAATGTAATGTCAAAATATACACAAGAACAAACTACCTGTGCCATTACAACGCTGTCAAAGTTTGTAGAAGTCATTCATATAGAAAAACCTATTTGTTTCTACCTTGAGAAAGGTGAAGAGCTAGATAAAGTTCTTCAAATTTTCATTCGAATAAATGCAGGTGGAACTAAGCTAAGCTATTCAGATCTTCTGTTATCAATTGCTACTGCACAATGGAAAGAAAAAGATGCGAGGGAAGTTATTCATGAGTTTGTGGATACAATAAATGCAGTTGGCGAAGGCTTCTCATTTAATAAAGACTTTGTTCTTAAATCATGTTTGGTATTAGCAGATTTTAAAGATGTTGCTTTTAAAGTCGACAATTTTAATACAACTAATATGGCAACAATCGAAAGTAACTGGGAGCAATCATCTTTAGCAGTCAAAACTGCCGTAGAGTTAGTCGATAAACTCGGTTACAACCGCGATAACTTATTATCAGGTAATGCAGTGATTCCAATTGCATATTACATATTAAAAAATAATTGCACCGATAAAATTGTTAACTCAACTCAATATGCACAGTCTCGTAAACTTATTGGAGAGTGGTTAGCTCGGGCTCTTTTCAAAGGTGCGTTTAGTGGGCAGGCAGATACGATATATGGTCCGTTAAGAACTGTTATCGCAGAAAATATTGGGGACTTCCCACTAGAAGCAATAATTGAAAAATTCCGTGGAAAGAGCAAATCAATTGTTTTTACTGAAGATGATATAGATAGCCTATTAGACCTCCAGTACGGAAAGCCAAGAACATATTGTGCACTATCACTGCTATACAAAGGTTTAAACTATTCATACCGCTACCATCAGGATCATATACATCCGCAAGCTATGTTTAACGCGCGTAAAATGCGAGCTAATGGCTACACTGAAGAGCTTATAGAACAATACGGTGAGCTAATGAATAGTTTACCAAACTTACAATTGCTTCAAGTGACTGAGAATATAGAAAAAAGTGATCAGCCATTCATTGATTGGCTTACTAAGCTTTACCCTATTCAGTCTGATAGAGATAGTTATCTAATACAAAACTCAATCAGTACGGAAACCAATTTAGAATTTGATAACTTTCTTCATTTCCACAAAGAAAGAAAAGCTTTATTAAAAAATAAGCTTAGCGATTTATTAAATGTTAGTTTAGAAAATGAAGTAGAGATAAAAGCCCAATGATGACCCAACAAGAATTAGAAAAATACCTTTGGGGCGCAGCTACTGCACTTCGAGGCACCATAGATGCGGGTGATTACAAGCAATATATTTTCCCACTTATGTTCTTTAAACGTATTTCTGACGTTTACGATGAAGAGTTTAACAACGCCTTAGCAGAAAGTGATGGTGATTTAGAATACGCAGCCTTTGCTGAAAATCATCATTTTCAAGTACCCGATGGTGCCCATTGGAAAGATGTACGTGAAACTACCACCAACATTGGTTTAGCGCTGCAAAACGCCATGCGTGCCATCGAAAAGGCAAACCCAGATACCCTAGAAGGTATTTTTGGCGATGCCAGTTGGACCAACAAAGATCGTCTTTCTGATGCCATGCTCACCAACTTAATTGAGCATTATTCACAGCACACCCTTGATTTAAAAAACGTACCAGACGACAAACTAGGTAATGCTTACGAGTACTTAATTAAAGAATTTGCTGACGATAGCGGCCATACCGCAGCAGAGTTTTACACTAACCGTACCGTGGTTAAATTAATGACCATGATAATGGACCCACGACCAGGTGAGTCAGTGTACGACCCTACTTGTGGATCGGGTGGTTTATTACTTAACTGCGCTTTGCACCTTAAAGATGAAGGCAAAGAGTACCGCACCCTTAAATTATACGGCCAAGAGATTAACCTATTAACCTCTGCCATTGCCCGTATGAACATGTTCATGCACGGCATTGAAGAGTTCGATATTGTTCGAGGCGATACCTTGGCCAATCCGGGCTTAATAGAAAATGATGAACTAAAGAAATTCAACGTTATCTTAGCTAACCCACCTTACTCAATTAAATCTTGGGATCGCAAAGCATTTGAAAGTGATCCTCATGGCCGAAATGTTTGGGGTACACCACCACAAGGTTGTGCGGATTACGCCTTTCAGCAACATATTCAAAAGAGTCTTGATTTAGGTAATGGTCGCTCCATTTCACTATGGCCACACGGAATTTTGTTCCGTGATGCTGAAACAGAAATGCGTAAAAAAATGATTGAGCAAGACCAAGTGGAATGTGTCATTGGCCTTGGTCCAAACCTGTTTTATAACTCGCCTATGGAAGCATGTTTGTTAATTACTAAAACAAACAAAGAGGAAAGCAATAAAGGCAAAGTACTGATCATTAATGCCGTGAAAGAAGTAAGGCAAGACAAGAACATTGCCTACCTTGAGCAAAACCATATTGAACGCATTTTCAATGCTTATCAAAATTATGCTGATGAAGATGGTTTTAGCAAAGTAGTTAGCATAGACGAAGTACTCAAGCATAAGGCCAGTTTAAATATGGCGCTTTATGTTAGTAATGTTGATACCAATAAAACACAAATATCATTAGATGATGCACTCGCTAACTGGCAAAAATCTTCTGAGCAGTTATCAAACAACATGGATCAGTTATTTAAGGAATTAGGTTAAATGTCAGAAGTAAAAATAGATTTAAATAACTTAGATAAATCTAATTGGAAAACATATCGTTTTGATGAGATAGCCAAGAATATTTCAGAACGTGTTGACCCTAATAATACTGATTTAAAAGTATATATTGGCCTTGAACATATTGATTCAGAGTCTTTACACATAAAGCGTCACGGCACCCCTGATGATGTTAATGGCCAGAAATTAAAGTTCTATAAAGGTGATATCATCTTCGGCCGCCGCCGTGCTTATCAACGTAAAGCGGGTATCGCTACTTGGGACGGTTTTTGTTCTGCTCATGCTTTAGTGCTTAGGGCTAACCCTGATGTTATAGACCCTGAGCTATTCCCATTTTTCTTGCATTCTGATTTGTTTATGAATCGAGCAATTGATATTTCAGTTGGCTCCTTATCGCCAACCATTAATTGGGGCACATTGAAGCACCAAGAGTTTGTATTGCCTCCATATGAAGAGCAAAAGAATTTTGCGAAACTATTATCAGCAAGCTCTTTACTTTTAGAGAAACAATTAGAACTCGTTTACTCACTTAAAGTATTTAAAAAATCAGCTTTGAAAGAGTCATTTGATAAAGCTAATTGTGACAAAGTTAAAATATCCGATATTTCGGAAAGTTTAGATAATAAGAGGGTCCCCATAAAAAAAGGAGACCGCAAAAAAGGCCCTTACCCTTACTATGGCGCAAGTGGCATTGTAGATCATGTTGAAGACTATATTTTTGATGAGCCAATACTGTTAATTTCTGAAGATGGTGAGAATTTAAACAGCAGGAAGCTACCAATAGCTTACGAAGTTGACGAAAAGTGCTGGGTAAATAATCACTCTCATGTAATAAAGATAACAAATGCCTGTAGGTATTTAGTAGCAGAGTATTTCAACTTTCATGACATAAGTGATTACATTACTGGAGGTACAAGGCCAAAAATCACCAAAGGCATGCTTAGTGATATGCCTATATACCTCCCGAAAGAGCATCTTCTAGAAAAAGTTAAACATAAACTCAGAAGTACAGATTGTTCAATTTTTAAAGCTAAAGATAACAGCGATGCTACCTCTAATTTAATAAAAACAATTACAAACAAGGTGTTTTAGGTATGGGATTTACCGAATTAAATAGTGTGGAAAACTACATCATTCATCAAATGACAGGCGTTAACTTAAACGCTAATCAGATTTCAGAACCTCAAAAAACATTTGGAGTTCAATGGCAATTTCAATCGCCAGAGCAACTGGGCCGTGGTGTGAATGAGGTGTTAGTTGAATCTGAATTGGTTAAGGCATTAGTTCGCCTTAATCCAGAGATTGAAGCTAACCCTAATTTGGCTGATGAAGTAATACATAAGCTCCGTGCTATTTTAATTTCGGTAAATCAAGTTGGCTTAGTAAAAGCCAATGAAGAGTTTTTCGCTTGGATGACAGGTGAAAAAACGATGCCGTTTGGTGAGAATAATCGCCATGTGCCCGTAAACCTTATCGACTTTGACGACTTAACGCGCAACGAATATGTCGTTACTAACCAGTTCCGTATCCATCACAGAGAAACCAAAATACCGGATGTGGTATTAATGATTAACGGTATTCCAGTAGTGGTGGGTGAAGCGAAAACACCCATTCGTCCATCAGTAAGCTGGTTAGATGGTGCGCATGAAGTACATTCCATTTACGAAAATGCGGTTCCGCAGTTGTTTGTGCCTAACATTTTATCTTTTGCTACCGAAGGCAAAGAGCTGTTCTATGGAGCGATACGTTGCCCGTTAGAATTTTGGGCTCCTTGGCGCACCGAGAATGAAGATAATGAGTTATCAAAAGCATTGGGTTTAGCTGAAATTGGTAAAGAACTCACTGATTTATTAAGTCCTGCACGTTTGCTGGATATAATGCGTAGCTTCTCGTTATTTACCACCAATAAAAAGAAACAACGTATCAAGGTTATCCCTCGTTTTCAGCAATACGAAGGTGCGAATAAAATTGTTCAGCGAGTAATTGAAGGCAAAATAAAGAAAGGATTAATTTGGCACTTCCAAGGCTCAGGTAAGTCATTATTAATGGTGTTTGCTGCACAAAAACTTCGACGTGAGGCCCTACTTAAAAGTCCAACAGTTATTGTATTGGTAGATAGAACTGATTTAGATACGCAAATAAGCGGTACGTTTAATGCCGCTGATGTCGCTAATGTAGAATCAACCGATAGCATTAAAGAGCTACAACAGTTATTAGAGCGTGATACGCGAAAGATAATTATCTCAATGATTCACAAGTTCCGTGATGCCAAGCCTAATATGAATCTGCGTGATAACATCATTGTATTAGTCGATGAAGCACATCGCACGCAAGAAGGTGATTTAGGTCGTCAAATGCGTGCAGCTTTACCGAATGCCTTTCTGTTTGGTTTAACGGGTACACCTGTAAACAAAGCAGATAAGAATACTTTTTGGGCATTTGGTGCAGAGGAAGATAAAGGTGGCTATATGTCGCGTTATACCTTCCATGACTCTATTCGTGACGAAGCCACATTGCCACTGCACTTTGAGCCTCGCTTGGTTGACGTTCACGTAGATAAAGAAGCATTAGATAAAGCTTTCAAAGATTTTAAAGAAAGTGCAGCACTTAGCGATGAAGAAGCCGATGCACTTAATCAAAAGTCTGCAAAAATGTCTGCCTTTTTAAAGTCACCTGAGCGTGTAGAAAAGATAGTTGAAGACATTGCTATTCACTTTATGGATAAAGTTGATCCGCATGGCTTTAAAGCGATGGTGGTAACACCGGATCGCGATGCTTGTGTGCAGTACAAAGAAGAGTTAGACAAACACTTCCCTGAATCAGCAAGTAAGGTGGTTATATCAACCAGTGCTAATGATGACTTTGAGTTTAAACAGAAGTGGGGCGTTGATAAGAGCCAACAAGAAAAGCTGGTGGATGAATTCAATGATGAAAACTCAGAACTGAAATTTCTTATTGTGACCGCTAAATTACTGACCGGATTTGATGCGCCAATTTGCCAAACGATGTACCTGGATAAATCTATCAAGGACCATACTTTATTGCAGGCAATTTGTCGTACTAACCGTTTGTACCCAAATAAAACCTTTGGCTGTATTGTTGATTACTTTGGGGTATTTGATGATGCCGCAAAAGCATTAGAGTTTGATGAGAAAAGTGTTCAACAAGTCATCTCTAATTTAAGCGAACTACGCGAGAAACTTCCCCAAGCAATGCAAGATGCGTTAGCCCACTTTAATGGTGTCGATAGAACATTAGATGGCTTTGAGGGATTAGAAGCTGCTCAGAACGCCATTGCTGACAACGAAAAGAAAGATGCCTTCGCATTAGATTTTAAATATCTGACTAAGTTATGGGAATCACTGTCACCTGATAGCGTGCTTGACCAATATAATGAAGATTATAAATGGCTTGCTCAAGTCTATGAGTCAGTTAAACCTGCCTCGGACAATATCGGTAAGTTATTGTGGATGACTTTGGGCGCACAAACGACTCAGTTAATTCACGACAATATTCATGTTGGCGAAGTACATAATCTAGAAGAGTTTGTACTTGATGCAGATGTAATAGAGAACATCTTTAACAACCCAGATCCCCGTAAAACAAAACAACTAGAAAAAGAGTTAGCAAAACGCTTTAAAGAGCGTGGCGATTTATCTGTATTTAAGTCACTTAGTGAACGCTTAGAAGCTTTACGTGACAAAGCAGAGAAAGGTTTAATTGCTTCTATCGACTTCGTTAAAGAGCTTTGTAAAATCGCCAAAGAAACAGTCCAAGCTGAAAAAGACCTTGATGCTCAGCGTCAAGAGAAAACACCTAAATCAGCCCTTACAGACCTGTTCTTAGAGCTTAAAGATGACCAAACCCCTGCTGTAGTAGAACGCATCGTAACTGACATAGATGCCATCGTGCGTATCGTTCGCTTCCCGGGTTGGCAAACAACCACAGGTGGAGAACGTGAAGTGCAAAAGTCACTACGCAAGGCTTTACTTAAATACAAATTACATACCGACCAAGTGCTATTCGATAGGGCTTATGGGTATATTAAAGAATATTATTAAAGAAAAGTATCTTCGCGCTTTTTTTGGAGTCAAGGAGCCACCAACTATTTAATCCATAGTCGGTGGCTCCTAATGTGCTTTATTAATTATTTAGGAATGTTAATCCGTTTAGAAATACAATCTATTTGATGGCCGATAACTTTCTGATGATTTTTAAGTTGTGAGCGAATAGCTGGCTGTTTCATGCCCTTTGCCGCTCTATATGCGTATGAAAGGAAATTACTATCACCAGCATGGCTGTATAGTGTCCGTAGTTTTTTTGTTTTCAGTTTTCCATTTTTATCATATTTATTTTTTAATTTTAAATGGTATTTGATTCCCCGCTTCAATTTCTTCTGGTATCGAGAAATTGAAGATGATCGTAGAGTGATTTTTGCCCCGTCAAATTTGAAACCTAAGTACTGTACACGAGAGAATATAAGGTGTTTGTCTTGTATTTGTGCACATGAAATTTGGCTAGAGGAAAATGGTTTTGGTTTTTTATCATGTGTGAAACGAGCATTTATTTCATTTTTAGGCATAAACGCATATTTTTCAGTTTTTTTAGCGTTTACATCCAGTTTAAAGTCGTCCGCAAGTCCATAAACATATTGCTCTAGTTCATTGGCTAAAGGGAATATTTCATCTCTTTCAGCTATAGGTAAAATGCATAACAGATCATCACAATAACGATAATACTTACCACCATGATCTTCAGTAAATTTTTTCAATTTTACATCAAAGTCGATCATATACAGGTTCGAAAGTAAGCCACTCATCGGTGAACCTTGTGGTATACCTTTCTGCTCTTTATTTTTCTTTATTTTTGGTGAGACAAGCTTCCTAAAGGACTCATTTGTACAGATACGAATTCTACGGTTGTTTTTGGTAACAGGCCTTTTGAGTGGAGATAACGATTTATATTTTATTTCTTGCCTAACGCTATAAGATACTTTCTTGGGGGAGTTTGAAGAGATTTTGAAAGTATCATACACCTCATCTCGATCAACAGATGAATAGGAAGTTATAGATTTGAATACTTTATAATGATCACTAGGCAACTGCTTTGTTTTAGTTGATTGGTTTATAACTTCTAACCATTTATCTTTTAATATACGATGATCTAAAATATCAAAAAAACTACTAACGTCAAATGCTAAAACAACACACCTTTGTTGTTTAATTATGTCATTGAAAGCATTAAGACTGTGGTCAATGTTGCATACTTTTTTATTAGGCTGTGATTTACGGAAAGCGAGTACATTATCTTCTAGTTTTTTTGTTAGAAGCAGTTTCTCATAATCATGACTTAACAATTCAGAGTAGTAGGAGTAAATAAGGCTGTCTATATGACTTGCATAACAGATAGGTCTTAGCTTTCATGTTGCATATTTGTGTGGGTTGCCTTTAGTTGAGATTAGCGCTTTTGAAACGTCTGGTTCAGTTTTAATAAGCTGTCTAACTTCTTCTGGCAGGTCTTTTTTATTATTTAAGTTATTGGGGAGAGTGAGGTTATGCTTTACTAACAGATCTGAAAGCAACTTTATTTTTTCTGCTTTAGCTTTATAAAAAATGAATGGCCAAAAAGAGTGTTTTTCAATATAACTAGGTTTAAGGACTTTATTAAAAGCTAACTTGATGTCTGGTTTTATATCAAAGTGCAAATAATTTGCTCTGGATTTACCACTTTCTTTGCCAGAAATTTCTTTATACTTATTCTTCCAAGCTATTTTTATATCAGATTTTTTCATATTTTAGTAGACGAAACGGGAGAGCGAGGTTCCGGAAGTCTCATATTAAATGTATATACTTATTATCGACATAAATTCGTTTCTTAATTAGTGTCGTTTTCGTATGCTCTCCAGTCCAGTTGCAGGTTAAGCTTTAAGGAAGTACATCACTAAACATCTTAAAACTATTATTAGATAATAGCAGTGAAATTTAGCCCATACCCTACTGCATCCACCCAGTGGTTAAGTCTAGCTTTGGGGCCGGTTGATAAGTCATTGTTCCAGTATAATATAAATATAGAATCGATATTTCTGGTAACAGTTAAGATTCTTCTAACACTTAGTTTCACAATAGGAGTCACATTTAATATGAGCATCACCTTAGAGTTCTTCCAAACGGTTGTAGAAGTTGTCCTTTCCCTCACCGTCACTGTTAACATAAAGTTAGCCTTGGCAATTGAGTTCCTGGGTTTCTTCCTTTATCAGAAATCTTTTAATGGCAAGTCACACGAAGTGGGACTTGACATTAACTGTCTCCCTAGCATCAAATATGCTAGGTGATATCAATTAGATATTATTTTACAAATTTTATCAACCTTTTTAGATAGTTATGAAGTAATAGAATAAATTCAACCTGTTTGTATCTAACTTATAAACTCTATTAGGCATATTAGTAGCATGACGTGGAATCTATCTTTTAGAATAGGTGTAAGATTGATTTTAAATATCTTTTACTGGTATTGTCATGAGCATTAAATTTTATTTCGAGAGCTAAATCAATGGACAAGGAACAATTCAAGGGTTATTCAGTATATGAAGAGCTTGTTAATTTTGATGTTAATAGTGGCTTTTCTCTCCTTCATTACTACTGTCGAGAAAATGAAATTAAGCGGTGTGAGTTCTTATTGAAGAACGGGCTATCCCCTAATCTCACGGTCGAATTTGGTAGTAATCATGATGTGACTCCTCTGATGGTTGCCTGTCAATTCAATAATATTAAACTAGTTGAATTGCTGATTTCATGTGGTGCAAATTGTAATCTATCTAACGGTCAAGGTTCCACTGCATTGCATTACGCTATGTTTAACAATTCACCTTTACTTGTAGAGCTCCTATTAAAATATGGTGCTGAAGTTAATGCTTTTACTGCTGAAAGGGCACTGTGGACAGATGAGTTTGATAGCTTTCTTTTTGAAACACCGCTACATTTAGCCGCCTCTAATGGTTATTTGGATATTGCTAAATTACTTGTAAAGGCTGGAGCTAATGTAAACTCTAAAGGGGCGTCTGAAAGCACTCCTTTAATGTTCGCTTCTGCATTTGGACACTGTAGTTTGGTAGAGTATTTATGTAATGCAGGAGCTGACGTAAATTGTCGAGCAAATCAAAAACAGAATGGCATTGTATCAGATTATTCTGCTCTGCACTTTGCTGCTAGAAATGGGCATCAAGATATATACGACACTCTTATCAAGTATGGTGCAAACGGAAATGCAGTTGAATGTAATACTGGAATATCTGCTATAGAAATGCTTAATAATTATAAATCTTCAGCTAATTTTTTAAATCGCTAACAGTTTCATTCAGTTGCTACCCCATCTTGTCAGTTTGGGAAGTTGTAAAGTAAAACAAAGCTATAAATGTACACTTTACATTTTCGAAACCTGGCCGTGCTTCGGATGAGTTGAATGAAATTCTCGTTGATTTAAATGAGTTATGCAGGAGAACGTTAATACGATTAAAGATTATTGTTTTTGATAGGTTATAATGTTTTCCAGTTGTATGTATTTATTGGTTACTCTCTTTTATATATTTTAGGCAACAAAAATGTCCGTTTCAGTTTCACATATCACTCATATTGAAAATTTATCCAGTATTATCAAACAGAGCTGTTTGTTTTCAGATGCTAAACGTATTGAGCTTGGTTTAGTTAATCAGAATATTGGCTATAACCATATTAAAGAAAGAAGGCTTTTACGGCCCGTCAGTGTTGCCGCTAAAGGAACTATTGGGCAATATGTGCCTTTCAATTTTTGTCCTCGTTCCGTTATGCTGTTTGTTATCCATAGAGGGCATGATGATTTTCGAGGTGGCCAAGAGAGGATACTACACTTAATAAGTGATACAGACACAATTAGGTTATCTAATGAAAATTGCTTTTTTACTGATATTCACGCTGACTTAGACTATGCAGAGCAAATCGATGATTTCAATCGATTCGATGAACTAGATATCAATCGGATCATTAATGAAAAGTATTGGTCAGATTTTAAAGAAGAGAAGCAAGCAGAGTTTTTAGCATTTGAATCAGTACAGTGGAATAACATCCGCCAAATAGGTGTAAAAACACAAGCAATAGCAGATGAGGTTAATGTGTTACTAGAAAGTGCGTCACACAAGCCTGAAGTTGTTGTACAGCCATTGTGGTATTACTAGAGGTTATTATGATTACTTATCAAACTGGCAATATATTGCATGATCAAGCTGATGCTATTATTAACACTGTTAATACCGTAGGGGTAATGGGGAAAGGACTTGCTTTACAATTTAAGAAGGCATTTCCAGATAATTTTAAGGTATATAAAAAATCTTGTGATGATAAATCCTTAATCACAGGGCAGGTACTTACGGTTCCTCTAAGTTCGTTAAATGCACCTTTTTATATCATTAACTTTCCTACTAAAGCACATTGGCGAAGCAAATCAAAAATTGAGTATATTGAACAAGGCTTGTTGAGTTTAAAAGATGAAGTGAAACGTTTAAATCTTAAGTCAGTTGCAATACCAGCATTAGGCAGTGGCTTAGGTGGCTTACCGTGGCGAGAAGTAGAAACTGCTATTCATCACTCTTTATCTGATATGCCCGATATTGAATGGAAAATATACCCTCCTCAATCAGCACCTGCAGCTGAAACAATGCCGAATCAAACTAAGCGCCCGAAAATGACGATTGGTAGGGCGGCTGTTATTGGCTTAATAGACCGCTACATTTCAACAGGTTTTGGCTATCGTTTGTCTTTACTAGAAGTACAAAAATTAGTGTACTTTTTAACTGCAACGGGAGAACCACTAAATAAAGTTGTATTTAAGAAATACCATTATGGTCCTTATGCAGATGTGTTGCGCCATGTACTTGATAGAATGGAAGGTCATTTTATTACAGGCTATGCAGACGGTATAAATAAACCAGAAACCCCTATAGAACTAAAACTAGATGCATCAAAAGAAGCATTTACTTTTCTTGAGTCATGCTCTGAAACAAAAGAGCGCTTTAATCAAGTTGCACAGCTTATCGAAGGCTATGAATCTCAACATGGAATGGAACTGCTATCTACCGTACACTGGGTCTTAACTCAAGAGTGTAAGAATAGCGATTTAACAAGTGAAGAGTTAATTACTAAAGTTCATAGTTGGAACCCCAAAAAATCACAAATGAAGCCCGCCCATATATTAGCCGCGTGGAATAGACTAAAAAATCAACATTGGTTGGATAAAGTTGCTCCGGCAGTCAATCACTAGAGATATTTTAACTTCCCAAACTCATAGATTGGGAAGTTGAAATGTTTATTCCTATTACCTCAAGAAACAAAGCGATTTATTTTTTACTCGCGGGGTTCAACATCTTCTCTGTACAAAGTATTTCTTTCTTATATCTTTCGTTATGCTATTTTTTAGTAAAACTGTGTATGACATGACTTTCAATTCAAAAAAAACTGAAGAGAAAAAAGTTACTATTTAATGAGAGTAAGCTTCCTAAATTATAATTATGGGAAGCCGGCAAACCTGATGCCACACGCAATAGTTGAAACAACCGTGCTGAAGCTCCTCAGGCTTCATGTACACTGCAACATAGTGACTAGAAATATGAGACGCTTCCGATAAACCAGTGATGTGATAATCGGCTAATATTTCGCTTAGCTACACATTACAACTCACTACTTTAATCCGTTTAGTGCGGGCATAAGTCGTTTTTTCAGTAAATTTTTATATTCGAGGTTTTTATGTCTTTTGAAGTTTGGCTTGCATTTGTTGTTGCAAGTTCGATCCTGACCCTTATTCCAGGTCCTTGTGTTTTACTTGTTGTAAGCCAAGCATTAACTAAAGGAATGTCGTCTGCATTTTTATGTATCGTTGGTGACATAGTTGGGAGTGCAGTATTAATGATACTCTCTCTTATTGGCGTTGGCGCTGTTTTAGCTACTTCTGCAACTCTTTTTGTTTTATTTAAATGGCTGGGAATAGTTTATATGGCTTACCTTGGCGTTTGCCAATTAATTGAAGCCAAAAACTGCCAACTAGAAAGCGGGGCAAAAGAAGCAACATTTTCAAGTATCAGTAGTTTTAATTCTGGTTTCTTTGCGTCTCTCTTAAATCCAAAAGCAATTATCTTTTATATGGCTTTCTTGCCACAGTTCATGGATCCCAAAGGAGATACACTGTTACAGTTTTCCATATTAATCATTACTTCATCTGTTGTCATTGCAGTTATCTTGGCGGGTTATGCATTGCTTGGTTCAAGAACGAGAAAACTATTCTTAAGTGAAAAATCTAGAAAGTATTTTAATTATTCTGGGGCTAGCTTTTTAATCGGTAGTAGTGTTTTTATGGCGAGTGCATCTAAATAGCGGATTGTTATCTGATAAACATCTTCTATAAGGATTAATTATAACTAAAACAGTGGGTTATGTTTCGTTCATAAACAAGCATAACCAATGGTTTTAGCGCGCATAATATGGGTGTTAGGTTACACGGAGGTTCCATGAATATTTATTTAATCGTTTCGGGTGTATTAAGCGCCGTTGCAGCAATGTTACATTTGGGTTGTATTTATTTCGGTGCATCATGGTATCGTTTTTTGGGTGCTGGCGAAGAAATGGCGTTAATGGCAGAGCAAGGCAGTCATCACCCTACGATAGTTACGCTAGGGATTTTTTCACTATTATCTATTTGGTCCCTCTATGCTTTCTCTGCGGCCGGGTTGATTTTCAAGCTTCCATTAATTCGTTTAGCTCTTATTCTTATAACATCAGTTTATATGGTTAGAGGTGTCGCTGGTTTTGCATTAATGAGCATGCCGATGGGGCGTAGCCCTGAGTTTTGGTTTTGGAGTTCCGCAATATGTTTAACTTTTGGTATATTCCACGCTCTAGGTTTAAAAAAGCAATGGGCTCGTTTTTAAGTAAATAATTATCTACAAGAATATTCAACGGAAGTTAGCCCCATATTATAGTCAATAATATTAGTCCACTTAATATGGGCGTTTACAGGTGAATATGCGATACATTACTCTAATTTTAGTTTTACTTTCTTCTTCTGTTTTCGCCGGCGTCGATTTAGTAAAAGTAGATAAGTCTGAAAACAAAATGTACTTACTTGATAACGGTAAAGTCGTTAAAGAGTATCGGGTTGCATTTGGTGAAAATCCGAAAGGGCACAAAGAGCAAGAGGGAGATGAAAAAACGCCAGAGGGTAGCTACACCTTAGATTATAAGAAAGAGAACTCTTCATTTTATAGGGCCATGCACGTTTCCTATCCAAATATTCAGGATATCGAGAATGCAAAGTCTAAAGAGGTATCTGCTGGCGGTTTTATTATGGTGCATGGTCAGCGTAATTGGCTTGGTTGGTTATCTCCACTGATGCAAAAGTACAATTGGACCAATGGCTGTATTGCGTTAACCAATTCAGAAATGGATGAATTCATGGATCTAGTGAAAACGGGCACTGAAATCTATATCGAGTGGTAGTGCATCAAACAAGCGTCTTTAAACGGAACTCAAACAGTGGGTTAGGCTCCGCTTCGCGCTACATTATAACCAACAATTTTAGTCCGCTTAATGCGGTGCTAACCATTATCGTAATGGTAATTAAGGTGTTTAAATGGAACTTATACAAGGCTTAATATTAATTTCATCCATTCATTTGTTAGCTGCTGCATCGCCTGGGCCTGACTTTGTCTTGGTCTCACAGCAAACGTTATCTAATGGAAAAAAAGCAGGGTTAATGTGCAGTATTGGGATCGCATTAGGCCTATCAATTCATATTACATATTCTGCTTTTGGATTAGCCACTGTGATTGCGAATTCATCAAGTGCTCTTTGGGCAATTAAAATACTGGGTGGTGGTTACCTTATTTATTTGGGTATTAAAGGCCTTAAGGCGAAGCCTACTAGTAATTCTGCAACGAGTGTCACTACGCCCCCAAAATATTCAGCAAAGAAAAGTATTGGAATTGGTTTTCTATGTAATGCTTTAAATCCTAAAGCACCGGTATACTTTGTTTCACTGTTTACCGTTGTTTTGTCTCCGGATATGCCTGCATATCAAATAGCGATCTACGGAGCATGGATTATGGTTATCCAATTCACTTGGTTTTCGTTTTTAGTCGGTGTTTTATCAAGGCCTTCAATTAACCTTCGTTTCAAACACTATGGTCATTGGATAGACCGTGTTTTAGGTGGCGCTATGGTGGCATTAGGCATTAAAGTGATTGCTACTCGCTCAAATTAATCGATGAGTAGACTCATCAAGTATTTAAAGGAATATGATTTTGCCATTTATCGCATTTGAATCAGGGCAGTTATCACCAGAAGTTAAAGAGCAACTAATCGAGAAATTAACTGAAGTTTCTGCCGACATTACGGGGATACCCAAAGAACTATTCTTAGTTTCAATCCGAGAACAATTGGATGAAAATATTGCTGTTGGTGGTAAAACTGTAAAGAAAATCAAGCAAGAATTAAGTCAACAAGCATAACAAGCACTTTAAAGTTGGTTAGACTCCGTTTTGCTCCATATTATAACCATTTGTTGTAGTCCGCTCAATGCTGCGTTGAGCATCAAATTTGAGAGAGAACATGAAGTTTCAAGGCAAAGTTACAAACTGGAATGATGATAAAGGGTTTGGTTTTGTAGAGCCCAACGGAGGTGGCGTCCGCGCTTTTGTTCATATCAAAGCTTTTACCCCACGCTCTCGCAGACCTGTGAATGGTGAAGTCATTACCTATGAACTCATTTGTGAAAATAATAACCGATACAAAGCGACGAATATCAAATTTGCCCGTGACAATAATAAAGTAAATGTCCAACGTGGTGCGCATAACCTCCATAAAAGCAGTAGACCTAAAAACAATATACTAGGCTCTGTGCTTACCGTATTTTTCTGCATTGGATTAATAATATCTATTTTTAATGGCAGGGTGCCTGTTTTTGTTGGCTTTGCATATTTAGTCATCAGTTTGATTACTATCCTTGCTTACGCAAAGGATAAATACTCAGCTCAAAATAATCGTTGGAGGACACCTGAAGCTACACTGCACTTCTTTTCTCTAATAGGTGGGTGGCCTGGAGCATTGTTTGCGCAAAAGAAATTGCGTCACAAAACAAGTAAAAGAGAATTTATAAGTACTTATCGAGTAACTGTGTTTTTTAATTTGGGGGGCTTGCTAATTATGTTTACAGAGCAAGGTCAAGACCGCTTCATGGTATAGTTATACCGTTATTGAATGGCTAACAAGTTAATTAAACGGAAAGTGACAGTGCATGTTACTCCGCGATGAAAGCCGCCATTATTTTGCTTATTAAAGCTATATTTTTCGAGGTTTGATGAAAGTACATATCACTGGTAATGCTGGCTCAGGAAAAACAACGCTGGCTTTGCAACTGGGTCAAGCGTTGAATATACCGGTTGCTAGTTTAGATAGTGTTGTCTGGAAAAAGGGCTGGGTGCCTGCTTCAAAGGAAGAAAGGAGCCTCGGCGAACAGCATTTAATGCGCAATGATTGTTGGATAATTGAAGGCGTATCGAAGGCTGTTCGAGAGAGTGCTGATTATATTGTTTTTATTGATGTTCCTAGGTCTATTTGTATTTTCAGATGTTTTAAACGAAATTTTCTATATCTTTTTAAGTCGAGGCCTGAGCTTCCTGAAAATTGTCCGGAAATCCTTATTGTGCCTCAGCTATTAACAATAATCTGGGATTTTCCTACTCTGGCTAGACCTATCATTCTTGAAACACTGGATCGGAAGAGAGGTGTAGTCATTTCCAACTTAAAGCAAATAGATGATCTAGTTGCTAAAATTTCAATCGAATCTGCTCTGGGTTGTAAATAACAAAAATAATAAGAAATTTAAACGGAATTTGGTCTATTTCTATAAATGAAAATTGGTACATTACTTATTAATTTATCAATGGTAATCAAAATATGATTTCGTATTTCTGGCGTTAATACAGAATAATGCCGGGTATTTATATGAAGTTAGTTGGTTTTTAGTTGCAACCAATTGATTAATATCTGTTAATTGGTATCTTTACATTTATTTTAATAAATTAAATTATTCCGTATAACAAACGTAAATACGGATTGATTCTGGCTAATAAGCTGTTGTATGCCTTAGGAGAGTTTGGTGCATCACATAATGTTTGATATAGATGGAACATTGGTTAAGTCAGATGATTTTGATGAAGATTGTTTCATTGCCGCCGTTTCAGATGTTCTTGGTCACGATATTGATTCAAACTGGAATAGCTATCAGCATGTTTCAGATACTGGAATTCTCAGTGAACACCTCGAAAGGAAAGGGATAACTTCAGGGCAAGAAGAAATTCATAAAGCGGTGAAAAAATGCTTTATAACAAAAGTACAAGAATACTTATCAGAAACTCCAGCTGTAGAAGTGCCCGGTGCCTCTAAGTTAATTGAGGAATTCAAAAAACTTGATTCTGTTAGCATATCAATAGCAACTGGCGGTTGGTTAGAAACTGCGATATTAAAACTTGAATCAGCAGGTCTTGATGTTTCAGGGATCCCTATTGCTTCCTCTAATGACCATTACTCCAGAACTGAGATTATGAAAGTAGCAAAGGAGAAAGCCAATGTTTCTTCGATTCAACCCATTACTTATTTTGGTGATGCCGAATGGGACAAGAAAGCAAGTCATGAGCTTGGTTATAATTTTGTTCTTGTTGGTAATCGTATAAGGCATAATAATTCAGTAGCCGATTTGAAAAATATCAATCAAGTAATGGCGGTAATCGGCATATAATAAGCAATTAAACGGAACTAAAACAGTTGGTTAGGTTCTGCTTCGCTCCACATTATAACCGACAATTTTAGTCCGTTTAACGCTGTGTTATATGCAATGCGGGTTTGAGAGTAGGTAGCATGCAAAATTTAATTGTAGTTAGAGAAGCGCAAGAGAGTGATCACCCATTTATTTTCGACCTGTCACCTAACCTAGCAGAAGTTGCACAGCTAGAGTGGCACACGGATGATGTCATTCAAAAAATGCAAGACGATTATATTTCTGAAATGCTTGCAGAAACGTCGCAACCAAATACTACATTTATCGCTGAAAGCAATAATGTTCAGTTGGGGTTTATTCATGTGCGGACACATAAAGATGATATTTCAGGTGAAACTTGCGGCACCATACCGTTACTTGCCGTATTACCTGAATCACAAGGCTTAGGTGTTGGTTCAATTTTAATTGAGTACGCAGAAAAGTGGGCTAAAGATTTAGGGTGCAGATTATTGCATCTGGAGGTTTTTGCAAATAATAAAAAAGCAAAAGGCTTCTATAAAAATATAGGTTTTAAGCCTGAAACAGTTCACATGATTAAACCAATATAGAGTAATTTGCATATAACAACAGTACTTAAACAGAATTAAAACAGTTGGTTCATTCTGGAGTGTTAATTGATTCAATATAGAGAAGTATCGAGTGATTCTATTTCAATGAGTATGTTACTTTTAGCTGACCCATTGGAGTCTAAAGTCCGTGACTATTTAACTGGTGCAACTTGTTTTGGCGCTTTTATAGCAAACGAACTTGTTAGTGTATGTGTTACAAACACAAATATTGACGGTGATATAGAGCTATTTAATATTGCTTCATTGCCTAATTTTCAGGGGCAAGGTATTGGAACAAAGTTACTTAAGTTTGTTATTAGTGAATTGGAAAGTCGAAATGTTACCAAGTTAGTTTTAGGTACCGGCACTTTTGGTCACCAATTGGCTTTTTACCAAAGGCTCGGCTTCAGAGTTAATGAGGTTGTTATAAACTTCTTCATTGATAATTATGATGAGCCTATTTATGAAAATGGCTTACAGCATTTCGATATGTTGAGGTTATCACTTCGTACGTAAGTAGCGTATATCAAGTAAGGATAGGTGTCGTGCAGCCGACACCTATCCTGGGTGTTGAACAAGCCCGGGCGAGTATCTGCTTATTGATAGTAAATAGTGTGATCTGGTTTAGTGGTTTGCTCGTCCACTTGCTTAATTTTAGAAGCGTTAGCTTATTAATCCTCGGCGCTTAAACGGGAGTTACTTGTTGCTCTCGTTTAAGTGTCTACCCTCCAAAAAGTCATTCCATTAAGCTCAAAAGTGTATCTAGGCATTTAGCAACAATGCACTGCTAGATAAAAATGTAAAAAAACTACCATGCATTAAATCATGTTTTCATGAAAAAATAACTTCATAAAAACATGATTTATGAACGCCAGTTGCGGCGCTAAACATAGTATAAGCAGGTTACATCGTGTGGTTATACAAACTGGCAGCTGCGGTTTATGGGGGCGTGTACATACGGCCAGGTTTTGATTTTAAATGTTGGTGAGTCGGGCTTAAAGAAAAAGGGCCTGGACCATTTCAGAATAAAAATAGAGGAGGTTCAAAAGATATCGTGACTTCATAAAAATTTGAAAAAACACTCAATTTTGTTATTACGCCTGCTCTTAGGTAAAAAATTGCACTTCTGTTTAAAGTCCCGCTACGTTTTTATTTTTCTTACCTCGTCATTTTTCCTGTTGATATTCCCGCTTTTCTCGTCAATGCCTAATACTCAAATTTTCAACCACGACAACCTCAAGCACAAGGGTATATAAACGCTACGCGCCCTTGTGCGTGAGAACGATAGCGGCTGAATTGAGTGTTAGGCGACGGAGAAATACGGCAATTTAATCAACAGGAAAAAACACATGACTCATTCAGAAAAAATCAACCGGCACTAAAAAAACAAGCACTAAAACAAAACGTCAAAAGCAGGCTCAAAAGAATCCGGTCATTGCTAAAGCCTCTAAATCTTCTAAATCTAACGTGGATATTTATCAGGTCATTACTGATCGCATTATTCAAGCACTCGAAAATGGGGTAAAGCCTTGGTCATGTCCTTGGGATAAAGCGAATAAGTTTAATTCGCTGCCTATGAGCTTACATAGCGGCGTTGCTTACTCTGGCATTAATATCATGTTGTTGTGGTCGGAAACGCTTGAGAGAGGTTTTAAAAGCCCTTATTGGCTCACCTATCAGCAAGCTGTAGAAATGGGGGGCAATGTTATGAAAGGTGAAAAAGGAACAAAAATTATATTTTATCGTTTATTAGACGTAAAAAATAAAGCCGATGGGAAAAAAGAGCAGATCCCAATGATTAAGCAGTTCACTGTGTTTAATAGTGATCAGATAGAAAATATCAACGTGCCGAAATGTGAAATGAAATCTCACGCTACCAATTACGGGTTTGAAACGAACCCTAGTATCGATGAACAAATCCACGCCACAGGTGCAACAATCATTCATCAGGGGGTCGATGCTTTTTACTCACCTAGCGCAGATAAAATCACTTTACCCCTTATCACCCGCTTTAATGATTCGTCAGATTATTATGCGACGGCATTTCATGAACTCGCACACTGGACTGGACATAAAAGCCGTTTAGATCGTGATTTACAAAATGCTTTTGGTACTAAAGATTATGCGTTTGAAGAGCTTGTTGCAGAGCTAGGAAGCGCCTTTTGTTGTGCCGATGTTGGTGTAACGGGGGAGGTGCAACACGAAAACTATATTGCAGGGTGGTTGAAGAAATTAAACGAAGATAAACGCTTTATTTTTAAGGCGTCAAGTCTTGCCAGTAAGGCGCATAAATTAATTTTAAATAATGAAGTGTCAGTGCCACATTCTAAAATAATGACAGTGTAATTATTTTAGTCTCATGGTTTCGATTATTACACTGTAATTAAATAGAGGGTGGGCTAATGATGAAAAAAGCAGAATTATTAACAACCAATCACCAAGTGCAATTAAAGTGGCTTGATAACCAAGTGGCTAACCTTGCCAATGATGGTAATAAAGCCTTTAAAAATGCAAACGTTGCTGAGCGCGCATATAATGAACTCAATGAAAATTTGGTGCTCAGTGATTTGCATATCGAGCATTTTGTCCGCACTCATTTATCAGATATTGGCGTTAAAAAACTCATCACGACATTACGTGTTTATTTAACGCGGAATAATGCAGAGCGATTGCAGGTTGAAATAACCAGAGCGAATAAATGTCACCTTGATAAACTGGTTAAGGCTTCAGGCAAAACTAAAATACAAATCATTAATCAGTTAATAATGCGTGCGACGTTAAGTGAGTTTCAACATCCTGCGGAGTAGCTTAAATTGATTACAGTGTAATTAATCTGTGCTGTTTACAAGGTTTTTTTATGTTTAAAATATCGCTACTTTGTCTTTTGTTAGGCGCACCGAATGTGGCCGCTTTTTGCTTTGATGAAGCGGGGTCATACTATGGTATTAACCCTAAATTACTAAAAGCCATTGCAACCGTCGAAAGTGATTTAAAGCACCAGGCCATTAATCAAAATAAAAATAAATCCGGTGATGTTGTGAGTGTTGATTATGGTTTGATGCAAATTAATTCAACCTGGTTCTCTCGCTTATCAAAATTTAATGTCACCCCTAATCGGTTACTTAATGAAAGTTGTTTTAACGTCAATATTGGCGCCTGGATATTGTCTCAAAACTTTGCAACCCATGGCTATAATTGGAATAGTATTGGCGCGTATAACGCTGGATTTAGTAAAAAGAATAAGCAATCCAGAGCGAGGTATATTATTAAAATCCAACAGGCACTATCACAACAATAAATCCTTTTTTTACACCCTGAACACAGTCACTTAATACTTCCCACCTTCAAAATAAACCGAATTCAAGCGCCAATCTGAATGGCTTTTTGTACTAACACTCTTTGTAACCTCTAAAATACCAAGAAAAATATCCAACGACCGTCGAGTTGAGTTACTACCTTTTAAGGTCCTGACACACCACGCTATATTGATAAATCAATATAGTTGATTGTCTGTAGTAAAGTTGTTCAAAAACAATCGCTTACACTTATGTTGTGTGTGACATTTAAAAATGTGTTTTTAATATATGCATTTATAATTATCAGAAAAGTTCAATGAGAATGCAATACACTGCTAATGCGTGAGTATTAAGTTATTGATTTTAAATGGCTTCAGCGGGATTTTTTTAAAGTGTATTGATATGGCAATAAACTGTGTATTGATGCTTTAAACACAAATATATCGTAATCAATTGAATTGTAGACGTTATTGTATGTGCGTAAACATCGTTTGATTTGTGTGTTAACTTGGCAATACACCTTTTAAGGCTAAGAAAGAGATAAAGTCATAGTGCATCAACATATCAATTTACTACATGACACAAGGAAACAGCAAAATGGCTAGAAATCATGTGCTACAAATTTCGTGTAATGAAAAACTAAAGCAAGATATCCTGAGCTATCAAAAAGAAAAACAACTGGATACCTTGTCAGAAGCGGGTCGAGAGTTGATTACTTTTGCACTACGGGTTTTATCGAACCCCAAGGCCGACGAAGGGGTATCAAACAGGATGTTAATGGAAGAGATATTACGTGTGGCACAGTATAACTCAATGACAACAAATGTTGTTCATGGGCAGACGTTTGATATGAATCATTTGAATGAAAATAAGATTGCAGCTAGTACGCTTAGGGCTAAGTTAAAAACTGGTGCAGAGAGTAAAGTTGGTGATTTTTTGAATGGAAAACAGGGGTAATAACTCTCTATTTTTTTAACGTTCCATTTGACCATTTCATGGTTTTTATTGCTTGTGAGTGGCGGTCCCTTTTCGTAATTAATGAGCTTACCTGTATAAGTTAATGCCACTCCCTTTTTCGCTGTTGACCAATCTTTAAAATAACCTCTATGCTGACTGTTCTGGTTAAGTGATATTGGCCACATATTGATAGCTTTCTCTGAGTTAGTGGCCGAGATATCTCAATCATAACAGTCTGACAGAAAGCGATTACTATTAGTTTAACTCAGCTGTTACCTTAAGGTAAATCGGACTACTTATTAGGACGTCACCATACATATACTGCAATAATACAGCGCATGAGTGCAGGCTAAAGGTACCTTAAACAGCCTGTTAGAAATGATAAGCGAGCTTTAAGCTAAAATCATCAATATCATTTGCATCTATAAAGTAACGTTTCATTGCTAAGCCTACTTCCCACTCATTTGATAATGCGTAAGTAAAACCCAAACCAGCATACAAATCGATTCCATCTTGCTTATGCTCTATGGTTACATCCTTAACGCTACTATCAATTTGACTTTTCCAAGCAAATGCACCAGCCATTACTTCGCTACTAAAGTTATCGTGTTGCCAAAACTTGTAATTGAACCCAAGCACTATTCCATTAGCAAATATCGGGGTTACCTGTGCGACCGTTTGATGATAATTTGGGGTGTTATTATGAAGTTCTGTTTTAGACTCGCCTAAGTCTAAATAGCCTAAAGAAATGGCCCATTTAGACGTTATGTTGTAATTGAGTGCAAGGCCCCAGCTGACGCTATTATCATCTATATCAACAACCTCATCCGCCGGTATGCCGGTCACATTAGAACTACCGTGTAAGCGGCTGATGCCAGTATTGACTGATATTGACCAGTGGTGTGTATTAGATGCTGAATCTATATGGTCTGAGTTTTCTATTTGTTCAGCGTTTGTCACCTCTTTGGACATAACCACATCGTCACTGGCATGGCTATTAAAGCTCAACATCGTTAACAGTAACACCAATAAACGCGAACCATATCTTCGTCTGAAAGCAAGTAGTAAAACTCCTATACTAAAGAGCCATGACATAGATCCGCCTCCTGATGTATTTGTTACTGTACTGGTATTGTTTGCTTTTACTGTAATATGAACCTGTGCCACTGCGGTTCTCCCGTTGTTATCAGCAATGGTGTAAGTCACTGTATCTAGGCCTATATAGTCGGTATTTGCGGTATAAGTGATGCTTTGTTGATCATCAATAACAACTGAGCCAAAGTTTGCACTAGCGTTAACTACCGTTAACACATCACCATCAATGTCACTATCGTTGTCTAATACAGAGATGGTAATTGAGTTATTTAGCATCAATGAAACACTGTCATCTTCTGCAACTGGCGAGTTATTAATTGTTCGTAAAACTGAAACTCCACCCGGGTCAATAATTGTACCGTTAGCAATGCCATCATCATCATTTGGTCCGCCATCTTGAATTTGTAACTGCACACACCAATGGTTTTCTTGTAACCCCATCACCCAACTTGAATCACCTGGAGGTGGACAATAACCTTGTTCTCCGGCTGAACTCAATAATTTATTATCGGCGTCAACCACATATTCCTTCCATTCATTGTTACTGTATTTTCGGTAAACAGCACCACTTGGAATCGGCACTAATTGCGGGAAAACAATACTGTAAACTTGCCCTGCTTGGGGTAAGCCATAAGCAATATAGTCAAATAAACCACCCACATTTTCAGCCTCACTGTCAATCGTTGCCAATTCACTCTCACCAATCTGAAGACCGCCTAGTTCACTATTTAGCGAAGTAGAGCCTTTACGTAAACAGATCCCTGGTTCGCCTTCTACCAAGTACTGAGTTTGTGTCTCAAGTGTTTCAGGCACAACGTTACACGTCTCTAATTGATTACTATCTTGATAGTTTGGAATGCCATCACCATCATCATCGGCGTATCCTTCTGTGCTGTCAGGTATACCATCACCATCGCTATCTTGTGACTCATTTAATGGCATTAGCATGTCTTTAATATTGATAAAGATATGTTTGGTCACACTTAAACTTGGTTCGCCATTATCGGTAGCAACCACCGTTAAAGCATGATGGCCAACTGGGTAATCTTGGGGTGAAAAGCTGAAAATGAACTGGTTATTGTCTGAATTAATTAATGTGTCACTTTCCCAGCTAACCATAACGGTATCATCTGGATTTGGATCGGTTAATATTGCTGTGATTGTGACGTCACCATCCTCTTTACTCATTGTTTGACGTGGCTGTTCATTTTGTTCTATACGAAAATTAATTGCGGGTGCAATGTTATTCTCACTAATGATCACTTGAGTCGATGATTTACTACCTAAGTTTAAGGTGTTTCCTAGTGTGATTATCACACTTTCATCTGTTTCTATTTCACTATCAGGCGAAGTGGTGAAACGGATATAACCAATTTGGCCTTCAGTGATGGTAACTTCACCATCAACAGCATCGTGATCTCCATTGTCTGCAGTGCCACTAATACTATAGGGTAAGGTTATTGGGTATTGAGGGGCAGAGCCATTTAATAAAACCCGCACTTCAACCTCATTGCCCTCGTGAACAACTTGATCTTTACTCATAGAGATTAATGGGTGCACAATTACTTGCTGAGAAGCTTCGCTACGAATTCCCTGTGTATTAGTTGCTTGCCAAACAAGATTGTGAACGCCAGGGGGAAGTAATAAATTATCATCTACTAATGACACGGCTATAGAAGCACCAGATTGATTTATCGCTGTTGCCGTGTCGCTAATTATTTTAGTGAAAAGTCCTGTTGCATTGACGCTGATATCATCTGGCACAGTGATGAGCGGTGCTTTACTTTGTACACTATGCTCAATCGTCAGCGTTAGTTGGGCGCTATCACTTGCCCCGTTACCATCATTGATTGAATAAGTGACATTAACCGTGCCAATGAAATAATCATCAGCTTGATAAACTAGTTTGTTCTCCGCAATGCTCACACTGCCAATGTCTGCATCGGCTACGTCAACTGTCAGTAAATCCCCATCAACATCACTGTCATTAATCAATACATTCAGAATGTAAAGATCATCACTACTCGCTGGTATTGACAATATATCGTTCATAGCAATAGGTGCATCATTTACATTAGTCACTGTCAATTCAAAGCTTGCTAAGCTAGCGTGTGTATTATTGCTATCATTAACGGTAATGACAATACCCGCAGTACTACCAACATCATCATTGCTTGGTGTACCCGATAGGGTGCCCCTTGTCGTGTTAAAGGTTGCCCAACTTGGTTTGTTGGTAATAGTGAAGGTTTGACTATCACCGCTATCTATATCGGTCACTGTTGGGGTGAAACTATAAACCACATCTTCAGCTATTGTGGTTGTTGGTGTACCGCTAATAACGGGAGCATCATTAACATTGCTAACCGATAGGCTAAACGTATTTAAGCTATCTTGAGCCCCGATGCTATCCGTCACGGTAATACTAATATTTTGGGTTGTGCCTAGGTTACTGTTTGATGGCGTGCCCGATAACTCACCGGTAGCGGTATTGAATGCAGCCCAACTTGGTTTGTTGATAATACTGAAGATTTTAGTATCACCACTGTCTGTATCGTTGACTGTTGGGACGAAGCTATAGTGGCTATCTTCGAGTATCGTAGTCGCGGGGGACCCTGATATTACTGGAGCTGAATTAGAAGAGACTATTGTCAAATCAAAGGCGTTTAAATCATCACCCTCCAGACTTGGATCTTCTACTCGAATAACAATATCCGTTGTACTGCCTATGTCACCCGATTGTGGATTACCAGTTAGTGCACCCGTTGCACTGTCGAATGTAGCCCAATCAGGTTTATTCGTGATACTAAAAGTGAGGGGAGTATCGCCATCAATATCACTCGCCGTGGGGGTAAAGCTATAAGCATTGCCATCAACAATACTTGTTGTAGGCGTACCACTAATAAGCGGAGCATCATTAATGGGATTAATGGTGATCATTTCTGTTATCCCGCTGCTTGTTTCCAAACTGTCATCGGGAGTAATGGTAAAAGCGCTTGAGGTAGTATCATTTTCATCAGTTTGAAATGAAATTCGTGAAGTATCATCGAGAAAAACATTAAGGTCTGCACTACGTCCCATCAACAGGATACTGCTACTGCCATCAGAATCCGTACTCATGATAGTGATGTCATCCACGGTGGTATTACCATCAATTGAAAACAGTAACCCCTTGTCCACACTCAACGTCACGGTTAACAAGTCATCATTGCCGTCTGCAATAAACACATCACTGAGATCCAATGGGGTTTTAATATCTTCATCAATCGTAAATGGACCCACATTGGACGTCGCTTCGCTAATCGTTGCTATGTGGTTAGTGTTAGTCGTATGTACCGATCCTGTTGAGTAGGCATCGGGGGTATTGCTACTCTCATCAATGATATCTGTATTGGCAGTGAGATCTAAGCGCAGCTCACCAACGGTTACGCCACTATTCACCGTGACCGTATAGGCGGAACCTGCACCACTAATACTCGCAATAGTGGCCGCAACATTACTATCACCACTGGTTAAAAGTGGGGTAAAGTCATCCGTTGAAACATTGATTACGTCATCCGTAAACACCACACTAAAATTCAGCGCCGTTGCTGTTTCTACTGGCGAGCCTGATAAACTAATACTGCTGACATTTGCGAAAACATCAAGAGTGTCCAAGGCTAATTTAACGATATCACTATCGCTCTGTAAATTAGCAACACTATCCTCACCGACAATATAAACATCGTAACTAATACCGTCACTTAAACCGCTAATAGTGGTGCTACCTACTGTCGCCGTCGTGCTGATACTACCACTTGAATGTGCAGTCACTGCGCTGTAACTCGCACCCGATTTTACTTGTGCTGCCGTTGGTTTTGTTGCGCTATTATCGACAACAATATAATAAACACTTCCATCTTCATCCATGTCGACTGAAAGGCTAGCACCTACTGCTGTAATACTTGATAAAGAGGGGGGACTGGCAAAAACAGGCGGGGTGCCATCGTCGTCATCTGAAATTGTGACAGTTTGCTGTTGAGTGCCGTTTTCACTTGCACTACCGCCATTCACTGACGCTATATCAACAACAACAGTTTTAGCGCCATCGGCACTGACATCATCAACTGCAGCAATACCGCTAAGTGCGTTGGTTGCTAGGCTTCCCGCAGGAATTGTTATTGATGCGCTTGGGTTATTATAATCTGTGCCGCCGCTGACAGCAGTGCCTGAATAATCTAGGTTAACAATAACATCAGCATACGTTGCTGTGTTTAATGTCGCAGTGATCGTCGAAGTACCGCCATTTTCAGGGATATTATTACTACTTACAGATAGTGTTAGGGTCGGTGTGGATTGTGCATCACTAATAGTGATAGTTTGCTGATTAGTAATGCCTTCGTTGCCGACGCTGACCGTCGCTATATCCACAATGACGGTTTCATCGGCGGCTGCATCAAACAGGCTATCTGCAACGCCGGTGACTGCGTTTGAATTACTCGTGCTAGCCGCTGAAATAATAATGTTGTCTGATTTGTTGTAATCCGTTCCCGCAGTCGCAGTGCCTGAATAGGTAAGATTAACAGTAACATCTTCAGGCCATTGATTATTTAAACTGTCAGTGAGTGTCGCGGTTAACGTCGCAACACCACTATCTTCGTTAATAGTGTTGGTGTCAGTTGTTAAATTAATGGTGGGGAGGTTCGCATAAATTGCATCACTGCTTTGGCTGATGGCGGTTGTATAGGTTGAGCTAACATTACCGATGCTATCTCTTAAGGTGAAGTTGACTACTATATCATCATCGTCCGAGACATCGGTGCCACCATCGGTAATCGTAAAGACCGCAGTATAAGTCGTATCGTTGGTTTTAGTTATATTACTTAACGTATAACCGTCAATTGAACCTGTGATCGTGCCACTGCCTGCGGTGTAATCATCACTGTCTGAAGAAACGTTGATAGTTGTCGTCACGGTATCAGTGACTTTGTGGCTTGAATTCGGGATAGAAACTGCGCTAATACTTGGGCCTACATTATCAATCACGGTTATTGTGAACGCTTCTTGAAAAGAATCGCTTGTATCATCTGTTTGTAAACATACTGAATAACTACCCGGTAAAAGCGAGGTACTGGTTTCAAATATAGAGCCATTGATTTGAAAGCTACTATTGTGTGCACCATTAGTACTGTTACAGGTTGTACCTGTTGTTTGTAATGTATAACTGAAGCTAACATCCTCTACATCGGTCGATGAAATAACAGCCACATCGCCACCAACATTGGTTACACTCTGGTTAATGCTCGTTGCCGTTAAAGCGATATCGGTCGGTGCATCATTAACTGAAACAATGTCAAATTGTAAGGTATCGTCGTCGCTACCTCCATTACCATCATTAATTGCGATTTGGAGGCTACCGGCATTAATGCCGTTTAAGTTGGCTGTTGGGGTAAATGTCATCGCATCAAGAGCTGTATTAATGTCTGCTAATGCGCCACTAAAGACCATGGTGTTGTCATCAAGGCCATCGCCCGTTGTAAAACTAAGGTTAGACGTGCTGATAGAAGCTGTTCCTCCCGTGATTGTTAGCGTCACCGTTTGATTATCACCCTCTACATCGGCAATATTAATGCTATCTGATAGGGCAACATTTACATCATCTTCATTGATCGTCGGTATACTCGGTAACGTATTAACTGGTTCATCATTCTCTGCAATAATGTCAAATTGTAAGGTATCGTCATCACTACCACCATTGCCATCGTTCGTCGCGATTTGGATAGCCCCTGCATTGGTGCCATTTAGGTTGGGAGTTGGGGTAAACGTCATCGCATCCAACGCGCTGTTGATATCGACCAATGTGCCGCTAAATACCATCGTACTGTCGTCTGTTCCATCACCTGTTGTAAAGCTCAGGTTAGTGGTGCCTATCGAAACAGTGCCTCCGGTGATTGTCAGGGTGACCGTTTGATTGTCATTATCAGCATCTGCGATATTGATATCATTGGCAATCACGAAACTTGCTTCATCTTCACTTATTGCTGGAGGTGAGGGTAAGGTATTCACTGGTGCGGTATTAGCCGAAACATCAACTTGAAAGTTTCTTATTTGAAAGTTGCCAATAGCACCTCCTGGGTTATTAAGAGCAATTTTTAATTCAAACCTAGCAACAGAGGTGATAGTTGAAAAGGAACCAAATAGCTCTGCCATTGACACTTCAACTGTAGTTACAAGTTTATTACTAACAAGGTAAGTTGTTGATATCTCAATATCACCGTCATTGTAAAACCTTAAGTAGGTACCCGTATTATCACCTGTCCCCTTTAAAGTAAAATCACTACTAAACGAATTGATGGTCAACTCAGACAGAGAAAAATCAGTTAAATTAGAGCCATCAGCTTTAACTTTAAAGGTTTGAGGCTCAACATCATCGATATATAAATCTGTACCACCTATGTCTATGGCATTTCCGACGCAAAAACGATTATCACTGGTGCTTTTATAACCTGCACTGCAGCTATCATTAGCCCCTAAATTTGTAAAGCTAATGAGCTCGGCTTGAGCAAACAACACCGGTCCAAAACTAAACAATAAAATTAATAATATACTTTGTGTAATTTTGGAAATTAAATTTGATGACATATTTTGTACCATAAGTTGTTAGATTAACCTTCAAAAATCCCAAATACAGGTCATGGTAAGTATTTTTATTCAGCTCCTTCTGAGCCATATACTCAGAAATACAAACATTGACCTTGTAAGGATATACAAATAAAAATACAGCCCACTCAAATTATTCCGTAATACTTTAAAATTGTGATAAAGATAAAAGTTTTAGTTTTAATTTTTGTTTTTTTATCGTTTTTAATTAAAGTTTTAACTTCTTATATATAATATCTAAGCTAAGGTTTGTTGAGTTTTAGTTGTTATTTTTGTGTTGGTATTTGATTTAATCTTGTCGGCAAGGGAGCAAGGTGTATGGAGTTCATGTTGGGAGGGATTATTCAATTCGGTGGAAATTTTGCACCGAGAGGCTGGTCATTTTGTAGAGGGCAGATGGTTTCTATCAGTCAAAATCAGGCGCTATTTGCAATTTTAGGTACCAGTTATGGTGGCGACGGACGCACAACTTTTTGTTTGCCAGATTTACAGGGGCGCACACCTATTGGTTTTGGTACTGGAGTAGGTTTAACACCGATAAACATCGGTAATAAGTGTGGTGTGGAGTCTGTCAGTCTCCAAGTCGCACAAATGCCCGCCCACACTCATAATGGAAACTTCTCACCGACAACTGCAAGCGGAAAAGGTTTAACCGCTAATACAACGACAACAATGAAAGTGACATCAGAGAAAGGAGGAACTAATGACCCTAGTGGTGCTTATCTAGCAATGGGGATGGATGGCAGGAATGGTGTCAATATTTATAAGAAGAACCTGGAAAATGAAAGTGAATTAAATTCAGCTGCAATTATTTCAACAACAACCGTTACTGGAAGTTGTGGCGGGATTACAGGTGGCAGTGTGGGTATCGGTTCAACGGGAGGAGGAGCTAGATTTTCTATTATACAGCCGAGTTTAGGCATGAATTTTATTATTGCCATACAAGGAATGTTCCCTTCACGAAATTAATAAGGTTAATTAAAAAGGAAGATAAATATGGAATTTATTATGGGCGGTATTATTCAATTTGGTGGAAATTTTTCTCCAAAAGACTGGGCTTCTTGCGATGGCCAGCTAGTAGCTATAAGCCAAAATCAAGCGCTATTTGCAATTTTAGGTAATACCTTTGGTGGTGATGGTCGAACTAACTTTTCCCTACCAGATCTTCGGAGCAGAGTTCCGATAGGTCGAGGTCGAGGTCCTGGACTAACAGAAGCCTCTCTTGGTCGTCCTACTGGTCATGAAACAAACGAATTGCAAGTAGCACAAATGCCGACCCACAACCATACTGCAAGCTTTACTGGTACAGGCGAAAGCACGGGAGGTTTCACGGTTAAGACGATATCAAAGATGATAGTGGCTAAAGAAGAAGGTGATACTAATGATCCATCTGATGCTTATCTTGCAATGGGGCTAGACGGCAGAAATGGTATCAACATATATAAAGAGAGTCCCACAACAACAAGTGAATTAAATTTAGCTGCAATTACTTCAACTACAACCGTTTCTGGTAGTAGCGGGGGAATAACTGGTGGCAGTGTGGACATTGGTACAACGGGAGGTGGGGCTGCATTTTCTATTATACAGCCGAGTTTAGGAATGAATTTTATTATTGCCATAGAAGGTGTCTTTCCATCCCGCAATTAAAAAACTCCCTCAGGACTATATTGTCAAAGGTGTCGCTGAGGGGGGAATTTGCCTCAAACTTAAAAAAATTGAACACCTGCATCTAACCCAAACCTGTCGGCGAAAGCCAATCCGCTAAACACGCCTTCAGTGATAGTTAATACATCTAAACGTAAAGCGCCATCTAGGGTGGCAACAATTAAGCCTTCAGGCTCACCGATATGTAGCACTGTACCGGGGGGCATATCATAACGAGGATATTTAATCGGTGTCGCTTGCAATAAGCCAATAAGTGAATGATTCCATGTCAATATTGCCCCATTGAATACAGGGTTTGCAGCTCTCGCAAGAGCAGAAATGTCTGCGCTCCCCATCGTATTCCAGTTGATCATCAAATCTTGTTGAGTCGGCATAGGTGCAGATATGAGCTCTGTATCGGTTATTTCTTGCTGTGGTTTTGCTGTAAGGGTATTACCTTGCAAGCCAGTTAAAAAGGCGTGTATAAAGCTGGCTGACAGTTCGGCCATTACATGACCTAAACTATTTAACGTGTCTAAAGCGTGCAATGGCATCAATTGTTGCATCATAATATCCCCCTGATCAAAGGCTTCTTCTACTTTTATGATACTTAAATAACTGTGCTTTTCACGGTTTCGGATCTGCCAGTATAGTGGCATAGCGCCGCGATATTGTGGTAAGGCCGAAGCATGTAGATTATAAAAACCTTTGTTACAGCTATTAATAATGCTTGGTGGAAGTTTATGGGCAAAGGTAAAGATCAAACCTGTATTAGCTCGCCAGGATTCAATCTGATCTTCCGTTTGTTGTGGAAGTTCTGCTTGATAATACATATTAGGGATATTGCCCTGATCCAACTGCTGTTTTAATTGTATTGCATCCGCGTCGCTACGCGCCGTTAATATCACGCCAACTAGTTGCCCAGCTTGCAGTAGTTTATTTATTGTTGGGATAACGACACTGCTTGATGCAAACATTACCAACCTTAGCGCTTCATTTTCCATTGTTATTTTTTCCTTTAACTTACTGAGAGACTGTTAATATTGCTTAAGCGAGTATTGTTGCCAAAAAACCAGGTAATCCGTTTAAGCGGTAAAAGAATTTGAGCCTATCACCGCTTTTTACCAACAGATCGCCTGGCTTGGCATCATGTGGCACAAAATTCATACACACATGCATGTCAGGCAAGGGGTGCGTGATCCCTGAGTCATATTCACCTAACGTCTCATCTTGATAAATCCTGACTTGGGTACATATCAACAATAGTGGTTTTTCCATGCTGGGTTTAAGCTCAGGAAGTAATACTTCGCCACACTCGATAAGGCTACTACTTTCATTTAATATGCGCTCTGGTAATGTGCGTAATGATGACAAAGTTAAGCGAAGGATCTCACCTAATTCAACCCGTTCATTAATAACCTGCTGCTGCATTTCTGCTTTACAAACACGCCTATCTTTATGTTGCCATTGCTCAATAAATTCTCGTTGTCCTGTACTAAATACCGCTCGTAAACGGATTTCTTGTGGTAAAAATATACCTTCAGTTTCAATGATTGATGAAAAATATCGCGCTATTGGTAAATGACCTTCTTTGCTAAACCCATGTTGCATCGCTTCCAAAATCACCATATGTATGGGGGTCCTTGGCTGGTATTCACAGGCATCTTGGCAGCATATCTCTTCAATGAAACCTGTGATCCCCATCTTATTGACGATGGATTGTAGGCTTTTTATCGCGCCAGGCTGGATATCGATCAAGGTAATACGCAGATCATTCTCATCATATAACCCCATCTCTTTGTAATACGCGATTAAGGGTAATAATAACGGCGCAAACGGTCCACAGGCAGGGTAAACCAAATGCAGGCGTTCTTCATACTGCGCCTTTAATGTGGCAATTGCTTGGTGCGCACCACGAATGAAAGCATTCACTCTTAAGGGGTCTTTTTGTGTCGTAATACAGTGATCTGGTGATATCACCAGCCCATGACGAGCAATGAATTGTCTTTTTCGTAATGCGGGATCTATATTTTCATCTTGGTATATTCGCTTTAGGTTTTCGAATAAATCCGTTAAATTTTGCTCGAGTAAAACCATGTTCGTCTGTTCATTACTCAGTATATTGCCCACTGTATTAACAATACACTGCGTTAAAGTTTGATGGGGTTGTGTTATTTCATTGTTCTGAATAACTGAAACTTCAGAGGAAGTTACTGCCTGTAACTGCTGGCGTAATAAATCATTTAATGAACCTGTTGATATTTCTGGCTCTGCATAATCGGTTGCATGGCTAAAAGCGTTACCCTGAGAAAATTCATTATTCATTGTTAATCCTTTATTCCTTTAATTTTTAAATATTAATGTTTACTTTGTACTTATAATTACGCGCAATTAAACTGCCTAAAAGTGAGGTTAATACGGGGGGATTTATGGGTGTGAAGGGCTGGTAAAGCGTGTTCATAGTTATCTTGACAACCTTCGCCCATAATAACCAAGCTCCCATCGGCTAATAAAAGTGAATGTTGCTTTGAGTGATCCTGTTTATCTCTAAAAATAAACTCCCTAGCTTGGCCTAAACTCAAGGATGCAATCACGTTAGTTGGCCCAAAAGCAGGTAGGTCAGAGTGAAACCCCACGTTGTCAGTACCATCTTGGTAATATATAGCAACGCAAACGCTAAACGAGACACCGGTTAACTGTTCTACTTTTTGTTTCAATGGTAACAATATCGCAGGCCACGTCTGTCTCCGACCATGCACAAATGGGAAGAGTTGCGCTGAGTTCAACGCTTCATCTACAAACATGCACTTACCAACACTGAGGTGAAATAGCCCTCCATCAGCCATTGCAAAATTTTCTCCCGAAAGAATATTCGTGTGGTTACAAATCCAATCAAATATTTCACTACTTTCTGCTATGGACAATATGTTTTCAATATATTGTGCTTCACAATTGATAGGTAATTGCACTTGGGCACCTTATAAACTAACTGGTTAATGAATTGTTTAGTGCGTTTATTTACTGCATAGCCATTATTTTATTTTTTAACCAATCGTTGACGTCACAATCAATGACTAAATTAATACGCTCTTCATTGCCGATATGCTTCACCGAATGAGTCGCATCAGCATTTAGATACCATAACTCACCATTTTTCATCGGTACAAGTTCATCGTTAACTTTAAATTCCACTTGTTCTGCTGCACTGATAGGGATATGAAAACGGGCTGAACCAAACTCTATTGATAAACCTTTATCTCGATGAGGTTGGATACAAGAGCCTGGCTTTAAACGCATCAAACGTGCCGCTTTAACTTCACATTCAAACCAATCTAAAATTGATCTAATTTGTGGTAATCGTTCTATAATAGCTAGATACGTCCAGTCACCTTTTTGTTCCAGATTAAAACATTGCAAAATCGGGTGTTTGTGTACATTGCTAGTCAATACTCTAATTGGTAATACATCCCACGCTCCCTGATAATCTTCTTTATTCACGTGGTTAATCCATTTGAGTTGCGAACATGTTGCAACTTCCCTTTGTAATTCTATGTTATTCATTTCAAGCTCAAGTTTTAGGTAATAAATGATGTGAATAATTCCATTTCTGTAGAGCTATAATGCCGAGCAAGGCATCTCTTTTATAAGTTCCGGTATAACATCGATCATGCTAAGAAATTAAAAATAGGGGGTAATGAATTAATATGCGAATACAAGTGTAAAAAAACAATCAATTTTATGACTTTTGTTTGGCTTTTGAATTGTTAGTAGAAATTATAAGTATAACCAATTGAAACTAAATGCTAAGTGTGTAAGTGATATTTATGCAGTGGCTTTTCAATTGCATAAATATGCTCGATTAATACATGATCTGAAAGCCTAGAAAACTTATATGTAAAGTCTTTAATCTTGTTTAGGGCTTGTGTGGCTAAGCAATTTTGGCCAATGGTTTATATTTTTTAATCACAATGGGGGCATTTTCGACTTAGCGTTCTAGCTCGGTTTGGGCACAAACAGCCTTACAACATATTATTCATGCTTCTCTAAATGAGTGGCCAAAATCACCGATCCATTACACATTTAAGAATAAAATAAATAAGGGCACGTAACAATGGGCTAGGCTTCGCTTATGTGGACTCTTCATTGTTACAGTAATAAATAACAATTAAAGAATGAATGCGTGCTTATGTTCGAGCTCTAATAGGGAGGCTATCCCATGCTCTATGATTTTTACGCGAACTCCTTGTCAAATCGACAAAGCGAGCTTTAGGCTCTGAGCGAAGTACTGGCTAATACAAGCTGATTTTGTTGTGGCTACGTAATATTGGCCACAATATTAAAGCTTTCTAACTCGGAAAGGAGAGCAAGCCGTATATGGACTCCACGTAATTTGTACTTACACTGGCTGGGGAATAAATAATCGGAGGGAATTAATCTTTGGTTATGTATCCAAAGAAAGCCCTACAGATATCAGGAGTTTAACGGTGATGAGTTGAACGCTTTCAATAACTATAATTCATATCCAGTTGACTTTAACCTTGCAATTGACTTAAATGATACATTGTGTTTATATTGAGTTTGTATTTTTTAATGTAAGGTTTAAGTTAATGAGCATTACCTTCGAGAAATCACTTCAGGATTTAAAAGCGTCTTTAAGTCAGATTGATGAAATAGAAAAGCCAATTACAACTGTTTATGGGATAACATCAGATATTTCAGATATGTTGAGTTTTGTTGATGAGATCCCTGAAGACCTTGAAGGGCTCAATACTGTCATGGAAACAATTATTGCAGCTTGCCAGCTTTTGATTGAAATCCCTGGTGTTGATGTCATTGCGGAAGGTGTAGCGGATGTACTTGTAGATGTTATTGAAACTATTGCAACATTCCAAACAGAGTTTACGGAAACAGTACAAGAATTTGTTGACCCCATAAAAAACGTGTTTAGCGATTTAGCAAAAGCACTTAAGGAAGCCATTCATATAGTTTCAGCTATTAGCATAACTATTCCCAATTACATTAATACGATACAAATTATCAGTTATATTCTTGATCTTGCCAATACTACATTGGACATATTGGGAGATTCCGGAGTAGATAAGTCGCTGAAAGAATTTGTCGATAAGCTTATTTTAATTGAAAGTGATATCGCTCCGACAGTGAACGTTATTGCTAACTTTGTTCAAGACACCGCTGGAGTAGTGGGTAGTATCCATAAAGCATTTCCTGAAAAAGAAGCACAAGACCTTAAACAGACATTGGATTCAGCCAAGTCGTCATTTAATTCTGTTGACGGAATATTAGATCCTGTAAATAACGCTATTAATGATGTAGAAAATGCAATTGCACCAGTACGTTGGGTTCTGGATGGTGTTGAAAGCTTGATTGAAAAAATACTCAACCCGGTTGTCGACGAGGTTATTAAAGTCACAGGTCTTCAATCATTGTTTGACAGTTTAGAAAGTGAGTTAACAAATGCGCTTCACCTCCAACCTCTGTTAGACTTTGCCAAGGGTAACTTCAAGGATAGTGACGAATATAAATCTTGGTCTGAGAAAAGCACCGCAAAAGGTAATATTGATGCCAATCAAAGCTTAACTGAGATGGGGAACTTATTACTTGCCTACGAAACAGGTGGAAAGTCCGATACTAAAGGTTTGTTATTGGCGTTTTTAAAAGCCGCCACTAATACCAGTTCAAATACTCTGCCTCCATGGCCGAGTGATAATGATACCCACAAAACCAGTAAGTTACCCAGCGTTGCTCCTGTATTTAATTCAGTTAAAACTAATTCTCAGTTGCAACCTGTCGCAACGCAATATTTCAGAAGCAAGCGACTTGCTGGAATTGAAGATAGCTTTGTTGCACTCGGAAAAATGAAGGTCGGGGAGGTGCCGTTAACAACAGCTGAGCCAGCTAATCCAATTCCGCTTTCCTCCGTACGTATTGCATTGAGTGTGCCAGATGATTCAGGCTCTAGTGATTCGAGTAATAGTGGTTCAGACTCCAGTAATAGCCAGGAAAATATAGCAACCATGCTTGAATTTTGTGAAATAGTCGAGAGTAAACTAGACTCAGCAACCCATATTGGTGACGACCTGCGCAATAATCTTGCACAATTCGACAAAGCAAAGCAACTACCTACAGATTTTTTTACTCAACTCGACGAACTAAACACACTATTTGATGATGGTGTGAAAGTGTTAGGTTTTTTATCCGAGTCTATTTGGGACATTCAAGCGATAAAAGACATTCAAATTTCGTTTAATGATCAGAGTTGTGCAGCAAGCAAAGCACAGCAATCAGCTGCTGATTTACTTAAGCGGACTAGCGCCGTAGATTCTTCAATTTTAGAGGTATCTAAACATTCACCAAGCAAAAACAGTTTTTGTTCGGCTGTTAGGTATTTCGTTATGGTGGCAAAAGGTGCACAAGCGCTTCAGGCTGCTATTGAGCATGGTAAATCCATGGATAAACAACTCAATGGAAAATATAGCTCAGAATTGACGCAATATGAACTTCAGCTCAACCAAAAAGCCGGACTAGCTCAAAGTGAACTGATTAGTATAGATACAGAACTAGATAAAGCTTTGGTTGCTGCGCATAGTATCAATCAATACCTTGTCGACTACGCTAAGCAATTGAAGAAACTGCAAAGTGCTGCTTCAATTATTGGCAATGACAAAACACCGGCTTTGGAAAAGGGGTTACAAATTGCTAATACGGTAGCTGCGATTGCAAGTCCCCTTGCTGGCATATTAAACCTTAGCTCTGCGACCGATAATGCTGGATTGCCTTTGCTGGATACGTCAATGTCACAAGTCAATAAAGGTAAATCTATACTCTCGGTGCAAAGTGCAGTTTTTGTTGATGTTGTTGACACATTGCTTGATAAAGAATTTTCAGCTTCTTCTGTAAGTAACAGCCTCGCAGAAGTAGATGAATTTATTAAGAGTCAAATATCGCAATTGCAAGCAGATTGTAAGCAGTTATCCAGTTACGTTGATTCGATAAATACTCTTCTTAAGCCAACTCAAAGTTACCAACAAAAAATAACTATAAAAATAATTAATAATGAGAAAGTAAGTGATAGTACTAAAGAAGTGCAAATATTTAACTATTTCTTAGATCAAGAGCTGCAAACAAAAGTCGCGCAGTTTGCTAAGAGATTAGGTAAAGAAGTTTTAATTCAATCTAAAAAAACAGCATAAGGAGCCTAAAATGGCGGATGAAAATAAGGTTAACATTGAAAAGTTTCAAAATTGGACCAATTGGGTCACAACTGGCGGAAATGCGATTAGAGTAATTGATGCTATTTTGAAAAAAACCATGGGAGATACTGATGTTGAGATGAAAATTGATGGTGTGTTGCGCGCAACTTATGTGGAACTAGAAAGTATCGATAAGGAACTGAACGTTGCAATAACATTATTAAAAGCGGGTAAACCCGTTAACATTGAACTTGGCGAAGAAACGCTACCTGATTGGCCAACAAGCGAGAAACCTGAAGTTATATCTTCATTTTTATCGACAGTGAAACCAATTCTTGAAAAAGTTTTGCAAAAGGGAATTGAAAGTCACCCAGACTCTCCATTTTTGGTTGCTTTGGAAGGCGTTATTTCTTCCTTTGATCAGCTTAGTGAAATACTTGAGTCTACTTTCAAAGCTATGCTTCCCGCTTAAAGAGCGTGGGAACTCCACCTTGTTGTGGCTAAGTAATATTGGCCACATTTTTATACCTTTCTAAGTCACTATGGGGGCGTTTGCGAGACTGCTTCTTAGGACGTGGGGCGAAAGCTCCTTAGTTTTCTAGCTATATTGGGGCACACCACACCATACAAAATATCGTTCATTTACCTCTAAACGAATGGTCGGAATCACTGTGCCACTACATCAGATGATTTAAATGAATACTTCAGACCTGAAGAATTCTTTATTTCTGAATACCTCTATTATGATTTACTGAAAAATAATTTAATTTTGGATGTGTTTCAACTTAAAGCGAAAGAACAATCAAACCTTATTCCAGATCGCAAACAGTTGTTTTTAAATAATATATTCTTCTATTAGCCTACCCTATGTTTACCATCTTGAAGAAAAATGGAGTTATTATAAATGGATTATAGCTATTCAGAATCAGAGTTTTTTGACAAATTAAAAAAAGACACGATATAACTGGTTATCCTCAAGCACTGATATATTATTTCACTGAGATTTGTTCCTATTTTCTTTCAATAATTGAGAAAGCGGGTTTAACACAAGAGGATAATAAGAAAAAGGAGGTATTAGCACTTCGGTATAGTAGCACCAGTGGTGATAAAAAGAATGAAACTTCGTACAGCGTCACTTTTGGTAAAATACATAACAAAACAAATTTTTCGATGAAAACCCCTGGTAGAGTGAGCTTAAGACTGCTTAAACACCATAATGTCCGTATTTATATACTCGTAGACTAAAAAAATCAAAATATCTCAAAGAGTTAGGCTTTAATAAAAGTTATGATAAAAATGGTTTTCAGAATAGGTGGATCGGACTATCTACAAAGAATAACGCATAGACAAATTTAGTTATTAAACAACCTAGTCACCGATTATCTGAGATACTGGAGGTGCTAATGAAAATAGAGGGTTTTAATCAGGAGTTTTTCAAAAAGTGGTTGAACGACGATTTTAGAACCTTATTTTTTCGATGAAAATAGCAACGGATTAGCCACAGATCCAAAACATAAATTAGTGCCCAAAATGATAACTACAAAATATTATAATAGAGACAAAAATCTCATAAAAGAAAAGAAAAATCAGAAGAATATAAGTGTGAGATAGATTCTAGGCATGAGACTTTTAAAGATAAAGACGGTAAGCCTTATGTCGAGGTACATCATTTTATTCCCATGTCATTACAAGATGAATACATTTCGAGTGTTCAACCTCTCGACATTATAGAAAACTTAATGTGCTTATGTCCTAATTGTCACGCTAAGTTCCACTATTCATCTATTGACCTAACCCATGACTTACTTAAAGAATACTATGAAATAAAAAGTGAAGAAATGGCTACAGCCGGACTAAAAATTACATTTGAAAGATTGAAAGATTGAAAGAAGCCTATGGTTTGGTGAAGCTTTCTTGTGTCGAAATTCAAGCCAATTTGAATTAAACCTTGATTATCAGTTTTCACCAGATGAATTACGCGATGCAGAAAACGTTATAGCTGATGCATTCAATAATTAAAAAGTGAAATTCAAGGTCAATTTGACTCAAACTCGGGCGGAAATATTTCTATCGAGTTTACAGCTACAAGTAGAAGGCGAAAAGATAACATCTATAAATTAGCCGGTAGTTTTTCACAATGCTCTGAATTTGAAGAAAAAGATATTGATAGCGATGAGCTTGTCGATGGTGTTTTTGATTCCCTGCTAAAATGCATGAAAACTTACCTTAATAATAGTTTTGAACAAACTAGTTACGATTTAACCATTACTGATTTCTATTGAACTAACGATGAAATCATTGAATAACAAGATAGGGTATTGTCAACTTAGCAACTGCTCTGCCGATTGTGCGATAATCTGCAGATACAAAGATTCAAATACCTATGCAGGTTATCGTTATCCAGCCCAAATTATCAGTCATGCAGTTTGGTTTGGTTATCATGTTATATTTCGTGTTGTGGATGCGAATGTTGGCCACAATTTTGTAGGCTTCTAAGGCGGAAAGGGGCTCAAACCGACTTAGAAAATGATCGGGTAGTAAATTAAAGACTAAATACCTGACCATCGTCCCAATTAGCCTCTATTTTATAGTGAAAAAATATTCAATAGAGACAACCGGATAAGCGGCTACAGATTCAAAACCGCCGTAATCAGGCCGCGTTTCTATTGATGGGTAGCCCATGCTTTTAAGCTCGTGACCATGGCCTGCATTAAAGCCTGCTGTATTTACTTGTTGGTAGCCGGCCTGACATTTTTTCCAGGCCCATAAAGTAGAAAACAATATCCCACCAATTAAATAAACACCGTTACTTATGTACTCTTCAGATTCATTACTAAATATTAATTTATTCATTGTTTTTTATCACCAGCTTGCAGTCACTACCCGAACCAATAACTTGTTGTATTTTATATACGAGCCACTCTAAAATTTAAGAATCAATAGAAATCAACGGGAGTTTTCAAAAGTAAAAATGAAGCTGCATATATTGGAGAGGTTACTATTGAAATAGCAATTTCTCCTCCAGTAATATTGCGAAGACTATACCCTTTGGCGTTCATGCAAGACTCTAGCATTGCCCTATCAGTTTGTTCTCCTGCGTGATAAGAAGCCATTCCTCCATTTTGATCAGAATAAGCGCTACCTGATGCTCTCATCGAACGCGATTCCTTAACACAAGTATAGTAATCTTGATGTCTAGTTTCTGTCTTAGTATCATAGTTTAGTGGTTCATAGTTAACGGGTTTAGTCCTAGATACGCTACAACCACTAATAAAAAAAACAGTAGATAGCACTGCTAGAGTTGGAAAGTATTTCTTGATCATTTTTGGAACCTATTATGTAAAAATGTAGTTTATACATACACTGAAAATTATATATTTACGTTCCATGTAGAAGAGTTATCAAAAAAGAAGCTTTAGAGATTACACTTTTTTCATTATTAGAATTAATAACCATGTTTCTATATTTACACGCTGTTATCTACGACTCTATATTTAGAGTTCACTCTAAGTTAGTCGTTCCATTTTCACCAATTACAACTCGCTATATCAGATATATCAAATTGTAATTTCTGTTGTATCTAAAAAGTGAAGTGGCTCAGTGACTTTTAGCGACTTAGCTTTCTAGACGAAAAAGGACACCTTGCGAGTTATAAAAGTGATTAGATCGCCCAAAGTGCTTGGCCATAATCATTAGATCAGAATACCAAGTTTAAGACGGGTGAAGAGAGTGAAGTTGGTGATTTTTCAAATGGGGTTCAGGGACCATAAGCTCCTTTTTTTAGCGTTCTATTTGACCCATTTCATGTTTTTTTTCATTTTGTTCATCGCTTTTTATATTTGCCGCTCTCTCGTCTATGTCTCTTAATACCTGTATGTCATCCCTTAAGGATTGGCTGTTTTCATGGTGTAAATTCGCGTAATGCTCAATCTCTGATTTTTGCTGTTTTTTCACGTTATTTAGTAGCGTGTCTGCGTTGTTTTCTAACGTCTCAAGTACGCGATCAATTCCCCCTGAACCTTCAATGCCTGCTATGGTTTCTTTAATTTGTTGTTGTACTTCATTATTGTCAATAAAGGATAGATTCTTATCATTTAGGTTCTCCATTATTTTAGTGATGTTGTTTTCATTTAGGGCGTCGCCTTTGCTATCGAGTACGATAATAATGTTATCTCTTAAGGTGTTTTTATCGAGACTTTGCAAGTCGTTCTTGTTATTTACTGTGTTGATATCAATGTCTTTAGGGTTGTTTTGGTTGATTAAAAGTGCGTCTTCAATGGTGGTAGTCACAATGCTAATGTTGGTATTTGTTCCCTCATTAACGTGTATGTTTGCCCCTGTCTTTGTGCCGAGTACGCGCTTGTTAAGACTCAACTCTGCTGCATTCCCTTTGTCATCTAAATAGGTAATTTCGATGGATTTACTCTCACCTAATGCGTTTTCAAGTTTAGAAATGATGGCCGGGTGTGTAATCCTGGTTTCTGATGAATAAACATTGGGATGAAAGGTAATGTTGGGATGGCGCTCTATATCAATCCCATTTTGACGTAAATAATGTTGCGCAATCGTGCCTGTTAAAGGCGTTGATTCTTGTTGGTATTGACGAGCTCGCCCCTCTAATTCACTGAATATTTTAGGCGCTGTATTCAAGAGTTTTTCATGGTTTTTATTGATGGAAAGGGGCGTTTTTTTGGGGTTGTTAACAAGCTTGTCTGCATAGGTTAATGCATCTTTAAAGCACAGGTTTTTGTTAGCCATAATGAGATTGATGCCATTGCCTGTGTCTCCGGTTGTCCAATCTTTAAAGTAACCTCTATGTGGCCCTGTTAAGGTGACTTTTAACGATGACGGTCCACTGCCAAAGGCGAGATGATCCTTACTGGATTTGTTGAGGTTTGGTTGCCCAAGTAGATGTGTTGCTAGTGACTCAGTGCGCATTGCTAACGCTTGATTGAGTGCCTTAGCCATGAGTTTCATGTCTAAGTTTCCGTTTACGTCATGGTACGTTGGGTTCTCTTTGGGTAAGGGGGCATTGTTAAAGTGATTTGTCTCTTTAGGGATAGTTTGATTGTTGGTTTCAATCGCGGCACGTTTGTCATCGTGCGTATTGATCCATTTTTTGATTAAGCGGGCTTCATTGTCCGTATAGAGTTTAACGTGCTCACTTGCCCGAGTTAAATCAATATAGGCACGTCGGATGTTGGTGAGTTGCCCACTGCCTTTAATCGCGGTTATCACGTTTTTATAGGTTGCCCCCTGCGCCATATTGGCCGTTCTAGTGTAAGCATAATCCCAATGTGCATCTTTTAAGTTCTGGGTGCTCAGGATTATTTCATGCGCTTTACTATTGTTGATGGTTATACGCTCTTTATCAATTTTAATAACAGTGTAAGTCGTGTTGGCTTCTATCCCCTTATCTTTGTCTGTTAGGCGCATCATTATCCTGTCATTGGTACAGAGGGGGTTATCGGTGCGTGAAAATAAGTTAGTCATTTTGTGGTTACTGTTCTTGGGGAAAAAGGGCTGTGTTTTTCCTGTTTCATTGTCTTTTAAGGTGATAAGGCCATGCTTAGCATCGACTTGCATTACCGTTGATAAGTTATCTTTGCCTGTGGTCAGGATAAGTCCTTTTTTATAGGGCAATAGGGTGGCCATCTCTTCTCGCGTTGCGCCAATACTGCGCAGTCTTGGCATGAGGGTGTTTTCTAGCTGCAGTTGCCCCTGCGCTTGCAATCCCTCTCTGATATACGCGGTAATGTTGTCTCGCTCATTATTTGTATAGGCAATGATAAGAGTATCTTCTTGGTTTTTTGGGGTTCTTGCGAGGTAATCCGCGGCCACTACCTGTGCCAGTTTTTCGGTCGCGATTAACTGGTCATCGGTATGGTTGCCTGTGCGTTTCTCATAGGTTGATATAACGTGATGGCTTTTGTTAATGCCCGTTTTAGCCGTCGCTTGGTGCTTAAGTTTGTCGAGTGCGCTTTCTGGTTGCTTATCGACCATGTTATGCACGGCGCCTAGTAGCGTGTCATTTTGTTGCCTGACAATGTCCTTCATACTGGTCATATCTAACGCCGCTTGCCTAATAGCAAGCTCAAAGGGCTTACCCGCACTCAGGGATTGCAATTGGTGCATATCCCCTAACAGCACCGCTTTGGCGTTACTTTTTTCCACTAACTTCGTGAAGTTTTTCATTTGTTGATTGCCAACCATCGAACTTTCATCCAGAAAAAACAAGGTGTTTGAGTATTGTGTTGAGGTGGTTTTCCCTTTATCGATGTCTGTTAATAAGGATTGGAGTGTTTGTGCTTCTACCCCTTTGCGCTTGAGTTCATTAACGGCAGCGTGGGTAGGGGCTAGGCCTATGACGCGGGTTTCTTTACCTGAAAGAGTCTCAATGCTATGAATGAGCGCAATGTTGTTTTCAAGCATCGTAGATTTGCCTGTCCCAGCTAAACCTTGCACTGCGACAAACCTATCTGAGGTGGTCGCTATCATGTGTACACTTTCTTTTTGACCTTCTGTTAAGCGTGACTTGCTCTGTAAAAATGCGCTAGCTTGAGTGCTGGTGGTAAAGGGGGACACCTGATTTTTACCCTGCTTTAAGGTATTGAGGATAGCGCGCTCTGTACTCAAGGCCTCTTTGGTTGTCCAACGGGTGCCATCGCTGTATTCACTTGACAGTAATTCACTGTTATTTTTTAGAGTGTGAATGATGTCCGCTTTGTTAATGGCGCTTCCTGCCTCTTCAAGGCTATAACGTATCGCTTGTAGCACTAAGTCCTGCTGTGTGTAACCTGCCTCCTTTTCACTGATATGGTTGATGGAAAAATTAACGGCTTTATCAAGATTGCACTGGGAATTTTTAATATTGAGTAGGCTAAGTGCTTGCTCAACATCCTTTAAGACCGTGTTTGCAGTGGTGCTTGAGAGGTACTTCTCTGGAGATGACGTAGCGGCGAGTACGCGCTCAATCGTTGCGGGTTTGGTTTCTGATTTATCGAAGTTTGAGACAATTTTTTCTTTATCGTCGGTAAAAATATCTACCTTGTCTCGATTCAGGCTCAGCTCGTTGAGCAGCTCTTTCGAGGCGGTATAGGCTTTTGTCATCACCATTAAGTGCGTTGCGGTATCACTTATCTTTTGCGTGGTGTTGGCAAAGTTGTGTATGAGCGGGGCATCTTTTAGGTGTTTTGTATTGATTGTTTTTTGTTGGCCGTCATATCCTAGAAGCGTGATAGATTTCGGTGTCGCTTCGATGATGGTAAATGCTTGGTGCGCGGCTAGGCCTGATGGATAGTGTGTGCCATTAGTTCGTATTTTATCGCCTTTGGCGATGGTTAATGTTTCCTTCACAAAGGCCGTAAAGTTGTGCTGTTTGTCCGATGGGTCAATGGTGCTTTTGTTTCCATGCGCATCAAGAAGATCAACATGATTGTGTTTTCTATCGTGCTTGAGCACACGGTATTGATTCATTACTTTCTTAGTGTTGTTATCTTCCCATGACTGTAATACCAACCCTGGTTGATAGTGGGTTGAGAGGCCACGTTGCTGCTTACTTAAAAAGTGCGGGTTAAGGGTCGTGATACTCACCCCTTGGCGTGACAGTTCACCGGTTTTCTGTAGCTTTTCTCTGATGGCCTCGTTCAGGGTTTTCACATCCGCGTTAGTTGTCGCTAATACTTGTAGGTTACTTTTATCGGGGCTGTTAGCGTATCGATTCACCAGGTTTTCTATGTTTTCATCATGAAGGTTAACTTTTACTTGCGAGGTTTTGTTGTTGACCCAAGTAAGACGCCTCACGTTGCCTTTATTTAATAAGTCCATTGAGGAGTGGGATTTCATGCCTTGCCTTGAGGATGCATGATTGAGGAATATAACTTTACTGTTGCTGTCCTTAGCGTGTTGAGTAATATCAAGTAGCTCGTTTGTGCTTAGCTTGCCCGTATCCTCAAAAATTAATACATCTTTGTTGTTAAAGGGGGTTACTTTGTCATTCAAATATTGATTTACCCCGTGGATAAAGTCGGGTCTGAAGGCGTTTTTCACCCACTGCAGGGGCGTATGAGATTGCCGGGTGATGGTGCGTTGTGTTTTCTCTTTAGTGAGTGCATCGGGTGTCATGATATGAATGCGCTTACCACTTTCAGCGCCAATATGAAGGAGTCCGGTGGCGAGTTGCTCACTCGTGCCAAATACGTTCACGGTATTAAATTGTTTGGTTGAGGTGAACAGAGAAGCAACTTTACCTTCATTTTGTTTGTTTAGATTGAGTTGAGCAAGGGCATTCTCATTGGGGATGGTGCGCATATGTCGAGGTCGACCTGTTGTGGCCATCATTAGTTTTTTTTCATTTTCCAATAGCGATGCTGTTGTGAATTGACTGTTGTTTTTATCTAAACTGATGAGTTCACCACGGGTTATTTTTTCATCCAGGGCAAGCTTTAAGTCTAGTGCGTCAAGCCTCTCACCCTTAGTAAAGTCACTCATGGCTGTAGAAATGAGTTTCTCATAGCCCAATTGATTTTTTGTTGTCGATAGGTGATTGATTGTGCGCTCAAGGGCATCACTGGCCCTAGCTTTAATATCAGGAGTATATTGCTCTTGGGTAGTGGGGTGTTTAGATTGCTCAATAAACACTTCCATTTCAAAAACCTGCTTGCTGACGGTCGTTTGCCATGTGTTTTTGAGTGACACGGCATCCTGGTAAGTTTTATCTTTACGTGTGTTTTTTGCCGCTAAATCACGGGTTTTTCGTGAATCAAACCCCAGCTCTTTTGTTTTTTTATTAACCTGCTGGCTTCTTGTTGAAAAGTCATCCATTAAGGACTTGGGTACGCCTTTTACCTCAAATTGACAGTTGCCAATCGACTCTATTTCATAACCTGCTTTTTCTACACCACGGGCGAGGACACTTTGATAAAGCGCCCCGTAATACATCTGATGACTATACACGCGCTCAAGTGTGCCATTGATCACGCCCCCGGATTGCTTTAGGTTGGTTGCCAGCGCGCGCAAACGCCCTTGGTCATCTCGGGTCATGTTGGCGGTAAGTGCGTGGGTATGGAGCTGCGGATCATCTTCCCGGCTGGTTTTATGCTGAATAAGGCCAAAGAGCATCTTGTGGGTGTTGGCGTAGGATTGCTTTTTTGTGTTCTCATCGGTGTGTTTTACTTGCGCGGTGTCTTTTTCAAGTTCAGATAATGCAAATTTAACCGCGTTGTTGTGTGCGTCCAGTAAGCGTTTATCACCTCCCACTAAGGCGAGTATACTAACCGATTTAGGGGCTGAAAACGTTAAATCCGTCCCGGCACGATGTTGTTCTCTTTTGCCGTGCAATACCTCACCCATTAAATATCCTGACAATACCTCCTGCAAGGCTTGGCTCTCAACGGGACTACCGGCAATACCTTTTTCTGTTGCTAGTTTGCCAAACCACTGCGTATTATCACTGTCTTTTAAGTAATAATTATCCGCTTTTTTATCAATGTCTTCACTCACTTCCTTTTCATTATCTTCAAGCGTGGTTTGTTCTGTACCATTAAGGTGCTTTTCATCTTCAAGGTAGTATTTTGTTGCGCTGGTGGCGCTGGAAATAGGGGAGATGGAAATCATACGCTTTCCACAAAACAGACCGCCGTTCTCATACCTGACGCCTCAAAGCCAAGAACATCAATATATGCATTCGCATAAGGAAGGGCTGCTTTGTGGTGGTTATTTGAAAGAGCACCGATTATTCTGTCTATTTTCATTGTTGAACCCTTTTTTTACGATGGTTTAATGAGCGCTAAAAAAATATTCGCTAGTCGGATATTTCACCAAGATCAACCGTCGAGGCTTCCTCTACGGCTCTTTGTTCTTCTTGAGATTGTTCAATCTGCCTTTTCTCTTGCTCTTTTACTTGTTTGATTAAATCCTGATTTTTGTTGGCTTTAATCGCTTTTTTTTGTTCGCTCCATTCTGCATGGAGCTGCTGCTCATCTTCAAAGTTCTTCCCTTGACCACTCCTTAATGATGACTGGGTTTTGTTATCTAATGCCTGAGTGGCCATCAGCTCACAATACGTCAGTTGCTCATAGAGTTGGGTCATTTCAGGAGATAACGCATGATTGCGTTTTATGAAGGGGTGGCTACATTGCGCCATCTTGTCGAAGACGAGATCCAGTTTTGTTATTAGGTTACAGCCCAACAATCGAACCCAACACTGCAAGTCATCGAGTGTTTGTATTTCAGCGGTTGAGACAACCGAACGTGTCACCGTTTGGTGTCCAAGAGAGACGCCATCACGTATGGCATGTGCGCCATAGGAGTAGTTCTCCTTGGAGACATCTACCTCTTGCTCGCCTAAATCTAGGGCGGATATTTTTGCCATATTGGCCGAGGGGGCCCGAAAGTAAAAACGCGTATTGAGTAAATCAAAAATAACGTCCGCGGTGGTTTTTCCGTAGGTTTTGACCAGCTGTGCGTAAGACTGAATGCCAATCACGTAACACCCACCAAATTTTCTGACCTCTGCAATGATGGCATCAAGCTCTGGCAATTTGTGCAGCGTTGGCATCTCATCAAGAATGACCCAAATACGGCGGTCTTCATCCTCATCTAATCCCAATATGGCATTGGAGGCAATGGCCAACCACATTGAAATCAAGGGACGTAATGAAGCGTGTTGTTGTGCATTACTGGACAGAAAAAGAAACCCTTTTAGTTGATCATCTTGCACCCAATCAGAAATTGAAAAGCTTGCGCGTTTAAGCTTTCCCTGTTCATTCTTTTCATCCAACCCCTCTAAAAAACGCAAGGACTTGATGTACGTCGCCAATACCGACTTGATCGAGATTGCCGTCTTTTCTATTTTTTGTGACACTAACGAGGCGGATTCTGTTCCCTTTAAAAAGGTGCCCAGGGTATCCAATTCGGAAGTCAGCACTAAACGTAATAGCCTGGCCGTACTGATTGGTTTGTCGTCTTTTGACATCTTAAAGGCGGTGCTGGCAAAAATGGTACGCGCAGAATCAACCCAAAAGGGATCGCCATCCCCATGTTGAGGAATGAGCGCAGCCGCCATGTTCTCAAAGTCCGGCGCTTCTTTGGCATCACACCAAATATCCCAGTTCGCGCACCGTGCGTCAAAAGGGTTAAGGATGGTGTCTGTTTCCGGGTGATAAAACTTGCCAACAAAGGTACACCCTTTATCATAGATAATGGCCTTGTCGCCGCGTTTTCGTATCCAGTGCACTAATTTACGCAGAACGACCGATTTACCTGCACCCGTTGTGCCGTCAATCAGGGTGTGTTGTACCTCAAAATGCTGTTTAAAAAGGGCCTGCTTATCGATAGTAAAGTCTGAGAGCTTTCCTTTTGCTTTTAAGTGCTTGGTTATCTCCTTCGGCGATGCTTTTTGAATGCCTCGAATGAAGTGGTCATCGGTTTGCGCATCGCCCTTATTTCTGAAATAAACCATCACGATAAAAATTAGCGCTATCCCTAATGCACTTGAGATTAAAAAGAATATTTGCAGTTGGGACCAAAACTGAGCGCTTAAATCGAGCAAGGTAGGGTTGCTTAGCTGTTCGCCTAGCGTACTGTTGAAGCGTTTTCCCTCCCATAATGTGGTGACTTCTCGGGTCAGGGGCGTGTTGAATTTTAGTAAGGCCGCATTGCGGATACTGTACCAAAGCGCCATGAATGTATTGGGGGGGACACGTAAATAAGTGAGCAATAATGTTGTCCCCAGCACCCCAAAACAAACCCACCGAAACAGGACCGTATTGATTTGAAAAAACATACGTAAATTGTGGAAGGTGATCTGCCCTCCACGCGTATAGTTACTGTGTTTGGGGCGGTTATCTGTTTGCATTAGTGTGCCTATCAATAAGAAAAAAAGTATATGCCTTATTTTTTATGCTCAATGATTTTATCGCGGTGCCGGTAAATATGCGGGTTGATGTAGGCTTTCCCACCTCATCACATCGGGCTTTGACTGTCATGTTAATGAGGCTGTGCGCGCCTTTTGTCTTGGCTTGCCTAAACAAGTCCGCTAATGTCGCCGCTTCGATCGTTGCAAATTGTTTAAACTCGATAAAGGAAGTCATTTATTCCCAGCCTTCCATTAATATAGGGTTGAGAACGGGGTCAATCCCCAAGAGCTTAGCTCTGTCAAAGGTCTTTTTTTTGCAACGGTATCTAGACAGCAATGTAAACGTTAGCCTCTGACTGATTAAATAGTCACTGTCGATGTACTCTTTCAGGATTGGCTCGTACCATGTTCTTATGATCGTCTCTACTGCCTTTTTATCCCTCAGGCCATTTAATAGATTAACGTCTGCACAGAACCAGGTTGCGTGTAAGATTTTCTGTTGCATGTACTGATTCGTCGAAAACCCCTCCTGTAAACCAAGCAAGAAAGCATCGAGTTTCGCTTTTTCTGGGGTGCCAACGTCATCGATGTGTTGAGCAAAAAAACCAATGGTATTCAGGTTTTGTTTGTTCGTATCAGGTGAGGCTGCGCGTACCATGCTAATGAACAACAAGGGAGTTAACAGTAACCAACAATAACGCATCATATATTTTTCCTTTTTCATTTTATCATTTTAAAAATGAGGGTGATCATGGTTAATAAGCGATTAATAGGTGTATCCTGATATGCGCTCCATTGGAATGCCGCCCCAATGATGTAGCCGTTGCAAACCAAAGGCTAAGGCCGAACTCGATGAGGAATAGATGCCATTTTTTTCGAAGTTTTCTGGGTAAGTGGTGTATACCCATCGAATAATTTTCTCCACGGCCTTGTTATCGTTCATGCCATTTAATAAGGATAGATCGGCACGGAACCACGCCATCTTAAATTGGTTATGTTGCCACTGTTGATTAACCGAAAAAGCTTCCTGCAACCCCCATAAATAAGCATCGAGCAGCGCTTTTTCTGGCGTGCCTACCTCGTCAACGTGTTTTACAAAAAAGTACATTTTACTGACGTCGGCTTGCTCCTTATTCTTTCGCTCTTCGTATTGTTGATCGCTTAACGCTTCTAGTTTCGCTCTCATTTTGGCGTAAGTGCTTGGTTGCTTTGCATACGCAGTATTAATCAACAATATGGGGACTAACAGACACCAAAAATATTGCATATATTATTCCTTTTATGTGCGAGTACCTGTTTATAATAACAGTGCTTGCTTGTATAAAAAACAAACAATTACTATTATTATCTCTATGTAATACTTTAAATTTTTAAAGCTTTTTAATCATTGCGTTACGTTGGCTCATAATGGGGGGCTTGTCTGCTGTAGTCGGTTTCTTTTCCTCTGGATTAGGATTTGACAGAGTGGCTGGCACTGCCTTGTCCACTGGATTAATCTGCGCCCGGGTGACAAATTGTTGGGCTTCTGTTTCATGCTTAATGTCCTCAAAGCGTTCATTATCAAAGAGTTTATCGCTCCCTTTCACGTCCTCTAATAGGTCCGTATTGCGCGTGAAGCGGTCGAAGGTCTTCAGGTCAGCTATATCTCGTTGCTCATTTTGCTCCGGCGTCAATGCTAGCGGAGCTTGTTGCTTACTGAGGTGGGTGGGCACATCAACGCCCGCCAAAGTAATGACATCACGTTTAAAATCATCGCTTTTTTGATACTGATCCCACATTGCTTCTCGGGCGGTGATGGCTCCCTCACCAGTGTCCGTTATAATGGGAGGGGCTTTTTCCTTGTCTTGTCGTTCAATGAATCGCTGAAAAGAGGGCATTAAATTCTCTTTTAAGCTAATACCATTTTGTTCAATGTTGGACATGGCCGTGGACAGGCTTTTGCTTTCATTGTGGTTTTGGGTGACGCTTTGAACCAACGATTCGCTTTGATTCCAATTATTGGTAAATCCTTTGGCGTATTGGGCGAGTTCTGCGTTCACTGTCTTGCTGTCAATGTGAGAAGAGGCGGACATAATGTCATTGGCGCCGTCGGTGTATTGCGTCATATTACTTTGCACTTGGGCGAGTTTCTCACTGCTCATATTTGAGAAGGTTTCTCTGTCTTCGTCGGTAATACGATAACTTCCCTCAAGCCCACTGGTGACACTGCCACTAATTCCGGTCAGCGCTTTGAGTGCGCCAGGCGTACCCAAACTGACTTCACCTCGCGCATACGCACTCCCGCTCAGGGTGTTTAAAAAGGCATTGGATTTATCTTTACTCCAGCCCATCTCTTGGCTGAGACTGTCAACGGCAGTACTCATGCTCTGATTTCCTTTACTGATTTGAGTGGCCACGCCGACGTTGTACCCTTCGCCGTAGTTTTTTTGCTCGCTCGCATTTTCTGACCAACTACTTTGCATCGCCATGCCTGTTTGAAGATTTTCATTTAACTGGCTACTGTAACTCTGACCATTCGCCACTACTTTTTGGTAGTTAGCGTTTAAACTCTGTCCTATATCTTGGTTTGAGGCCACGCTCCAGTGCAGGTTAGAGACTGATTCGCCGGTGTTGTACACTGATTGACCCGTGGCAAGTTGGGTGTGCATACTGCCATCTGCTTGCTGGATACTTTGCTGCTCTGCCGTGCGTAAGAGTAAATTGGTGTCATGTTTATTGGCGTTTTGATTCGCCCAGGAGCGATTATCAACCTGCATGTTACCGAGGTTTAAATCTCCACTGGCCGCCGCCGCCGAGGTTCTGGCGTTGGTGCTGTTGATCATGCCCGCCATTTGATAATTAAGGCTAGACATGACCGCCGAACCGCCTTTTAATATCGCCGCTGCAATTAACGGAATAGCCATCATCAAATACCCCGAGAGCAAGGCAAAGCGGGTGTGCATCTCATCAAGCGAATTCTTGTTACTCAAGGTGATACCATTAAACCCATCGGTGATACCGGCCGTTGTGTAGGTCAGGGCGGAGGTCATGATGTAATTAAGAATGGCGAATAAGGCCGGCCAAATGGCCAGCACCAGGAAGGTTTTCACGTAGTTACTAAGCACCATAATCGTCAGGCTTGGTATGAGCGCCACCACAATCACAAAAAGACTGACGCAACTAAACAGAATAAACAGGGTGGTGTGCAACAGTGGCATATACTCTTTGGCTTGCAGGGCAATGCCTGCCCACATAGAGGTGGTTTGCATTTTGTTTTGTGTGTAGGCGTAATTAAGGGCAGAGGCGGTGGCGTTCATCTCTAAGGTGCCATTACGAATAGCATTCATGGTCATGTTTTGACGCATGATACTGGACGCGTTGGTGCTGATATTATTGTAGCGTTGATAGCTGTTGGCCAAACTTGCGTTTAAAAATCTACCGTTGGCACTGGCGCGTCTGCCATAGAGGTAACTGCCCAGGTGGTTTAAGTCGTTGTAGGCCGCTTGGGTCATCTGACTTTTAATAAGGGGGTACGCGTCTTTACAGCTATAATAATTATTTCGGCCAAAAAAGACGCCGCGCAGGGGGGACATGCTTTGGCTGTCAAGAAATCCCCAAATATCGTTGGCTTTATACAAATCATCCCAACTGTATTTTTTATTGATGGTAATATCTCCCACAATACAGTTGTGAAGGTAATCGCTCCATTGCCCTTTGAGTTCAATCTCACGAATGCTGCTTTGACGCGATAGCTTGTAGAGTCTTGAGCCAAACATCATGCCCGTTTTACCGTAGCGTTCATCACCGGGTTGTGAGAGTACCATTTCAACCGTTTCAGTCATGCCGTGCATCAATGAACTTGCAAACCAGGTCGGTAGCGCAGTGATGTAAGGCACATTACTCACACTCATGACATTTCCTGGCTCCGTTAAATCAATCACCTGCATATCTGCTTTCATTTCAATGAGCGCCATGGGCACTAAAAAGTACACCGTGGCCCATTTGTAAATACTGGCCGGGTTACGGCTAATGAAGAACGTGATGAGCGTGGCCACCACAGAAAACATTAAGCTGATGGACACTAAGCTTGAAAAGGTCGGGGTTGCAAAAAAGGTGGCGATCGCGTTAAGTATGTCGCGCGCAGTACCTCCGTTGCTGTAAACGTAATATTCCAAAGTCATGGTGCATCACCAAAATAAAAGTTGTCGCGGGTTTTAGTGCTGATCGCTTCATCCATTTTCGCCTTTCTCTCTTTGGCGTTGGCTATCATCTCTTCTTGAATGACGAGCGCACGTATGGCCTTTTCTTCTAATGCCACTAAAAAGTGTTTTGCTTTCGCAATGTCATCGTTAATAAGCACCATGTCGGCTTTGTCCGTTTGTGTATTTGAGAGTGAATACAGCGTCACGCTCAACATGTTATTTAGGTATTGATTGAGCAGGTTGAGCGAAATCACACGCGCATAATTTTCCAGCAAGGTGTTGCCGGCCACCCCATCGCCTTGTATGTACGTCTTTAAAAAACTGAGCATGGGAATATCGGTGTACTCCAAGAAAGAGGTTTGCGTCGCGGTTAACGCGGTATCATTGAGCAGGGACTGATTCAAATTGGTGAGCATTGTCATAATTTTTTGCTGCATCGCACTGTCGCTTGCGATAGTGGTGTTTTTCTGTGACAGTCTTAGGCACGCTTTTGGGGCGGTATCGTCGCAATCGTAGCCTGAAATAGTCCCACCATTGAGTAATGCTTCCATTAGGTTGTTGTTGCCATCAAGCAGTGAGGGGTAATACGTTGGTTTTCCCTGTGCATCATAAACATAGGTGCCTGAAAGCGTCATCAGAAATTCTGCAAGGGAGGTGTCACTGGCCAGAAAGGCATTTTTCATGATGGCTGACCACACGATGTTGTGGGAGGTTTTGGTTATTTCTTCAAGACCTGGGGTGTTACGCGCGATCGCCAGTTGAGCGGGGGCACTGCCACCCACGCCACACGATTGCTTGGCCGCGACCCAATCAGAAAAGGCGTTGTTTTGTGTGCCCATTGTCGCGCACACATGTTGTTTGGCCTGGGGCAGGGAAAAGCTTGCCAGTGCGCCGACTGCCGCTTGAGCGGTTTCACAGGAATTAATCGATTGATTCACCCATTTGTCCGCTATGCTTTGTAAGTTATCTCTAATTTGTTTGATCTGTGGCGCCCAGGTCTGCAGTGCTAAATCCACCGCAAACGGCGGGGCGTTTGCGACCACCGCTTTACCAAATTGAATAAGTTGGTCTGCGCTGATATGTGAAAAGCCGCCCATGAATGCATCGATACCGTTACAACCTGAACTGATGGCGGGCAGGGTGACGGACGCAAGGTCAGCGTTTTGTATTTTGCTGCGCACAAATAATCCCCCCCCATTGTAGTAATTAGCGCTTTGTCCTTTATAGGCACTCGGGTTGGTCACATTGGTGTGATAGCCCAAGTCATCGTAAAAATTCCCCAAGGAGTCATTAACACCGGCAAGCGCATTCAATGAGGTGACAAGGAAAAGACACGTACAGGTATAAATAGCCATGGCGTGGGCAAATACTAAGCACTGGGGGTTATCCACAGAAAAAGTGGATAAGTGGCTTATAACTTTTTGCAAGATCATTGAGCGCATATTTTTCATTGCAACGCGGCCATGACGCTGGCATCGCCAAAAATATTATTTACGCTTTGTGCCAATTGTGCTTCGGAGACAGCTCCAATACTGACTTTGACAAACTTTTGAGTGTTGACATTAATTAAAAATGTTGCAGGAACCGTGACGTTTTGAGGGTGACTGAAAAATAATGCGCTGATGTCAAGTGTTGCGGGCATGGGCACTTCGTAGCCCGGCATCCCTTTACCATCGAGTGAAAAGGCGTAGGTAAATAAGTTGTTATTTTGTGTAAATCGCCTCAATGTCGGTGCAAATTGATGGCACCACGGGCAATCACTACGAAAGAAAAAGACCATGGCATATTGGTTTTCCATGGTGTTCAGTAACGTATTTTTTCTGACATCTGCATGGCTTACCGTCACGAACAAAAGCATAAATATCATGAGTAACGCGGTGGTAGTTTTCATTTCCTCTTCCCTTTAATCCGTCTTATTGTTAAAAATCGGTATGTTGATAATCCGTGGCCACATTAAAAAAACGTCCGAGTAATTGGTCTTGGGAAATAAAGCCATAGGCCAAAGGTTTTATCTCTTGGGTGAGCGGGTTGACCAGGAGCAGTGCGGGTAAATAGTCCACGGGCATCTTGCTACGCCCTGGCTTGTCGTCTATTTTGTTTTCTTTCACGCTAGAGAGCGTGATGCCGTCTTTGCTGATGCCCAGCACCTTAATGCCATAGGTGGTGGCAAATGCCTGAATACTGGGCGCAAGCGTTTGACTTAAGCTATCTGCGCCCTCATAAATAAAGAAAAATCCCCAGCCTTTTGCTGCCATCTCTTTGACTGCGTGCATTTTTTTCTCACGCTCACGCGCTAGATAAGGCGCCCGCGCCGCTTGCTCAACGGGCCTATCCTTGGTGTAAGAAAGTGAAGGCGTACTCAGCAATACTTCTTTAAACGTCATGCCAAATTGTGATGATTGGTTCGAGACGTACTGGTTAAGGCGCATTGCTTTCTCTACTTTTTCATTGTTGCGAGGATCAATGGTGGCGGCCGCTTGTACCTCTTGGTGCTTGGACTGAAACCACCTGAGTTGCTCCTGGGCACTGAGTGTGCGCGTGAGGGTGTTTTTTGTTGCTGGTCTTGGGCCGCGTTGCTGTTTTTCGTGCGCAAACGGGGTGTTGTACCAGCGCCACCCCTGCGGGCTATCCGCTAGGGCAGGCGATAAATGGAGGGCACACCCCATGATGCAAAGGCACATTATCGAGTGCTGCGTGGGTGTTTTCGTGTGCATTATGGGGTTCTCCCAAGGCCGTTTTGAACTCTGTCTTTAATTTCCCCTTCGTTGGGTAGCGCGATGTTGCCCATCATGTCGCCGTAAAAATCTGAAAAGTCTAAGCGCTCAAAATCTATTTGCTGCAACTGCTCGGGGGTGAGTGGGTTGCAAAGGGGATCTTTTGGCGTACCATTGCTCAAACCCAGCTGATGTTTACCTCCCTGCTCCTGGATGATGCGCGCAAGCTTGCTGTCATAGGTGCAATAAGTCCGTTTCTTTCGGGTGCAAAAACCCACTATTTTTTTAGCACAATATTGGCCTACATAGAGGGTCAACTTGGCCTTTTTTGCAAGGGAAAGGGCTTTATCCTCTGCGTCGCAGGATGCGCCAACGCCTTTACCCCATCCTGAATCCTTGCAACAATCTTTAAACCCAGCCGCTGATTTTGTACATTTCATTGGTCTACCCGTGAACATTGTGGGTGGCTCGCCTAAGTCCTCGGCCGCCGCTGAAATCGCCGCGAGCGCAGCCACGGATTCTTGAAACTCCGTGCTTTGTGTTGGGGTGCCTTCATAGCAATCACCATCTAAACAAAAGCTAGTTTCTCCGCAGGTTAAGGTGTTTGTTTGACAAGATCTTTCTTCGCAAGATTTTGTGTGTGTTTCTTCAACGCACACGCCATTTTGCATTAAATTACAGGCTCTACTGTTAGCTGTGCAGTGGGAAAGTGCAGTACAGGTGTCCTCTGTATTGCACCGGTAGACCGTCTCATACCGCCAGCAAGGTAAGGTCACTTTAATGCCGTCAATGTCACGCGTGCCGCCCGCTTCAACACAGCGCTCTGGTTGTGGAACGCATTCAGGGATAAGCGTGCCACAGGAGGCGGTCCACTCAACTTTATAACTTGGCGCATTCCAATGAAAAACAATCGTGCCGGGGCCATCGTAACTTGCCCATGGGGGGCTGGATACGGAACCATTTGAATGTGTTACTTGTAAGGACAGTGAAATGCGATGATTGGTGATGGCAATAGGCCTTGATAAAGTCAGTGTTCCAAAGTTTTTGTTTACCCGACATAACCAATTGCTCCCACAATCCCTATTAGTGCCGCGATACTCAAAAACGACTACGCCATTAACACTGAATATGTGAATAAAACCGGGGAAGTCATACACCATGATTTTTGGGAGTGTAATTGCGTTAATAAACCTTGCCTTTGCAGGTGTATTAATACGTTGGGGGTAATAATAGAAAGATCTTCTGACATACACGGAGACAGCGGTGCTGTTACCCCTGTTGAGTGATAAGTCGCTGAACGTCGGCGTTCTTGTGCATGTCACCGGGTTATTGGTTGGGGATTTACAGGTTCTTTCTACTTGGTCTATCCTGCAAAGTGTCCTGGCCTCGCAATCGACAAATTGATTAGATAATCCATGACTTATTTCATAGGCATTATCTTGGGCGATCAGCGCAAATTGATACGCTCCATCATTCTCAATATCAGGCCTTTGGTTAGTAAGGCCTGCGTTGATAGCTTGGGATAAAGGGTTGGTGATGTAAGCCGCTTGCGCTTTACTCTCAAGTTCAGCGTTTGTTAATTGGCTTTGTACTGGGTTATCGATTTCAGCGCGGCAGCTTGCGTCTTTGCAATAATCATCGGGGTTAAGCGCATATCCATGCCTAGATTGAGTTTGTTGGGTGACGGATTTTGACCATTTTAGGTGGTCATTAAACGTGCTCTCTTGCCCTGCAAAAGCAGGATAGGGAAATGCACCAAGAAATACTAAAAGAGGCGATAAAACAAACGACAATAAGTCTGACTTTCGAAGGAACATGTTCATTGGTTTGCCTCACGCGCTATGACTTCCTGCGCGCTTTCTTTTGCGTCCCCTTCGGTTAAGATGACGAGGGCATCTTGTATGGAAATGTTGCCGTATACCACATCAAAATCCTGTTGAGAACAGATTTCCTTAGGCAGGCAACGGCCTGCTTTAATGGAAATGAATGCGGGTACTTGGGTGATGTTAAACATGGTAAACCAAGCGGGGTTAATGGCAATACCACTGTTAATCGAAGCTCTTTTACCTCCTTTGGTGAGTAGTTGGTGGATACGTCCCACGGTCGCTTTAAACCCACTGGGTAATACGCCGCGAATAATTAAGGGGATTTGGTACTGCGCGCTTTGAGCAAGCAGTTGCTCAAGGGCAATATTAGGCATAGTGAGTGATATCAGTACGATGACACCTGTCGCGCCTGCATGCGGGTTCTCGGTTTCTTCTGGGAAATCGAGTCCCTTTGCGAGTGTCTCTGGGGAGATAACGAGGCTTAACGGCTGCTTCATGTTAAGTAAGTTATCGCGCAAAGCGTTACTTTTTGATAGTGCCTCCTGCAAATCATACCCGACTAAGGCATTGATATCGGGGGGCGTGTTATCCACGTGGCTGTCCGCCTGAATGTTGCTGATAACGGGCTGTGACGTAAGCAATGCGAGGAAAAATAAAGCAAAGGTAAGGGCGTTCATAGTTTGTCTCCTGTTAGCATTATTTTATGCTTGTCGCTCGTAATGATTGCAGGGCAATCAATGAACGTCACCGGGTTATGCCATGTGTGTCGTTTCAACATTGCTCTTCTCCTTGCCTATAAGAAAACACAGTTGCGTTTACGCCAGTTCATAAAACCGAAATTATCCCCAGTGGTCGGGTTGTCATGGCCTGCCTCCCAGCTTGCTGTGGTGCTCGTGTAGGGATGGCACCTTGCCGCATCGGGAATAGGGGCGGTCATTTGATAACGGTAGCGCGACTTGGGTAAAATGGGCTCAGGCCATTGAGAACAGATAGCGCCATCTTCACCGCGCGTTTCCCATACAATGCCTTGGCGGTGCAATTTGTAATTGAGCCGTTCCATGAGGAGTGTGGCGGCTTGGATAGGCGTGTCTCTATAATTGGTGCTGCCCGTTAATGGATAGGCGCTGCCTTGCGAGCCAAGGCACCAAAAAAGTGCATCCAAGGGGAGCGCAGTCCCTGCAGTGGTTAATATGGCCTCGGGGACGCAGGCAAGTTGGGCTGCTGGGTTACCAAACAAAATTGCCTCAGGATTAAGAACGAAAGCGAGTTCATCGTCATCCCATAACGGGTCAACCTCCGTCATGTAGGCCACATCAAATGCGTCAGTTGCCATACAGGCTACCGATTGCATAATTTGCAGCCAATAGATGACCGGGTACTTATACCAATGCGCATGGTAAAATCCGCCATCGCTGCTGTCGTTGTCGCGGCTAGTGACGCGCCCACCAATTTGAGGCTTATTTGATCCACCAAGCGACAGTCCCATGTTGACCATACAATAGGGGACGCGGGTGACATCGACCAACGAATAGGGCTCCCAGTACCCAATGTTCAGTCCGACTTGTACAAAAATGGGGGCCGGTTTCGGGCAAAATGAAATGGGCATGCTTGGGTTGCTTGTGTCCGGGTAGCGCGAGGGAATAATAGGTACCTTCCCAATTGTCATCGGAAATAGGCATCGCCAACAAATATCCGTAATCGGGTTGATAAAGTGACCACTGCAACTAGCGCCTGCCGCACTTGCCTTCAAAGGCATGATGAAACCAAATATTAGGATGAGCATTGTTCGCATGAGGGGCGCCCCTATAAAGGTTGATGTGACACATCAACCTCTTGTATTTGCCATTGTGTCCCCACTTGATTAACCACAGAGGGCGTGTTTTTGAGTTTCAGTGAGCCCGTTAGATGCCCGTTTTGATCAAAGTAAATACGTGTTGCGAGGGTGGTCGCCACATCGTTTGGGCTACCGTTGGTCAATATCCATTTTATTGGCTTCTCGGGTTTGTACTGTTTCGCCCACGCTAACTGCCTTTCATCATCTGCATCAATGAAAACCAGGGTTTTACTGAACTCAAACGGCGGATAAATTCCATTTGGCCAAGTACTGCTATCAAAGGGGTTTACCTCTGTGCCTTTGGCGAATAACAGCTTGCCTTGGCCGTCATGAATGTCTTTGCCTAGGCGTAACGTGGGGTCGACATAAAAGAGGGAGGGTGATGTTGTTGTGCCAAGCCCTTGTACTGGTGTTGGGCGTTCGACTTTCTTTTTGACGGCCGCTGTCATGTCTTTTTTCATTATTTCAAGCTCACCGTTTTCTTCAAAGCGCGTCAGTCGCGACTCAATCCATTGCAGCATGTCAACCTCGCCAATGGTAAAAATGGCGCCTGCCACGCCCATGTTTTTTGCATGCAGTGTGGCGCTGCATAACATCAATATGATAAGCCATGTTATTGCGCGCATTATTGCTCCCCTTGCAAGGGGTTATTGTGTGTTGTTTGGTATTGCGCAATGATGCGTTGTTGTAGTGCGTGGGTGACATCCTTTGCGCCAGAAACGACGGCAGGAGTGGTAAGAATGATGGCGTTATGCTCGGTGCTGTATGCTTTTGTTGCAGCTTCGAGGGCGTGAGAAAATTTCACTATATAGGCCGTGTGCAGGGGTGCATCAATCCCTTTGTCAATGAGCTTTTGTTGGAACTGATTGAGAGTTTGTTTGACATCAAATACCACAATATTTTGGCGGCTTGTTATGCTCACCACTGACACCACGACACTAATAAGGCAATACGCCACCAGTAGAATTCCTCCATTTTTTGCCTCATTGATGGTGTCAAATATTGTTTTTGGCGGGTTATTTGTCATGTTTTTTTCCTCCTTTTAAGAGGGCATTAAAGGTAGCCATTTCATCACCGTAGAAGTGCTCAGCTGTCTTCTCGATGGCGCTCATGAGTGGAGTTCCGCCTTCCATGAGAGTTTCACAATACTCAAACTCATTGGGCTCGGTCGAGAGGCATGCCCGCGTAAAGGGATCGGTAAAGAGGCGATGAAAAGACGTGTGTCCACCAGCTTTAATCATGGCGCAGCTGTAACCTGCTACGCTTGACTTCTCGAAGCCTTTGATGATTTGTTGCTCATAAGGGGTGAAAGTATCGGGGTGTGACTGTATAAAGTTATTAAATCCTTCGCCCTGTCTGAGTGTAATGTGGATATCTGAGTTGTTATAACAAGCTTGGGCTTCTGCGTTGGCAAAAAAGTCCAGCATCCCTTGGGTGACCGTACAAAAAGAGCCTCCAAATTTTCGTGCGGTGCGGTAGCCGGTGTTGATGAATTCCCGTGCTTGCGCATTTGCGCCACTGAGCAAGGACCAGGCTTCTTCGATAATGCACAATTTTGGGGTTGAGCGAGAGCCTGTTAAGTACATTTGCTGGTTAATGGATACCATCAGCGCGAAAATGGCGGGGCGAAGGACGGCCTCTGGAAAGCCATCTAATTCAAGCGTGGTGATGTGAATGTCCGGGTCGAGCATCGACGGTTTGTTAAACGTATCGCCGTAAATTCCCTGACTGCAATATTTATTGAGCTGGGTGGCGATGTCGCTGATACGCTTGTCATTCTCGCTTTTTTCGGCAATTAAAAAGAGCATCGCTTGTACATCATCTACGCGTGTCTCGGTGCCTTTAGCATGCCAAGCATTTAAAATCGCATCACCGAGTACAGCGGTTTGAAATGGGGCCAATTCCTCTCTTGGCGAGGCCATGGTTGAGAAAAGGGCTGTGATATTATCAAGTACTTCTGCCAGTGGGTTTAACTCATCCTGTTTGCATGCTTCGTCACACTCACTTTTATCTTTCACTTTCCCTAAGAAGGTGAACGGGTTCAAGAAAATGTCCTTTGAGGTCATATATGTCCCCTCTAGCATTAACGTGAGTTTTTTGTAGCTCGCGCCTTTGTCTAAAATCCATACTTTGCCAAATTTGGAATACACGGATTTAGCCAATAACTGTACAAAAAATGATTTACCTGCACCGGAGCCACCCGTTAAGGCGATATTGTAGTTATCACTACCACAGTTAAAGGGGTCAAAAAATGAGATTTGCTGGCGCATCGTTGGTAATAACATGCCCCCGCTGTAGTTTTTATTATCAACAATAATGGGTAGGAAATTGACCAAGTTAGAGGTTTTCATGGTGCGTACGCGTCCCGCGCGTTGGCAATCTTGCCAATGTCCTTCGCTCGCCATAAAAGGCAAGCTTGAAAACAAGGCTTGCCCTTGGAGCATATTCAGCGGTGCGATGTCGATACCTCCACCGGCAAAGGCGCCTATTGCAGATTGTGCGTGGGCGCGACTGTCATTTTTATTGGTATAAATCGTGAGCGTTAATACCATTGAGGCGAGGTTAAACTCTTTGGAGAGTAGTCCTTGCTGCAGTTGCTCCCGCTCTTTTAATTCTTGCTCCGCCGTGGGCACCAGTATTTTCATTTTAGAACCAACGGTTTTCATGAGCGCGCTGATATGACTGTCATTGTTGGCAGTCGCGCCTCCTAACTCTTCTATTTGAAATTGAACACTACACACAAAAGGACAATCAATGCCCAGGGAGACGTTTTTTAACGAAGAAAAACACTCCGGCAAGGCATATAAGCGAGCCTCATTGGGCAGTCTTAATAACCCAAAGTTGACCATGCGCGACTGCGTATCCTGGTTGTTTTCGTTGGCGCTGCGTGCGTCAATATGACGCCTTGAGATAATGAATTCACTATCAGGTGAGATCATTTGCGTATTTAAGGGTTCAAACTCGTTGTAGCTGCAGACTAATGGCATGATTTGCGTTGTGTCAGGGTTTAAACGCTCCTTCACATAAGTCATTAAATCCCGTTCAAGCATGGGGGTTAATGTAAGGCCTAGTTGGGTGAGTGATGTTTTGATTGATGCCTTGGTGTCGGTCATTTTATCTGCATCGTCCGTGTTAGTGGATACAAATAAAAAGCATCGATGCTCACGTAAGCTAAAGTGATGCTTTTGACGATGTAAAAAACCCGCGGTGGCCGCATAGTTTGCGTAGGTTTGCTCATCACTGGCGAGACGCTGACAAATACCGCCACGTTTACTCATAAGGGCCGTATTTTGCTCAACAAGGTGTGCGACATGGTTGTTTGATGTGAGCGTGAACTGATAATGCCAATGCTTTCCCTGGGGTAAGCCTGCCGTGATTTTGTTGATCGCCTCAATTGTTTCATCGTTAGCTCCGCCAAGCACATCCAACTCAAAACCAAAACCAAGGGTTCCTTGGTTATGAAATAGCTGGGTTGCTTTATCAAAAAAACGATAAGGCAGGGATTGGTGCAGGTGATTGTGTTTGGCTTTGCTGCTGGAAAACAGTGCTGAGAGTGTCATGGGCGTCCCCTTTAATCTTTTTTGATGGCGCGAGGAAGCCGGCCTATCCATTGGCTATCTTGCAATATCAGGTAAATATCCGTGGTGTCGACAAAGTGTCCGTTGATGTCGATGAAGGGGAATACCGTTACTTTTGCGACTTCATCCGTACTTCGGGTAGGGTGTCCTTCGCGGCTGCGCCTTGGTAGCGCGATAAATCCATCCGGTGAAATGCCTGCGATATGCTTGTTTTGATTTTTTTTGGTAATATTTTGTTTACCGTTATGATAAAGGTAGCTGTCCATGTTAGAGCGGATGTCTGCCATGCTGGCACATCCCGATACCCCGCCCACTTCATTACAGCTAAACTCTTCGTTGAGTCCCGCCGCACACCCTGTTAGCACGATAATGCTGGCGAGTAGCCCTGTTATTTTGATTAATTTGTTAAGTGGGTGCATCATCGTTTTCCTTATTGAGTACCAAAGTCTGAAAAGGGAGTGGTTTGCGCGCCAACGGCAGCCTTGATCCCATCGGGTAATTGATTCGCCAGTGGGTTATTGGTGATAATGTCTAATATTTGGTTACTTTGTGTTTGTGGGCCTTTCGCGGCCAACTTAGCCTCGTATTTTTCAATTTCGAGTGCGTCGAGTGGGAACCCCTCTAAAAAGACAATGTTGACGACGTTGCCTGGGTTTAGCTCGATGATAGGATGGTAAAGTTCGGCGAGCTGAATATAGTAATCAGAGAGCTTCTCACCCACGGATGATGTTGCGTTACCCAGTAGGTTTAAGGCCGCATCGGCACTATTAATACTGGATGTCGTGCCAAGGGCGGATGCAGAGGTGGTTGAAGAGAGGGCTTTACCCGTTTCACCCATGCCCATTAATATCCCTGATAGCCCTGCCATTTGAATGATTTTACCGTTGCGTAAAATGGAGGTGCCACGAATACCGTTACGGCCAAAATTAAACACGGTACCTTTAACGGGTAAGTCAATGATTTCACCGTCCTTGAAAATACAGCTCATGCGATTGGTGCGCACTATGCCTCGGCTCGATGATATTTCGCCATAACTTGCCCCTGTGATGGTGCAGTCTTTAAGCTTTGAGGGTTTTCCGTTAGGTAAAATGCCTGCATTGATGGTTTGAAATATCATGGGCACGGTATCGCCTTGCCCCAACACACCTGCGTTGACATCTGCGCCACCGGTGACCAATGCGGTAACGAACGTGCCCGTGGGCACGTAATTCTCTACGGTGCGACGTGGCTTTTTGTCGTTTTCGTCTTGCCAATTAAAGGCGTAACTGTCGATGCCACTGGTATTAAACAACGGTTTGTCGGCAGCGGGGTAGGTGAAGTCACTGGCATTAGGGTTGTTGTTGCTCGATGAAGCGGGCCGTGGTGGAAGTTGCCTGTCTCCAAACATATTGGTATCAGCCTCCTCACGAATTAGACCCTCATCAGGTGAGTATTCAGCGGTTTGGTTTATGCTGGATTTCAATGCCAGTTCGGCGTTTTTTCGTGCGAAGGTGGCTTGCATATCACCTTTAAAGCGCGCAAAACTCTCAGCTTGTGCTTTGAGGGTGTTATCAAGTTTCGTAATGACGTGGCTAAGCTCATTTTTTAGTGTCGATATCACTTTTTCTTGCGTCAATAGCACCGCTTGTTGCGCGCTTAGGGCCGACTGATTATCGGCGCTAGTGAAGTCGTCACTGATGATGGCGCCAAAACCTATGGGTGGCGCTTCTAAAATAGCTTGCTTGGCTGGGCGGGAGAAATGGTAGCCAAGGACTGCGACACTCGCAAGGGCGCTAACAACCACCAGGGTGATAATGCCATTGCGCTTCATGCTACTGTCATTAAGGGATGCGCCTGCTTCAAAATCTCCGTTTTGGTCAGAGAGCTTTTTCTTTAACCACTTAATCATGGGTGCCACCCCCTGTGACAATGTAAAGTAACGTGGTGGCGCCTGGTGCCAGGGTTTCTTTTTTGATGGAGGCGCTGCGGGTTAAGCGACCATAGAATTGTGCGGTGCTGAGCGTCATCTCTGATGTTGATTGATTCACCACAGAATAGATGATCCCTGAGTAGGATTTTCCAACAAACACGGTTTGTGGAATGATGGCTAAAGGATGGGTATCTTCGGGCAAACTTGCAGGGTCAATATCGTGCTGAGTAAACCCTGGGATAGGGGTGTTAACGTCACTCCAGCGTATCATTTGTTTGGTGAAGGCGGCTAACGCGCTTGGGTAATCAAACAGTCTCGTGAACACGCTTTTTTCATTGTGAATCGTCGCGGTGCCAACAAATTCAGAGACCAGTGCTGGGATTGCGCGAGGCGTAATGAATAGCGTGAAGTTACGGCCTTTTTGGGTGGTGATTTGCGCCGTAAAGGGCAGTGCAATGTTAAGGCGTAGCGTCACAGAGCCTGATGCATCCTTTTTGTTACCCTTGCTTGTACAAAAACCGGTGGGGCAATCAAGCACTGTTATCTTGTCATCTCTCACTACTAATCGATTGAGGTTTAAAGAAGACAGCACAATGGGAATGGTGTCGTTATCTGTAAAGAGATAAATGTTAGGAGGCATGTTTTTTGCCATCAAGCTTGCGGATAAAAACGAAAGCCACATACCCATTATCAAAGGATTAAAAAAGCGTGCATTGACATTGAATATCATCATAAGTCCCCATGTTCCTTACTGATACGACTAAAAGTTAACGTCCCTTGCTCATACTTAAAGTGCACTAAGTACGTTAGAGGGACGGGAGACAGTGCGCGGTTTCCCACGGATGTTTTTAATACACCGCTGATTTTTACTATGAATGACGTCATTGACACCTCAACATGACGCACGGAAAACGTACTCGACACGTTCGATTTCTTAATAAATACGGATTCCCGCACTAGTTGAGGTTGGATATTTGCCCACGCCGTTGCGTTGGCATAATCCAGCAGTAAAGAAAATTGACGATCAACATTCGCAGGGGTCACATTTAACTTTAAATAAAGAATGTACTCGCCCATTTGAGCTGCATAACTCTCGTCTATCGCACCATCTGAAACGGTAAATGCCTTAGAAATACTGGGAGGGACGAGTGTACGACTCTTGTTATTCACCAAAGAAGCGACGGTAAACGCCAAGATGACGCTGACCGTGAGTGACAGTAAGAACCCTGCTAACAACAATCGGTTAAGAGATTTTGCGATCGCGATGAAGTCTATTTTATGGGAGGTGAGCATCAGAATATCCAGTAGCGCTTATGGGCAGGTGGCGCCTGCTTAAAAAGCTGGCGACTCACCAATTTTGATCCAAACCAATAAAGCGCAAGCGGAATGATATTGTCACCGTATTTAGTTTTAATTATCCGTAGGCCCATGAACCAGGTCACTCCAATAACCAGGCCAATGAGCTGATGCTTCGCCACAAAAAACACCAGGAAAATAATCAGGGCGGGGAGCACTTCTGTTTGTGGCAGTCCCACTAGGGTTTTTCCTTTGTTTAGGTGCTTTGGGATGGCGTAAAACAAATGAGGATCTTCCATATCATGGCCTCCAAATTATACTCAATTAAGCCAGTCCAACTAACGGCGCTGCGACACTCCAAAAAACCATGCCCACTGCAAAACCGCCGATGGCGCCTATCCAGTTTTTTGATATAAAGCCTGTTAATGCAGCACCCACCGCACCTGATGCGAGAATGGCCGTTTCAACGGTAGAGTCTGAGCCTACCGTTTCTTTGATAGCATCTTTGCCGTTGGCAAATAAATCGACTGCGAGTGCGGGTTGAGTAACGACTAATGTAAGAGATCCCAACATCAAACAAATATGGAAGGAGGGCCATTTTTTGTGCATAACTTGCGTCCTCTATGTCGAAAATAAAGTTTATTTTGGGGTGAGATAACCCATATTTGTTCTTATTTTAGAAAGTGTTAGGCCACCCATCTAATGCATATTTAAACTTACTTTTTAAGGTTTCCAATTTGGATAAGTGATTAAATGATCTTCGAGTCGTAGTTTCGCTTCTCTCTTTTTTGCGCGCTCAGCTTTTTTTGCTGAAGCTTCCAGTATTTCATTCGCTTTTACTGAAATTTCAAATTGAATACCGGTCTCATTGTGATGTTTTTGTCTTATATGCATTCGATACTCTTTAACTTATTAATTTGTTAGTAAAAATCCTAAACATGATTATTAGAAGTGAACTGTATTTATATATATATTAAACCTGTTGTTTTTTGAATTCGTGGTCATTGGTAAAATTAATTTATGTCTTTGTATTCAGGCCGGTATAGGTTTTTCAAGCAGATAGTGCTCTAAAAAGAGGTCATTACAATGTTGATTATTGGTGCTGAAATATATAGATAACGAAAATTGATAAGGGTTTTGAGAGGGAGAACGCTAGTTGTTTCACAATGTTATTGTCAGACGATAATTAATTATAAAGCAGGTGATAATTCAATATGCTAACTGTAAACGTAATATGACCGAACTCAATAAGTGGTGAGTTTGAAGGGGATGTTAGATTTTGTCCTAATTTATTTGCAAGTTTTTCCCTTCATAGATTAAAATTATTGTAGGGTAGACACCAAGTTACAGTTGAGTTAATCATAGATGAGGTAGTTGATGGGATTGAGTGAAAGGTGCTAAATGAACGTAAATACCCCTTCATAGATACAAGTGCTATTAACGCTTTGTTATTGTTTGCTTTGAATGGTTATAACATACTTTAAATATTAATATTAGTCCGTACACACTTTGTAAAAAGTTATTTTAACTTTATAAGGGCTCTAAAGTTGTGATAAAACATTCTACAATGAACCTATTAGAGCGCTGCTACCTTATGCAATATGTCAAATCTAACCAGTTGAACTATAGATGAAGGATTCTTATCAAAACCAGTGATCTCGCCTGTTTTACTGAAACATGCAACTTTTCAATACTACGGAGTAAAGTTCTTTTGGTGTTCGACTTATCTTTCCCTTGTACTTGAGAAAGCGTAGAAATGTTGCCTCCCATTGCCCAGTATACTAATACCTCTGATTGGTTGGGTGTTAGCTCTGGAAATATTTTTTGAAAGTTTTCTAGTTTTTCACCAGGTAAAAGATAATTCATAAGCGCCCCAAAATTTTTATGTTGAGTTATTCAATTTGCGAACTGTAAAGGGAGTTAAGGTTAATTCAGTGTTAAAGCTACATTGAAGATATAAGATCGTACTTTAATATCTTATTTTTCATTGCGATACTAATATTATAAGAACGAATGATTGTCAAATAAATTGTATCAATTTTAATCATCCCGTCAATAAAGCACTGGTTAAAAAAGCAGTTATAATGGTTCGGTATAATTACTTTTTGGAGAGAGTGTTGTGGCAAGTTTCTTTTGCCCAATGAATTGTATTTTTGTTCGGCGTTGCACCAAGTTGAGTGATAACGAATTTGACTCAGAATTATTGGCCAGCATTTCTTCTCTACTACAGCGGATAACTCAACTTTATAGAAAATAATTTATGCCTGAATAAACGGGTGTTATACATATGGAGCGATCTCTTTTAGGTTCTAAGTTAATTAAATTTTTCTTTTTTATTGCGCGTTCCAAATGAAAAAATGAAAATACTAACTTGAAATATTGATTGAATAAACTGAATTACAGGTAAACGAGAAGCTCCAATGATGGTGATATTTTTTAATGTTAATTTTTGTTACTTATCCTTCATCCATCTAGAATGCAGAGTTTGAGAGAAGGTAACATTTGACAAGATTACCTTTTGTATGACACGTAACCTTTTTACTTAATTTTATTTCTTTTGCAGTATTCCGCACTGCCCTTTGAAGGTTTGACTCATGTACATGATGGCGACGATAAAGCCCCGTATCAGGATCAACACTTACCCGGTTTGAGGGGAATAGATAATGCCAGTTGAACTCTTTTGGTGCTTTCGGGTATTTCCCCGCCCATGCGTAAGGCAGATAAACACCAGAATATTTTTCATTCTTTAAATCTTGATCAAAATAAAGTTGTACTAATGCCATCTGTTTTTTTAATGGGGCGACGAGTTCCTCTGCTAGTGTCACTCTTCGATGTTTTCCTCCTTTGCCATGCCATATTTGTACAGAGAGGTAATCAAAATCGATATCTTGAATACGTAAACGGACAGATTCCATTAAGCGTAAACCACTCGCGTATAATAACTTTACAGGCAATGCACAAGAAGCGGGAATGTTTTTTAATAGTAAACCTGTTTCTTCTTGTGTTAACACTACTGGTAATTTCGGCTGCGCGCTTGTTCGATTATATTTGAGGTTTAATGTTAGCGGGTTATCTAAAAATTCTTTATAAAGAAAAACAAGCGAGTTAAGTGCTAAAGCCTGTGTTTTTGGTGCAACCGTTTTCTTGTTTGCAAGGTAGGAAAGAAATTGTTCTACTTCGGCATCATGACATAATGACGGGTGTTTATTTTGGTTGTAATTGATAAACGTAATAATCCAATGTATGTAAGACTCAATTGTACGTTTCGCGTAACGGCGCATGCGCATATTCTCTGCAATTGCATTTAAAAAGGGAGATTTCATAATAACTTCCTCGACGCACAGGGTAGCTGTATACACATACAGTGTAGGTGTTTTCCGTGTTTTTACCACAAACACAGACAAATTTTGCCTATTTGGGGTGATGTATATTTCAGTTTTAATTCTAACGCATTGTGATAGTTAGATTTTTAGGTACCATGTACAAACATGACAGAATGAAGCCTTTCGGCAAGGTTATTGAAATTTTCTGTCTAATAAGATGTTAGGTTCTTTTGAGAATCTGCAATTTTAAAGGTGGCTTTATAGCTTAATTGCAAAGTGGTATTTCCATCGCAATTGAGTGAAGCTCGGTTTGTGTAATTGTTTGCTGAGTTTGAATTTCCA
>Ga0105355_10000062_pt1 | contig 88248 bp, 69 predicted proteins | sample GOMGulsemesocosm_2_FD_83508 | JGI IMG/M metagenome (GOLD analysis project Ga0105355, IMG submission 83508) | Methane-oxidizing microbial communities from mesocosms in the Gulf of Mexico - GOM9C Gulf of Mexico | ecosystem: Environmental > Aquatic > Marine > Cold seeps | place: Gulf of Mexico...
AAGACCTGCAGTTAAACCTTTATTTATGGCCTTCCCCATCAATAAAAATGACCACGAGTTTGAGCTATATATGCGTAATTGGTTAACAATGAAAAAACAAAATAAAACCCTCGATAAACTTTTCGACTATTGGATCCAAGGGATCAGGTAACATGGAATAAGGCATTAAATTATGGCAATAAAAATTAAAATACTCTTAACATCTATCTGCATTCTTGGCTTAACAGCTTGTTCAATGGGTTATTCAGTATCTACAAACGTGGATAAGAGCAATTTTAAGCAATACTTCAGCCCTGCTAAGGTGAGAATATATCAAAACGAATCACAGTTTAATGGCAGAGCAACCTTGCTTGGCATTGTGGAAGGTGAAGATTGCCAAGTTAAGGCGCATCACCGCCAACCTGATAAAGTTGAAGCACGTACACAAGCGAGAAGAAAGGCTTATCAAATGCATGCCAATGCGATTGTGTTTACTGGCTGTGCTTTGATAGAAAAGGATAAAGCGTCAAAACAATGTTTATCTTCTGTTGTTTGTTATGGCAAAGCTTATCAAGTCGTTCAACATGACTGAACAATGCAATAACGAACAAGGTAGTTATGAAAGAAATGATATTGAGCAAATCAGTTTTGATGTAATTGCAAAAATAACAACGCCTTATAAAGAGAAGTTTGCCATACCAAGACAACCTGGGCTTGTGAGCTCAGCACAAGGTTGTATAACCTTGCTAAATGATGCTAATAACATAGAACTCGTTCGAGGGTTAGATCAGTTTAGTCACATCTGGTTATTATTTATTTTTAATGCCACCCAAACTCAAGGTTGGAAGCCATTAGTTCGTCCTCCACGACTTGGCGGCAATAAAAAACTAGGTGTATTGGCGACACGCTCAACCTTTCGCCCTAATCCTATTGGTATGTCGGTGGTTAAATTAGAAGAGATTCGTGTCAACAATAAAAATGTTGAGCTTATCGTCTCTGGTATCGATTTATTGGATAAAACCCCCATTATTGATATTAAGCCCTACGTACCTTATTCAGATAGCGTTATTGATGCACAAGCAGGTTTTGCTCAGCAGCAGCCCGCGTCTGCTTTAGCAATAATGTTTACTGATAAAGCAATAACCGAATTACAACACTATCAAGCCAAACGGCCTGAGTTAATTAAATTAATTGAACAAGTATTGGCACAAGATCCTCGCCCTGCTTATAAAAAACAACAGCAAGATGACCATATTTATGGTATTCGATTATATGATTTAAATATCAAGTGGCGTCTGATCAACGCCAGTCAAATTGAAGTTTTTAAGATAGAATTAGAAGGTTAACCCCAATTTACAAGGCCTAATACATGACCACACGCCCGTTACTTGAACTACCGCTACTCGCTGCAATCTGGGGAGCTTCTTTTATTTTCATGAAAATAGGTGTGCCTGAATTTGGTCCTGTTTTATTTATGGCATTTAGAACACTAATAGCCAGTATATTTTTACTGACATTAATCATTTTGCATAAACAGTTATCGTCTTTAGATGGCTATAAAATTAAAGTTTTTATCGTTGGAATATTTAATTCAGCGATCCCCTTTGCTTTATTTGGTTGGGCTGCATTAACGCTTTCAGCAGGTAGCACATCAGTATTAAATGCCACAACACCTATGTTTGGCGCTATTGTCGCTTTTGTTTGGTTAAAAGATGCATTAAAACCCATGGCAATTCTTGGGTTATTCACTGGTTTTATCGGGGTCTATTTTCTTATGTCTGAAAAGTTAAGTATGCCTCAATCAAACGTACTACTGCCAACACTAGCGGTAATGCTGGCTGCACTTTGTTACGGTATATCAGCAAATTATACTAAAAAATATTTGTCCGGTATTAAACCCTTAGCATTAGCCGCAGGTAGTCAAATATCAGCAAGCATCGTCTTACTGCCTATTAGCTTAGCGTTTATTCCAGAGCAATGGCCAAGTAGTTCAGCGATCGGCTCTGTGCTTTTTATTGGTGTAATTTGTACTGGTTTAGCCTATATTATATTTTTCCGCTTAATCGCAGCCTTAGGACCAACAAAAGCAATTTCAGTAACTTATTTGATTCCTGTTTTTGGTTTATTTTGGGGTGTTATATTTTTAAATGAAAAAATCAGCACAACCATGCTTTTTGGCTGTGTGTTAATTCTAACTGGGGTGGCACTTACAACAGGAATGATAGGTTATAGGCGACAATTGATGACGGCCAAAAATAGTCTAGATTGAACCTAATTGACGAAAAAGCTCATTGAACAGGCAAGATAGTTTTAAACTATTCGAGAAAATTCAATGAGCTTTATTAAAAATTACTTCAGCCAAGCTATTTAGATTTAACAACTTCTCCTGATTTCATCACAAAATCAACATCCATTAACTCTTTAATGTCTTTTAATGGGCTTGCATGCATAGCAATAATATCCGCTACTTTACCAACCTCTATCGTACCTAAACTTTTGCTTTTACCTATAAGATCAGCCGCATTAATTGTTGCTGCTTTTAAAACATCTTGTACTGACATGCCCGCTTCATACATCAGTACCGCTTCTTTACCATTATTACCATGCTTAGAAACACCACTGTCTGTGCCATAAGCAATCTTAACACCTGATTTATAAGAGCGTTTAAAGTTTGCAATCATATCGCCACCGACTCGAATAGCTTTAGCGCTGATCGCTGCAGACATAAAATTAGTATTTTTGGCGAGTGCAACAACAGTATCTCCTGCCATTAAGGTTGGCACTAAATAAGCTCCGCCTTTTTTGAATAATTCAATACTTTCTTCGTTAGCGTAACTACCATGTTCAATACTATCAACTCCAGCACGTAAAGCGGCATTTATCCCTGCTGCAGCATGAGCATGACTGGCAACTTTTCGCCCTAACGCATGTGCAGCATTCACTACTTCACGTAATTCATCATCAGCCATTTGCTGTCCAGTTCCTGTGTCAGTATCAGATAACACCCCACCTGTTGATGTGATCTTAATAACATCCGCACCAAACTTTATTGCTCTACGTGTGGCTCTTCGACAATCAAAAGGACCATCACATACTGTTTTTGCCGTATGCATATCAAGTAAATCAGGACTCATGCCATCAACATCACCATGTCCACCTGTTACCGCAACACTTGTTCCGGCAGCTATGATTCTAGGGCCTTGTAGCCAACCTTTACTAATGCCATCACGTAACGCGTAACTTTGCTCTGCGCTACTTCCTAAATCTCTCACTGTGGTAAACCCTGCCATTAGCGTCTTTTTAGCAAAATAGGCACTTTTCATTAAACGATCAGATTTAGAAAGACGTAAGTTATCTCTATCATTTTTTGGCCCGAGCTCACCTTGTAAATGAACATGCATATCCATTAAACCCGACATAACAAAGCTGCTAGATAAATCAATAAGCGTGGCTTTATTATTTTTTTGACTTATTTTTCCTAGTGGAATAAAACCCGCTTTAACTGCAGTAATTTTTCCATCGGTGATCACAACCGTTTGTTTAGTTAAAGGCTCACTGCCAGCAACCGTTAGTAGTTTTCCTGCATGTATGACCTGTGTTTGTCCAACGGCGGTTACTGAAAGGAAACTTGATAAAGCAAGAGTAATAAGACTTACCGATGTAGAGAGTGATTTCATTGTGATCCTTTTATTATTATCAATGAGCTATGGATAACTATACCTTAGCAAGTATTTAGTTTATGACAACTACCAGATACGAAAAATAAATAGCAAACGGTATTCCGCCTAGCAATAAAGTTTACTTAATACTAAGTCTGTCAAATAAAGATTAAAAAATAAGCTTGTATTACTGTAAAAAAACATATACTGTTGTTTTATACAGTATATGCATATAGGCAATTAAGATGAATACAAATACAGTAACAGCTAATGAAGTAACACTTAGTCAATTAACTCGTCATATTCAAAGCTACGACCAAGAAACAGCACCTTGGTTAGATGTAATTAATGTAGAAAATGAGCATCACCTTTCTAATCAATATGCAGATCTATGCCAGCAACACCATTTAGAAAACAAGTGGATTTTAATGATTAATCCAGAAAATCAACCGCTTGAAGAGCTTGCTGCTACAGCAAAAATTAATGCAAAAAGAATTCTAAAGGTGCATACCAACAAAACAAAAATCACTCTTTCTAGTATTGGGTCTGCACTTTGCAAAGGACATTGCTCAGCCGTAATACTGTGTAACCCAGCACTTGAAAATGAAGAGTTATCACAATTAACTAGATGTGCTCAACAAGGAAAAACTGCTTGTATCGTTTTAAACTCTAGTACGAAACTGCATTGAGATAATAGGCTGACATTAGTTGTGATAAACTAAGCCAAATTATTTGCCTATAGAATTAAAGTAATGAGTTGTTATTGTGGTTCATCTCAAACATTTGAACAATGCTGCCAAAAAATATTATCAAGAAACAATAAAGCGCAATCACCCGAGCAATTAATGCGCTCTAGATACTCTGCTTATGCGACACAAAATGCTCAATACTTGTTTGAGACCACCGCGAAAGCACAACAAGCTGATCAACAGCTTAGTGAAATAGCAGAATGGGCCAAGCAAACTGTTTGGTTGAAACTAGTAGTTCATCATGCCGATGAAAGAGATATCGTTAGTAATAAAACAACTTTTGATATCAAACGTCCCCCTAAAGTCAACTTTAGTGCTTGGTATATTCATAACAAGAAATATTATCAAATGACTGAACTGTCATCATTTATTATTGAAGATGAGCAATGGAAATATTCTATTGGTGAAAGCTTGTCTCACCATGAACTTCCCTTACCTAAGAGAAATGACTTATGCCCCTGTGGCAGCACTAAGAAATTTAAACGTTGTTGTGGAAATTTTTGATCATGCTTCTAGCGCGACTAATGGTGCCTTAACCAATGTTGTTTGTACTGACTTCAACCAGGCATTCACATTAAACGCTAATCGACTTGCCTCATTTTTTTGTTCTTTTGTTTGTTTATGTCGTTGCTGACAATACAGTGACGTATTTGATAATACGCTAGTCGAAACATGCTTAGCATTGTTCCTAAAAGCTAACGGTTTCGGATTTAGGGTATTTTCTAATTGCAATGTTGCAAAGTGCTCTTGTTCAATTAAATGTACTTGAGTAAATTTCTCAATATCATCAACGTTCTCTATAGCCAAAGGTGCTTTAGCTGATAACTCAAAATAACGTCGTAATGATTGATCAGTTGTTTCTTTTCGTTGTTCTTTAGTCTCAGGAAGAGAGAATTGACTATGAGCCAATACATCGTCTGTTAACATAGATAACATTAACGAAAAATCTGCTCGTCGATCAGCATGAACACATTGGTTAAGCTGTTCACCCAATTGTAATTCTTCGACTAAAAGCTGAGATTTAAAAGATGTATTTATCAACCAGATTGATTCACTTTGCCCATATTAATTTTGTATCGGCAATAATGAATAAAGCTTTAATTAAAAACTTATGATTTAACTATATTTTTTATAAAGACATATTGAAGAGCTTTCAGAGATAAATCCTGCTCGTATGCCATCCATGGCCTCGCTGGATATCATACTTCCATGTATAAAAAAGCCAGTATTTCACTGGCTTAATAACTTAAATATACTAAAAATAATAATTAGTGGTGATGTCCGCCAACACCATGGGCATGGCCATGCTCTACTTCTTCATCGGTAGCCGCTCTAACATCCACGACTTCAAGATCAAACGTTAATACTTTACCTGCTAATGGTGGGTTTGTATCAACAGTGATCATAAATCGGCCTGCTTTAATCACAGTAACTTGTCGTTGGCCTTGCTCTGTTTCAACTACAGCTGTCATACCAGGTTTCCATTTGGCATTTTTACTTGGTAATCCTTGCAAATGCTTTACTGGTACACGTTCGATCATTTCTTCTTTACGTTCACCATAAGCATCTTCTGGTTGTAAAGTTACTGAAAACTTATCGCCTGCGGCTTTATCCGTTAACGCTTTTTCAACACCAACCAGCATATTTTTATAGCCATGAAGATACGCAAGTGGATCTGAGGCAAGTGATGATTCTATTTCTTTGCCAGCTTCATCTTTAAGTGTGTAGTGAAACTGCACCACAGTTTTATCAGTAATATTCATTGTAAGTCCAATTGAAAGGTTAGTTTTGCCGCGAGTGTAGCAAAAAGATCTGAACTCGACACGATATAAATGATCATATCCATACTATGCCTAATTTATACCCTTCTTATGCCCAAAGTAATAAAATAACGACACTGACAACAATCAAAAACATGCCGACATATTCCATCAAAGATATTTTCTCTTTAAATATTCTGTAAGTTAGAAATAGCGTAATAAAAAACTCAATTTGCCCTAGCGCTTTAACATAGGCTGCATTTTGATAGCTGGCACCAGTAAACCAACCAATAGAGCCAAGTACACTCGTTATGCCTACAAACAAACATAGCCGCCATTGCTTAACCATAGTTCTGAGTTGAGCTTTATCTTGCAACCATACATAAAGTAATGAAATAAAGGATTGTACCGTGATCATAAAAACTAAAGTAACCGCAGCACTGACCATGAGATCAATATTTAACGCAAGACTCGATTCTCGGATCAGTAATGTTGTAATTGCTAAACCTAGCCCTGCAGCCAAACCAAAACCAGCACCTGGATTTTGAAGAACATCGGCGTAGCTAAATTTTACTCTAGAAACAATTAATACCCCAACGACACCTATTATCACTGAAAACCAACCAAGTGCACTTAATGAGGTAGAAAAGATTAACGCACCAACCACAGCTACCAGAATAGCCTCCGTTTTAGCTAAGCTTGTCGCTACAGCAAAATTACGGTATTTAAAAGCTGCCACTAAACAAACCGTACCTAAAATTTGCATTATACAAGCAATAAACGCATATAAAAGAAACTGACTATTTAACTCGGGTACAACGACTTGTCGATAGTCTATCAACCAAAACAGATATAGCCATGCAAATGGAAGTGCGTAAATATAACGAACACCCGTGGTTGCCATTGCATTTAAATGAGCAGTAAGTTGTTTTTGCCCAGCAGTTCGGATCGCTTGCATAAAAGCAGCGAGCAAGGTGAAGTAAATCCAAGTTTCCAAGATATACCTATAAAATAAGACTATAAAGTTGAGTAGTATATATTTTTTATACGGTTAACCCTATCAACTCGCTATCATTATTCGTTATAGCTCAAATCAAAAGTTAAAATACACTTTGTTAATAGGTAGAAGAATAGTTAATCGTCAAACTTATAGCACGATTCAAGTTCACTAATACCAAGTCCACTGCGTTTTTTCACTTTTATTTGAGCACTAATTCGCTCTTTTAAAGCATCTACATGGCTAATAACGCCAATCATCTTGCCACTAGCATTAAGATTATCTAAAGCGTCTAATGCAATTTCTAAGGTGTCGTTATCAAGTGTACCAAAGCCTTCATCTAAAAAGAGTGAGTCGATACTGGTTTTCGCACTCACTAGATCGGATAAAGCTAATGCCAAGGCAAGGCTAACCAAGAAGCTTTCTCCTCCAGATAATGTTTTAGTATCACGCACGGTATCAGCCTGCCAAGTATCAAGAACTTCTAAAGCTAAACTGTCAGATGATTGTCGCTGCAACTGATAACGACCATGTAAACGTTGTAATTGCTGATTAGCTAAATACACTAAGTGCTCTAATGTTAACCCTTGAGCAAAACGACGAAATTTGGCTCCATCAGCTGAGCCAATCAAACCATTAAGGTGAGATAAATCATCTAATGCAGCTTGGTGTTGATTAATTTGTAGTAACAAGTCTTGTTGCTGTCCACGTTGTTGATTATCGTATTCAAGACTCTGTTTGGTTTTCCCCAGATTATATTGACTAGTTTTTACTTGCTCGTTAAGTTCAATTAACTTAACTGAAATGTTTTCTACTTCAAATGTATTTACACCAAGCTTTTCAAGCTGCTGCTTTTCTTCAGTTAACTGTAATGACTTTTGTTCACTTTGCTTAATGATGTTACTAGCACTTTGTTGCTCCTGCTTGATCCTTTGCTTTAAAGCTTTGAGCTCATGCTGTTGCTCAAGTGGAAGCAGTGCTTTAACAAAGTGATTTTCATCATTAAAAATACTCCTTGTTAATGCTTCACTCCATAAAGCTTGCTCTTGTATCAGTTGAACTTGATTACTGGTTAATTGTTTCTCACCAGCATCTCTTTGCCCTTGCCAATGTTGTGTTAACTGTATTTTTTCATTTAAAATTTGTTGCTGCTGCTGAAGGAGTTGAGTCATCTGCTGACGCTCACCTTGAATTTGTTCTCTTACCTCATTCACTTGTTTATCAGGTAGGAACTCATACCTTATTTTTTTATTTTCAGTGATAAGTTGTTCAAGTGTTTTATGATGCTCGTAAATTGCATTAAGTTCACCTTGCTCTTGTTGATATTGGGCACTTTCAATAGTCAGTTGTTGGCTAATTTTCCCTAAGCCTTCATTATCACTCGTTTGTTGAGCTAACACATTTTGATAATCTGTGATTTTCTGTTGTTGATCAGTCAGCCATGTTTGATAAGGCTTCGCTTCAACAAAACTGGCTGAATTCTCAACTAACAACTCAGCTGGAAGCGAAGTTGATAAATCGGTAATATCATCAATCAAGCCATTTAGTAATTGTTCAACAATTTGCCTTTTACTTTCAACTTGTTTGTTCAGTTCACTTAGTTGTTGCTGGCTTAATGCCAACGACTGATTCAATTGCTGACAGTACTCCTGACTGTTTAGGGTTTGCTTTTCTTGCTCAACACAACATTGTTGCTGCTGTTGTAACTCTTGATTCACTTGCTGTAATTGATTATTTAATTCGGTATATTGGCGTATTTTATCTTGATTGCTCTGCGCCCAACTTTCAACGAATTGAATATCCTCTAATGAACAGGAAAGTGATAATGTTTTTGCTAATCTCGGCCACTCTTGCTGCAAATACTGCTGTTCATTGGCATTAGTTTGTTGTTGCTCATCGGTTAGTGTTAATTCGGTTTGAAATTGTTTTTCTTGCAGACTTAAATGATTTCCCTTTACTTCCAAAGCCGATAAATCCAGCTCTTGCTCTGCTAACCTGAGCTCTTGTTCAGAAACATTGGTTTGTTGGTAATCATCTACGGCTGGATGTTCTAACGACCCGCACAAAGGACAAGCTTGCTCAGCAACTAAGCTATCGCGATATTGTGCTAATGAAACGATTGTTTTTTGTTGCTCAACAATGAGCTTAATATCATCTCTTTGCTGTTTTATTTGTCTGAAGCTTTTCCGCATTTGCTGCAAATCAATATTGATTTGTTTTACTTGTTGCTTCTGTTGATTGCCTTTGTCGTTAAATCGTTTTTGCTCTTGCTGTAAAAACTGAAAACGTTGAGCACTTTGTACCGCTGTAGCTTGTTCATTGGCTAAAACATGAAAGCTGGATAATTGCTCAAATAATTGAGCTTCTTTAGTAAAACGATGTTGCTGCAATAAATTATTTTTTTCTTGCTCAAGTTTTTCTTTTGCTTGTAAAAGTTGGACTAAGGTATTTTGTTGTACAACTAATTCCTGCTGTTGCTTGTTTAAGCACTTCTCATCACTTTGTTGTTCAGATAAATTTATCTTCTCTTGTTGAGATAATAAAAGTAATTGCTGTTTTTCATCGTTAAGCTGGCTGAACTGATTACGCCATAAAGGCAATTTCTCTGGTAATATCTTAACTGCTGAGTTTTCAGATAAGTATTGAATACTACCCGCTAAACTTGTTTTTAGTGTTTGTACAAGTGCATTATCTTTTTGAAGCTTATTTTGAAGTCGCTCGGTACTTGCTTTTAACTTACTTTTATTTTGATTTAGCTCGGTTAACTGTTGATTTTGATGTGCCAGTTGCGCGTCTAATGGTAATACTTGTTCAACCAGTAAACTTTCTAACGCATTATGTTCAAGCATTTGTTGTTGCTGTGTTATTATTGAACATTGATATTGTTGCTGTGCAGATGAAGACGTTACTTTTGCTGCCGCCAACTCTTCTTCCATCACAATGAGAGCCGTTGTTAGCTCTTGCTCATTTTTTGTTAAGTTTTGTTTTTTATCAAAAGTCTGCCGCAATAACTCTGCAGGCTCTGAAAATTCTAATTGCTCAAACTGATGCTTCGCTTTTTGCTCCTCTTCATTGGCAAGCGCCAGTTGTTGTTGTCCTTGAGCCAATAAATGTGCAGCTTCACTTGATTTAATTTGCCAAATTTTAGCGTTATGCCATAACTCACTTTGACTTTGCAAAGTATGTTCTGTTTTTTCATAAGCACTTATTTGCAGCGTTAATTGTTCGAGTTTCTCTGCTGATAAAATAGCTACGCCTTGAGCTTTATCTTGTAAATGCTTTAGCGACTCACTCGCTTGTTTGTGATTATTAAAGATTTGCTGAGACAGTAACCCATAGATTTCAGTACCCGTTAATTCTTCAAGTAACTCAGCCCGCTCATTAGCCGGTGCATTTAAAAAGGCAGCAAATTGCCCTTGCGATAACATCATTGATTTTGTGAAACGAGGAAAATCTAACCCTGTTAAGCGGGCGATCTCATTACGTACTTGCGATACTTTTGTGGCTATGATTGTTCCATCAAGCTCAGCAAGCTCAGCCACAGGTTTTTGTAAGTTACCTTCAATGCTATTTTTCGCTCGTCGTTGGCTCCAAAAAGCTCGATATCCTTTACCTTTCACTTCAAATTCAACTTCAGCTAAACAATTCGCGGTATGGCGAGTCATTAATTGATTTTGCTTATCTGAGACAGTTAAACGAGGCGTTTGATGATATAACGCTAAACAAATAGCATCTAAAACTGTGGTTTTTCCAGCTCCAGTAGGGCCAGTAATAGCGAATAAACCATTACCATCAAACGGTGACTGGCTAAAATCTATTTTCCAAGCACCTTTTAACGAGTTTATGTTTTCAAATCGAAGCGTTAAGATTTTCACGTTATTGCTCCGCCTGCTGCGTTTTATTTTGGTTTTGCTCAAGCACTTGATTAGACGACTGTTTAAACAACTTCGTTAAACGCTCTTTTCTTGATAAGTCGTCTTCAGTTGGCCAGCTTTCTTGCGATAACCTTGTTTCAAACACTTCTGATAAACTCAATTCATTTAGGGTTATTTTTTTTTGACTATTCGGCATTTGTTGGCGAGATTTTTTGCTACGTCTTACGAGTAAAACTTCAATCGGTAATTCAGCAATAATGGCTTCAATACGGGCAGTTAAATCAGATAAATAATCAGCACTTTCTATTTCAATATCTAGCCAAAGCTTTTGCTTTCCAGTTAATTCAACTGAATCAAGGGCGTTGTTAATATCTTGATTAAGGTTATTAAGTGTAGTTTTTACTACTTTCATCGGCTGAAAAGATGGCACAGTAAGTTCTGTTATTTCAACTAAAGACTGTTGTTCAAACTCAACCATGATCACTTGCTTATTTTGATTACTTTCATCAAAACTTAATGAAATTGGCGAGCCGCAATAGCGAATATGTTCAGTTTTTGCTACCTTTTGACTTCGATGGATATGACCAAGCGCGATATAATCAGCAGGAGGAAAAGCATTAGCGGGAAATGCCTCAAGCGTGCCAATATAAATATCTCGCACTGATTCCGTCGTGCTCACACCAACCGTGGTTAAATGACCTGTCGCAATAATAGGCCATTTGTCGTTTGATAGTTTTTCTGCTTGAAGAAATAGCTGCTGATAATGATCACTTATGGCTTGTTGTAAATTATTTTGCTTTTCATTTGCTGATTGTCCTGCTTGGCTTTTCATTATGTCTCTTGGACGAATAAAAGGAATAGCACAAAAAATCGCTTTTGCATCATCATTGCTATTTGCTAAACAAAAAACTTGCTCTTCAATGTTATTCGTTACTGTTGGAATAACTCTTGTCGATAAGTTAGCGAGTAACTGCTTTGACTCTCCTAACATAGCTACTGAGTCATGATTGCCTGCCACAACCACTAGTGAACAGTTAAGCTGATGAAGTTGCACAATAAAATCAAAATACATTTCCCGAGCATAACTTGGTGGCGTACCTGTATCGAAAACATCCCCTGCTACAATAATCGCATCAATATTGTGCAACTTAGTTTGCTCGAGTAACCAAGTTAAGAATTGCTGATGTTCATTAGCACGGCTTTTGCCATAAAAATGCTGGCCTAAATGCCAGTCGGAGGTATGCAACAGTTTAAAAGTCATAAAAAATTCTTGGAGAGTGATGAAATGTTCTTGTTATTCGCTAAATTCTACCTCAATATCATTTTTAGTTCAGGTTAAATAGTAAATTCAAACTGTTTTCCTATTTTTATGGTGATTTATGACTCCAGCGATCAAACAATGTCAGCAACACAAGATTGCTTTTCAATTACATCAATATCAGCATCAAGCAAATGCAAGTTCATATGGTTTAGAAGCGGCTGAAAAACTTGGTATTGATAGTAGCTTAGTCTTTAAAACCTTGGTGGTAGAGCTTGATGGTTCAAATTTAGCTGTTGCTATTGTTCCGGTAGATAAACAATTGAATTTTAAATGCTTAGCTAAAGCGCTTAAAGTTAAAAAAGCTAAAATGGCACAAGCCAAACACGTGCAAGCTAGCACAGGCTATGTATTAGGGGGAGTCAGTCCATTGGGTCAAAAAAAGCAATTACCAACGGTAATTGATGAAAGCAGTTTGCAATTTGACACGATTTATATAAGCGGTGGTAAACGCGGTTTAGAAATCGAGTTAACCGCTAATGATCTTGCAAAGTTAATTAAGGGAACTTTTGCCAAATTGACATAACCCACTTTCGCAAAATTACATAGTTAATTTATCTATCATTTTACTGGCAAGATTATAAATATCTCCTGGCCATCTTGCTGACAAAAAATTTCTATCACAAACGGTAAAACCTGCTGATAAACTGCTAACACTATCTCGAAATAAGGGTAATGGCCCTTGCTTAAATTGCTGAGGCTTTTCTAACGCTTGAGTTACTTCATCTTCAACCGTAATTTCCGGGTAAGTTAAGTAATAATCATCAAGCCATAACCGAGTCAAATTATACGCTAAAAGCTCCTGCTTTTTCAGTAATGCTGTTGTCTGATAGTTATATATCACTGACTTACCGGTAATATTATCTATACTTCGAGCAACCAGTACAACGCCATGACATACCGCAGCAACCAGCTTTTTAGCCTGAAAAAAATTAACAATCAACTTCTGCAATATTGCAGACTCTAGATATGGTCGAACCGTTTTGTCATGACCACCGGGTAAATAGATGGCATCAAATGAATCGGCATTAACGGCTTGATACGATAATGGATGTAGAAACTCATCGCTGTTTTCCATCAACTGACAGGCTTGAACAGCATCTGCTCTCGCCGCCAACATGGATTTAAATATACCAAGCGCCTTACCTGTTAACATGCATTGGTCTACTTGAGCTTTTTTGCCATCAGGTGTGATAAAAACTACATCAACCCCTTGCTCAGTTAATAACTTCCAAGGAATAGCGACTTCTGATGGATCAGCTCCCTTTGATGGTAGTGGTACAAGAATTCTCTTCATAATTTCTCAGTATTTGTTCACACAATTATGGGCTTTATTGCTAACCGTTAGGCTTAAGTATGACTTTGCCATCACTCTTATATTTTGCATAATGATCTAAAGCTTGAGGGAAGTCATCAAGACCAACACTTGCATGAATATCAGTATGAAAAACACCTTGAGCAAAAAGTTTTTGTACCTTTCGGCTCAATGACAATACTTGCCAAGGCTTACTATCACCAATGTGTTTAGCAAGCCAAAACCCCTCTATCTTAATATTTCTGAAAATGACATCAGCAACACTAAAGAGACCGCCTAGTGGATCAAAAGTTTCAGTTAAACGCCCATAAACAATAGCAGTTGAATTATTTGGCATCGCTTTTAATGCTTCAGGAGTATTATCTGCCGCGACTGAGTCCAGTAAAACTTTCGTATTGAGCTCATGACAGAGCTTTTTAAGTTTACTCTGATAATCATTATCAGAAGTTAGCAAAACATGATCCGCACCTAATTGTTGTAAAACATCAACATTGGCTTCGCTGCGTACGGTAGCAATCGTTTTAATACCAAGCATCTTAGCATATCGAATAACACCTTTACCTACCTGACTTGCCGCAGCATTAACCACTAGTGCACTACTACCTATCGTAATTGCTCGCTCAACTAAACAAACTGAAGTACAAGGATTAACGATGATAGTTGCCGCTTGTTCATCATTTAATTCTTTACGCACAGGCAAGCAATAATTAGCTTTAGTCACTGCATATTTTGCCCAAACACCATCGATTCCTGGTTGAGCGGAAAGCGCCACACGTTTACCTTCTAACCATTTACCATATATGCCAGCATTCGCTTTGATTACAATACCGCAACCTTCGAAGCCGACATAAGCGCCATTTTGGGGTGCTAAACCGTACTTTCCTAACAAATAAACGAGATCAGAAGGATTGACTGGCGCTGCTAGCATTTTTACCATCACCTGCCCACGCTTTAGTTTAGGCAAAGGTTTTTCCATTAACTTGATTCGAGCAGAAGAAGGTGATTCAGTATCTTCAATAAGATTTAAAGCAAAACCTTTATTTTTCAATTGCTGTTCTGTTGACAAAGTAACTCTCAATTAGAAATATTTTCAATACTTCAGGCTAACAATTTCGTAAATCCATTAAAAGAAAAAAGACGGCAAATATTCAATAAATGATGTGATATAACGTAAAACCCTTCAAAAATAGGCTGATATGTATGAATACAAAGGATCCAAAATAAATTCTCCTAGATAACTTGACAGTTTATTAATTCAACTCTAAACCTAGTAAGGTCTATTTAGCTTGTTTCACTCAAATTGAATGTAATAGACAGCTTTAATGAACAACAATGGAATCTATTAACTATAAGGATGTTATCAATGAACAAACTATCAAAATTTTTACTGATCGTAACCCTACCTTTTACTACTTTTTATGCTTTAGCTATAAACTCTGATGAAGCTAAACAGCAGCAACAAATAAAAAGTACAATTTCAGCAACCAAGATGGTAAACATTAATCAAGCCAATGAAACCACTTTTGCTACTTTAAAAGGGATAGGTTTAAAAAAAGCTCAAGCGATTGTCTTATATCGCACCGCTCATGGAAAATTTAAAAACTTAGAAGATTTATTAAAAGTTAAAGGCATAGGACAGCATGTAATTAACGCTAATAAAGCACGTTTAGCTATTTAATAGCTAACTCTAAAGGTATAAACCCTGAACTTATTATTGATCAGGGTTTATTTTTGTTGAGTTTATTTATATAGCTTTGATTGCCTGAGTCAACATTTGCTTAATTTGCTGAACAATGTCGGCAGACGTTTTTGGTTCAAAAGCTTTAATTCTTGGCGTGTGAATATGACCAACAGGTAGGACAGGATTGTGTTTATTTCTCAACACAATACTACGGTAAGAAATTTCATTAGATAAATACCCCCCACCAGAGCCTTGTACAGATGTTTGATTGACTAATTCAGCTAATGATTTGGCATTATAAGTTTTTTCTAACGTTATCACTTGCCTATTGTCATTAATTTTATATTTACCCTGCGCTTTTTGCATTTCGACTACTGGCAAACTAAATTCAACAAACTCAGGCCCATTAAAAGTTTCATTATTAAGTAAAGGAATAACAGGGTTCTTACTATTAGCGCCAGTATAAACATTAAGGTTACCAGGCGCTTTAGCACTACGTCTAAGCCCTGGGAATCGCTCTAAATCAAAATCTTTTCTTCCCATACTTATGGTCACTATCATATCAACTTTATTTAAATAAGGGCTTAATAACTCTTCAATCATGCCTTGATCAAAATCAGCAAAGCGCACCGGAACAATCAAAGTTTCAATTTCTGCACTTTTACCATCAATACTGATAAATAAATCATCTAAAGCCAAGGCAGCAACACCAGAAGGATTACTTTGATCAATATTTCGATCGAGGAAAAAGGGATCAAACCCAGTAATTAATATTTTTTTATTTACCTTTTGATCAAACTTTACATCCCCTTGGCCACGAGAAAGAAGCTCAAATTGCCACAATAACTGCTCTTGCTGCATCGGTAGTAACTTGGCAAATGCTGGAGCGGTTCTGAGTGCTTGGGTCATTTTTAAGCGCGACCAATATAAAGCTCGATCATCATAATCACCTTGCTGATTAAATGACTGTACACCGTCTTTCCAAATACCATTACCATGGCGAATAACCAACTGAGTGAGTGCTGTTAAGTTTCTAGCTTGGTTAATTTGTTTGCTAAACAAGGTAAATCGTTTTGATAACGTATTGATTGTTTGTGACAGCTTTTTTTCCGCATTGCTAATGCGAAGCTCTTCTACTGTCAATGCAGTCCAGTCAACAGTGTTAGCAAAACTATTTGTGTTAAATAATAGCGCCGCACTCAACAGTGCCGAATTAACTAATAAGTTTGCAGTATTTTTACCAAAAAAAATATTTCGTGATTTATACGCTTTTAGTATGTTCATTAAAAATTAACGTCCTAAATATAGACAGCTGATGAATTTATCTCAATATGACGGATTTCAATCCTAATTTATACTTTTTTGTCAGGGCTTTATGCAAAATTTATCTAACCAAGCTTTTCCACAACAACATTAGAGTAATAACTCTTCTTTACACCTTTAGAAATAAGACTTTGCAAAAAAATAACCAGACATAAAATTTCTTGTGGTTTTCTACTTAACCTAAGCAGTTTTAAATTAACGGTTGATTTTTTCTCTGAAAATGCCAGAGTGGCTCAACGGACAGCCTGCTGTCCGTTTTATATTCATGATGTATGGCCTGCCTTTTTGTTCCAGAAAAGTTGAAGAGCCAACATCAAATAGTAAAATTACATCGTTGTTTTAATAATTTAAAGGAGTAGCGCTTCAATGTGTTCGATCTTTGGTATATTAGATATAAAAACAGGTGCACAAGCACTTCGTCCAAAAGCTTTAGAATATTCTCGCTTATTACGCCACCGAGGCCCTGACTGGTCAGGTATTTACAGCAGTGAACATGCCATTTTAGTGCATGAACGTTTATCCATTGTTGATACCGAACACGGCGCACAACCACTTTACAACCAAGACAAAAAAAACATTCTTGCTGTAAATGGTGAAATTTATAACCACAAAACATTAGCCGGTAACTTAACCCTTGATTACAACTTTAAAACCGGCTCAGATTGCGAAGTTATTCTTCCGCTCTATGAAGAGTTTGGTGTTGATTTTGTTGATAAGTTACAAGGCATGTTCGCGTTTTGTTTGTATAACGAAACCAACAACTCTTATCTTATTGCTCGTGATCACATGGGAATTATCCCACTTTATACCGGCTACGATGAAGAGGGTAACTTTTATGTCGCCTCTGAAATGAAAGCGTTAATGCCGATTTGTAAAACCGTTAGCGAATTTCCTCCTGGGCATATTTTCGATAGCCGTGTTGGCGAGTTGCAAAAATACTATAAACGCAACTGGCAGAAATATTCGGCCATTAAAGACAATACCACCAGCACAATTAAAATTCGTGAAGCATTAGAAGAGTCTGTCAAAAGTCATTTAATGACAGACGTACCGTACGGTGTTTTATTATCAGGCGGTTTAGATTCTTCATTAATTTCGGCAATTACCCAAAAATTTGCCGCACGACGAATAGAAGACAACGATCTAGCTGAGGCATGGTGGCCGAAGGTTCACTCTTTTGCTTGTGGACTTGCAGGCTCGCCTGATTTAGTTGCTGCGCAAACAGTAGCTGATAGCATTGGCACGATTCATCACAGCGTAGTTTTTACTGAGCAAGAAGGTATCGATGCGTTAAAAGAAGTCATTTATCACTTAGAAACTTATGACGTAACCACCATTCGTGCTTCAACGCCGATGTATTTAATGGCAAGAAAAATTAAAGCCATGGGTATTAAAATGGTACTTTCTGGCGAAGGTGCTGATGAAATATTTGGCGGCTATTTATATTTCCATAAAGCGCCAAATGCCCAAGCCTTTCATGAAGAATTGAACCGAAAGCTTGAACGTTTGCATAAATTTGATTGTTTACGTGCTAACAAATCGATGTCTGCTTGGGGCATTGAAGCACGCGTGCCCTTTTTAGATAAAAACTTTATCGACGTTGCTATGCGTATCAATCCTGAAGATAAATTGTGTGGCAATGGCAAAATGGAAAAAGCGATATTGCGAGAATCATTTGAAGGATATTTACCAAAAGAGATCTTGTGGCGTCAAAAAGAACAGTTTTCTGATGGCGTAGGCTATTCGTGGATTGACGGCTTAAAAACCTTTGTAGAATCACAAGTAACAAATCAACAATTAGAAAGTGCTAGTTTTAGATTTCCTATTAATACACCTGACAGTAAAGAAGCATACTTCTACCGTTGTGTATTTGAAGAGAAATACCCATTAGCCTCAGCAGCAGAATGTGTGATTGGTGGTAAATCAGTAGCATGTAGCACCGTTGAAGCTTTGGCTTGGGATGAAAGCTTTAAAAACAACGCCGATCCTTCCGGTCGTGCAGTGTTAAGTGTTCATAACGAAAGTTATTAGCTCACACCCTTTCAAATAAATTTAGATAAAAACCGTTTTATTCAATGAAATAAGCCGATAATGAAATATTTATCGGTTTTTTTGATCATATAGGTGAAAAAGTTACCATTGCTAGTTATATCTAAGCTTGATTTGTTTTAAAGTAGCTCAATATGTATCAAGTAGCATTTTTCATTATCATTTTGTTTTATAGGAAGTTGTTTTGACTAAACGTGTAGAGCCTCAAATGCCCAGTATTACTCCTGATAAAGATCAGGTTGAGTCATTTAAAAGAACAAGTACGAACAAGGCTAATAGTAATATTACTCAAGAAGATCATGCCCAAGTAGCATCATCAAGTAAAAAAGATAAAACCAGCTCACCACTCAATAACCTGATTACTTTTTTGCTGCTAATATCTTTATCTGCTTCGGTTTGGTGGTTTTATCAAGAACATATTAAAACCCAACAATTATTAAGCAGTGCCAGTCAACGCATTCTATTACTTGAGCAACAGCTGTCAGCAACTGGCGAAGAAATGGGTGAGTCAGAAGTTGCTATGAAAGTAAGGTTAGAAGGATTAACTGAAAAAACCGATAAACTCTGGCAAGAAATGGATAAATTATGGGCATCAGCGTGGCGAAGAAATCAAGCGGATGTTAAAGATTTACGTTCAAAGGCACTTAAAGAAGCTAAAGTTGTGGGCGCAAACAGTAAAAAACTTGATAATGTTATTGTTGCAGTAACCGACCTAACAGAAAAACAAACATCAACAGATTTTAATATCAATGCACTTGGCGATCAAATCAGTGCAGCTAATAAGACTCAAGGTGAAATTAAAGTTCTCGCAGATGAGTTTACCTCTCTGAAAGAGCAGTCACTTGGACGAGATCAACAACAAATGGAAGTTGCTACATCGGTTAACGAATTAGATATGTCAATTCAGTTATTAGTTGAGCGTCTAGAAAAGCTTGAAGCTATAAAACCTGTTCAAGCAGCTAAAACGCCACCATTACCTATAGTAGATAATTTATAGTTTATTGAAATAAAACCAGCTTTGTATTAATGAAAACGCCGTTAACTTCAATCAAAGTTAACGGCGTTTTACTATCTAGTTCTGTTTTCTAAATTAAAATAAATTAAGCATAAAACTACAAAGCTTTAACGATATCTTTAACTAATTCAGGTCCTTGATAGATAAAGCCAGTATAAACTTGTACCAGTTTTGCTCCTGCAGAAATTTTTTCCTGTGCGTCACTTCCACTTGCAATACCACCGACGCCAATAATAGGTAATCTATCTTGTAATGCTTTAGCTAGTAAGGCAATCACTTGCGTACTTTTATCTTTAACCGGCGCACCACTTAAGCCGCCCATTTCATTACCGTGCTCTAACGTTTCAACACCTTCACGAGATAAGGTAGTATTTGTTGCGATCACACCATCTATTTCGTTAGCAATTAAACATTGAGCAATATCTTCAACTTCTTCTTCACTGAGATCTGGAGCAATTTTAACGGCAATTGGTACATATTTATTATGTTCCTTTGCCAAGTTATTTTGCTCCGTTTTTAAAGAGGCGAGCAATTCATTTAGCGCTTCACCATATTGCAATGAACGTAAACCAGGGGTATTTGGTGAAGAAATATTAATAGTGATATATGTCGCATGATTATAAACTTTACGCATACAGTGAATATAGTCATCTTTAGCATTTTCATCAGGCGTATCTTTGTTTTTACCAATGTTAATGCCTAATACCCCCCTAAACTTAGCTTTACGTACTTGATCAACTAAATAATCTACCCCTTTATTATTAAAGCCCATACGGTTAATGACCGCATTTGCTTCTGGTAGACGAAAAATTCTAGGTTTTTCATTTCCCGGCTGAGGGCGTGGAGTGACAGTACCTATTTCAACAAAGCCAAAGCCCATATCATTAAAAGCACGAATACATTCGCCATTTTTATCTAAGCCAGCGGCTAAACCACAAGGGTTAGGAAAGTTAATACCCATCACTTTCACAGGTTTATTTGGTACTTGCTGCTTATAAGCAAAATTAAACGGTGTCGCGCCAGTCTTTTTTAAACTTTTAATGGTTAATTCATGAATGGTTTCAGGATCAAATTGAAAAAGAACTTTGCGAATGGCTGAATAAAACATAACACCTCTAACTAATGAATAAATAAAGTAAAAAAAATCCCCGCTGATGCGGGGATCTTAACATTTATTTACTTGGGTCGCAGTTTAAACTTAACAACATTAATTCACGAAGGGCGACTGAGAATTTAGCAAATTCATGAGTCTGCCCTATTCTAAAATCATCTAAAATATGTTGCCAGCGCTCAAGTGGTTGTGCATTACTTTCAAACCAAGCATCAAGCAGCGCCTCAACATCTTTTTCTTTTTCATTTACCCGTAATATAACCGCAGTTAATGAGCGTTGCTGCCAGTCTAGTTCTTCTCTAAATGAAGCTCTAGCTAATGCTTGCCAATGATTAGACACTGGTTGCTTGGTGATTTGATCTAAGAACCAATGTAAATCTAAACGAGCACCCAATTTAAAGTATAAGTCGGCAACCAATTCAATTTCACGGCTATCTCCTTCTGTTAACTCAGCAATATCCATAACAGAGAATAATGAGCTTAATTGAGAAATACGCTTAGCAATTTTCTTAGGTGCACCTGCATTAACTAAATCTTTTTCAACACGCGCTAACTGTGCAACTTCATCAGCTATCATGAACTTGCCTAAGTTATCAGTCATAGCTTTAAAGGTAGTATGATAAAACTCAATTGACTGAGCGATATCAAGTGATTTATTACGATGGCGTAAGAACCAACGTGTTACTCGGCGAACGGTACGACGTAACTGAAACAACATTTCAGTTTGCACTAACGTTGAAATTTTATTATCTAAAGCGCCAATTGCTTCAAACATTTCTGACATTTCAAAAACAGCACTTGCCATAGCATAACAGTTAGCAATTTCTGCAACCGTTGCACCGGTTTCCTCATACATGCGATTAACAAAGTTAAAGCCCATGTCATTGCCAATATTATTAGCAAGTTTAGTCGCTATAATTTCTGCACGAAGTGGATGCTCTTGCATCTCATTAATATATTTATCTTGCAACAGCTTTGGAAACGCTTCAATTAACAAACGATCATGATAAGGGTTATTAGTGATTTCATCACAAACCAAATCATCTTTTAACACCATTTTGCTATATGCTAATAAAACAGAAAGCTCAGGACGAGTAAGCCCCTTTCCTTGCGCTAATCGGTCAGCTATTTCATCATCATTAGGTATAAACTCTAACGCTCGATCTAACTTACCACTACGCTCTAAAGCGTGAATAAAACGTGTTTGTTCTTTTAATTGACTAACACCACGAAGAGCGGTGATCGACAATGAGTGAGTTTGACGATAACAATCTTCTAAAACAATTTCAGATACATCATCAGTCATATCAACAAGAATTTTATTACGTTGCTTAACGGTTAAATCACCACTTTGCACTAAACCATTTAATAAAATCTTAATGTTCACTTCATTATCTGAACAGTCAACGCCCGCAACGTTATCAACGGAGTCTGCATTAATGCGACCACCGTGTGCCGCATATTCAATACGACCCAATTGAGTTAAGCCTAAGTTGCCGCCCTCACCAACCATTTTAGCTTGCAACTGTGAACCATTAATACGTAATGAATCATTCGCCCTGTCACCAACTTCTAGATGACTTTCCTTAGCACTTTTAACGTAAGTACCAATACCACCATTCCATAACAAGTCAACTTTCATCGTTAGCAATGCTTGAATCAAGTCATTGGGTGACATACTTTGCTTTTGTGTGCCGATCATCTTTTTAATTTCTGGCGTCAATTTAATTGACTTAGCTGAACGGCTAAACAAGCCACCACCAGAAGAGATAAGCTCTTTATTATAATCTTCCCACGTACAACCAGGTAAATTAAACAAGCGTTCACGCTCTTTAAATGTTGAAGCAGAGTCTGGCGTTGGGTCAATAAAAATATGCATATGGTTAAATGCTGCTTGCAGGCGAATATGTTTAGATAACAACATACCGTTACCAAATACATCACCAGCCATATCGCCAATACCTACAACAGTAAAGTCTGTGGTTTGACAATCAATATCCATTTCACGAAAGTGACGTTTCACAGATTCCCACGCGCCTTTAGCCGTAATCCCCATACCTTTATGGTCATAACCAACACTACCACCAGAGGCAAAAGCATCACCCATCCAAAAGTTATACTCATCTGAAATATCATTAGCAATATCAGAGAACGTTGCAGTACCTTTATCGGCAGCAACAACTAAATATGGGTCATCTTCATCAAGGCGAACAACATTGACAGGAGGAACAATTTCACCAGCAACAATATTATCAGTGATGTCTAATAAACCACGAATAAAGGTGCGGTAACATTCTTTACCTGCTTCGAAAATATCTTGACGAGAACCACCAGCAGGAAGCTGCTTACAAACAAAACCACCTTTGGCGCCAACAGGCACAATCACAGTATTTTTAACCTGTTGTGCTTTCACTAAACCAAGTACTTCAGTTCTGAAGTCTTCTCGTCTATCAGACCAACGTAATCCACCACGAGCAACTTTACCACCACGTAGATGAACACCTTCAACCTGTGGAGAATAAACAAATATTTCAAATGCAGGGATTGGCTGTGGAATGTCTGAAATTAAATTTGGCGTGATCTTAAATGAAATATAAGATTTTTCGCCCGTTTGAGCATGAGGCTGAAAGTAATTGGTACGAATAGTTGCATTGATCATTTCAACAAAGCGACGAATAATACGATCATCGTCTAAGTTAGCCACTTTGTCTAAAGATGACTCTATTTCACTTGCTATTTTTTCAATCGCTTTAGCTGATGCTTTTTGAGCTGGGTCGAAGCGCATAAGAAAAAAGTTTATTAACAGTTCAGCTAAGTTAGGATAACGAGCAAAAGTATCTTCTATATAGCTTTGGCTAAATGTACCACCAATTTGACGCTCATACTTGGCAAATGCTCGTAAAATAGAGACTTCACGTCCACCTAGTTCAGCACCTAGAATTAAACGGTTAAAACCATCGTCTTCTAACTTACCAGCCCAAACTTTGGCAAAAGCATCTTGAAAAAGGCTTTGAACTTTTTCTAAGTTAAACTTCTCATTACCGGTAAGTAACATTGAGAAATCTAATATCCAATACGTTTCACCTGAAGAAGCACGTACAGCATAAGGACTTTCACCAATCACGCGTAAACCAAAGTTCTCTAACATAGGAAGAACGTCAGATAAATGTAGCGGCTCACCTACATGGAAAAGCTTAAGTTTCACAAAACGACTATCGGCTTTTTCTTCTTGTGGTTGATAAAATAACATCTCTAAATTGTGATCAGCGGTTAACGCTTCTAATTTTTCAATATCAACAATTGCAGTGCCAGGCAACACTTCATCTTTATAGGCTTGAGGAAACGCTGTGTACTTACGGCTTAACGCTTTTCCTTTGGCTTCACCTTTATGTGAGTTAAGTGCTACAGCAAGTTTATCATCCCAGCTTTTTGCTGCTTCATTTAGATTTTTTTCAATTTCTTTCACGTTAATATCTGCTCTTGTTGTTTTGACCCGAACAATGTAATGCGTTCTTGCTTGTGCTGATTCAGAGAAAAATGTAGTAAATTCAACATTTTCTGTGCTATCAAAAGCTTCTTGTAATAAAGCTTGCGTTTTAACTCGTAAAGCCGTGTTATAACGTTCTCTTGGTACATAAACCATACAGGAGTAGAAACGGTCAAAAGCATCGCGACGAACAAATAGACCAGAATAGTCTCGTTCTTGCATCTGAAAAACACCTAAAACAATTTTCAATAAATCTTCGCTACTGGTTTGTAAAATTTCATCTCTTGGATAAGTTTCAAGAATATTAATTAATGTTTTATAGGCATGTGTACCCGTTGCAAATCCTGATAATTGACAAACGTTAGCTACTTTAGATTTAATTAAGGGTAAATCTAAAGCACTATTGGTATAGAAAGCTGAGCCAAATAAACCAACAAAGCGCTCTTCACCAATCACGTTACCTTTACTATCAAATCGTTTTATACCGATGTAATCAAGATGGGCAGGACGATGTACACGAGAACGTGAATTTGTTTTGGTCAATATCAGTAAGTTATCACCTAAAGCAATTTGTCGAGCTGACTCACTTAATCCTGAAAGTAACCGTTGGTGGGTTCCTTTAGATTGCTTCATTAAACCTAAACTGCTTTTAACTTGCGCAGATAAGGCCATATCGCCTTCAAGCGTATCTACATCGTATGAACGATACCCCAATAAAGTAAAGTTATCAGCTAACATCCATTCTAAAAATGCTAAGCTTTCTTGATGTTCTTCTTTTGAGCAAGGTGGCTTTGCTTTTTTTGTTTCACTGATCACTTCGTTCAAACGTGTTCGCATTGCTTGCCAATCGTTCACGGTAACAGATATATCAGCTAGTACTGAACGTAACGAATCTTCAATACGTGTCAGAACCTCTTGCTCGCTTTGACGATCAATTTCAATAAAAAATACTGTTTCTATGGATGTTGACTTCATAGATTTATCAGCCGCTGCTGACAACTGAGTAATTTCGTTATTTTTATCACGAATTATTTTAATTGGGCTATTCAGTACCAAGTGAGGAGATAAACCTAAACGACTTAATGCGATACGGATAGAATCAACTAAAAATGGCATATCACCAGTAATAATTTCAATAATGGTGTGGCTAGATTTCCAACCATTTTTTGACACTTTTGGGTTAAATACTTTTATAACTGGGGATTCATCACGGTGATCATTTAATGAGTTCCACAAACTTAAGGTTGCACCGTACATGTCACTATCATTACGATGAGCCAAATCTAGAGTGGATATATTGCTATAAAGTAATTCTGAAAATTGCTCAACCAATGGGGCTGTTTCTGCCGAAACTTTTTGCTTAATTAACTGTGCTACATTGGAAAGTATCACTGAGGGTAAACCGTCTACTAACGCCATGCCGTTTTCCTTTTTGGATAAAACGCGTGAAATAATTTGTATAATTTTGGATAAATTTATTATTTGTCTATTAGAATAGACTATGAAACCGATTTTATTAGTAATTTTAGGCTATTGCGAGCAATATTTTGTGATTGAGTGTAGAAAAATAAAGAATGGTAAAGAGAAGTGCTCAACCAGCTAAGTGTTTATTCACTAGTTATAAATAGAAAATAGCCTTACGGCTATTTTCTTGATTATTTATGCACTTTATTTTTAGATAAAAGTTTAGAAATTATTTTTGCTTTTTCCAGAGAAATGCAGCAATTGCAGGTAACACAGTAACAGCAGCAATCATATTAACCAAAAACATAAACGTTAATAGTATTCCCATATCGACTTGAAATTTCAAATCAGAGAAAAACCAGGTAGAAACACCTATCGCTAATGTTATTCCTGTAATAAGAACCGCACTACCACGTTCTTTCAACGCTTCCAAATAAGCTTGATGTACGGACAAGCCATTTCTTAATTTAACACTCATGGTTGAAAGGATATAAATACCATAATCAACACCAATACCAACCCCAAGCGCAATAACAGGTAACGTAGACACAGTTAAGCCAATATCAAGCACTGTCATTAGCCACTGTGCCAAAGTAGAAACCACAAATAGTGGTACAACCACAGATACCGTTGCCCTAACACTTTTAAAGCTTATCAAACACAATAAGATAACCGCACCATAAACATATAACATCATAGGTGTTTGAGCAGCAGCTACCGCCTCATTGGTTGCCGCCATCACACCCACAGGTCCTGAGGCTAACTTGAACGTTAACGAATCATTATTTAACTCGCTAATAGCAATTTTAGCCGCATCAACAACACGGTTAATCGTTTCTGCCTTGTGATCCTTTAAAAACAAAATAACGGGCATTACACTACATTCATTGTTAAGCAAGCCTGTAGAACTTGGCACGTTTGATAATGCTTGAGCTAAAGCATATTGATTAGGTGAAATAATGCGCCACTTAAGATTTCCTTCATAATAGCCAGAATTAATAACCTTCATGATTGAAGGTAAGCTCACGGCTGATTGCACTCCTTCAATATTCTCCATACGCCATTGAAAATCATCCATGGTAGTAAGAATATCAGTACTCGTACACGCATTAGCACTCGTTTCAACAATTACAGACATATAATCAACACTGATCGCATATCGGTCAGTAATTAAAAAAGTGTCTTGGTTGTAACGGGAATGCTCATGTAAGGCGGGAGCTCCTGCATGCAGTTCTCCTATTTTCAAATTTTGGGAATAATAAGCCCCTGCAATAAACAATACAGTTGTTATTACCAGAATAAAGCTAGCAACACCTCTTCGACTAAAACTTGCCATAAATAACCAAATAGCAGATTCTTCCTTGTGTGCTGATTTATTAACAACAGGTTGCTTTATCTCTAAAAAAGAAATCAAGACGGGTAGTAAAAGTAAATTAGTAAAGATGATAATAGCCACACCTAAGGAAGCTGTGATGGCTAGCTCTCGAATAATACCAATATCAATAGATAACAGGGTAATAAAACCAACCGTGTCAGAGAGTAACGCAATACCACCAGGAATAATCAGAACACGAAAACTAAATTGTGCAGCAGCTTTGGTATCAACACCCTGCGCGACTTTTTTACCAATTGCATTAATCATTTGCACGCCATGACTAACACCGATAGCAAAAATTAAGAATGGCACCAAAATTGACATAGGATCTAAGCCAAATCCTAATGTTGATAGCAAACCCATTTGCCAAATGACAGCAACGAGCGAACAAGCAATAGGTAATAAGGTTAAAGATATAGAGCGAGAAAATAGAAATACCATGATGGAAGTAATCGCAATCGCAATCGCAAAAAAGGTAACAACTCCTTTTGCTCCCTCAGCGACATCACCAACCATTTTAGTGAAACCAATAATGTGTACGCTAATATTACCTTGCTCAAAAGGTTTTCTTACTTCGTTTTCTAAGGTGTTAGCTAAAGCGATAGAATCAAGTTTTTCGCCTGTATTTGGATTGTTTTCCATTAAAACAGCTTTAACCATGGCACAGGTATAGTCATCAGCAATAATGCGTCCAACAATGCCAGATTTTTCAATATTTGCTTTAACAATTGCTAAGCCTTGACTGTCAGCTTTAAAATCAGCTGGAACAACAGGCCCTCCAGCAAAGCCATCCTCTACTACTTCTACAAAACGCGTGCTAGGTGAAAATAACGACTTAACTTGGGTACGATTTACCCCTGGGATAAAGAATAATTTATCATGCACGCCTTTAAGGGCAGTAAAAAACTCTTGATTAAAAATATCACCATCTTGGTAACAAACTGAAATAAGCACATTATTTGCTCCACCGAAATTTGCTCGATGCTTTAAATAAGTCTTCATATATTGATGATTGAGTGGGATATTTTTTGTAAAAGAGGCATCTAGCTTTATTTGCGAAGCCTGAAAAACCAAAAAAATGCTCATTAATGCAAAAAGAACAAGTACGGCGATACGGTGACGAAATACCGTTATTTCTATACGATTGATGAGAGAATCGACATTCATATTATTTAATTACCTGTAAAACTTTAATACCAACTTCAGACGCAACAATTAATTTATTGTGAAACACTACACCGGACAATAACGCTTTACCATCAGGTTGATTACGTAGAGTAAAAGTATGTCCATCGTCTCTACTTTCTAATAAAACACCATTATTACCTAAGATAAATAACTGCTCTGATGCCGTTAATACAATGCTATTTAATAATGCGGTGGTTGATGTTGTGCTTTTTTGCCATGGAGTTCCATTACTAACACTCCGATAAGCATTTCCTCGCAGTCCTACAGCAAGTAAATTCCCTCGCAATGTACGAGCAAAGTCAAAAAATGAGCCTTGGTATATATCATCAAATCTTTGCCAGCTTTCACCAAAGTCATTACTTTTAGCGATTAAACCAACCTCTCCAACTAAATACATAGTTCTACCATCAATAAAGATTCGATTAAAGTGAGGCAAAATGCTACCGCGTTCATCTAAATAAGCTTGTTCATCTTCACTTTTTAGTTCCGCTAAGTACTCAAGATCTTCTTGTGATAATAAGGAAAGATGAAACTCTTGTTTCCATGATTCACCTCCATCTGAGGTTCGAAAAAAAAGACCATAAGCACCAATGGCAATTCCCTCTTTTTCATTTTTAAAAACGATATCTAAAATAGGTTTTTCTAATTGAGGTAAATATTGTTGTTGTTGCCAAGTATTACCACCGTCTTTAGTGTGTAAAATTAACGCACTATGGCCAACAGCCCAGCCGAGCTTCTCATTAACAAAAGTTACTGATGTTAAGGTGATAGTGGATGGCACATCCATTTGCTGCCAATTTTCACCATCGACAGAACGAATAATATGCCCTCGCTCCCCTACAGCAACTAAAAACTGTTCACTTACATTCGTTATATCAAGTAATAAAGACTTGGTTACTAACGATGATTTAATTGCATTACTGGCTGGCTCATTTGCTAAACAATGAAAGCTTAATAATTCAAAAACAAATAAACCAAAAACAAACAAACCAAACAATTTTTTCATTAATTCATTTTTCCTAATAGATGTAGAAATTTTTATTCAAAGTAACTATTTTTATTTATGTGACCATACATCCTGTATATCGTCATTCTTCCACATCCATGTGACCATGACATACCATACATCCTGTATATAAAAATGGCTGGCTTAATGCCAGCCATTTCTAAGTTATCTATACTAGTTAAAATTAAATAACGAGTATATATCAGAGATAACTAGCGATTGTCTCGCTGTAAAGCTCGAGATGTAAACTGAATATCTTTTAGTTTAGCTGAAAAATCATACATTTTGGTTTCATTATCTAAACCAATCGCAATATAGCGCTTTGATTGAAAATCATGAAATACATCTAAAGTTGACCATTGAGCTGGCACTTCATAATAATTTAGCCCATGAGCAACACCAACACGGTATAATTCGTTACGATCATCATAGATATCAGTAACCGCTATTTGCCAGCTATCTTCATCAATAAAGAACACTCGTTTACGATAGGTATGACTTGTATCTTCTTTTAGATTAGCTTCAACCACCCAAACACGATGCTTTTCATAACGAACTAGATCAGGATTAATATGACCTGCCTGAACGATATCGTCATAACTGACTTTGTCACTGTGCAAACGGTAATCATTATATGGAATATATAACTCTTGTTTACCCTTCAATGTCCAGTTGTATCGATTAGGTGCGCCGTTAAACATGTCAAAATCATCTGTCGTTCTTAAACCATCAGAAGCAGTGCCTGGTGCATCATAAGCAACAGTTGGCGCTTTTTGTGCACGACGGATCCCTTTGTTATATATCCAAGCTTGGCGAGGCGTTTTTATTTGATCCATCGTCTCATGAACTAATAGTGCCGTACCTACTAACTTTGATGGCTCTGTGACTTTTTGTTTGAACTTAAACAAAATATTACTTGCTTCTAAGGTTTCTGGGGCAGTTCCCTCTTTAGCGTAAGGGATCATTAGTTGTTCATCAAAACCTATATAAGTAAAGCTACCTGAAGACGTTGGTGTTACTTGCCCACCATTTCGTTTTACAGCAACACCACGATAACGCAATATGTGATTCCAAATTGCCTCTAAACCATTAGCTGGAATAGGAAATGGAATACCAACAGCTGCTTGTACAATACCGTTACCGCCTTCAACCAACTCAGCACGAGTCGCATTATCATATGTCGCTTTATAAACATACTCTGGGTAAGAAGCTGAACGCCTAGTTTGATAAACATTCATTTTATACGTATCAGGGTACGTTTTAAAAAGGTTTAGCTGTCCAGGCGTTAAAAACGCTTTATATTGTTCAACATTTGCTGCTGTGATAGTAAATTCAATTTTATCATTAGGAAAAGGGTCTGCGTGATGCGAACCAACAGTATAACCGGCTGGAACATTCGTAATACCACCAGTCCACTCTGGAATACTGCCGTCTGCATTACCAGCTTTCACTGCGCCTAATGGAGTCAAATCAGCAGTTAATTTTTTAGCCTGCTGTGCATCGATTTTTGCAACTGACATCCCAGAGAATGTCAAAGTGATAGCAGCGGCTAATAAGGTTGTTTTTTTCATTGCTTTTGCCCTTATAAAGAATATTTTATGTTGAAAGATACATAATCACGATCTTCCATTTGATTAGTTGTACCTACACCACCCCAAAAGCCATTATAACTTAGGTCTGCAGACCAACGGCTTTGGTAATCAAATGAGATCCCTGCTGAGATTGATTTTCTATCTTCAACAAATAAAAACAATGGATCTGGCGTTATACCGCTAACATCATGAGAAAAAATAATGCGTGGTGACATATTAATACCAGCAAAAACATTGTTGTAATCTAATTTAGTAACAAAACGATAACCCCAAGCAAAATCATCAGGGAATGGATTGGATTCAACACCATCTTGTAAAGCATTTTCTAAGCCCGCACAACATGATATACCACCATTACGAGCAGTACCGGGGCCATTTAAGCGTAACTCATCTTCACTTGGCATATCTTTAATGCTTATACCACCAACTTCTAATAGCGTAGTTAATTGGCTAGCACCAAATGATGGTCCCCAAAAACGAGTCATCGTCATTTGTGCTTGCAAGGTATCTTTTAGCACAAAACCATCAGCTCTTTCACCTAAGCCAACAACAGGCATTTGTGAAACGCCATCAAGATCAGGACGAATTCCAGCATTGGCTAATTGTTGAGGCATAGCAGCAAATAGTAGTTCCACATCATCAATTTGTAATGGTTCATCTTGGCGGTATGATACTTCACCTGCAAAAGACGTCCCCGCATACGTTGTATTAAAACTCATCGCATAAAGTTTAATATCTTCAATGTAATCAAGTTCAACACGAGAAAATGAAGCTAAATCAGTGTAGTTATCATAAGTAATACCTTCAGCTAAAATCATACCTAAGTCTTGACTAGCTTTAGAGAAATCAGAAGTGATACCAGAAAACACCGGACGTCGACTATGATAGTTGATGTGATATAAACTGATTTCTGTTTCATTAAACTCAGGCAAATACCAAGAAAGCCTTAAACCGTATTGACCGCCATCTTCTGGCTCATTTTCAGCATCTGTTTGACGTAAGGTAATTTTAGTTGGAAAACCGTTAACATAATCAGCACCTGCTTGTGCTAACACAGCACCAACAGCAGCTTGATCTGCACCAGCAGCAGCCATTTTAGCCAAAGTATCCATTCTAAAGTCATTCATGCTAGAAATTAAGAAATCTACATCCATATCTGGATTACCAGCAAAACCTAACTGAACATTGTTAAACTGGCCACCATCACCGGCAAAGTCATTGGTAGAGAAATAGCTACCAGGTGCGGGTAAGACAGTTTTTTCCCAACTATATTGATAAAACATTTCAACGTTAAAGTTTTCTGTTACACCTAAAGATGCCCAAACTGCACCAAAAGGAATAAAAGCTTCTGTTAATTCAGCACCTGGTGCTTTTAATCGCGCAATATCTACTGGATTAATTTCACTAATACCATGTGAGATAAGTGTACTTTCACCCCAACCAATAACTTGCTGACCAACACGAACTGAAAATGGCATTTCACCTATATCAAAATCGCCGTAAAAGTAGGCATCTAATAAGCGAATATCACGACAAACTTGAGCTTTCGCCTCGTCATCACGACAAGGGTCATTACGCATACCTGATGTAGTATTTGACCAAGGTCTATCTTCGTCCATCATTTCAAGATCATAGAAGTACATACCACGAAGGAAAAGCCCCATGTTATCTTTTCTTATATCTAGTTCATGAGTACCTTTAAATAAACGAGAGAAAGACTCTCCAGCATCGTAATTTAAATTACCTAAATCGCCATTCGTAGAATAACCACCTTCTGCATCCCAAAGTGTTTGGTTTAGAGGTAAATTGTTATTCCCGGTTAACGGGTTTGGATTAAGTGTAGGATGGTAACTAGATAAGTCACCTACATTAGGGTTATTCGCTTTACCGACATTATCTTGCCAATTTCTATCTTCAACGCGCCAACTGGCACCAATAGAAAAAGTAGAGTCAAATCGAATATCGAAGTCACCTAGTTGAAAGTTTGATGCCGAGACTTGACCAATTGAAGTAAACATCAATGCAGTCGCAATACCAGCAGCCAACGGTTTTTTATAAAACCTTTTAATTGGGCTTTGTTTCATTATTCTCTCCCCAGACCCGAAACAGAGTATTATTATTTTAATTTAACTATTCCACTATAGTGGTATAAAACAATAATTGCATCATTTTCCCAGCTACGCAAGAGATAATACCTCTAGGAAAGATGCTGTATTTAAACGACTTGTATTCAATGTAACCATAAATTAAAAGCCCCGTTTAAAACAGTTGTTTTAAACGGGGCTTTTAATTAAAATAAATACTTAACATTACCCATATAACAGTGGTATGACCTATTGAGTTAGTCGCAATGATACACTTTAGATGGTCTGACCACTGTTTAAAGCATTAACTCTAATTAGCCAACTTAGTGAGTAATTTAAACTTATTATTTTCTGTTTCCATACAAAAAGTCCCCTTAATTCCAGATGAAGTAAGATATTTTCTCATATGCATCGCTGGAAATTGAACTCTCACTCCGTTTAATGCTGTTACAACCATCACTTGAATTTTACCTTGGTAGTAAGGAAGAAACTCTTTCGCAGAAATGTTTAATGCAAAAATGTACCTCATCAGTTTGCTAGCGCAGCATCTAATTTTTCTTTCAAATCTTTCGATAGCTTAGGCAACTCAGCTAATTTCATTAACTCAAGCTTCATCATTTTTTGTCGAGGCTCATCAAATTGTTCAAATTGAATAAGTGGTGTTATCAACCTTGAGGCAACTTGAGGGTTTATTTCATTCAATAAGGCTATTTGTTTGGCTAAGAATTGATAACCTCTACCTGAAGCGCAATGAAAGTGTTCTGGGTTATTATTTGTAAAAGCTGAAATCAACGATCTAGCACGGTTAGGATTTTTTAAACTAAACAATGAGTGTTGCTCAAGCTTAGACAAGCGATCGAAAATATCAATTTGATTATAGCTTGCTTGGATAACGAACCATTTGTCCATTACCAAAGCGGTATCTTGCCATTGTTCTTCAAAATCAGCCATCAATGACTCAAAACTGCTTGTTGCATTTTTAGCTGCGTTATTTAATGCGGCTAAAGTATCAGTCATATTGTCCGATTGTTGGTATTGATTGTTCAGTAAAGGCTGCTGTTCAGCAATCAGAGATAAATAGCCAAGACAAACATTTTTTAATGCCCTACTTCCTATCGATTGACCATCATTACTATATTTAGCACTGTTGTACTGCTGATACACTTGAGCTAACGATTCAACTAATCCGGTTGCTAGAAACATTTTAACCCGAGCTAACGCTTGAACCAGTTGCACAGGATTTACTTTATCAATTTTAGCAACAAGCTCATCAAAAGCAGGCATGGTTAACTGCTCTGCCTTTAATGCATTATCGCCTTTACTAAGAAGGATGTTTTGAAAGGCATTGATTAATTGCTGAGGCAATTGTGTCTCTGGTTGCTTAACCAACATTATAATATAATGAGTTAACAAATTTTGACCTGCATCCCAACGATTGAACTCATCACTTGCATTCACCATCAAAAATTCCAGCTCTTCATTCGATTGTTGAAAAGTTGTTTTTACAGGCGCTGAAAAATTACCTAATAAAGCTAAAATTGGTTTTTTATTAAAAGATGAAAAACTCCATGTTTGCTCATTAGTAGTTAGCTGTAATAAATGCTGTTGCGAACCATTATCACCCAATAACTCAATGTTTATGGGAATATGAAGATCATGCTTTTCCTGCTGGTTAACACTTGGTTGATTGCTTTGCTGAATGGTTAAACTATACTGACCTTTTTCTGCATCAAAAGATTCACTGATCACCAACTCAGGTGTACCCGATTGACTGTACCAACGCTTAAACTGTCCAAGGTTAACTGAAGAAGCATCAGCCATAGCAGCAACAAAGTCATCACAGGTGACAGCCATGCCATCATGCCGCTTAAAATATAAATCCATCCCCTTCTTAAAATTTTCTTTCCCTAATAATGTATGCAACATACGAATAACTTCCGCGCCTTTCTCATAAACAGTTAGCGTGTAAAAATTATTCATCTCAACAACTTTTTCTGGACGTATTGCATGCGACATTGGCCCTGCGTCTTCGGCAAATTGTAATGAACGAAGCACTCGTACATTTTGAATTCGAGTAACTGCTGCAGAATGCATATCGGCACTAAATTGCTGATCTCGAAACACCGTCAAACCTTCTTTCAAGCTTAGTTGAAACCAATCACGACAAGTTACCCTGTTACCTGTCCAATTGTGAAAGTACTCATGTGCAATAACCGCTTCGATATTAAAATAATCGGTATCGGTTGCACTTGCTTGATCAGCTAAAACATATTTACTATTAAAAACATTTAATCCTTTGTTTTCCATTGCCCCCATATTAAAAAAATCAACCGCTACAATCATGTAAATATCTAAGTCATATTCAAGATCGAAGGTTTGTTCATCCCATAGCATAGATTTTTTAAGTGACGTCATCGCATGATGTGCTTTATTAAGATTTCCTTTGTCTACAAATATTTCTAATGCTATTTCTCTCGCTGAACATGTAGTAAAAGTATCGGTCAATACATCGAAGTCCCCTGCCACTAGAGCAAACAGGTAACTAGGTTTAGGGTAAGGGTCTTGCCATGTAACATAATGCAAACCATTTGATAAATCACCTTCATCAACTTTATTACCATTAGATAACAGGTAAGGATAGGTCTTTTTATCAGCAATTATTTTAGTGGAAAAAACAGCCATTACATCAGGTCTATCAAGGTAATAGCTGATGCGCCTAAACCCCTCTGCTTCGCACTGTGTACAAAAAGCATCGCCAGATTTAAAAAGTCCTTCTAATGATGTATTAGCAACAGGGTTAATTTCTGTCACTATTGTTAACGTAAATGAAGATAAACCAATGTTAATTTGTAATGAGGTGTCATCAAGTTGATACTCATGACTAGCGAGTGCTTTACCATCGATGAATATTGACTTTAAAGATAACTGTTCGCCACTTAATTCTAGTAATGCATTATCATTACTATGTTTAGTTATTTTCATCACATTAGTGACCAGCGTTGCCTGATCTGATAATTCAAAAGTGAGATCGGTATGAGTAATGCTAAATTTACTAACACTATAATCCGCTAATACTCGAGCGACAAAATTCGCCATAATAATAATACCCTTTATAAAAATATGCTTATGTTCTACTTAACAATAGAACATTCAAAATATAATAAATGAATGAAAAGTAAAAAGCCTGCTAATCACAGGCTTTTTACATTGAATACTTATGAGAGTTTATGCTTTTGCTAAATTATCTTTTATATATTTAATTTTATAGCCCATATAAGCATAAATAACCGCTAAAACTGGATTAATTAAATTAAAGAAGCAGTAAAATATATACTCATAAGAGGTTAATGCTAAAGCCCCAAACATAAACGCTCCGCAAGTATTCCATGGAATAAGTGGAGATGTGATTGTCCCTGAATCTTCCAATGTTCTACTTAACACAACAGGATCAAGCCCTCTACGCTCATACTCTTCTTTATACATCCGCCCAGGCATTACTATTGCCATATATTGATCAGCAGTGATTAAATTAGTACCAATACAGGTTGCGACTGTACTTGCAATTAAACTTCCAGTTGATTTAGCTGCTTTTAAAATAGAAGTTACAAACTTTTTTAACATGCCTAAGTGCTCAAGTACCGCACCAAAACTTAGCGCACACATGACCAACCAAATGGTATTTAGCATGCTCGACATACCACCTCGACTTAATAATTTATCAATCTCTGCATTACCGGTATTCACCACCACACCATCAAAAAAGGCGGTCCAAATAACCATTATACTTCCTTGAGTATGGCTAACTCCTTCTTTCACCATTGTTAAAATTAATTCTTGTTGAAAAATACCAGCCCAAATTGCGCCGATAATAGCGCCAATGGCTACCGCTGGGAAAGCTGGCATTTTCTTAACAGCTAGAAAAAGTAATACCGCTAAAGGAATGAGATTCAAAATAGTAATGTTATAAGTTGCTTCTAATGTACCGATTAATTTTTCAATGCTTTCAGTGCTACCAATATTTCCTGAGGAATGATTAAAGCCTAAAATAAGAAATAAAATGAGTGCTATTGAAATAGAAGGAATGGTTGTCCATAACATGTAACGAATATGAGAGAAAAGTTCACTACCTGCCACTGCGGGTGCTAAATTTGTAGTCTCTGATAATGGAGATAATTTATCGCCAAAATAAGCTCCTGAAATAACCGCACCTGCAGTTACTGCAGTAGACATTTCAAAACCATTAGCAATACCGATAAATGCAACACCTACTGTTGCTGCTGTTGTCCAAGAGCTACCAATACTCATAGCAACGATGCCACAAACTAAACATGCAGCAGCATAAAACCAACTTGGATCTATTATTTTTAAACCGTAATATACCATAGTAGGTACTGTGCCAGATAATAGCCAAGTACCGATTAACGCACCTACAACAAGTAATATTAAAATTGCTCCCATTGAAATAGAAATACCGTGAATGATTGCTTTTTCAATAGACGCCCAGCTATAACCATTTTTAAGCCCGATAACAATAGCGATGCCCATTGCCATTAACAAAGCAATTTGATTAGGGCCAAAAGATGAGTTATCAGCAAAAAGACTAACCGATGCAGCTAACAGAAAAATAAGTGCAACAAGAGGTGTTATCGCATCAAAAAAACTAGGTGCTTTAGGTTGAATGGGATCTGACATAAATGCGTTTTACCTTAATATTTAGTATTTTTATTATAGATTTATTGGTTCGTTAACATGCCTTGCTTAACGCCTTGTTGCAAGTGTTTTCTGTCAATTACACGTTAATCTAAAACAGTTAATAAGCTGTTGATTATATAAATATGCAGCAATTGATTATATATATAAAAAAACCGCCACTAAGGACGGTTTTTTAATATGATATAATTTAGCGTTATTTTTTTGCTATCTTTCCAAGAGAAACTAAATCAAAAGTAATTTTTGCAGTTTCATCTAAAAACGGGTCTAAATCATCTAAATCATCAGGTAAATCATCTAAAGAGGTAACTAATTCTTTCCCCATAATCGTTAACCTTTCATTTACTCGAACTAACTGTTGGGCTTTACGCTTATCTCTTTTTGCTTTTCGTGCTTCTAAATTAAGGGAAATGGACTTATCATCCTTTTCAGATTGATAGACCTTAATATCATCAAGTAAATAATTAAATTCACTATTTGTTTTAACACGCTCTTGATGTAAAGAAGTTAAATAAGTCAGATCACTATCAATATTTAGGCGGCTATAGCGTGCTTTAGCAACTTTATCCCAAGGCAATGCGTTTTCCTCTCGACTTTCTCCCCATTCATCAGGGTCAACAGCTGTTGGAAAAGCTATATCAGGTAATACACCACGATGTTGAGTGCTACCGCCATTAATACGATAAAACTTAGCAATTGTATAAGTAATACTACCAAATGGTTTCTCGTATAAGTCATAGACTCGACCTAATGGACGATGCTGTTGCACAGTACCCTTGCCAAAAGTATGCTCTCCAACAATTACTCCACGACCATAATCTTGGATTGCTGCAGAAAATATTTCAGAGGCTGATGCACTATATCGATCAACCATCACCGTTAAAGGGCCATCATAATAAGTAATTCCATCTTTATCACGACTGACATCAACACGATTCGCTTGATCTCTAATTTGTACTACAGGACCCTTATCAATAAATAATCCCGTTAAGAAAATAGATTCAGGTAAAGAGCCTCCACCATTGCCACGTAAGTCAATAATAATGCCTTCAACATTTTCAGCTTTGAGCTTATCTAATTCTTTTTTCACATCTCTAGAGAGCTTATTATAAAAACTAGGAATAGTAATTACACCTAACTTTTTACCATTCTCTTCATCATTATTTTCAAAGTAAACTTTAGATTGGGCTGCCCGGTCTTCAAGAATAATCTTGTCTCTAATAATAGAAACAACTTTCACGTTGTCATCACCACTTGATGACTCACCTAATATCTGTAAACGAACCTTAGTGCCTTTTGGACCTTTAATTAAATCTACAACATCGTCTAAACGCCAGCCGATAATATCAACAAACTCTTTATCACCTTGAGAAACCCCAATAATGCGATCTTTCGGTTTTAGTTGTTTAGATTTATCTGCTGGGCCCCCTGAAACTACGCTTTGAATCGTTGTATAGTCTTCTTCAGCGCCAAGCATTGCACCAATACCCTCAAGCGATAAATTCATGTCGACTTGAAATCGCTCTGCGTTTCTAGGAGATAAATAAGTTGTGTGAGGTTCAACAACACGAGCAAAGCTATTCATAACGACTTGAAAAACATCTTCACTTTCACTTTGCTTTAAACGTTTAATCGCATACCGATAGCGTTTACCTAATATTTCTTGAACTTTTTCCCATTTTTTTCCGGTTAATGTTAAGTTCAGCGCATCATATTTAACCTTCATTCGCCATAATTCATTAAGCTCAACTTCAGAGACAGCCCAAGGCGCTTCTTCTCGATCAAAGTAATAGAGCTCATCATCAGTGAAATCAAAAGGGGTTTCTAAGAGGCTTAATGCATATTGATAACGTTCTAAACGGCGCTTTAAGTTTAAATTATAAATATCATAAGCTACATCTAATTTGCCGCGAGAAATGACAACATCAAAATCTAAACGATATTTTTCAAAACGTTGTACGTCAGAAGCTAAAAATACTGTTCGATTGTAATCAAGCTGCTTTATAAAACGGTCAAAGATCTGTTCAGACAATTTATCGTTCATCTGAACAGGTTTATAGTGGTCGCGGGTAAACTGAGCAGTAATGCGTTTACTCGCTGTGGCATGCTGACTTTCTGGCTGTAAAAGCGGAAGGTTTTTTAATTTATCCGCATCAAAAAATGCAAATAAGCTAACACTTGTTAGCGATAAAGATAAGGCAATTGCGATACGACAATTTTTTTGCATGCCAGTTACTCCAGTTTATTCAGTAAAGATATTTTCAACTTGTGTTTTGACAACCATACCTGAATTAAGTTGCACACTAATATCTTTACCAGAAATTTCAGTGATCACAGCATCCATAGGAGTATTGCCTACTTTAACTTTAATGGCATTACCCACAGAAACTGCACTTGACTCTACAGGTTTAAGTTTAGCTGCAACTTTTGATTGTGCACGCTTACTTGACTTAACAGCATTGAATTTAGCTTTGTCTTTCGCTTTAGCAACACCGGTAGAGCTTTTGTTTTCAGGCTTCTTACCTTTATAAGGTTTTTTATTAGTGCTGTCTTTATTATTTTTGTTACCAAATTTTTCTTGGCTTTCTTTTAACGTTTTACTCGCGTAATCAGCTTGCTCTTTATCAATTTCAGCAACGTCCTTACCATCTATATCAATACGGAAGGCACCTAGTTTAACTGACTTAAGATAACGCCAACTACTTGTATAATGTCTTAATGCTTGACGCAAACGAGTTTTACTGACCGTTTCATCATCTGTTAACTTTTCTGCTAGCTCTTGAAAAATACCAACCTTTAAAGGCTTAGCAGGACCTTCGATAGAAAAACACGCTGGAAATTTTTCAGTTAAATACTTAATAATTTCTTTAGTACTGGTACGTTTAGTTTCTGTACTAGTCGTAGCAGCATTAGCGATTTCTTTGCTTTCTACTGTGACATCAGCTTGTGTTTTACTTTCGGTTTGACTTTCAGTTTTAGTTTCCATAAATACAACTTTTAAATAAATTTCTAATTTTCGAGATATTGTTCTCGGTTTTCCAACAAATGTCGGCACCAATCATGAATATCATCACTGTCTAATTCGGCTAGAGCGTCTTGCCCTATCCATGTATCCCACACCAATGCTAAGAGTTTTTCTAACTCTGCTGGTGCAATATCTTCTTCAGCTAAGTCGTACACCATATGATAAATCTCATTGATACGCTCAGCCACAAGTTCTTCATTGCCATCCCAGTCTCCAACGACTGCTTCAGAAACAAGGTAATCATGAATAACTATAAATTCTTTCATCTACACCACATATCCGTAACGACATAAACCGGCTTCTAATAATGCCACTACTTTCTCAATGCCTTGTTGATCTTCTTCATCAAAGTGACCATATGCAACACTATCTATATCTAATACCGCAACTACCTCACCTTGATACATGACAGGTACCACTAGTTCAGAATTACTTGCTGCATCACAAGCTATATGCCCTGAGAATTGATGGACATCATCAATACGCTGCGTTTTCATCTGCGAAACAGCCGTGCCACAAACACCTTTACCAACAGGAATTCTAATGCAGGCTACTTTACCTTGAAAAGGCCCAAGAACCAATTCATTATCTTTCATTCGATAAAAGCCAACCCAGTTAACTTTATCCAGCATTTCAAATAATATCGCACTAATATTTGCCATATTAGCAATAGTGTCTTTTTCATCAAGGATTATTGCTTCAACCTGATGACAAAGTTGTTGATAAAAATCTTTCTTAAGCATGTTGTCTTTTACTGTAATTTTTAAGGAATATACCAATTATGCAATTTATGCAGAAATCTCCAGTATAATATCCTACTATTGAAAATTCGCATAACATACCGCGATAAACAGCTAAATTAAAGTGATATCCACGATAATTGTTAAATATCTAGGGTTCTATCAAAAATGTGGCGATAACTTGAGCTGTTATTGGTTTTTTGCCCACATTTGATTGAAAATTAGCACTTTCACTTCTCATCATTTGATAAGAACTAGGTGCATGATATGACTGTTCTTTCATTGCAGTTAAAGTTCCTAATTCTACCCCTGCTTGTTCTGCCATTTGCAAAGCTTTTTCCTTTGCATTAGCTATAGCTAAGTTTAGTGCTTGCTTATAGTACTTTTTTGAATCTATAAAAGACATTTCTAATGGGGATAAATGGCTAACTCCTAGCTTAACCATATTATCTAATAGCTTGTCATAAATAGCCATATTAGAAAAAGAAATAACAATTGTTCGAGATACATCAAAACTCGTTAACGTTACAATTTTTGAATTGGTAGTATTAAGCCCGTGTTTTATTTTTTGCCCTTTGGATACTTTAGTTTGTAACTCAGCATTATTTAGCATAATAGAGGGCTGTTCATAACGAGGGTATAACCGCAATTGTGACGACTCTATGTTTTGCTCAGCAATACCTGAAGCAATTAACATATTAACGATGCGTTTACTTTTATTATCAACCAACTGTTTAGTTTTAGTAGCGCTACGACCTCGCTCTTGTATCATCACCTTCATTGAAAATTTATCAGGCACGACTAATATCGAAGCTTTGCCAGTAACTTCTATACCAGAAAATTCCCTAGCAATAACAGGAAAGGAACACAGACTAATAAAAAGAATGAAAAAGCAATATTTCACGATAAAAATTCTCACTAAAATAAATTTTAGTCTAGCAATAAATATTTTTATATCACAGTTAAATTATAAGAATGTATAACTTGACAGGTAAAGCTGAGATAATTCATTTGTTGAAATTAAATTAAATTCATCAAATCAATTTCTCAACTTTATAATTAACGACAAAACTAAAATGAATTACCAGGAATACGTACCCAACCTTCCATAAGTACTCGCGCACTCCGACTCATACTTACCTTTTTAACTGTCCATGCTTTATTCACATGCTCGGCTTCAGCACCAACCTTAAGCGTACCTGATGGGTGACCAAAAGTTACAGCGTTTTGTGGCTCATCACCAGCAGCGATTCCTGCTGCAAGACTTACTAACGTGCCCGGAATTGCCGCAGCAGTACCAATAGCAACCGCGGCAGTCCCCATCATTGCATGGTGTAATTTCCCCATAGACAAGGCACGAACATGTAAATCAATTTCGTTTGAAGCAATTTCTTTACCACTTGAAGAAATATAATCTTGAGCTGTGGTAACAAAAGCAACTTTAGGAGTATGTTGACGTGCTACTGCTTCACTTATATCAGCAATTAAGCCCATTTTAACAGCGCCATAGGCACGAATGGTTTCAAAACGCGATAATGCTGCTTCGTCATTATTGATTGCATCTTGTAATTCTGTCCCTGTGTAACCAATATCTTCTGCATTCAAGAAAATCGTGGGGATGCCCGCAGTGATCATAGTTGCAGAGAATGTTCCTATACCTGGAACTTCTAACTCATCAACAACATTACCCGTTGGGAACATTGCCTCACTAGGGTCAACAGGCGCGACAAAATCGACTTGTACTTCAGCGGCAGGGAAAGTTACTCCATCGAGTTCAAAGCTACCTGTTTCTTGCACTTCACCATTAGTAATAGGCACATGAGCAACAATAGTTTTTGAAATATTTTTCTGCCAAATTCGTACTACACAGATACCATTATCAGGTATGCGTGAACTATCAACTAATCCTTGACTGATAGCAAAAGAGCCTACTGCCGCCGTTAAATTTCCACAATTACCAGACCAATCAACAAAGGCTTTATCAATAGCCACTTGACCAAATAAATAGTCAACATCATGATCGGCAACATCACTTTTCGCTAGAATCACCGTTTTAGACGTACTTGAAGTAGCACCGCCCATACCATCGGTTTGTTTACCATATGGATCTGGCGAGCCAATAACGCGTAATAACATATTGTCACGCGCCTGCCCTGCAACCTGACACCGCTCGGGTAAGTCAGTTAAATTAAAAAATACACCTTTTGATGTACCACCACGCATATACGTCGCTGGAATTTTTACTTGAGGTACGAATTTCATGTGTTTCCTTTATTATAATTTCGCTTCTCAAAAGGATATTTTTCTGCGTTGAATAACGTTACATAGAAGTCTATGTTCCTTTTATTCGTCTTGCTAAATAACCTTTTGTTTTGCGATCTATCAATAATTAAAAAGCAGCATTAGATTTCTCATTTGCTGCTTTGAAGTATTTACTTTTGATACGAATTAACAAAGTTGATTTTCATAATAAGAGTTTTAGTATTTTAACAAGGCGGAAGCGCGGAGTTGACGAACGTCAATGAGCACTTCCAACACAGGTAAAACATTAAAAATCAATTATGAATTCGACTTTAAGAAATCAGTGGCAAACTTTTGTAATACGCCACCACCGTTGTACACGGTGACTTCTTCAGCCGTATCTAAACGACACTTAACAGGTATTTCGACCACTTCACCACCATCTTTACGCGTCATAATTACTTTCATCGCACCACCTGGAGCTGTCGTACCTTTTACATCATAAGTTTCAGTACCGTCAATGCTATACGTATTGCGGGTGTCATTATTGGTAAATTCGAGTGGTAAAACCCCCATACCAATCAAATTAGTACGGTGAATTCGTTCAAATCCTTCTGAAACAATAACTTCTACTCCTGCTAAACGAACTCCCTTGGCTGCCCAGTCACGTGATGAGCCTTGACCGTAATCAGCACCAGCGATGATAATTAATGGCTGTTTACGTTCCATGTAAGTTTCAATAGCTTCCCACATGCGAGACTCAGTACCTTCCGGCTCAATACGTGCCAGTGAACCTTGCTTTACTTCGCCACTAGCATCACGACACATTTCATTAAACAATTTCGGATTAGCGAATGTTGCACGTTGTGTCGTTTCATGATCGCCACGGTGAGTTGCGTATGAGTTGAAGTCTTCATGCGGCACCCCCATTTTATCGAGGTAAGCACCTGAAGCACTGTTTAACTGAATAGCATTACTTGGAGATAAATGATCCGTGGTGATGTTGTCACCAAGTACTGCTAAAGGACGCATGCCCTTCATCGTACGTTCACCTGCAAGCGCCCCTTCCCAATAAGGAGGACGACGGATATAAGTACTCTTAAGATCCCAATCGTATAACGGGCTTTCAGCTGGCTCAAATGCACCTAAATCAAACATTGGCGTGTAGATTTTTTTGAATTGCTCAGGTTTAACTGCGGAAGCAACAATTGCATCAATTTCCTCATCTGATGGCCAGATATCTTTCAAGGTAATATCGTTACCGTTTTGATCTTGACCAAGAACGTCTTTTTCAATATCAAAACGCATCGTACCAGCAAGTGCATAAGCAACGACTAACGGTGGTGACGCTAAGAAAGCTTGTTTAGCGTGCGGATGAATACGGCCATCAAAGTTACGATTTCCTGATAATACTGCTGTTGAGTATAAGTCACGGTCGATGATTTCTTGTTGGATTTTCGGCTCTAATGCTCCCGACATGCCGTTACAAGTTGTACAAGCATAACCAACAATACCAAAACCTAACTTCTCCATCTCAGCTAATAAGCCCGCTTCTTCTAAGTAAAGTTTTGCAACTTTTGAACCCGGTGCAAATGAAGATTTAACCCAAGGTTTACGTACTAAACCTAATTCATTTGCTCGTTTCGCGACAAGACCAGCAGCAACAACATTACGGGGGTTTGAAGTATTGGTACAAGAGGTAATAGCAGCGATAATTACTGCGCCGTCTGGCATTTCGCCATTCGCTTCTTGTGCTTTACATGCATCCAAGTTTTTAGCTATGTCTTTTGATACGAGATCAGCAGTCGCTAAACGACGATGCGGATTTGAAGGCCCTGCAAGGTTACGCGTTACAGATGACAAATCAAACTCAATTACACGAGGGTATTGTGCCTCAACAAGATCGCTCGCCCATAATCCCGTGTGTTTTGCGTATATCTCAACTAATTTAACTTGCTCTGGTTCACGACCAGTAAGTTTCAAGTAGTCAATGGTTTGTTCATCGATATAAAACATACCTGCAGATGCACCGTATTCAGGTGTCATATTTGAGATAGTTGCACGGTCACCAATGGTTAAGTCTTTAGTACCTTCACCGAAAAATTCTAAGTAGCTTGATACTACTTTTTGGCTACGTAAAAACTCAGTGATCGCAAGCACCATATCGGTAGCTGTGATACCAGGGTTTCGTTTACCTGTTAATTTAACACCAATAATATCAGGTAAGCGCATCATAGATGGGCGACCAAGCATAACCGTTTCAGCTTCTAAACCACCAACACCAATAGCGATTACACCTAAAGCGTCAACGTGTGGAGTATGTGAATCAGTACCAACACAAGTGTCTGGGAAAGCGACACCGTCACGCGCTTGAATAACGGGTGACATTTTTTCTAAATTGATTTGGTGCATGATGCCGTTACCCGCAGGGATCACATCAATATTTTTAAAGGCTGTCTTTGTCCACTCGATAAATTTAAAACGGTCTTTGTTACGACGGTCTTCAATAGCACGGTTTTTCTCAAATGCATCACTGTCAAAACCCGGTGCTTCTACAGCAAGGGAGTGATCAACAATTAGCTGTGTTGGTACAACAGGGTTAACTTTAGATGGATCACCCCCTTGTTCAGCAATGGCATCACGAAGACCAGCTAGATCAACTAATGCTGTTTGGCCTAAAATATCGTGACAAACAACACGAGCAGGATACCAAGGAAAATCAAGTTCTTGTTTAACATCGATAAGTTGTTTTAATGATGCCGTTAAATCAGCAGGTTCACACTTACGTACTAATTGCTCAGCTAGTACACGAGATGTGTAAGGTAATTTTGCGTAACTACCCAGTGTGATCGCTTCAACCGCTTCACGGGTGTCAAAATAATCAATATTTACGCCGCCGACTTGATAGCCTGGCAACGGTTTACGGTAATCGTAATTCATAATATTTACCTTTTCCTACTACCTTTCGCTAATGGCTGTAACTTTTCTAGGCGCTGAACCAGTATAATCAGCACTTGGACGGATAATACGATTATTTGAGCGTTGCTCCATAACGTGGGCTGCCCATCCAGTTAAACGTGAACATACAAAAATAGGCGTGAACAACTTAGTTGGAATACCCATATAGTTATAGGTTGATGCATGGAAGAAATCAGCATTACAGAATAACCTTTTTGTATCCCACATAAATTCTTCACAAGCTACTGAAATATCGTAAAGTGATGTATCACCATTTTCAGCAGCTAGTTTTTCTGACCATGCTTTTATGATTACATTACGGGGATCAGACGTGCGGTAAATCGCATGGCCAAAGCCCATTATTTTTTCTTTTCGCTTAAGCATACCAGCCATTTGTTCTTTCGCATCTGCTGGTGATTTAAAGGTTTGGATCATGTCCATTGCCGCTTCGTTAGCGCCCCCGTGTAATGGTCCACGTAATGTACCGATAGCGCCGGTAATACATGAGAACATATCAGACAAAGTTGAAGCACAAACACGTGCTGTAAACGTAGATGCGTTAAATTCATGCTCTGCATATAAAATTAATGAAACATCCATAACACGTTCGTGTTGCGCTGATGGGCTTTCGCCATTTAACAAACGTAGGAAATGTCCACCGAGTGAGCTTTCATCTGACATACAGTCAATTTCTACGCCGTCATGTGAAAATTTGTACCAGTAACACATGATCGCAGGAAATGCTGCTAATAAACGATTTGCCGACTTATTTTGCTCTGAAAAGTCATTTTCAGGCTCTAAGTTACCTAAAAATGAACAACCAGTGCGCATAACATCCATTGGGTGGGTGTCTTTTGGGATATGCTTTAACACTTCTTTTAGTGCTTGTGGTAAATCGCGCATGCCCGCTAATTCAGCTTTGTAAGTCGCTAATTCTTTTTCGTTAGGTAATTCGCCGTTAAAAAGTAAATAAGCGACTTCTTCGAAGGTTGAGTTTTCAGCTAGATCAGCAATATCATAACCACAATAAGTTAAGCCTGAGCCAGATTGACCCACTGTACATAAAGCTGTTTCGCCAGCACTTTGACCACGTAACCCAGCACCACTTAATTTTTTATCAGACATAATCTATTCCTCATATTCTTTAATTTTGTATTTTTTATTTTTTATTGGTTTAACTGATTTTAGCTATTTGTTTTTGCCAGCATCGAACAAAGCATCTAGCTTTTGTTCATAATCGTGGTAACCAAGGTAATCGTATAAATCCATGCGCGTTTGCATATTTTCAATTTCAGCTTTTTGATCACCATCATTTAGTAAGGTTCTGTAAACTGATTCTGCTGCTTTGTTCATTGCGCGAAAAGCCGATAATGGGTAAAGCACCATTGCACAGCCCCACTCACCTAACTGCTCTTTATTCCATAATTCGGTTTGACCAAATTCAGTAATATTGGCTAACACTGGCACATCAAGTGCTTCAGTAAACGCACGATAATGTTCTTCGGTTTTAACCGCTTCGGCAAAAATTCCGTCAGCACCCGCTGCAACATAAGCTTTAGCACGTTCAAGTGCTGCTTCTAAGCCTTCTTGGGCAAATGCATCAGTACGCGCCATAATGAAGAAATCAGGATCTATTCGCGCATCAACAGCCGCTTTAATTCTATCAACCATTTCTTCAGTAGAAACAATCTCTTTATTTGGACGGTGACCGCAACGCTTTTGCGCTACTTGGTCTTCTAAATGAACCGCTGCAGCACCGGCTTTCTCCATATCACGAATGGTTTTGGCAATGTTGAAAGCGCCGCCCCAACCTGTATCAATGTCAACTAACAACGGCAAACTTGATGCGGCAGTAATACGCTGAACATCGGCGATAACATCATTTAATGAAGTCATACCTAAATCAGGTAAACCGTATGAAGCATTAGCAACACCGCCACCAGAAAGGTAAATAGCTTGATGCCCTAATTGCTCAGCCATCATTGCACAGTAAGCGTTGATAGTGCCGACAACTTGTAGAGGTTTATTATTTTTTAATGCTTGGCGAAACTTTGCGCCTGGAGAGTGTTGAGTTGACATAATTTTGTCCTTTTACTGTATTTGTTAAAATTTGTATATGAATTGAGTTTACTTTTGCTCTGCTTGGTTTTGCAGAGCAATTTTATTTTCGATGTTCTTTCGTGAGGCGGCGATATGACGCTTCATTAATATTTCAGCGAGCTCACCGTCCCGATCACAAATCGCTTGGATTATATTTGAATGCTCTTGAAAAGCGCGAGTAGCACGCGGGCTGTGCATACCAAACTGTATGCGGTACATACGGACTAAATGATATAACTGGCCACAGAGAATATTAATAAGCTGTTGATTATGACTGCCTAAAATTACTTTATAATGAAAGTCTAAATCCCCCTCTTCTTGGTAATAAGAAACGCCGTCTTTTAACGCTTGCGAATTAGCATGCTGAGCTAGCATTGCTTGCATTTCAGCAATTTCATCATCACTCATATTATTCGCCGCTTCACGACATGCCATACCTTCAAGAGCCTCGCGTACTACATAGATCTCTAATAAGCCTTCAATAGTACAATCAACAACTCTTGAGCCTACATTAGCTTTACGCTCAATTAGATGACATTTTTCTAAACGGTTTAATGCTTCACGAAGTGTTGAACGACTAATTTCATATTGCTTGGCAAGCTCAGGTTCACTTATCTTGCTACCTGCGACTATTTTTCCATCAACGATGGCATGCAACATTGCATCAAAAACTTTGTCTGCGGTGGTCACCGCTTTTTGTAAGGTAGGATTATCTAGTGCCATAATTGTCGACATTTAAGTAATTTGGACAGAATTTTAGCGTATATTGATAAATAGTCAAGTAGACTAAAGTTTAATTGTCGACAATAAATGTATTCATATAAGAGGTATGGAGTGTAAATGGTGGTCTGTTAGCCAAAAAACCAATAACAAACACCGATTGCTGCACTGATCCCTGCTAAATCAGCAAGCAAACCACAAGCAATGGCATGCCGACTATAGCGAATTCCAACAGAGCCAAAATAAACAGCGAGTACATAAAAAGTAGTTTCCGTTGAGCCTTGAAAAATAGACGCTAATCGCCCTGCAAAAGAGTCTGCACCGTGAGTTTTCATAGTTTCAATCATCATCGCTCTAGCGCCAGATCCACTAAGAGGTTGCATTAACGCCGTAGGCATTGCATCAACAAAACGGGTATCAAAGCCTAAAAACAACACTAAAGCTCGAAAACTGTCGACAATTAACGCTAATGCTCCACTGGCGCGAAAAACACCAATCGCCACTAACATCGCCAATAAATAAGGAATAAGTTTAATACTGGTTTCAAACCCTTGTTTAGCACCTTCAATGAAGCTGTCATAGACATCAACTTTCTTACGTACTGCCGCCAGAATAAAAATAACCAAGGTGGAAAAAATTAAAAAATTTCCTAACAGTGAAGATTGCTCAGCTAACACTTGCGAAGTTAAAGTTGAAAAATAAACCACCAAACTTCCAACTAAAGCAATCGCTCCCGACAAGTAAAGCAGCACAATAGGATGGTGTAATTTAATTTTTTGTACGGTGGCAACCGCAAGTAAGCCTGCAAATGTCGAGGCAAAAGTTGCTAATATAATGGGCACAAAAACATCAGTTGGGTTAAGTGCTCCCTGCTGAGCGCGATAGACAAATACCGCAATAGGAAAAAGTGTTACAGAAGAAGTGTTCAACACTAAAAAGAGTATTTGTGCGTTTGTGGCGGTATCTTTTTTCGGATTTAACAGTTGGAGGTCTTGCATGGCTTTTAAGCCAAGTGGTGTGGCTGCATTATCTAAGCCGAGGAAATTAGCCGACAAGTTCATCGTCATCGAACCAATCGCTGGATGCCCTTTAGGTACATCTGGCATTAATCGAGTAAACAAGGGAGAAATAGCACGAGCAAGTTTATCTATCAAACCAGCATTTTCAGCAATTTTCATCATACCTAACCAAAAGCTTAAAATACCAATCAAGCCAATGGCAATATCAACGGTGACTTTTGACATGGTAAAAAGTGATTTAACCAGTTGTTCAAAAATCATGGCATTGTCAAGAAGTAACCACTGATAAAGCGCAGAGCAAAATGCAATGATAAAGAAGCTGATCCACAGACGATTTAGCACAATAACATCAAAATTTTAATTGTTTTTATAAGAATAAACATCATGACATAAATAGAATTCGGTGCCTAGCCAAAACTCTGTGAACAAGCTGTGAAAAGCCAGTGAACATCCCCTTAACAAGTATTAAAACACCAAATAAGAAACAAGATCAATACCTATGGTTAACAATAAGTTAGTTATGAAACAAAATTAAATTCGCTTTTAAGAAAGATTGCACTACACTTATTTTACTTAGTTAAATTACAACCAATGATGCTCGCAACTTCACTTATTGTAACTTACTGACTGCACAGTTGATTGATCGCTGAATACGCAGTTAAAGGTAGTTAATTGAATAGCTAAATATACGATTAATTAGCGCACGGCTCACCTCCTTATGAGCCATCCCCTGAGCCCGAAACTAGCAATGGTTTCGGGCCATTTTTTATTTAGAAAACGATTGATCCGACAATTAATCAGTTAACTTAAATAATCGTTTGAAATTATCAGTAGAAAGTTTAGCAATGGTTTCAACTGATTGACCGCGAATACTTGCCAAATGTTTGGCAACTTCAACAACATATGCAGGTTGATTTTGTTTACCTCGATGCGGAACGGGCGCTAAATATGGCGCATCCGTTTCAATAAGCAACATATCATCAGGCACCTGTTTGGCAACTTCTCGTAATGCACTTGCATTTTTAAAGGTCACAATACCTGAGAATGAGATATAAAATCCCATGTCTATTGCTTGTTTTGCCATTTCCCAGCTTTCAGTAAAACAATGAAGGATCCCCCCTACCTGCTCAGCTTGTTCATCCCTTAAAATAGCCAAAGTATCTTGTTGAGCGTCACGAGTATGAATAATTAGCGGTTTGTTCAATTGCTTGGCTACTTTTACGTGCTTTTTAAATGAATCTAACTGTAACTCTTTAGTTTCAGGAGCATAAAAATAATCAAGCCCAGTCTCTCCAATAGCAATAACATTAGGGGATTTGGCAAGATCATAAAGCTCATCTTGAGAAACGATATCTTCTTGGTTTAAAGGGTGGGTGCCGCAGGAGAGCAGTACATTGTCATACTTTTGTGTTTGTTTTACCATATTAGGGAAGTCAGCCAAAGTCACACTAACGCATAATATTTGGCTTACTTGTGCAGCTTTCGCTGCGGCTAAAACGTTATCTAATTGTTGATCAAATTCAGTTAAATCAAGGCGGTCTAGATGACAATGAGAGTCAATATACAATGCGGGTTCTCCGATTATTACTGGCTATCTCTTTAACTTAACTAAAAGAGATAAACAAATTACATGGTTAAGGTTGGCTCAGAAGAGTTTAATAGTCGTGCAATGGCTTTTTCTATTTGATGGCGGATTTGGTCAGGATCATCAACAAAGTTAATACCAATGCCAGCTGGTGTCCCGTTTTGCACCCCAACGGGCGTTAACCAACAAATGCGCCCTTTTATTTCAGAAGATTCAAGGGAGTCAGGCAGGCTGACTTGCAATAAAATATCAGCACCTAATTCATAATGTTCAGTAGTGCGAACAAATAAACCACCATTCTTCAAAAAAGGCATATACGACTGATACAAATCTCTGTCGTTTACAAATTCTAAATGTAAATTTTCCATTGCTTCTCTTCTAAGTTAGTGGTGATCAATCGGTAATACTAAAATGAATATCTACCAACAGCTTTTCTAAACAATACTCTCGATTGAGTTGAGTTAACAATAAACTTTGTTTATTAGCACGGCTGATCAATTGATAAATATCCCACAAAGCTTGCGTTTTACTCTCAACCAAATCGCTTAGTTGGTTTTGCTCAGTCTCTGATAATAACTCTATTTTACACCAATCATAATGATTTCTCATCAGGTTAACAGTGATTTTTTCTAGCCAACGTAGACTATGTTCACTAGCATTTAGTTGAGTCAATAGTGCCATACGCTGCTGTTGATTCATTAAGAACTGTAAAAAACAATAAACTAATGCTTGGTATTGCTCAGCTGTCTGCTCATGAGTTAGTTCACTTATCTGGCTTAAATTAACAAAAGCATTATCACTCTTTTGCCCTAAGTGAGCTAATAAGTCACCTCCAACGGGTGGCGTTAACTTTACTTGGTAACTTCGACTAATAATGGTCGGTAATAATCGTTGGGCATCTTTTACTAGCAAAAAGATAAAGCTATTATCCGTTGGCTCTTCTAATGTTTTTAACAAGGCATTAGCTGCTGACTCAGTCATTTTTTCAGCATCATTAATAATGACCACTTGTGATCGACCAAGCTGAGCTGTTTTTTCAAAAAAACGACTGACCGTACGGATTTGCTCAACACCAATGCTAGCTCCAGTTAATTCAACCAATTGATGATCCGGGTGGTTGCTGCTTTTAAGCAATCGACACGATTGACACTGCAAGCATGGAGTGTTTTGGCTTGTATGAGTTGTTTCTTTGCATAATAAACTTTGAGTCAACCATTGGGCTAACTCTAACTTTCCTGCGCCACTAACACCCGAAAATATCAAGGCATGTGGTAACGTGTTACTTATCAGTTGTGTTTGCAGTTGTGTTTTAATGCCTGACAACCATGTTTTCATTACATTTTTTCCATTTGTGTCGATAAAAACATTTTAAGTTGTTGTTGAATACATTGATGTACATCTACCATTGGCTGACTCGCATCTATGGTCACTATGCTGGCATCTTGCTGAGCAATCTCTTGATATTTATTTCTGACTCGTTCAAAAAATTCTATTTTTTCAAGTTCAATTCGGTCCAAAGCTCCACGTGCTTGAGCTCTCGATAATCCTAACTCTGGAGCAATATCTAAATATAATGTTAAGTCAGGTTTAAAGCCTTGTAATGTCACATCGGCAATCATTTGCATGACTTTGTCATCAAACTGTCGACCGCCACCTTGATAAGCCTTTGAACTTAAATCATGCCGATCACCAACGACCCACTTTCCCTGTGCAAGCGCTGGCTTTATCCGATTAGCTAAAAGTTGACTGCGACTGGCGTACATTAATAATAACTCAGTTTCTTGAGTAACAATTTCTTGATGGTCAGCAGATTTTACAATTTCCCTTAACGATTCGGCTAATGGTGTACCGCCTGGCTCTCTGGTATTAATAAAATCAATGTTATGCTCAGACAGTGTCGCTTGAACAATGGCAATTGCTGATGACTTTCCAGCCCCTTCTATGCCTTCTATTACAATAAACTTACCTTGAGTCATTCTGTACCTTTTATTATTTATTTTATATTTAACTAGGGTCTATTTAGCTGATATTTAACGACAGCTTTATTATGATCAACTAAGTTCGTTGAAAAAATATGTTTACCTGCGCCATTGCTAACAAAGTATAAATACTCTGACGGCACAGGGTTTAGTGCGGCATGTAATGCTGCTTTGCTTGGCATAGCAATGGGTGTTGGCGGTAAACCATTTATTCGATAGGTATTATACGCTGTTTTTTCTCGTTTATGCTTGCGTTTAATATCACCTTTATATCTCTCACCTAATCCATAAATTATCGTCGGATCTGTTTGTAACCTCATGCCTTTATATAAACGGTTAACAAAAACCGATGAAATTAATTCATGCTCGGTATGCAAACCACTCTCTTTTTCAATGATAGAAGCCATTATTAATGCTTGATAAGCAGTATCATACGGTAAGTTTTCTGATCTGTTTTGCCAAGCATGATCTAACTCTTGCTGCATTTTTTTATTAGCACGCTGCAATAATGCAACATCTGTTGTTTGATCAACAAAGGCATAAGTTTCAGGAAAAAATACACCTTCAGGGTACTCAATAGCTAACTCAAGTTTTTCTGAAACTTCTTTATACTGAGCATGATAGCCCGTCCCCATTTCAGTGAGTGTATGGTTAATTCGTGGGTGTTTGCGCAATATAGTTAACCATTCTTTTAAGGTAGAGCCTTCAATAAAAGTAATGGAGAATTGATGCTCCTTTCCATGATGTACCTTCAGTAAAAATTCTTTGATGGTGTCACTTTTCTCTAATAAATAAGTCCCTGCTTTAATTTGAGCAAGTGAGCTATTCATACGAACATAATTTCGTAGCCAGAATCGATCTTTGATCACTTTTTGTTTGACTAACTGCTTAGTGAAGTGATGAAAGGATGTTCCTTGCTCAATGGTAAGAAGTTGCGGCTCAGTTAATTTAACTAGTTGATTTACATAATAATTACTATACAAGATAAAAGAAAGAATCATACTTACCAAGAAAGTAATACTTATTAACCATAGCTTTTTATTAATTAAAAATTTAAACATTACGTTTCATATCACCATGATTAATAAGAATATGTTCATTAAGCATACTTTGAATATCGTGCACGGGATCAAGCGCTAATGCTCGATTCTGATATTGTTTAACCGGCACAATACCCATAACACAATTACAAATAAATATTGATGTAGCCTCCGTCAAAGCTGAAGCGTCAACGGTGACAATTTCAACATGTTCAAGACACGTTAAAAGTTGTCCTCTGATCAGTCCGTAAACTCCTGAAGCAGTTAGTTTCGGTGTAAATATTTTATCATCTTTAAGCCAAAAGATATTTGCACAACTCGCTTCAACAATATGATCATTAATATCACAAACAGCTAAATCGTCCTCAACACGCTCATCAAGCTCGGCTCTGATCAATACTTGTTCAAGACGATTAAGGTGCTTTATACCTTTCATCATAGGATTTAAACCTAGCTTAAAATCACTATCACCCAAAGTAATGCCATGTTTAGACCAAGCCGTATAATGTTGTGGTATATCGTGAACAGTAATAATGACATTACTCTTTATTATACCTGCTCTTGAATAACCTCTGCCGCCTTGTCCTGCACTAATGATAATTTTCAAAACAGCTAAAGGAAATTTTTGCGCGACATCTTCAACTTCGCTTATGATTTGTTCAATATCAGTTAAAGGAATTGCCAATTGCTGACAAGAGTCTATTAAACGCTTGATATGAAGGGGAAATAACTCAACTTTTCCTTGGGATATTCTAGCGGTAGTAAAAACACCATCCCCATAAGAGAAAGCTCTATCAGTTATTGATAGAACATTTTGAACTTGGCCATTGATAGAGCAATAATGCATAGGTTAATTTGACATCTTGATTAATTTTTACGTCGTTTGTTGATTGTATAAAAACATAAAAGTCTGAATACCTTAATAGTATTCAGACTTCTTATTTAACATTCAAGTTGTTTTGCTTAGCTTATTGAAATTAAGTTTTATTTAACAATTTTCAAACTAATTTTTTAAAACTACACCTTTTTAAAAACAAGTGAGCCATTCGTTCCGCCAAAACCAAACGAGTTACACAACGCATAGTCTAAATTGACATCACGAGCGCTACCCGCAATAAAATCGAGATCACAACCTTCATCTGGATTATCTAAATTGATTGTTGGAGGAACAACACCATTAACCAATGCTTGAATGGTAAAAATAGCTTCTACAGCTCCAGCAGCACCTAATAAATGACCAGTCATAGATTTAGTAGAGCCAACCATGGTTTTATAGGCTTGATCTCCAAATACTGACTTAACAGCACTGGTTTCCGCCATATCACCCGCATGAGTCGATGTACCATGCGCATTAATGTAACCAATTTGACTAACATCAACATTGGCATCATTTAACGCATTTTTCATCGCATTAGCCGCTCCAGCACCATCTACAGGAGGAGATGTCATATGATAAGCATCACCACTCATACCAAAACCTATTAGCTCAGCATAAATATTTGCTCCTCGGGCTTTTGCATGTTCATATTCTTCAACTACAACAATACCTGCACCATCACCAAGTACAAAGCCATCGCGGTCTTTATCCCAAGGTCGACTGGCACGTTGAGGATCATCATTACGAGTCGATAATGCTCGTGCGGCACAGAAACCACCAATACCTAATTCGGTTGAAGCTTTTTCAGTACCTCCAGCTAACATCGCATCAGCATCGCCATGAGCAATCATTCGAGCTGCATGACCAATATTATGCACGCCTGACGTACAAGCAGTAACAATAGCAATATTGGGTCCGCGTAAGCCTAACTTGATAGATAAATGCCCTGCAGCCATATTTAGAATGGTTGATGGACAGAAAAAAGGTGAAAGTTTGCGTACACCACCTTTCAAGTATTTTGTATGGCTTTCTTCAATTAAGCTTAAGCCACCAATACCAGAGCCAACAGCAACACCAATACGATCTGCATTGCTTTCTGTTATCTCTAAACCTGAATGTTCAAATGCTTGAATACCAGCAGCTAAACCATATTGAATGAAAAGATCCATTTTTTTAGTATCTTTTCGAGTTATACCATAAGACTCAGCATCAAAGTTTTTAACTAACCCAGCAAATTTTGTTGGAAAAGCACTGGTATCGAAATGTTCGATATTGCTAATACCACTTTTACCTTGAAGTAAATTTTGCCAAGTTGATTCAGAATCGTTTCCCAAAGGGGAAAGCATGCCATAACCGGTAACTACAACACGACGCATAGGAAGGTTGCCTCCGATAGAATTGAAAATTTGAAAAGGGTTTACCTATTAAAACTGCTAATACGTAAGCGTCATAAAAATACAAATAAAAAAGGCGGTGATTAGACCGCCTGTTTCTTACTTGTAAAAGCAGTGATTACTGGTTAGCAGTAACGTAATCGATAGCTGCTTGAACAGTAGTAATTTTTTCTGCTTCTTCGTCAGGAATTTCAGTATCAAATTCTTCTTCTAACGCCATAACTAATTCTACTGTATCTAAAGAGTCAGCACCTAAGTCATCAACAAATGAAGAGCCAATTTTAACTTCTTCTTCACTTACACCTAATTGCTCAATAGTAATTTTTTTTACGCGTTCTTCGATAGTACTCATTTTGTTTCCTTTAACTAGAAAATACAATTTTTCAAAATTGTCTGTAGTGTATTCGTCTACTGCTCACCATGCAAGCCTCAAACACAGCTTTTTACACTGGTCTAACCTGTAAACGATTATTTTTATTATATAAGATTGTCTTATTATATTTATTTAATTGGTTTAATCAATAAATTAATTAAACCATATACATGCCGCCATTCACATGTAAAGTTTCACCGGTGATATATGCAGCGCTATCTGAAGCAAGAAAAGCAACAGCATTCGCAATTTCTTCTGGCTTACCTAATCGATTTGCTGGTACTTGAGAGAAAATCCCCTCTTTTTGCTCATCGGTTAGCGTTTGTGTCATATCAGTATCAATAAACCCTGGAGCAACCGTATTAACAGTAATGCCACGAGAAGCAACTTCTCGAGCTAGAGATTTAGTAAAACCAAGTAAACCTGCTTTTGATGTTGCATAGTTCACCTGACCCGCGTTACCCATACTACCAACAACTGAACCTATGTTAATAATTCTACCCGTGCGTTTCTTCATCATTGGACGAATAGCCGCTTTACTTACTTTAAACACCGATGACAAGTTAGTATCAATAATATCTTCCCACTCATTATCCTTCATACGCATAAATAAGTTATCACGAGTAATACCAGCATTATTAACTAAGATGTCAATTGAGCCATGATTCTCTTTAATATGACCAAATAAGTCAGCAATAGATGAATCATCAGTAACATTAAGAACTAAACCAAGCCCTGCACCTAAATACTCACTGATTTTCTCAGCACCATGTATCGATGTTGCTGTACCAATAACCGTTGCCCCTAAACTTTGTAATTGAGTAGCAATTGATTTACCAATCCCTCGGCTTGCGCCAGTCACTAATGCGACTTTACCTTCTAATGAAAACATGATTTATCCTATTTGATTAATTCTTGAGCTTTAGCTAATGATGCGTGATCATTAACCGAAACGCAGGTAATTGATTTATCTATTCGTTTAGCTAAGCCTTGTAAAACTTTTCCAGGACCTGCTTCAATAGCGATGTTCACTCCTTGCTCTGCCATTTTTTTAATGGTTTCACTCCAACGAACAGGGCTATATAACTGTTTGATTAGCGCTTGTTTTATCCCAACTTCGCTTTCTTCAATAGCTACATCAACATTATTAATTACCGAAACGCTAGGTTTGTTGAAATTAATTTTATCTAACTCAAGCGCTAACTTATCTGCTGCATCCTTCATTAAGGCACAATGAGAAGGAACACTAACAGGTAAAGGCAACACTCGTTTAGCTCCAGCGTCTTTACATAACACGCCAGCTCTTTCAACGGCTTCTTTATTACCAGCAATAACAACTTGACCAGGAGAGTTAAAGTTTACCGCTGACACCACTTGCTCTTCTGCAGCTTGTTGACAAGCGGTAATAATCTCAGCATCTGCAAGACCGATAACAGCGGCCATTGCACCTACCCCTTCAGGAACTGACGCTTGCATAAACTCACCGCGTTTTTCAACTAGCTGTACACCTTGTGCTAAAGAAAATACTCCAGCACATACTAATGCTGAATACTCTCCTAAACTGTGACCTGCTATTACCGCAGGTTTTACAGGTGAATTTTCATTCCACAAACGCCAAAGAGCCACACTTGCCGTTAATAATGCAGGCTGAGTGAAGTTGGTTTGATTTAGTTTTTCTGCAGGGCCTTGGTTAACCAATTGCCATAAGTCATAACCTAAAGCTTCTGAGGCTTCTTTAAAGGTTGATTGAACAATCTCTGTATCACTAAAGTCGTTTAACATAGCAACAGTTTGAGAGCCTTGCCCAGGAAAGATGAAAGCTAAATTTTCTTGCATTTTGTTTACCTAAATTATATTTAACGTAGAGTTATTTATTTGCTAATATTTTTGCTTTATTTGTTTTGAAAGTTAGTCTTGGTATTTAAATATTAATTATAATTATTTTTTATCGCAAAGACTTTGTTCAAGCTTACATTTTATTTTTTCAGGGACTTGTCGCTTAATTTCTTTAGCCGCTTCAAAAATCGCCGTGTGAAATGCCTTAGCACCCGCATTACCATGACTTTTTACTACAATGCCGCGCAATCCTATCAAACTTGCCCCGTTATACTGGTCGGGGTTCAGTGGTTTAAAGAGTTTTTTTATCGAAGGTGATAACATTTTTCCTAATAAACGAGCGAAAAAATGAGTAGATAAGACGGTATTAAGACGTTGATAAACTAAACGAGCCACGCCTTCACACGTTTTTAAAGCGACATTACCAACAAAACCATCACAAACAATCACATCAGCTTTATTGGTAAAAATATCATTACCTTCAACAAATCCTACATAGTTGATATCAGGATTAGCATTAAGTTTACTCGCCGTTAGTTTAATATGATCACTGCCCTTAATGTCTTCTTCTCCCATATTTAATAATGCAACACGAGGTTTATCTATGCCATCTACTTGTTCTGCCATCACAGAGCCCATGATGGCAAACTGATAAAGAATAGCTGAATCACAAAAGACATTAGCACCAAGATCAAGCATAAAAACATGCTGTTCTTCATTATGTGTAGGTAAAGATGAGATTAAAGCTGGCCTTTCTACTCCTGGTAATGTCTTCAATACATAATGTGCAGTAGCAAATAAAGCGCCTGTATTACCAGCACTCACACAAGCTTGGGCTTTTCCTTGATGTACTAAATCAAGAGCCTTTCGCATCGAAGAGTCTTTTTTACCGCGCAGTGCTGAGCTTGGCTTTTCATCCATATCAACAACTTGAGTTGTTGGATATATAACTAACTGGGGATGATCAGAAAAATTATGTAGAGATAACTGACGAGAAATCAGCTCTTCATTACCACAAAGGATGAGGTATAAATCAGACGACTTTTTAATCGCCATAATTGCTGCGGGGATCGTTACAAGGGGGCCTTGGTCGCCCCCCATAACATCTAACGCTATGGTTAGATTATTCAAAACAGATGCTTATCTGTTAATTACTTTAACACCTTTGTAAAAGCCATCAGCGGTAATGTGATGACGACGGTGAGTTTCACCAGATACTGGATCTACTGATAAGTTTTCTGTTGTTATTGCGTCATGTGAACGGCGCATGCCACGTCTAGAACGAGACTTCTTGCTCTTTTGAACTGCCATTGCTAACTCCTAAAATCGGTTGTTTTTTAAATAAATTATTTACTTAAGTTTTTTAATACGTCAAATGGATTAGGCTTATCTAGCTCTTCAGGCAATTCACCCCAAACACTGTCAGGCTTTGACTGACAATCTTTAAGTTCATGCCTAGGTATTAATGGAATATTAAGAATCATCTCATCTTCCACTAACTCTAGTAAGTTAACTTCACCATTTTCATCTAATTCGATTGCGTCATAATATGACGGCAAATCTTCAGCAGCTTCATCATCTTTCACCGGACTAAAAGTAAACGTTACGTCTAATTTCATATCTAGTAATTCAGTGCACCGCTGACATGTTAAAGAAATTGTTGCCGAGCCTTTTCCTGATATTACTATCAAGCCAAGTTCATCCACATCAAATTTTACACTAACATGTACATGCTCGCTACTGCCTTCACAAGCAGCAAGCAACCTTGTCATTCCCGACACCTGGTAATACCCTTCACACTCCAGTCGACGCTGTGCGCTTCTTTGTGGGCTAATTGTTATCGGAAGTTTAAGATTCTGCATAAGGCGCGCATAATAAAGCCGTTATAACCAAGTGTCAAAAGAAAATTGGTTAAATTTGTTTAAATTTACAATATAGTCCCTATATTAGCAAAATATGATTATTTTTTGAGTACAATTTATGAAAACTTTAGTTTTAGGCTCCACATCACCTTTTCGCAAAACAATACTAGAAAAACTCAATTTAGATTTTGAATGTGCAAAACCTAACATTGATGAAAGTGCTAAAATTAACGAAAGCCCTATTGAATTAGTTGAACGACTAGCTATAAAAAAAGCAAAAGCCGTTGCTCAAAAATATAACAATGCATTGATTATTGGCTCTGATCAAGTCGCACTATGTGATGGCGAAATTCTTGGTAAACCCCATAACTTTGATAATGCAGTTAAACAACTAACCAAGTTTAGTGGTAAATGTATTACTTTTTATACTGGATTATGTGTCTATGATAGTAAAACCAATAAAACCACCTCTCTGGTTGAACCCTTTCATGTACATTTTAACCAGCTAAAACAAGCAGACATTGAAGCCTACTTGCATGCAGAGGAGCCATACAATTGTGCTGGTAGTTTCAAAAGTGAAGGTTTAGGTATTTGTTTATTTGAAAAATTAGAGGGTGATGATCCTAATAGCTTAATTGGATTACCATTAATAAAATTAGTTTTTTTACTAAAACAACATCAAGTTGATGTTTTATCCTTACAAAAATAAATTAACGGCTAATTTTGCCCTACTTTAAACAAAAAACGACCATATAGGTCGTTTTTCTGTATTCACTTTGGATGCTACTATGAAAGTGTTTGATTAATTTGTTTTAAAACATTATGTGGTTTATCTGCTTTAGTAATTGGTCTGCCTATCACTAAATAATCGACACCAACATTAATAGCCTGTTCTGGGGTCATAATACGCTTTTGGTCATCGCTACTTGCTCCTGCAGGTCTGATACCAGGAGTGATCAACTTTAAATCATTGCCTAAGCTTGATTTTAGTGTCTCAGCCTCCCATGCAGAACACACAACTCCATCTAAACCACTTTCCTTCGTTAGTTTTGCTAGTGCCATTACCTGCTCTGCTGGCGATTTTGTAATACCTAAACCAAGTAAATCTTCTTCACCCATACTGGTAAGTACAGTTACAGCAATCAATAATGGAGCTTTATCTCCATATTTATCTAATGCCTGCTTTGCCTTGACCATCATTTCTTTGCCGCCACTAGCATGTACATTGACCATCCAAACACCTAGCTCTGCAGCCGCACTTACCGCCTTAGCAACAGTATTAGGAATATCATGAAATTTTAGATCTAAAAATACATCAAAGCCACGCCCAGTTAACTCTTTAACAAATTCAGGACCAAAATAAGTAAACATTTCTTTGCCTACTTTCAATCGACATTCACTTGGTTTAATTTTATCAACAAAAGCCAAAGCATCTGCTTTTTTATCAAAATCAAGTGCTACCACTACCTTTGGATCGTTCATTTTCTTTCCTTAATTCTTTAATTCTTTAATTCTTTAATTCTTTAATTCTTTATTAAAGTTTGAGCTCGAAGTCCTAAGGTTCAAGAGCAAAGAAAAAGCACGGAGCTGACGGTAGTCAGTGAGTACTTTAGATGCCGCTATTGAGCTTTAGGGCGAAGAAGTCAAGCTTTATTCGCCTTCCAAGCCTCGCACTGGCTTAAGTTGTTCCCAATCATGACAAGAAGGACATGACCAATAATGTGTGCTGCTGTTAAAGCCACAAGTGCGACAGTTATAACGGTGTTTAACATTTAGATAAGCAGAAATTAATTTTTTGATCATCTCTAAATTTTCATTATTACTGCCATTTGTACTATCTAACATTTGCATTTTAATGAAGTGGTTAAAGCCTCGAATTGTTGGGCGTCTTTTTAACGCATTCAACATAAAATCCTGTGCTTTAACTAAACTATGTTTCTTCTCAACAGCAGACAAATACTTAATCAATGCACTTGTTCCTGCTGTTTCATCATAAACTTTTTTAATAAATTGATAAAACTCATCTTGCGCGTCTAATTGTTGATAGCAATATTCCATTTTATCAATAACATCAGGAAAAAAATCTTCATCCTGACTATAAATATCTTTGTAACACTGGCAAGCTTCGTTATATTGCTGATGGTTTTCATAGATTTCAGCCATTAACCAGTTTGCACGACATGAATTCGGATCATATTTTAGTGCATTTTCAAGTAATTCGATTACTTCTATAAATTGATCTTTTTCTAACGCAATTGTTGCTAACTCACAATAAAAATTAGCTAACGTGTGCAACAGAGCTTTATCTTTAGTTTTTATTATTGCCTTTTTTAAAGCGATACCATGTTGCCAATCTTTCGTTGATTGATAAATTTTAATTAAATAAACTAAACACTTAACTTGATAATCTTTTGATTTTAATAATTTATGAAACATTTCTTCAGCACGATCATATAAACCGGCACTTAAAAAATCTTTCCCTAACTCAAAAGCAGCTTGTTGTTTAGCTTGAGTAGGTAAATGTTTCTGTCTAACAAGGTATTCATGCACTTTAAGTGCTCGGTCAAGCTCACCTCGTCGTCTAAATAGATTAGCCATAGCAAAATGTGCTTCAACAGTATCGTCTTCAACTTTGAGCGTTTCAAGTAAAAACTCGATCGCTTTATCTTGCTGATTAGATAATAAATAATTTAAGCCTGTTGAATATTTTATTGATAAATCTTGCTTAGCCGTATGGTTGTTTTGTTTAACACTATTACGCCCCATAAACCAACCATAAGCCATGGCAACAGGAAGAAGTAAAAACAAAAGCTCTAGCATAATGAATTAGTTACCACGTTTTTATAACGATTGTTTAGGTTTGACTGCACGTATAAGCTTCCACAATAAAGCAAGTAATAAGCCTAAAACAATACCTATAGTAGTAAATAAACTTACCGCTAGTGCAAGAGACATTTCAGAGCGAGCAATTAGATAATTTAAGGTGATAGGTTGCGCATTTTGGCTACCAAATATAAAAGCAATTACCAATAAGATAGCAATAAATATTAAGGTAAGATAAATTCGCATGGCGAAAATGTCCTTTGTTTCTTATATAGAAAATATTATATGAAAAAAAACGGCATGCGATAGCATGCCGTTTTCAACTAAATTTTTAGCTAAGCTAGTGAAAGATTAACTCTTTCACGTAATTCTTTGCCGGGCTTAAAGTGTGGAACATATTTACCAGCAAGTTCAACTGACTCACCAGTTTTAGGGTTCCTACCAACACGTGGTGCTCGATAATGTAAAGAGAAACTACCGAAACCTCTAATTTCTATACGCTCGCCTTTTGACAAAGTTTGCGCCATCATTTCAAGAATTTCTTTAATAGCTTGTTCAACATCTTTCGCTGATAAATGACTTAATTTATCCGCTAATCTTTCAATGAGTTCTGATTTAGTCATTAGATCTCCAGTGTCCCTAATTTGCAGTGATAGCAACATCACGCCAATGGTATATTAAGTTTGAGAAAAACTTACCTAACACAAGGTTAGTATAAGCTTCTCTCATCGTCCGGCTAAAAATTAATTTTTAGCGTTTTTAAACGCTGCAGCCATAGCACTTAAACCACTTTCTTCTTCTTGGTTTAAGCTATCCATTGCTTCACGCTCTTCTGCTTGATCTTTCGCTTTGATTGATAAGCTAATAGTGCGGTTCTTACGATCAACACCCATAAACTTAGTTTCAACGCTATCACCAACAGATAATTCAGTTGTTGCATCTTCGATACGGTCACGTGAAATGTCTGAAACACGTAAGTAACCTTCAACACTGTCTGCTAATTCAATCTTAGCACCTTTAGCATCAACTTCAATTACCTTACCTGTAACAATAGCACCTTTTTTGTTATCTGCAAGGTATTGATTAAATGGATCATCTTCAGTTTGCTTAACACCTAACGAGATACGCTCACGTTCTGGGTCAACTTGAAGAACAACAGCTGAGATTTCATCACCTTTCTTATAATCACGAACAGCTTCTTCGCCGCCAGCCCATGAAATATCAGATAAGTGAACAAGACCGTCAATACCGCCGTCAAGACCAATAAAGATACCAAAGTCAGTGATTGACTTGATCTTACCAATAACTTTATCACCTTTGTTGAAGTTCTTAGCAAACTCTTCCCAAGGGTTCGGGATACATTGTTTAAGACCAAGAGAAATACGACGACGTTCTTCGTCAATTTCTAATACCATAACTTCAACAGTATCACCTAAGTTAACTACTTTAGATGGGTGGATGTTTTTGTTAGTCCAATCCATTTCAGAAACGTGAACTAAACCTTCAACGCCTTCTTGAATTTCAACAAAACAACCGTAGTCAGTTAAGTTAGTTACACGACCAGAAAGTTTAGAACCTTCAGGGTAACGCTTAGCAATAGCTACCCATGGATCTTCACCTAACTGCTTCATGCCTAAAGAAACACGAGTACGTTCACGATCGAATTTCAATACTTTAACTTGAATTTCATCACCAACATTTACGATCTCACTTGGGTGCTTAACACGCTTCCAAGCCATATCTGTAATGTGTAATAAACCGTCAATGCCGCCTAAGTCTACGAATGCACCGTAATCAGTTAAGTTCTTAATGATACCTTTAACTTCAAGACCTTCAGCTAATGACTCTAATAATGCATCACGTTCAACACTGCTTTCAGATTCGATAACAGCACGACGAGAAACAACAACGTTATTACGCTTTTGATCAAGCTTAATAACTTTAAATTCTAGGTCTTTGCCTTCAAGGTGAGCTGTGTCACGTACTGGACGAACATCAACTAATGAACCCGGTAAGAAAGCGCGAATATTGCTAACTTCAACCGTGAAACCACCTTTAACTTTACCGTTGATAACACCGATAACAGTTTCTTTTTCTTCATATGCTTTTTCAAGCACTTGCCATGCTTCGTGGCGTTTTGCTTTTTCACGAGAAAGAATTGTTTCACCAAAACCGTCATCAGTCGCATCTAAAGCTACATCAATTTCATCACCAACGTTAATTTCTAATTCACCAGTAGTACTTCTAAACTGGTTAATATCAATAACACTTTCAGATTTTAAGCCAGCGTCTACTAAAACGTTGTCTTTATTGATAGCTACGATAGTTCCTTTGATGATAGAACCAGGACGTGTTTCGATTGTTTTTAAACTTTCTTCAAAAAGTTGTGCAAAATTTTCAGTCATAATATTTATATGAACTCAGCTTGTAATCCAATCAACTTACATGTTTCATGGGGTTATTAAAATGACCTAATGCATCCTTACCTTAGGTATATTTTTACAGAGTCTTAAAATTAAGATCCCGTAGTTTGTGTTAATTCTTCATTCGTAAACGAAAGGATTTTATCAACCACTTCTTCTATAGAAAGGCTAGTAGAATCAACAATTAACGCACCTTCCGCGGGAATGAGTGGAGCTACCTTTCGGTTCTGATCTCGCTCATCCCTTTGACGTATGTCATCCAAAAGGCGCCCGATTTTAACATCAAAGCCTTTCTCTTTCAACTGATTAAAACGCCGCTCCGCTCGCTCTTCTGCGCTGGCAGTTAAAAACACCTTAACGGGAGCATCAATAAAGACCACTGTGCCCATATCACGACCATCAGCAACTAAGCCAGGAGCCACTTTAAATGCTCTTTGACGACGAAGTAATGCTTCCCTTACTCGTGGAAAGGCCGCAACTCTTGAAGCTAATTCTCCAATCTCTTCTGTGCGAATGGTATCAGTAACATTTTCACCTTCAAGGATCACTTTTCCTTCGCCCGAGCTACTCACTTCAAATTGTACATCTAAATGTGCGGCAATAGGGATAAGTGCTTCTTCATCATCAGCACTTAAATGATGATACTGTGTAGCAACCGCTAGAACACGATATATCGCGCCACTATCAAGTAGTTGCCAACCAAGTTGTTCAGCAACTAAACGTGCTGCGGTTCCTTTACCTGCGCCACTAGGTCCATCAATGGTTATAACAGGGACTTGCTCTTTCATATACTCTTCCTAAGTTAGGTATTACTTTATCTACTTAAATTTGATTAAGCGTTAAACCTACCTGATTTGCTAAAGTGACAAAATTTGGAAACGATGTCGCTACATTGTCACATTCTAAAATTTTAATTTCACCGGTTGACCGCAGTGAACTGATCGCAAATGACATGGCAATACGATGATCATCCTGACTATAGATAGTACCGGAAGTTAGCTGCCCACCTACAATATCAATGCCATCTTCATAGACAGTACAATCGATATCAAGTTCAACTAAACCGTCTGCCATCGCTTGAATACGGTCACTTTCTTTTACCCGCAATTCTTCTGCTCCACGTAAACGAGTTGTCCCGTTTGCACAAGCTGCGGCAATGAATATAGCGGGAAATTCATCAATGGCAAGTGGAACATCACGATCATCAATATCAATACCTTGTAATTGAGAAGATTTTACCACAATATCGGCAACAGGCTCACCACCAGCCATCCTTTCATTGATTACGGTCAAATCACCATTCATTTGTTTCAAAATATTAATTGAACCAATACGTGTTGGATTCATACCAACATTGCGAATAGTTAATTGACCTTCTTTAGCAATTAAGCCGGCAACCATAAAGAAGGTTGCCGATGATATATCTCCAGGTACTTGAATATCACAGGCGGTTAATTTGTGCCCACCTTCAATAGAAACTTTCTTTCCAACAGGGGTATCCTCAACTTTTACTGGATAACCAAAAGCAGTTAACATGCGCTCGGTATGATCACGAGTAATACCTGGTTCAATGACCGAAGTAACGCCGTTGGCATACAAACCCGCTAATAAAACACAAGATTTAACCTGCGCACTGGCCATCGGTAAATCGTAATGAATAGCAGTTAAAGACTCATTATCGCTAACGCCTTGGCAAATAACCGGTGGCGTACCATTTTCAGCGGCGGAAATATTCGCGCCCATTAATTTTAATGGATCAACAACACGTGCCATCGGACGTTTATTTAACGAGCTATCACCCGCCATTTCTGAAGCAAAACTTTGTCCTGCCAGCAAGCCAGACATTAAACGAATAGTAGTGCCTGAGTTGCCAATATCTAACGCAGCACTTGGTGCCGTTAAACCGTGTAAACCTTTACCGTGAATAACCACGTTTTGATTCTCATCAGGCCCTTCAATTTGTATGCCCATCGCTTTAAACGCATTCATGGTTGCTAGGCAATCCTGCCCAGGTAAAAAACCAGAAACATGTGTGGTTCCTTCGGCTAAAGAGCCGAACATAATGGAGCGATGCGAACATGACTTGTCACCCGGTACAATGATATCTCCGGATACTTTTCCGGCAAGGCCTGTGGTAATAGTTAATGTTTGTTTTACTTGTGACATTTCTCTTCCAGTTAATTGATTTTGCTTTATCATGATTTTATTAATCACTTTTGATAAACAGCATGATTATTCTTGGGTTGTTTGTGCGTATTAACAACCGAGTTAACATCCTACGACAATATTTTATTTGCTATTCTTCGCAGCAAAATCTTTCATAAAAGCAACAAGTGCTTCTAAACCAGCCATTGGCATAGCGTTATAAATACTTGCGCGCATACCGCCGACAATGCGATGACCTTTCAGTGCCATCAAGCCATGTACTTCAGCTTGCGCTAAAAAGTCAGTATTTAGGTTTTCATCGGCAAGCCAAAAGGGTACATTCATTAAGCTACGAAATTGTGACTCAATTGGGTTTTGATAAAAATCACTTTCATCAATATAGCTATATAAAAGTTCTGCCTTTTGCTTGTTCACTCGCGCAATTGCTTCAACACCGCCTGCTTCTTTTAACCATTCAAAAACCAAACCGGCTAAATACCAAGCATAAGTTGGCGGCGTATTGTACATTGAATCGTTCTTCGCTAACACCTGATAATTCATAATTGATGGCGTAGTTAGTTGAGCATTACCTAGTAAGTCATTACGAACAATTACAATCGTTAAACCTGACGGGCCAATATTCTTTTGTGCTCCAGCATAGATAAGACCAAATTTTTCAACATCTATTTCATGAGATAAGATAGTTGATGACATATCTGCAACTAAAGGCACACCGTTGGTTTCTGGTATATCAAACATCTCAATACCATCAACGGTTTCATTGGGACAGTAATGTACGAACGCTGCATCAGGGTTAATATGCCATTCCTTGCTAGGCATAACATGCGTTGCACCATCAGTTTTACTTACGACATCAATACGATTTATTAGGCCATAATTCTCAGCTTCTGTTGCAGCAGCTTTTGACCACGAGCCTGAGATAATATAGTCGGCAGACTTTCCTTGAGGTAATAAATTTAACGGTACAGCTGAAAACTGGCCACGCCCTCCACCATGACAAAAAAGTACACTGTAATTATCTGGAATGGCCATTAATTCACGTAAGTCACTTTCAGCTTTTGCGGCAACCGCCATAAATTCTTTACTGCGATGGCTTAATTCCATCACCGAGCTTCCAGTACCTTGCCAGTTGATAAACTCAGCTTGAGCCTTTTTCATTACCGCCTGCGGTAACATGGCAGGACCAGCACAGAAATTATAGATAGCAGACATGTGAGATTAAACCCTTATTAATTTATGTAATATTTATTTATACCAAGCGATATAGTGAAAATACTTATTGAAGACAAAAAAATAGGCGGTTAAAACCGCCTATTTTTATTTGCCTAGCGGTAACTATTCGTTATCACCTTCGCTGAGTTGTTCTTCATTACTTTCAGCTTCAGGAGGTGTTTCGCTCGATGAAGTTTGCACTGTTGAGCCTTCTACAGTAGAGGCTTCATTTTCAGAGCCTTCACCTTCAGAATCAATAGTTTCATCTTCTTCAATTTCATCAATACGCTGTAGAGCGACTACATGCTCATCTTCAGCGGTACGAATGATTCGAACACCTTGAGTATTTCGACCAATAACGCTAACTTCATTTACACGGGTACGCACTAAAGTACCGTTGTCAGTGATTAGCATAATTTCATCAAATTCAGTAACTTGCACAGCACCAACTACAGGGCCATTACGATCACTTACTTTAATTGATACAACACCTTTGGTTGCACGACTCTTCGCTGGGTATTCAGTTAATGCCGTGCGTTTACCATAACCGTTTTCAGTTATAGTCATAATTGGTCCGTCATTTTTAGGAACAATTAATGAAATGACTTTTTGGCCTTCCTCTAATTTAATACCGCGAACACCAGTTCCTGTTCTACCGATAGGTTTTAATGCCCAACGTTCTTCACCAGTTTCTTCGTCAAGTTTAATTTCACCGGTTTCACTATCGCGAAGTTTTTCGTTAAAGCGAACCACTTTGCCTGCATCAGAGAACAACATAATATCGTTGTAACCGTCAGTAATATCTACACCGATTAAAGTATCATCATCACGTAAATTAAGCGCGATAATACCGTTTGCACGTTGATTTTTATAAGCAGTTAGTGCTGTTTTCTTCACGGTACCTGATGCTGTTGCCATGATGATGTATTTATCTTCTTCATACTCGCGTACCGGTAAAATTGCGGTAATACGTTCATCAGCCTCCAATGGTAAAATATTCACAATTGGACGACCACGAGCAGTACGACTGGCTAATGGTAACTGGAACACTTTCAACCAGTATAATTTGCCGCGATTTGAGAAACATAAAATCGTATCATGCGTATTAGCAATTAATAAACGTTCGATGAAGTCTTCTTCTTTCATCTTCGTTGCAGCTTTACCTTTACCACCACGACGTTGTGCTTGGTAATCACTTAAAATTTGATATTTAACATAACCCTCATGGGATAAGGTTACGACAACATCTTCTTCACAAATTAAGTCTTCAAGCGATAAATCATGAGATGCATTGGTAATTTCAGTACGTCTTTCATCACCAAACTCATCACGAATAGCTTCAAGTTCTTCACGAATAACTTCCATTAAGCGTTCAGGCGAACCTAAGATATGTAATAACTCAGCAATAACATCAAGTAGTGCTTTATATTCAGCTAAGATTTTTTCATGTTCTAAGCCGGTTAATTTGTGTAAACGTAAATCAAGAATTGCTTGTGCTTGTTGTACGGTTAAGAAATATTGACCGTCACGAATACCAAAACCTTCTTCAACCCATTCTGGGCGAGCAGCATCATCACCTGCAGCGGCAAGCATTTCAGCAACATTACCTAAATCCCACCCTTGAGCAATAAGCTTTTCTTTCGCTTCAGCTGGCGTTGGTGATGTCTTGATTAGCTCGATGATCGGGTCAATATTCGCTAATGCGATTGATAAACCTTCTAGTAAATGTGCACGTTCACGCGCTTTTCGTAATTCGAAAATAGTGCGTCGAGTAACCACTTCACGACGATGAAGTACAAACTCTTCGAGCATCTCTTTAATATTGAATAATTTAGGCTGTCCATTGGCTAATGCCACCATATTCAAACCAAAGGACACTTGCATTTGAGTAAGTTTATAGAGGTTGTTTAATACAACCTCACCTACTTCACCACGCTTGATTTCAATTACCATACGCATGCCGTCTTTATCAGACTCATCACGTAACGCTGAAATACCTTCAAGACGTTTATCTTTAACAAGCTCAGCCATTTTTTCGATTAAACGAGCTTTGTTTACTTGATAAGGAAGTTCATGAACGATAATAGTTTCTTTACCAGTTGTTTCATGACACTCAATTGTTGCACGAGCGCGAATTTTTATTTTTCCGCGCCCTGTACGGTAAGCTTCTTCAATACCCGCACGGCCACTGATAATCCCTGCAGTTGGGAAATCAGGTCCAGGAATATGTCCAAGTAACTCTTCAAAAGATATTTCACTGTTTTCAATTAGTGCTAAACAACCATTAATAACCTCAGTTAAGTTATGAGGTGGAATATTGGTTGCCATACCTACAGCAATACCAGATGAACCATTCACTAAAAGGTTAGGTACACGGGTAGGCATTACGGCCGGAATATGTTCTGTACCATCGTAGTTAGGCACAAAATCAACGGTTTCCTTATCAAGATCGGCCAAAATAGAATGGGCAATTTTCGCCATTCTGATTTCGGTATAACGCATCGCTGCCGCAGAATCACCATCAACTGAACCGAAGTTTCCTTGACCGTCGACTAACATATATCGTAATGAGAAAGGTTGGGCCATACGAACAATCGTATCGTAAACCGCTGTATCACCATGAGGGTGATACTTACCAATAACATCACCAACAACACGTGCTGATTTTTTATAGGGTTTGTTGAAATCATTACCTAAAACATTCATCGCAAAAAGTACGCGACGATGTACAGGTTTCAAACCATCGCGTACATCAGGTAATGCACGCCCTACAATTACGCTCATCGCATAATCTAAATAGGAGTTTTTAAGCTCATCTTCGATATTGATAGGAGCAATATTTTTTGCCAGATCGGTCATAAAACGACGGTATCCCTAAATATGATTTTCGAAATTATTATTTTTACAAGACAGAGAATACTAACACAAAGATTAGCTTCACTATACTGCTTTATAACCTAACATTTTGCGCTGGTTAATCATCTATTTCAAGTGCTAATTTCAATCTTAAAAAATCACAGCTAATCCTTTGTTAACTTTACCTAATATTTCATCACCACTTAACAGTAAATTGTACGAAACATTGGGTTGTTTACAATTCATACAAACTAGGTGCTGTTCAATGAATGATTCCATTTGATTTACATCAAATAGCCTTAATCAAGCGTTGGACTCATACATACTTTAGTTTACACTCATGCCACCAAATGCTGAAAGTTAATCCGTTATGACCAATATTTTGAATGTTAATCCAGAAGAAATCGCTAAATTTGAAAAAGTAGCCAACCATTGGTGGGAATTAGACGGTGACTTTAAGCCTCTACATCAAATAAACCCATTACGTCGGCAGTTCATTGTTCAGCATTTGCAAGATATCTTTGATAAAGAAATAATTGATGTCGGTTGTGGTGGTGGCATTTTAGCAGAGAGTTTAGCCAAGCTTGGTGCGAAAGTTACCGGAATTGATATGGGAACTGAGCCACTTAACGTCGCTAAATTACATGCTCTTGAAAGCGGTATTAAAGTTGATTATCAAAAAATCACCGCCGAAGAAATGGCACAGCAAAATCCTGAAAAATATGATGCAGTAACTTGTATGGAGATGCTTGAGCATGTTCCTGACCCTGCATCTATTATTAAAGCCTGTAGTGACATGGTGAAACCTGGTGGCTTTGTATTCTTCTCAACATTAAATAAAACCATAAAATCTTACCTATTGGCTATTATTGCTGCAGAGAAAGTTTTAAAACTGGTTCCTGATGGGACGCACGATCATGAGCATTTTATTCGCCCTTCTACACTTATTGGTTGGGCTGAATCCTTTGATCTTAAATGTATTGATGCAGCAGGCATTCATTACAACCCTTTGACTGAAAATCACAAACTCATCCCATCATTGGATGTAAATTACATCTTATGTTGTCAAAAGGTTTAATAGGTCATGACAAATACTAAGTCTCTACCTGCTGCCGTTTTATTTGATTTAGATGGCACTTTACTTGATACCGCGAATGATTTAGGTGAAGCACTCAACTACGTATTGGCTAAACATGGCTTGCCTCTTGTTGCTCGTAAAGATTACCGACCAGTAGCTTCAGACGGCGCAAAAGGCTTACTCGAACTAGGTTTTAAAGAAAAGCTTGCTTATTTTGATTATGATCAGCTTAGAGCTGAGTTCTTGCAATATTATCAAGATAACATTGCTAAACATACATGCTTATATAGTGGTGTATCAAAAGTGCTAGCAACATTGAGTGCACTAAATATTCCTTGGGGTATTGTCACCAACAAACCTGAAGGGTTAACACAGATATTACTGCCTAATTTTGATGAGTTAATACAAAGCCAGGTCATGATAGGAGGAGATAGTTTACCAGAGCGTAAACCTCACCCTCTACCGCTAATACATGCTTGCAGGTTGTTAAACGTTATCCCCTCTAATTGCTGGTATGTTGGTGATGCTTTACGTGATATTCAAGCAGGGAATAATGCAAATATGCTATCCATTGTTGCTAAATGGGGTTATATAAAAGCCGATGACAATTGTTATGAATGGGGAGCTGATTTATTAATCAACTCACCTGAAGAGCTACTCAACTGTATTGCTTAATTTTCTTACTATGTTTAATCATTAATTCTTAATAAATAAAAGTTATAAGTAAAAAAAAATTAGTGCTAAATACAATTAAAAAAAAACAAAAAAAGTTTGCCTTTTAGAGAAATCAAAAACAATTAGCCCTACTAAGTTAGTTGTTACTAACCGAACATTTTCTCTTAAATTCTGCAACAAAATTATGTTTTTTTTTGTGCTTGCAAAAATACCTAAACCTCATTATCTTGTGATTAGTTTTTAGTTTACCCCTAGATATAGTGTATTTACTAAACAAGCAACTATTAAGAAAACAATAATAAAGTTGAGTAAATAATCTAAAGGGGAAATGAATATGCATTCCTTCTGGATAATTAAAACAATAATAGATTTACAGGTCATTCATGAATAACAATCTTTTTGTAACCAAACGCAACGGCAGAAAAGAACCTATCGACTTAGAAAAAATTCACCAAGTTATTGCTTGGGCCGCTGAAGGCCTTGATAACGTTTCGGTGTCTCAAGTTGAGTTAAAATCCCACATTCAGTTTTACGATGGTATAAAGACCGCAGATATTCATGAAACGATCATCAAATCTGCTGCTGATTTAATTTCAGAAGAAAGCCCAGATTATCAATTTTTATCTGCTCGTTTAGCTATTTTCCACTTACGTAAAAAAGCTTATGGCCAATTCGAGCCGCCAAAACTTTACGAACATGTAATAAAACTTGTTGAAGCCGGAAAATACGATCAACACTTATTAGCTGATTATACTCAAGATGAATTTGAGCAAATGGAAGCTTTATTAGTACATCGTCGTGACTTAGATTTCAGTTATGCCGCTGTAAAACAGCTTGAAGGTAAATATTTAGTACAAAATCGCGTAACCGGTGAAATTTATGAGAGTGCTCAATTCTTATATATACTTGTTGCCGCATGTTTATTTGCTAAATACCCTAAAGAAACACGTTTAAAGTATATTGAAGGTTTTTATAACGCGATATCTACTTTTAAAATTTCATTACCAACACCAATCATGGCTGGTGTCCGTACACCAACACGTCAATTTTCGTCTTGTGTACTCATTGAATGTGGTGACAGCCTCGACTCTATCAATGCGGCAACTAGCTCTATTGTAAAATATGTTTCCCAGCGTGCTGGTATTGGTATTAACGCCGGAAGAATTCGCGCATTAGGTAGCTCAATTCGTAATGGTGAAGCATTTCATACAGGTTGTATTCCTTTTTATAAGCACTTTCAAACAGCAGTAAAAAGCTGTTCACAAGGTGGTGTTCGTGGTGGTGCAGCAACACTATTCTACCCGTTATGGCATTTAGAGGTTGAAAGTTTATTAGTATTAAAGAATAACCGTGGTGTTGAAGAAAACCGCGTTCGCCATTTAGATTATGGTGTGCAATTTAATAAATTGATGTACCAACGCCTAATTAAAGGCGGCTCTATCACTCTGTTCAGCCCAAGCGACGTACCTGGTTTATATGACGCGTTTTTTGAAGACCAAGAGAAGTTTGAACAGTTGTATCTACAATACGAAGCTGATGACTCTATTCGTAAAAAGTGCATTAAAGCAATTGAATTATTTACATTATTTGCCCAAGAGCGTGCAAGTACTGGCCGTATATACTTACAAAACGTTGATCACTGTAATACTCACAGTCCATTTATTCCAACGGTAGCACCTATACGTCAAAGTAATTTATGTTTAGAAATTGCATTGCCAACTAAGCCAATGGAAGAAGTTAACGATGAAAATGGCGAAATTGCCTTATGCACTCTTTCTGCTTTTAATTTAGGCGCTATTGATTCTTTAGATGAATTAGAAGACTTAGCTGATTTAGCGATACGTGCATTAGATAGCTTGCTTGATTATCAGAACTATCCAATGCCGGCAGCATACAATGCTACCATGGGCCGTCGTACACTTGGTGTGGGTGTTATTAACTATGCATACTATTTAGCAAAAAATGGTGTTTACTATTCAAATGGTAGTGCTAATAACTTAACCCATAAAACCTTTGAAGCGATCCAATATTACTTATTAAAAGCGTCAAACAAATTAGCTATTGAACAAGGTGCTTGTCCAAAATTTAATGAAACACGCTTATCTCAAGGTATTTTACCTATCGATACTTACAAAAAAGAAATCGATAATATTACCGGAGAAAAGCTTCATTTAGATTGGGAAGGGTTACGTGAAAGCATTAAGCAGCATGGGGTAAGAAACTCAACAGTTTCTGCCTTAATGCCCTCAGAAACATCGTCACAAATATCAAATGCAACCAATGGTATTGAGCCTCCAAGAGGCTTGATCAGCATTAAAGCCAGTAAAGATGGAATTTTAAAACAAGTTGTTCCTGAATATGAAAAACTGAAAGGCAACTATGAATTACTATGGAATATTCCAAGTAATGACGGGTATTTGCAACTTGTTGGGATTATGCAGAAGTTCATCGATCAAACTATATCTGCGAATACCAACTATGACCCAGCAAAATTTGATGGTGGCAAAGTTCCAGTTAAGCAAATTCTAAAAGACATTCTAACGGCTTATAAATTGGGCGTAAAAACCATGTATTACCACAACACTCGTGATGGTGCTGCAGATAGTCAAATAGAAACTGAAGATGATGATTGCGCCGGTGGTGCTTGTAAAATATAAAGGTTCGCAGTGATAGTTATTAATGCTATCACTGCCCTGCTTTTCTATTTTTCATGAAAAATTAATTGAAATAGCTAATACACAATAAAAATAATAATTTCCTTCGCCAATATTCGAACAAGTAATTCAAATTAATTTATTTGTTCCAGGAGCTTTAAATGACCTACACCACATTTAACCAATCCCCAAACAATGCTTTATTAGAGCCAATGTTTATGGGTAACAGTGTTAATGTTTCTCGTTACGATCAACAACGCTTTATGGCTTTTGAAAAGTTAATAGAAAAGCAGCTTTCGTTTTTTTGGCGACCAGAAGAAGTTGATGTGTCTAAGGATAGAGCTGATTGGCAAAGTTTAACCGCGTCAGAAAAACATATTTTCATCTCTAATTTAAAATACCAAACGTTACTAGATAGCATGGCTGCTCGTTCGGTAAACGCAGTATTACTTCCTTTAGTTTCTTTACCTGAAGTAGAAACTTGGGTTGAAACATGGGCGTTTAGTGAAACTATTCACTCTCGCTCTTATACCCATATATTACGTAACTTATTCACTGATCCGAGTGAAGTGTTTGATGATATTATGGTCAACCCTGCTATTTTAAAACGTGCATCAAGCATAGCCAAATATTTTGATGCCGTGATCATTACGACTCAACTATTACAATCTCAAGGTGAAGGCACTTATGACGTTGATGGTGAGCAACTGGAAGTATCTACCCGTAAGTTAAAGGAACGCTTATATTTAGCCGTTTGCTCAGTAAATGCACTTGAAGCTATTCGTTTTTATGTTAGTTTTGCTTGTTCATTTGCTTTTGCAGAGCGCGAATTGCTTGAAGGTAATGCTAAAATCATTAAATTGATAGCACGTGATGAAGCACTACATTTAACTGGCACTCAGCATATTCTTAATAACTGGATGTCGGGTAAAGACGATCCAGAAATGCAAATTGTTGCTCAAGAAATGAAAGAGCAAGGTTTTAAAATATTCATGGATGTCGTTGAACAAGAGAAAGAATGGGCACAATATTTATTTAAAGATGGTTCAATGATCGGCTTAAATGCTGAAATATTAAATCAGTATATTGAGTACATTTCTAATCAACGTCTTGCCGCTATTGGCTTTGATGCCCCATTCTCAATAAAGAGTAACCCTCTACCTTGGATGAATGCCTATTTAGTCAGCGACAACGTACAAGTTGCTCCTCAAGAAACTGAAATTTCTAGCTATTTAGTTGGACAAGTTGACTCATCCGTATCAAGTGATGATTTTGACGACTTTGATTTATAACGCTTATGTCTTTTAGTATTACTGTCGAAAATTGTGAAGTAGCGTTTCATGAAGAAGATAAAACTATACTAAATACTTTAGAAAGAGAAAATATCGAATCGCCCTTCCACTGTAGAGACGGATTTTGTGGCGCTTGTCGTTGTTCTTTAAAGCAAGGTACTGTTGAATATCGGCAGTACCCGTTAGCTTATGTCGGGGACAATGAAATACTTACCTGCTGTGCCTATCCTACTTCTAATATAACCATTGAAATAGATATATAAAGATTTTGAGTTTTTTACTCTTTATCTCGTAAGTTCCATAGAGTGCATATTATCCAATGCTCGCTTGTAGTTACTGCTTCTCTGTCAACTAAATTGGAACGTACCTTCCTGTCAGTGACAAACGTGTGAGCAGTGACCATTCTTTAGATGGTCACCACCGCGTTAATAACTGCACTACGTAACCGATATTTTTATTAAACAATTAATATTTCAAATCCAATCAGTCACTCTATTGATTACCCATGGGAACAAAAATTACAGCTTGGTTAAAAGTAAATTTACAAGTGAAGTCATGGCAGATCATTTAACATAGCTTAGTTTCTATACCTTGAACAATTTTAACTAGCTCTTGGGCGAGTGGTTCAAATAACAACCAATACTGCTCTTTTTCATTTTGATTAAGAGCAACATCCAATGCTTTACAATATTCAAAAAGTTTCATTGCTCCTACTGAACAGGCAACCCCTTTTAAGGTATGAACTAAACGCTTAACATCTAGATGATCCTCTTTCTTTAGAGCCAGAGCGATCTCGTCTCTATTACTACCATGATCTTGATAAAACATGATTAAAATTTCTCGAAATAGCTCTGCGTCACCTAATACATTATTTATCCCTACTTGGTAATCAATACCCGGATATTCTTCTGTATTTTCACTTAATGTATTTTTTTCAGTTAAATCTTGAAGGCTTTCGTCTATGACTAAAACGTCATCAACGACTTCTTCACTATGGGGGGTTTCCGCTATAGTTTGATTACGACCATTTTCTTTCGCTTCATATAACCCATAATCAGCAACTCTCATTAACGACTCATAATCTAGTAAGTGACCTTTAGCAGACGTGAGGCCAATGCTTGTTGTAATTTTAAATGATTGTTGACCTTCAATGGAATCAGAAATAATTACATGTTTTTCAAGTGATACCCTACAACGTTCACAAGCAATATAGGCATCAGCAATTTCAGTATTTGGCATGCAAACGGCAAATTCTTCGCCACCTATTCGAGCAAGAATATCATAATCTCTAAAGCTTTCTTTCATCAAACAAGCGAAATCAACCAAAGCCTTATCACCAGCCTCATGACCAAAACTATCATTTACTTTTTTAAAAAAATCGATGTCAAACATAGCAATAGAGAGTTCTTCGTCATTTCGTTTAGCTTGGCTGATTGCTTTAAAAACAAACTCTTCAAAACTTCCTTTGTTATTAAGTTGTGTCAGAAAGTCTGTACGAGCCAACTGTTCAAGTTGCAATGTTTTTTCCATCAAACGTAGCGAAGTTTTAATCCGTGCTAAAAGTACTTTAGCTAAATAAGGCTTGGTAACATAGTCGTCAGCCCCTGACTCTAATGCAGCAACAATTTCGTCTTCATTCTCAGAAGCTGACAGCATGATCACAGGGGTATGTGCTAAGGTTGGCTCGGCTTTAACACTTTGCAAAGTTGCCAAACCTGAAAGGCCCGGCATATACATATCAAGTAGGAGTAAATGAACCTTATTCTCTGCTATTATTTTTAGCGCTTCTTCACCTGATTCCGTTGTGAGAACATTAAAGCCGGCTTCCGTAAGGTCAAATTCTAATAGCATTAAGGTGTCTTTAGCATCATCCACAGCTAAAATCGTATATGCAGTTTCATTACTTATAGGCTTATCTGCCATTCTATCTCCTCAATACATAACTTTATTAACTGGATCAAACAACAAGCTCAAAGCTCTTTAGCTCATGACAAAGCAGCTCGAACTCCCTAACCATGTCATCTTTACACTTTCCAATCTCATGTTCTTGGTCAGCACAAATTAAACTCTCTATTTTCTCAATAGCATATGCTAGTTTTTGACCACCAAGGTTTTTAGTAGAACCTTTCAATTTATGTGAGCAATCAAGGACTTCTTGATGTTGTTTCTGCTCAATTGCCGTAATAATTTTACTTATAAGTGCAGGGGAATCCTCTAAAAAAAGCGAAATCAATTTTGTGGCAATTTTTTTATTATGACGAATACGCTGTAAAAATTCTTGTTTCTGCCAAACAACGGTTTCAATGGGTAGGTTGTCTGGTGATGCCTCAACTAAGTCTGGTTTCTCTTCACGTTTTTCTATCGCCGAGTCAACGGTTTTATTATTAGTTGATTCTTCATCTTCATGGTTTTTATTGTTAAGCCAATGATTTAGTTTTTCTAACAAAACAACCGAATCAACTGGCTTTGTTGCATAGTCATTCATTCCAGCTGCTAAGCATTTTTCTTTATCTCCTTTCATTGCATTAGCTGTCATAGCAATTATAGGGATATCAACATGAATTGCCTTTCCTTCACCATTACGGATAGCTTTTGTCGTGTCGTAGCCATCAAGTTCTGGCATTTGACAATCCATAATAATAATCTCATAAGGTACATCATCTAACGAGTTATTTAACAAGTTTAATGCTTCGACACCATTTCCAGCGACATCGGCCTTTAAACCACTGTTAGATAAAATCCCAAGAATTACCGCTTGATTAATTCTATTGTCTTCAACCAATAATATTCTCGTTTTATTCGGTAATTCTTTCTTGATAAATGAACCATCCTTATCATATTTATTTTTAGGTAAGTTATGACGCGTTACCAAAGGAGTAGCCATTTCTAGTGCTTCACTATCATCTAAAACTACCGATAAAGCATCAAACAAATCAGAAGTAGTTGCAGGTTTAGGAAAGTATGCAGAAAAACCAATTTTTGCAAAAAAGGCTGCATCACCTCGTTCACTCATTGATGTCATCATGATAAGTTTCAGGTTACTGCATTTTTTATGAACAACTAATGACCTTCCTAATGTTGCCCCATCCATGCCTGGCATTTGCATATCAAGAATGGCAACTGCAAATTTATTACTTTCATTTTTTTCTATTTGATTAAGAGCTTCAAAACCATCATTCGCTTGGGTAACAATCGCGCCCCAAATTTCTAATTGCGCCTTTAATACCGTTAAGTTAGTCTCATTATCATCAACGATAAGAATTTGTGTACCTTTGATATCAACCTTTGGCATCACAATTTGAGAAAGATTACTTTTTTCTAATTCAATGGAAAAGCTAAAACAGCTACCTTTGCCTACTTCGCTTATAACGTTAATATTCCCTCCCATTAACTGAGAGAGTTGTTTGGCTATGGATAAACCTAAGCCAGTACCACCATACTTCCGAGTAGTCGTAGCATCCACTTGTGTGAAAGAATCAAATAAGTCCTTAATTTTACCTTGTGGTATACCAATGCCAGTGTCTGATACTTCACATAGAAACTTTAATCGCTCACCAAATTCAATCACACTGGCTTTTATAATGATTTCACCATTATCGGTAAATTTAATGGCGTTGCCGACCAAGTTAGATAATATTTGCCTAATACGACTAGGGTCTCCTTTTACCATTGAGTAATTTATTTTTGAAAGATCCAGAATAAGCTCAAGGCCTTTATCTTGTGTTCTAAAAGCCATAGATTCTGCAAATTGTCCCAGTTGATTACGTATATCAAAATCAAGCACTTCTAAATCAAGCTTTCCAGCCTCTATCTTAGAAAAATCAAGAATGTCATTAATTAAAGTCAGTAATGATTGAGCACTTGAGCTAGCTAATTCAGTATAATGCTGCTGCTGTTTATTTAATGAGCTTTGTTCCAACAAACCTAACATACCAAGAACACCATTCATTGGTGTTCGAATTTCATGACTCATGCTAGCTAAAAACTCTGACTTTAAACGTAACGAATCTTCCGCTAAATCTAGTGCAGTCTGTTTTAAAGTAGCAAGTTTCTTTTGCTCGGTAATATCTTGGTGAGTACCAACAATTCTTGAGTTATTTCCATTTTGGTCTTCAATCAAACGAGCATGAAGCTCTAAGTAATGCTTTGATCCGTCAGGCCAACTAATATCATACTGATGATGTAAATCTTCACCTGTTGCAATAATCATTGCCATTTTTGCTTGATAAATGTCTTGCTGTTTATCACTTAAACTCTGTTGCCAAATATCATCAGGTAAATCATTTTCATTATCATGTCGGCCATATAAAGCGAAAGTTCTTTCATCCCAACTTAATTGTTGAGTCTTTATTTGATATTCCCAAACACCAATATTCGGTGCTGATAGAGCAAAGTTTAAACGCCAAGCCAACTCTTGGGTTGCCAAATCCCCTCGTTCTTTTTCTGCCTCTAATAATTTACTTGCTGTTAAATCCCTAATAAGTCCGGTAAAAACCACTCCTTGTGGTGTTTCCACTCGACTTATACTTAAATGCATAGGAAATACTTCGCCATCTTTACGTACTGCCGTTAGCTCACGCCCAACTCCAATGATGTGACTTTTACCTGTTTGAATGTATTGTTTGATAAAACTATCATGTTCATTTCCTTGAGTAAGAGGCATTAGCATCGAAATATTCTGTTGTAATACCTCTTGCGCTTGATAATCAAAAATTCTTTCTGCTGCTTTATTAAATGAAATAATAAATCCTTTAGCATCAATATTTATCACAGCATCAGGAATAAAGTTAACAATGCTTGTTAATCTAGCATTAGCGTCGATAGCATCAACTGTTGCTATCTGTTGCTGCTCAAATTGCTGCTCTACGGTAAACAGTAAATTATGAAAAGCACGAGCCAGTAAGCCTATTTCATCTTTTTCAGAAACAGGTAAAGCATTAATATTCCCAGTTTTCTCATAATTTTTTAGAGCTTTTGTCATGTCTGATAATGGTTGAATCAGTTTTCTTGCAGCAAACACAGATAACCCTAAACTTAATATCGCAAGGGAAAATCCTAATAAAATAGCTCGATAACGCATATTATTAACAGCTAATAAAAAGTTTTCACTTCGGCTTTCAACAAATAAATGTAGGGGTAAAATGTCTTTCCCCCATGAGAAATTTGATTGACTATAAATTGTGATACTGCTGTTTTCTAATTTTGAAAACGCGCTATTAACCGTTTTATATCCATCATCATAGGTTCTCATTACATCAATTAAACTAGGGTATTGCTTTTGGATAAAGCTGGTCTTTTCTTTAGCAACACCATCCTTAGGAAAGTAAATGATCTCACCGTCATTTCTAGCTAAAAAAAGATTAATATTCTTTAAGGCGCTTTTTTGCAAATTTTGAAGATAGAGGCGAAGATCAAGGGTTACTTCAATGTATGCGAGCGCTTTATTTTCAGTATCATCTATAACAGGAAATACAATACTCAATAGGCTTTCATTTAAGCTTGTCCTGATCAAGTCAGTTGAAGAATTAATATTAGTGACGTCATCAAACCGATGAGTTAAAGAATCAAGATTGACATCTTTAACCCCTTGAGATGTTCTTTCAAAAGCAATGATAGGTGGTGATGTATCATTAAGAAAATAGCCAATATTTTTATAGCTAACTTTTGTTTTAAATAGCTCAAATAAAATAACCTGTAAACGACTTCTCCATAGCTCAAACGATTCTTTATCATTTAACTGTTCAGCTTCTCTTATTTTTTTAATAGGAGGAACTCCACTTAAAAACTTAAGGTCATTTACACCTTGAAAGTAATAACTGGTAAACAATGTATCAATAATTTGAGACTCTAGTTTTAACTCTGTCACCTCTTTATCAATAACTAATTGATAGCTTTCTTTATAAAATGTGATGCCAACCACTAAAGCAATAGTTAAGGATAAGACAAAACCAGCAAGTGGCACCTTAAAGCCTAATGACCAACGAACAGGATTTAATTTCAGTTTATTTGATAAGTCACTTTGATTAGATGACTGATAAGCCGTGGCAGTTACTTCCTCCAACTCATTCTCAGTATATTTTCGATTATTTATAATATCGATTAATAACCCGACAAGTATGCTGCCATAGGCAACATTCTTTAGAAAATGTGCAATATTAAAGTGATTATCAAATAATGAAGTAGAGCCAAAAGCCATATGAAGCTGAGTGGCGGCTTCAGGAAAAATACTAAGAAATAGAGCGAAGCGTATTATTGAAGGTCTTTGTATATACCAAAGCCAATAAAAAATACCACAGCAGAAAAAAAGAGCTAAAGGGAGTACATCATAAGGACGAGTAACAATTGCATTTGGAAACATAGTCTGTGGCAAAGACTGACTTGATGCTGCCATAAAAACAACAATGGCGGAGATGCCACCAAAGAGTATCACTGCAGAAAAAAAAAGTTTAGCACGAGTATTTTGGTTAACATTTTTATGATGTTTGGCTGAAAACCATAAACTAAATCCCGCAACTAGCAGCATAATAAAACTATTAAAAACACGAGAAAGAGCCCAAGTAAAGGGAATAAAGTCAGTATTAGGTGCGCTAGCAGATATAATTCTTGTTGCGGCTAAGGTATGAAAAGCATCAACTACACCTGCACTAAATAGTGCTAAACCAATAATAGGAATGGTGATATCTTTGTTTATTCGGTAATGCAAAAATGAAACAAATGTTGCTAGTGCAGCTAAAACTACAGCACTCCACTCGAGTAATGCATGGTGAAGAGCTCCAGATACAGCTTGAAATAATTGCTCGGTAATTACCTTACCATTAACAATACTATCGTTGGTTAATGGAACAACTTTTGATGAAAAATCTACACCCAACAAATTTAAGCTATAAGGAATACTACATAATATTATGATAAAAAATATCATAACATTAGTTTTATTTAACCAAAATATACTCAATAAGTTGTCTCTAACTAGCTCAGTTTTAGCTCCATAGTCTTTTGGATTCATTCATTTATCCTTAAACTAATTTTCTATCAAAAACTTGGCGAGTTCTTTAGAGTTAAAAGGCTTCCTAAGGACTGGGTAGGTCCATTTTTTATCTTCTTCAGCAATATAGCCACTGATTGAAAATATTTTTATTTCAGGAAACTTAGCTAAAACAAGGCCAACAGCATCACGCCCTGAGATATCAGGCAAGATCATATCAGTAATAAAAATATCATAGTGTTGAGAGGATGCTAAATGAGCTACCAGCGACTCTTTACTTGTTGCATGATTAGTAATAGCGCCTTCACTTTCTAAAAATAATGCAATAAACTCAGCAATACTGACTTCATCATCAAGAATTAGAATCGATTTTTCTGCGATGCCTAATCCTTGTCGTTTCTCAGCGACTATAGTTCTATGATCGGTAAGTCGACACTTAAATATTAAAGTGAATTGTGCACCACCAAAATCACTTGTACCTGAAACCTGAACTTGACCATTATGTTTGTAAATAGTGCTATAAACGTTAGCTAGACCGATACCATTACCTTTGTTAACCGATTTACTGCTATAAAACGGATCAAAAATACGTGCTAAATTTTCTTGTTTTATTCCTACGCCACTGTCTTTTACGTGAATTTCAAGCCGACCGGCTTCATTTATGTTCGCTGATATTTCTATTTTACCAATAAGCCCTTGTTCTCTAATTGCGTCTTGAGCATTTAACACCAAGTTAAGCAATATATTGATAAATTCCCCTTGCGGAAATTTAATTTGACAGTGAAAATCTTCAAAGTTAAAAGTAAAATCGATGGTGCTTAAAAGCAGTTGTTTAAATAAATATTTATTATCTTCAATGTCTTGAATAGGGTCAAATTCAACCACTTTGACGGTAGGTTTTCTTGTAAAAGCTAACAATCTTTCAGTTACACTTTTCCCTTTATCGATAGCATTTTTAACGCGCTCAATATAACCTGAAATATCTTGCTGGCCTTGAGAAAATTTAAGCTCTAACATTTCTATAGCACCTAATGCCACGCCAAGTACATTATTAATGTCATGTGAGACGTTGCCAAAGGTATTACCTAATAATGCTAGCCTATTGCTAATTATTTGTTGTTGATCTTTTCTAAACTTTTCAGTGACATTCTCAACAATCCAAATATATATTCCTTCATCAGCCTCAAAAGTAATTGATAAGTCGAAGACCGAGTTATAGTTATCAAAACTGATATTTGTTTTCTTAATCTGCCCTACTTTTTTGGTTTTCTTTTTAAAGTTCAAATACTCAGTAATGCTAAAATTAATATAGTTAAACAGAACTGAACTTTCATTACCTGTTTGGGGTGATAAATCTTGGTAAACAATATTATCTTCTTCATCAATAAAGAAAATTGGCACCTTAATGGTGTAATTTACCATGGCAAGTAGTTTTAATTTTTCAAAAACATCTTCTGCTTTAGTAATATCTTTAAAAACACCAAAAATTGCAACAGCTCTACCATTATCATCAAGCTCAACTTCACTGAGAAACTCTACTTTGATTTTTTTTCCTGACGGTTGTGTAATGGCACCTTTATGATGGAAGCCTTTTTTATCAATAACCGCTTGTTCAATCAATGATGCTATATGCTTGGCTTCACTTTCATCATAAAAAGCCAGGGCAGACTCAACTGTTGGTTGATACGTTTTGGGTGTCACCCCATGAATTGTATATATGCCTTTAGACCAAAACAGTTCATCAGTTTTTAAATCAATGCGCCAATGACCTGAGTCATTTAATCGCTCAGCTAGCACCAAGTAACTGTTGCGTTTTTTTAGTCGTTGCAACATATAGTGCGACTCAGTAACATCTTTAACAGAGCCAAACATTTTATATGCCCGATCATTCTTATATTCGAGCACTTTACCAACACAACGGATCCATTTTTCTTCATTATTTTTAGTCGTTACTGGATAAGTCATAGAGATACAGGGGATCTTTCCTGCAATATGGACATTAATTTGCTCGTAAAAATTTTCTAACTCTTGGCTAGCAACATGCTTTTCCCAAAAAGATTTATGACCTGTAAATGAAACCTTTTCATAGCCCAGCATCGCCATGATTGGTGCTGATAAACAAATAATATCTTGTTCTATATCCCACTCCCAAAAAGCTTCATCAATGCCATTTAATATTTTTTTAGCACCCGAAAATAGATGATTCGAAGTTAAAACTTCTGATGTTTGAGTTAGAGTTTGAGTTTGAGTTTCAGTTAAATAAGCAATATATCCTCCCTCTATATCTGAAACCCGCAAACAACACCCAATAATGTCACCGGTTTTAGTCAAGAGTTGAACATTTCTCCCTGCGGTCAAACTTCCTGATCCTGGTTGATAACCTTTAAAGTGCTTAACATGTCCTTTGGCTAAATGTTCAGGAACTAACCTTTCTACTTTTTCTCCCACTAATTCAACTTTATTGTAACCTGAAAGATTTTCAGCAAAAGCATTTAAATTGATAATATCGCCTGCATAATTCACTTTAAAAACAGGAAATGGAATAGAGTTAAGTGATAACAATTCTAAGTTTTTCAAAATAGTTCATCCTCATCTTCA